>Ga0224504_10001379_pt1 | contig 10796 bp, 12 predicted proteins | sample SF_Oct11_sed_USG_3_FD_170160 | JGI IMG/M metagenome (GOLD analysis project Ga0224504, IMG submission 170160) | Sediment microbial communities from San Francisco Bay, California, United States - SF_Oct11_sed_USGS_24 | ecosystem: Environmental > Aquatic > Marine > Sediment | place: USA... | reverse complement strand
CGGTGTTTACTGTGGCGGTTGCCATGTATCCGACAGTCAGTCCTTCGGCGTGGGGTTCTATTGAGAGATCGTAATACCCCTGACTCGACAGGCCATCGGTAAAGCCGAGTCCTTCCGGCGTGGCTTTTTGCAGTTGATCATTGTCAGCATAAGTACCATGAGTCAGGTAATACCGTTCTTGAGCGACGGTCAGTTGCAGTAAGGCATCGCTGGCATCAGTCCGTTCTGTCTTCAGCGTGTAGTTGCGATAACTGGGAACACTCAGTCCCAGTACGACTGACATCAGCAAGGCAATGATGATGATTTCGACCAGAGAAAAGCCGCGTTGATCTCGTATATCCATGGTTAACCATGTTGCCGATTACTTTAGAGTACCGTTTGATTGGCTGACGAATGGTCTGATTCGGCCTTTAATCGAGCATTCCGTGAATAGGGTCACCCGTTTATGTCAATCGCGTAAAATTATGTGAATTCAGTGACTTAACAATATGGCCAGGCAGGTTTAACTTATTACCAGCAGACGTCTATATCGTCCGGTGCGCTGGTTCGTTGGCCAGCTTCATTAATGGTAAATTGCTGGCAGCGATCATCAGAACTTTGCCGTTCTTCAGGCACGGCTATAGCGGTTGCGGTAAAACCAAGTACCGGATTTTCAGTGTCAATGCGTACCGAGTAATAGCCGCTTTCACTGACATTGCCGTCGAAGCCCAGTGCTGCGGCATCTTCTGCATACTGATTGTTTTGCAAATACCAGCGTTCCTGTGCCGCGGCTACACGAAGCAACAAAGAGATAGCGTCGGTCCTGTTCGCGCGCATAACATATTGGCGATAGCCGCCCACGCTTAGCATCGAAAGGACGGCCATGACGGTCACGACGATCATCAGCTCGATCAGTGTGAACCCTTTAGCGCGGTGTTGCATGTGGTGGCGACCCGGTAAAACTATTGTGCGGATTGTACCGGGTACCAATACGTTTTATTAACCTTGTCCGGCGCCGCGGCATTACCATCCGGTTGGAAAGGGTCATCGCCGCCAAAGCATTCCAGTCCGGAGCAGACAAAGTCATTCGGGCCCAGTGTCGGTGCGCTTAAGGGCGCGCTCCAGTTGCTTTCAACAAACCGGTCGCGTGGCGTCAGGTTGGTCGGATCAACAGATTGATCAAGGTTGGTTAGCGGTCTGCCGTTTAGTGCGCCGATGCGATAACTGCGGTTAGTGCCTGCGCCGGGGACGCATGAATTGCCAGCCCGTGAGGGCGCATAAGAATTGAAGAACGTCGTATTATTAATCGTTAGTGATTCGCCCAGAATTTTTTCACCGGCATCCTGCACCATGCCCAGTCGCCAACCTTGTGAAGAAGGCGCCAGGGTGGGTTCAGTCAGCGTAGTGATGTCGAGCAGATCGACGCGCCGTATCAGCGGGATAACCGTTTCGTAGTCTTCAGTTTTTATAGTCGTGCCATTGCGATCACGGATCGAATAAAACTCATCGCGAACGTCGGTATCGAGCGGGTGAGCGCGGTAACCGGAACCGATATTGATCACGAGAAAACTGCTGTCATTCGTAATGATACTGGCAACGTCCGGCGTGTTATAAAAACGGCGAACATTAATTGCTGCGTCAACAGCGCTATCAACATTGCCCAGTGAAGCCAGTGCACCGCCATCAACCAGTCCCGAAAGGCGGGCGCCGTTATTAATATCAAACCGCCAAACCTGTCCGCCCATATCTCCGACGTACATTCGGTCTGCAAGACCATCGGCATTCAGATCCAGTACGCGCATGCCGGCAGGTATAGAAAAGGACATGCGATCCAGTTTGAGGTTGTGATCGCTTCGGGCAGCAGGGTTACCGGCGCTCCATATGAGTGAACCACGTTCAAGATCAACGATATAAACCGCATTGCCTTTGGTGTCCCTGCGGAAGGTTCGGTTGTCTTGCCCCGAATCATAGCCACCGCCAAAAATCGCGACTTTCGTGCGGGTCCCGTTAATGTCTATTGCGCTAACGACCGGTTTTGACCACGTTTGTCCGAGGTCTAAAAAGTCCGCCTGAGTGCTGTCGATAATCCATTTCAGCTTCGGTGTGCCGCGCACTGAAACATCGATGGCATAGACCGCTTCGCCGCCGCGTCTCATACCCAGAAGCAGTGTTTCCGGGCGTCCGTCTGCAGAGGTAACCAGTGTAAGTTCGCCATCAAGACCATACTGTTTGTTCTGCGCCGTTTGATTCAGAGACAGCTCATAAAGTCGCGCCAGCAGGCGTTGCGGAACGAAAGACCAGAGCTCCTTACCGGTTTGCGAATCAATGGCATGCAGATAGCCATCGTTAGTCGCTACAAAAATAATGGCATCAGGGCTATCAGCCGTGTCGCCGTAAACAGCTGTGATTGGCTGGACGTGGAGGGGGTCGCCTATAGCAAGCCGGGCATCGGTGGTATCGCCATTATTATTAATGTCGCGGACATCAACGCCCTGCGCCCAGTCAATAACGGTGTCCCGTTCCGCATCCGGAGCACCCAGCATCGCTGCCGTAATGCTCGCGTTATTTTTGTCCAGAGATGTCAGACGCAGGTCGTTGCTGACGTTGGTCAGCAGCTTGCGGGTGACAGGTGCAGTGAGCTGGCTTGCCGCACCACCTTGTTCAACATCATCACCGTCATTCAAAGGCGCAGACCAGAAACTGACCGCAGATTCCGATATAAAGTCCCCGGTTTCTGTCAGCGCATTGCGTCCGTCAGCTCCAACGAGTTCCAGTCCGTTGCTGGTTGATGCCAGCCGGTACTTTTTAAGGTTACCGGGCCAGTGATAGGTTGAAGCGGGTTTGAACAGTGACAGGTATACATCATTAAAGCGCTGTGACCGGTCAAACGTATTAACCGGTATCGCTGCTGGAGCAAGCAGACTTGCCGTTCGCGTAAAGTCCTGCGCCAAATTAGAGAGTGCGCGAGTCAGCGTGGCCGTATCATCGGCTACAAAGTACTTACCGCCGCCGCGTTCAGCCGTTTCTTGCAATAACTCCAGATTGATTGTGAATCCAATCGTATGCGTAATGACATTTTGTTGTTCATCGACATCATCACGCAAATCAGCCTTAAACAGATAGCTCGACATCTTGTCGAGACAATCGCCGTCGATGTCGTCATCGCAGGTCTCTCCAACAAGATCCTGGTAGCCAGGCAGGCTTTCAATTTTTCGGTTAGCACTGTTGTCATCGCTGGGTTCGCCGTCAGTCAGTAGAACGATATAGTTGTTCTGTCCTTCCGAATCGAGTGGTGACAGGTAGCGGGCACTGTCCAGACTATTGCCTAAACGAGATTCGGCGACACTGCGGTTGCCGGCATTAACATCACCATAGTCGACAGCTCGACCGGCCAGATACTGTCCGGCTTCATACAGGGTTTCGGAGATGGGAGTCTGTCCGCCCGGCCGCAGTGCATTAATCGTCGTTTTAAGCTGCTCACGGGAGGTGTTCAGATCGGAAATGGCCTCGATGACCGGGCCACCTTCGCTCGGGTTGAACTCCATGACACCGACATTCACATCAGACATGCTGTCCAGAGTGGAGTTGACGACATCCTTGACGACATCAAGCCGCGTGGTTGTGACAACGGGCGGATTGTCTTGCCAGTTCAGCCAGTTGCCATCAAACAGTGTCGCAGAGGTGGCGTTCGTGCCCCAGGCGATACGGTTGGTCGGGTCAGCAGACCAGGGGCCGTCAATGCCATCAATGGCCCATGTTTTGCTATTAAGGCCGTTGCCGTGGATACCTTCATCAGCCGCACATTCAACGCTGTTTTCCGTACCATCGGCCGGTAGCTTTTCCCAGGCTTTGAGGTCGTTATTCCACATTTGCAGCAGACCGGTGTATTCGGTGCCGGCGGCAGCCTGACAGAAGTTAGCCGTTTTTGGAAAGGACGCCAGCGAGTCACAATCGGGTGGTGTTGCGGTGGCCGCATAATAAACACGCGACGAGTCATAGCAGCCTGCATAAGTGGTTGCCGGGTCCCAAGGCACCTGCGTCATGATGTTAGCGCCCATGGAACCTGAGGTATCAATCACAAACAAAATATTGGGCGCCTCACAAGTGAAGGCCTGATCATCTGTGCTGACATAAATTTCAATGTCATCTGCACGGCTAACGCCGGAAAAAATGATCAATAAGCTCAGAAGCGAGAGCAGGCTCCATGTTGCCCGTTTGATCATCTGAGCGTCGTTTGTAAAAGTTTTAGTGAGCGGATTCATTAGCGTTGAATGTCCAGTATCAGTCGGGTGACTGTTAACGTATCCGGGTCGTAAAAGACCATGACACCGATCTGCTGATAGCCGGCACCCCGGTCTTTGATGCGCAGTAGTTCTTTGAGTGTGATTTCAGGCTCGCCGAAGCCCGCTGAATAACGGGTAGCAGATGAAGTGAGCAGTGACTTTGTTTCACAGTCATCGCATGTTTTGACCACGATGGCATTGCCAGATTGCAGCGGCCAACTCATGACTTGCGTTGTGCGCAGTTCCAGCGCTTCTTCAATAATCTGCAGCGCGGCGTGTGCCGTACCTCCGATCATGTGTAATGTGAGTAACAGCATGGTGAGTGGTGCACTCAAGGCACGTGTTTTTCTAATCCCGGAAGTCTGCATGATGTGTCTCAATGATCAGTTGGGTACTCAAGTTGGTGCTCAGGTGGCCTGCTGCGTGTAAAAGCCTTGAACCAGTGTGGACCGGGCATTTCTCGCAGCACTCATGCCGGTCGATTCAATTTCATAGTAATGCGCTTCGATCTGACCGATGTCAGCGCCGCTGGGTGGTACCCCGATACTGATGAAACGAATGATGACTTCATATTGGCCGAGCGCTGTTTCTGTATCCGTAGTGTCCACAGTGACCGTGAAAGTGTTGTTCCAGCCTTCAGTCGCGCTGAGCATAAACGTGTCAGCATTAATGCGTTGTATAGCATCTCTAATGCCCGCTTCAGCCAGCTGTGCGGCCTGTTCGTGATATTGCGCATTACCTGCCATGGCCAGCTCAAGTGTCGCGGTGCGCATGGTTGATATGGCGAGAATCGTCAGTACGGTCATGAGCACGAGTCCCACGACCAGTGCTGCGCCTTTTTGTTTCGAGTGGTTGAAAGTTCTGTGTTTCATGATGCGGTGTACTCAGGAGGTGTTGCGCAGCAGGATGGTTTTGCTCAGGGCGGTACGGCGATAGGTTTGCGGATAACCATCGTCTGTCGCCGGGTTGATGGTCAGGCCATCGCTGTCCGGCGTGATATAGATGCGCTCATCCTTAAAGCCCTGGGCGATTTCATTTTTTTCCGAACGTACCAGCAGCCAGAGCCGGACGCTCAGTACTTTACCCGTTGCTGTACGAGGATCATCGCTGTCGATATACATGTCGATGCTGTTGTCCCCATCCGTATCGACACCAAACTGGATCTGCATGTTTTCAACGCCCGGTACGATTTCCTGATCAACGATGCGGTCACCTGAGAGGCTGAGTCTTTTTAAAGAGGGTACGTTCGCATCGTATTTGGATTCATTGCTGATGTAATAGGCATTGAACGCGACATCGAATATTTGCCCGTCCGGTGATGCTGTAGCGGGTTCTGCGCCATCAACAAAAAACTCTCCGGCGCTGCCATTAGATTTGACTTGTACCTTGCCGGCGGTTGCGAAGACATTTTGTTCAGACTCTGCGTGACGCAGGATCAGGACGTCCGAGTTAGTTCTTGCGAGGCTGGTCGGGCAGGGCAGGTCACCGGCATCTTCGAGTGCTTCAATGGGTTCGATATTTTGCCGGTCACTACCAATTGTCCAGTCCGTCACATTATCGCCATCACAAGTGACCACGACATTTGATTGGCCCTGAAGATTGGCCGATGTAGTGGTTTGCCCCCAAAAGCCCGCGAGCTTGATGTCTTCATCAATTATTTCTGTGGAAAAGCGCAGGTTCTCCTGCAGTCGCGCCAGGCTTTCAGCCGTGCGGTAGGTCGAACGAGCCTGCGTATAAACCTGAAAGGAACCCAGAATGAGAAAGCTGCTGATAGCCATGGCGACCATCGTTTCAATGAGCGTCATACCGGTTTGGATTTTTTTTATTTTTTTATGCATGACGGATTACAGGTAAACAGACAAGGTGTAAGAGACAGGGTCTTCCGCGCCCACTTCGGGCCATTGAATACGAATATCCACACGATTGAGGGCAGCGCCCGCGGGTTGTACGTCAACCGTGGCTTGTGCACCGGCCGGCAGTGCGTCATTGAGTGAATCACGCCAGCGATACCAGTCATCAAGCGCCATATCGTTGCCTGAGCAGGTATCGCCTTGCGGTGTGTTCTGGCAGTTGCGATTTTGCCCCGGGCCATCTCCGGTATAGCTGATCAGATTGTCTTGATTGGCTCGTATTCGCTCGGCCATATCTGATGCCAGAGTAACGGCCGAGGTCCGGTAGATGGCGGTTCGATTGAGTCGCAGTCCTTCAACATAGAGCACCGCAACGCCGAGCATGCCGACGGTCATGACAACCAGAGCGACCAGCACCTCGATCAGTGTGAATCCTGATGATCTTCTTATTAATTGTTGTTTTTTTAGAGTCACTGATTGTTACCTGATGTATTTTTGTTAGCAGCCTCCGAGGATGCTTTGTATGTCAGCACGTTTCGCGTAAACACGGGGGCGACCCGTGCCGCGAATATTGACCCATCGCCCGCCTGCGATACCTGCGCCGGTATTGTGATCGCCGCGTTCGTCACACAGCAATAAGTTCATTTCACCGTCAGAATTAACGCCCCACAGCTGTCCGTTATTGCTGAAGGCGATCGGTGGTTTGAAATCGAGTTGTATATTAAAAGTGTCTGGCAACGGGCCATGCGCCTGCGCGACAATCGCGCGGTTGTCAGGATCGATGACCAGGATCCAGCCGTCTGCAAAGCTGGCATCGTTATCGCATTCCGGAATTTCTGCATCCCAGTCTGTGCTCGGGCATATCTGCACAATGAGATTGCGTTTAATCGCCTCGGAGCGGGCGAGATGGAGATCCGTGACAAGATCATTCACCGCAGAGCTCATGCGGTTAGTCGCTACAAAGTCTCGTAGCGCTGGCATTCCCACGGTGATCAGTACGGCGACGATGGACAATACCACCAGTAACTCGATCAGGGTGAAGCCTTCTGAGTGCGTCTTTCCCATATGAAGCAATTTTTACGGGTTTTTCATCGCAGGGTGTGATTTGCCGATAAACGGTCATTCTGGTCGGGCAGACGGTTTCCACTCTGCAGGCTTCGATCATCATGACGGGCAGTTCAGCGGTTTGGCATTGGCGCGGGTGCGCGCTATACGGGGTCGGCCCGTATAACTGATGATTAAGGCGGTCGCTGCTTCACTGCCGCGGCGATCACAAAAAACCAGGGTCCCATTCGTTGACCTGATTTCAAAGGGGCGAAAAATAAAGTAAGCACGATTGGCTGTAATCGTACCTTGTTGATAGCTCGCTCCGGATAGCAGTATCGGTTCATCGGGGTTTCTTTGCGGCGGATAATCCTGATTACGGTTTACAAAAAGCAACCACGGGTCATGCCATTCGGCTTCGGGCTCACATTGTTGACCCGTTAAACTTTTGCATAAAACGGTTTCCTGAAGCCGGGTATGGGCGGCGTATTTGGCATGCACGACAGCGTGTACAAAGCTGTTGACCTGGCTCGTCATATGCTGGCCAAGTGTCAATTGTTGCAAAGCAGGTGCGCCAATCAGCATGATGACGGCAGTGATCAAAAGAACCATCAGTAACTCAAAGAGGTTGAAGCCTGTCTCATGCATGCCGATCAGATGTGCCGTTAAGTATTTGCAGTGTGAAGATATATTCGGCGCCTGGCGAAGCGGGAATATGTCCAATACGTATAGAAAAGCGAAAGGTTCGCTGCAGGCTTTATTTACAGCAGTGCGTATTAATCGCTAGAATCAACCTACATCTGTTGTGGTTATGCCGGTAAATGCTTATGACTTCTGTTGGCCTTGAAAGAAAGTTACGTTCACATGGCGTGAAGCCGACACCGCAGCGTATGCAGATTGGTGAGGTTCTATTAACCGAGCCCTGTCATATGTCGGCGGATCAGATTATCAAGTCGCTGAAAACAGCGGGGCACAGAGTGTCCAAGGCAACGGTCTATAACACGCTAAACCTGTTTTCAAAGCAGGGCATCATTCGTGAGATCGCCATTGATCCGACACACCTGGTTTATGATTCAACGACCGGGCATCACCACCACTTTTATAATCTTGATACCGGCGAATTGACCGATATCGATTCTCCTGATGTTTGTATCGACGGGCTGCCCGAGCTCCCGGCAGGAACCACGCAGGAAGGTCTCGATCTGATCATCCGGATTCGCAATCAGAGCTGACCCGCCTGAATCTGAGGGTGAGTTTGCAGGTTCCTTATAGCGGGCTGGCTATTCATTCATCAGCACCGTGATTTCGCGCATTGCCTGACCGCCGGTCATTGCCTATACTCCGCCGCCTGACGGCTGCGGATCCATCCCGCCGTCATTTCCCGTTCGGAATCAAAATGCCGGAATAGCTCAGTTGGTAGAGCAGCGCATTCGTAATGCGAAGGTCGGAGGTTCGACTCCTCTTTCCGGCACCATTTAATTATTTTTTAATCGGTTATGCCGACTTCAGGGTTAAGGCGCTTAGGCGCACCTGGACGCAGTGCTCACTCATGCGAACGTATCTAATTTAATAAATTCATTGGCTTGAGTGCTTTAGTTTGTGCTCTGTATACGAAATTCCTGGTCATTTTGTGAGCCCTAAAACAGCCTCTTTGAGAGGACGCATGGCTGAGTCCTCTGAGACTGCTCCGACCTGAGCAGGCGCTCAGGCGTGACCGGTAATCGTGCCTATCATTCCCTTTGGCACTATGCCGTTTTTTTTGCGCCGTTTTTTGGTGCCGTTTTTGTGTGCCGCGGCGTTGCCTGGCTGTAAGAACCCGCCTTGCACAATATGATGCCGCAGAACAAAATAGATACCGTGAGAAAACCTGAATTTATACTTCTATTGCTGGCCGCCATTGGTTGCAGTTTTACAGCCATCGCATTTGATGAAGCAGATTTGAAGGAGCTTGAGGTGCGCAATGTCTGCAAAGGGTGCGATTTGAGTGGCGCCAACCTGAGCAGGACCAATTTGACGAGGGCCGACTTGAGTGAAGCTAACTTGAGTGGCGCCGATATGCGATATGCAGATTTGAGCAGGGCCAACCTGAAAGGCGCAGACCTGAGCGGCGTCGATCTGAGCAGGGCCGTTTTGAGATATGCCAACTTAACGGGGGCGAATCTGAGTGAAGCCAACTTAAGTGGAGCAAATCTGCGCTGGGCTGACTTGAGCGAAGCCGATTTGAGAGGCGTCGGTTTGCGAGACACCAGGATGGATGATGCCATTTTGTGTGAAACATTGACGGCGTGGGGAGAAGACAACTCCGGCTGTAAGAAACAGCCAGAGTGATTCATACAGACCACCTTCGCTAGGGTATTAAAAGGCTGCAGCCTGTTTTTTCTTTCCCGAATATCACCACTTTTGGTGCGTTAAGCGTGCTGCAGTGGCTTCGTGCACGGCACGCTCGTATTATTAAGCCATTCATCAGTTTTCAGGATCAGTGGATATGCGGTTAATTGTCGGTATTTCAGGCGCTAGTGGCGCGATATATGGGATCAGATTGCTTGAGGTGCTCAAGACGCTGCCGGATGTGGAAACGCATCTGGTGATGAGTAACGGTGGCAAGCTCAATATCTCACTGGAAACTGATTGGCAGATTAAAGATGTTGAAGCACTCGCCGATGTTGTGCACAGCGATCAGAATCTGGCCGCGACGATTGCCAGCGGCTCCTATAAGACCGGAGGCATGATCATCGTGCCCTGTGCGATGAAGACGCTGTCTGGTGTCGTGAACTCTTATGCAGAAAGTCTCGTCGTGCGAGCTGCTGATGTTGTTTTAAAAGAGCAGCGCAAGCTCGTTATTGTCCCCCGTGAAACACCGATGCATGTCGGCCACTGCCGCCTGATGTATGAGGCGGCACAGATGGGGGCAATCATGGTGCCGCCGATGCCGGCGTTCTATAACGATCCGCAAAACATCGATGACATCATTAATCATACGGTAGGTCGCTTGCTCGATTTGTTTGACATAGACAGTGGTCTCGTCAAACGGTGGGCAGGAGCAGGCAAGCAGAAGTAGCCATGTCTGAAGATCAGCATTTGGCTATCCGGCAAATGCTGGAGTCGCACAACACGATTACGCTGGCAACAGCCAGTGAAGAAGGTCCGTGGGCCGCAAGCGTCTTTTACGCGAGTGACAAAGATTTCAATCTTTATTTTGTATCGGATTACCGTACCCGCCATGCCCGTGACATGGCCGGGCAACCTGATGTGGTCGTAACGGTTAATGCCGACTGTGCCGAATGGACCGGGGTGAAAGGCCTGCAAATTGCGGGGCAGGCAACGACCATCGACGGGCTGCAGCGGGTGAATGCATTACGGCACTATCTGCTTAAATTCTCCGACGTCAAAGCCTTGTTTGAAAGGCCCAAAGACCAGAATGAAGAAACCATTGCAAAGCGACTGAAGGCAGCGAACATGTATTGTCTGAAACCGCGCTGGATTCGTCTTATCGATAACAGCAAGTGGTTCGGATACAAGTTTGAATATAACTGCGAGTCGGGTGAGGTTTAGTAAGAGTATGAAAGCTGCGTTTATCGATGCATTCGACTCAGCTGGAAATCTAAGCGCAAGTCGTGCCGATGCCTGAAATAAGCTAGAG
>Ga0224504_10001378_pt1 | contig 10800 bp, 6 predicted proteins | sample SF_Oct11_sed_USG_3_FD_170160 | JGI IMG/M metagenome (GOLD analysis project Ga0224504, IMG submission 170160) | Sediment microbial communities from San Francisco Bay, California, United States - SF_Oct11_sed_USGS_24 | ecosystem: Environmental > Aquatic > Marine > Sediment | place: USA: California... | reverse complement strand
TATTGAGTTCAGTCGGACCATCTTTATAAGCCGGCCACAAGAAGGGAGTTGCCAGGGTGGCAATCTGTGAACTTTGCGAGCAGGAGAAAGAAAAGGCATATTCGTGCATGAAAAGACTTAAAGAGCAAATCCCCTTTGGAAATGAAACCCAGCTCAGTCTTGTACCCCACAACTGCCCGGAATGTTCGGTTGGAATGGGTGGCTTTCATCACCTCGGTTGTGGTGTCGAGCAATGCTCCAAATGTAACGGTCAGCTATTGTTCTGTTTATGCGAGGGTGGTGAGGAATATCGTAAATTGACCGCTCATGTGTGGTATACACGGATACGCAGAACAATGCATGAGTCAGTTATCGGTACGAGCTAGCCCGGATAATTTATGAATTGACTACTCCGCCTGTGGATATGAACGCCCTTCCGGGCGTCCTCGGGCCTCGAACCCTGTGACGTACTGTTCAAGTACGCCTCGGATTCAAGCCCCTGCGGTTGCCCGGTGGCACGTTCATCTTCACAGTCTCGCAACACCAATTCATGAATTATCCGGGCTCAATCCAGTCAGGCCTTGAGGATGACCACTAATCTCCAGACTTTTTCTTGAGAGCACGGGCAAATGGGGCATTGAAAGGGGTGGGCCCCGTGGTCTCTGGTCTCCTCTTCTCCTTGCCGTTGCTTCCTCGCTTAGACCCCTTCTCTTTCCTTTTGGGAGACCGCCCAGGATTCTCTTTCATGGAAAGAGAGATTCTGTTCCTTTCCAGATCGACATCCAGGATTGTGACCGTTACTCGTTGCTGAACCTTGACCACCTCACGAGGGTTTCTGACGAAACGGTCCGCCAGTTGGCTCACGTGAACCAAGCCATCCTGTTTGACACCTATGTCCACGAAAGCTCCAAAGGCCGTGACGTTGGTGATGATCCCTGGTAACTTCATGCCAGGTCGCAAATCATCTATGGTCTGCACTTCCTCGGCAAAGGCAAAGACCTCGAACTCTTGACGCGGATCACGGCCAGGTTTGGCAAGCTCGGCGACAATGTCAGTGAGAGTGGGCATCCCTACCTTTTCCGTCACATAGGTTGACAGATCAATCTTCTGCCTTACCTCTTCATCATCCACCAGTTCCTCCACTGAGCAGCCTAGATCGCCGGCCATAGCCTTGACAATGGAGTAGGATTCAGGGTGAACAGCGCTGGCATCGAGGGGATTCTTGCCATTTCTGATGCGCAAGAATCCCGCTGCCTGCTGGAAGGCCTTGGGACCCAGCCGGGGTACTTTTTTTAGGTCCTCCCTGCACAGAAACGGGCCGTGCTCATTGCGGTAGTTGAAGATGTTCTTCGCCAGCTGTGGTCCGAGTCCGGAAACGTAAGTGAGTAACTGCTCACTTGCGGTATTGACTTCAACCCCGACGCCATTGACACAGCTGGTCACTACGTCATCCAGGCTTTTTTTCAAAGCCTGCTGGTCCACGTCGTGTTGGTATTGTCCCACCCCAATTGATTTGGGGTCGATTTTCACGAGTTCGGCGAGTGGATCCATGAGCCTCCTGCCAATGGAAACTGCACCACGAACCGTCACATCGAGGTCTGGAAACTCTGCCCTGGCCGCTGCTGAAGCGGAATAAACGGAAGCGCCGCTCTCGTCGACCATTACTAGCGGAATGTTGTCAGGAAGATCCAGGGTTTTGACCAGAGCCTCCAGTTCACGCCCACCTGTACCGTTCCCCACGGCTATGGCCTCCACCTGGTAACGTTTACACAATTCACCGAGCGTAGCCAATGTCTCCCGTTTGCTCTTCTCCGATGTGAAGGGATAGACAGTTTTGGTATGCAGGAGTTTCCCCTGGCGATCCTGGCAAACCACTTTGCAGCCTGTGCGGTAGCCAGGATCTATGGCCAGAATATTTTTCTGGCCGAGAGGTGGAGCGAGCAGAAGTTGTCGAAGGTTGTCGGCAAAGACATTAATCGCCTCCGCATCTGCACGCTCTTTGGTGGCTAAACGGATCTCCGTTTCCATAGACGGGGAGAGGAGCCGTTTGTAACTGTCGCGCACAGCCGCTTTGACCTGCAGGGCGGCAGCGCAATCTCCCCTAACAAACAAAGTCTCCAGAAGAGCCAAAGCTTCATCCTCAGGAGGATGTACACGAACAGTCAAAAAACTCTCTTTTTCTCCTCGACGCATGGCCAGAATTCTGTGAGACGGAGCCTTCGCCGCAACCTCTTGCCAATCAAAATAGTCCCTGTACTTTCTTCCTTCAGTCTCCTTGCCCGCAACTACCTTGGCGTGAAAGATTGCCTTGTGAGTATATAATGCTCGCATTTTCGCTCTGGCCTCTTGATCTTCATTTACCCACTCCGCGACAATGTCTCGTGCGCCGGCAAGGGCGTCCTCAACCACCTCCACTCCCTTGTCGGCATTAAGAAAGGCTTCAGCCTCTTGGTTTGGATCTGTGGTCTCCTCTTGGGCAAAAATCTTCTGGGCCAAAGGCTCCAGCCCTTTCTCTCTGGCAACAGTTGCCCGCGTGCGCCGTTTGGGGCGATATGGCAGATATATATCCTCTAAGACCGCAAGGGTCTCAGCCGACAGAATGTTATCTCTCAGCTCAACAGTAAGAAGCTCCCGCTCGTCCAGAGATTTCACTATCGCCTCTCTCCGCTTGTCCAACTCCTGCAACTGGTGGAGTCGGTCACGGATGGTTCTTAAAGCTACCTCATCCAGCGAACCGGTGGCCTCCTTTCTGTAGCGGGCAACAAAGGGGATTGTGGCCCCTTCCTCGAGCAGAGCTGACGTAGCCAGGACCTGTTGTGTCCCAAGTTTGAGTTCCTCAGCGATCTTGGCGATATGCTTTTCGTTCATTTGCTCCCCTGTTTGTTATTGTTAGCCCGGACATTTCATGAATTGCTGTCGCGAGACTACGAAGATGGGCGTGCCACCTGGCAACCGCAGGGTGTTGGTTCCGAGGCGTACCTGAACGGTACGTCGCAGGAGCCGACACCCGAGGACGCCAGGAAGGGCGGCCATATCCGTGGTCGCAGCAAGTGATTCATGAAATGTCCGGGCTAGGTGTCTTTTGCACAACTTTGGCAAAAATCCCTTGAAGGGTCAAGAAGTTCCTCTCAACAGCTCTCTGCGAAATACTGCCAAGATCAACAGCCAATTACCATTACCGACGTTTTCTTTATGCCCTATGCCTTTCAAAATCCACAATTGGCAGTTCGCGATTCGAAATTGATTCCCAGCAATTTTCTAGGCTTGCACCGGGGAATTGCCATCAAACAATTCCTATTTACACAGTGGTTTTTATAATTGACGCTAGCATTCATTAGGGTGTATGGTAACTCAGCTATCTTGATCTGGGTTAGGCTTTGCACCCGATGGTACTCAGGGACTAAAATAAGCTCTCGTAACGTCCTCCTGATTCCAAATCGAGTACATTATGACTTGTGACTAGCGTGGAAGTTTTGCCTTGCTCTCTTTGGCTTCTAGCTCGTAAGATGTGATAGAATTCAACACGCAGTAATTTCTCCCTGTACACGCGAATCCCGTTCTCTCTCCTGTTGATCCGCAGTTCGCATTTGATCTACCTAGTACCAAAGGGCCATCTATAGCTGTTCATTCCTTATAGATGCCAATCTGTTTGTTGTCTCTGGTAAACGCAAAACCGAATTTCCGTTAAAAAAGGAGGGAATTATGGCAAAAAGTACTAAAAGAGCAATTACCAGACGGGATTTTATCAAGACTGCCGGTGCAGGAGTATTGGCAGCGGGAATGGGCCCCACCATTTTCATTCCGAGGCAGGCACGCGCAGCCGGGAAGGAGTTGAAAATTCTGCAGTGGGCCCACTTCGTACCCAGGTACGACCAGGAGTGGTTTGACAACTTCGCCAAGCAATGGGGGAAAGACAACGGGGTCGAGGTCACCGTGGATCACGTCAACATCGGACAAGTTGTACCCCGTGCCTCAGCCGAGTTAGCTGCCGGCAAGGGCCATGACCTTATTGAGACCTTTGCGCCACCGGCTCAGCTTGAGCCGAGCCTGTTGGACTTGACCGACGTCAACCAGGAAGCTGAAAGACGCTTTGGCAAGCAGCTCGCCCTCTGCAAACGGAGTTCCTACAATCCCAATACCAAGAAGTACTATGGCTTCTGCCATGGCTGGGTCATCGACCCGGGGGACTATCGCAAGAGCTTGTGGGAGAAGGTGGGCAAGCCTCAGGGCCCCGAGACCTGGGAGGATTTGATCACCTACGGCGGCGAGATTAAGGCGAAGCACGGGGTGCAGTTGGGCATTGGCCTCTCTCAAGAACTCGACTCCAACATGGCCGCCCGCGCCCTCCTGTGGTCCTACGATACCGGTGTGCAGGACGCAAACGAAAACGTGATCATAAACAACGAGCGGACAGTCGAGGCGGTGAAATTCATGGCCAAACTCTACAAGGCGGCCATGACACCCGAGGTGTTCGCCTGGGCGCCGGCGTCAAACAACCGAGCCCTCATCGCCGGCAAAGCTTCCTACATCCTCAACTCTGTCTCCGCATACCGCAGCGGCCAGAAGAAGGTGCCGGAAATTGCCACGGATGTCTTTTTCGTACCGCCGCTCAGGGGTCCACGAGGGACGCGTTGGACGAGCGAGCACGTTATCTACAACTACATCATCCCCAAGTACTCCAGGAACGTCGATACAGCCAAGAAGTTCCTGCTCGCCCTGGTGGAGAACTACGACCAGGCGATGTACTACAGCGAGCTCTACAACTCCCCCGCCTTCTTTGACACCCCCGTGCCCAAGGGCAATCGGGGCTATGGACGGGTCCGGGGGGCAAAGAAAATGATGGACCTGCACAATGCCTGGTTCGACAAGGATCCGTTTGCTCTCCCGGGTGAAGCTACTGACAAATTGAAAGGGTTGAAGGAGGCCATGGACTGGAGCACCAATGTGGGCCATCCGGGTCCGGCCAACCCGGCAATCGGGGAGGTCTTCGGCACCTTCGTGGTGCCGAACATGATGGCCAACGCCGCCCGGGGTATGAAAGCTGAGTTGGCAGTAACGCAGGCGGAAACCTTGACCAAAGCAATCTTCGAGAAGTGGCGCCGAAAGGGATTGGTCGGCGGAAAAACCTAAATTTGTTTTTCAGCTCAATTGACTATTGGAGATAAAGACTGGGGGCCTTATAATGCCAGGCCTCCAGTCTTGCTTTGGGCTGGAGAGGCTCTCATATTTAAATGGGAGCTAAAATGAGATAAAGAGAACCTATGGCTCAAGTGGGGACAAGAGGTCTTAAAAAGTATTTCGGCGAGGTTAGGGCGGTGGACGGCGTCGATCTAACCACTCGTGAGGGGGAGTTTCTGGTGCTGTTGGGGCCTTCTGGTTGCGGGAAAACGACGCTTTTGCGGATGATCGCCGGCCTGGAACGGCCGAGCGCCGGAGAGGTTCTTATCGACGATCAGGTAGTGAACGAACTGCCACCTCGAGTTCGGAAGATCGCCATGGTCTTCCAGAACTACGCCCTCTACCCCCACATGACAGTCTTCAAGAATATAGTTTTCCCTCTCAAAGCCCAGAAAGTGCCAAAGGACCAGTGGAAGCAGAAAGTAGTCACGGCGGCCTCCATGTTCGGTATCGAGAAGCTGCTTGAGCGCAAACCTCGTGAGCTCTCCGGGGGGGAAAGGCAGCGGGTGGCTCTGGCCCGGGCCATGGTACGCGAGCCCACCGTCTTTCTCTTTGATGAACCGCTTTCCAACCTGGACGCCAAGCTCAGGCACTCGGCCCGATTTGAGCTGAAGCGGTTCCAAGAAGAGATAGGAATAACCACCATCTATGTAACCCATGACCAGGTAGAGGCAATGGGGCTGGGGGACCGTATTGCTGTTATGAGTGAAGGCAGGGTTAGGCAGATTGGAGCGCCCCGCGAGGTCTACCATGAGCCGGCCGATACCTTTGTGGCCACCTTCATGGGGTCGCCGCCGATGAACCTGATCCAGAGGGACGAAGTCCTTGTGGGCATTCGTCCCGAGTGCTTTTTGCCCAAAGAGATATATGATGTGAGCGACGACCTCAGGAGTTTCCAGTTCCGGGTCTGGCGGGTAGAGCATCTTGGCTCAGACCGGCTGGTCTACGGCTCTCTGGACCAAGATGGGGAGGCGCCGGAGGAAGCCATCATTGCCAAGGTACCTCTTAATGTGTCCGTATCGATCCAAAAAGGTCAAGTGTATGAATTTGCCGTATTAGCCCAGGATATCAAGCTTTTTGATCGGGAGACCGGCCTGCGAACTGAAAAGAAATTTTTTTGAGAGGAGAATATGTCAGCTTTTAACGGGGAGTTTGGCGGGCCCCTAAGTCATATCTGGGACAGGGAGCGGGTGCTTGCCCCGCTGCTGATAGCGCCTGCTATCCTCTATATTGTGGTGTTGGTGGGAGCACCCTTTTTCCTGGCCGTCTACTATAGCCTCAGCGACGCTACCACGGGCAGTCAGAGCTTGCACTTTGTGGGGCTAAGTAATTTTCAAGCTGTCCTCAAAGACCCTGTCTTCCGCAAGTCACTGATAAACACCTTCATCTTCACCTTGGTCTCTCAAGCACTGGTACTGGTGCTGGCGAAAGTCCTGGCTCTGGCCCTGCTCAAAGACTTTCGGGGAAAGTGGCTTGTAAAGTTTCTTATATTACTGCCCTGGACTGCCCCCATCGCCCTGGGGACTATCGGCTGGATGTGGATGCTGGACTCGATTTTCAGCCCCATTGACTGGATTTTACGATACCTGGGTCTCCTTGGTGCACCTGGTGCTATCCTCGGGGCCAATTCCAATCTCTACTGGCTGGGAGTGCCGAGCCTGGCCATGCTCTCCGTTATCCTGGTTCACACCTGGCGCATGCTCCCCTTGGCGACGGTGATTCTGCTGGCCGGCTTGACCTCCATTCCCCAGGAAATCCTCGATGCCGCCGAGGTGGATGGGGCCGGGTTCTGGCGCCGGTTGTTCCAGATTATGATCCCCATGCTCCTTCCCATCATGACCGTTGCGGTGCTCTTTGGGATTGTCTTTACCTTCACCGACATTGCCGTCGTCTATATTCTAACCCAGGGTGGACCGGTCCACAGTACCCAGGTTTTAGCCAGTTGGGCCTTCTTCAAGGGCATTGAGGCGGGTGATCTGGCCCAGGGCGCGGCCGTTGCCCTCTTTCTATTTCCCGCCATGGCAGGTGTGGCCGCTCTCATGCTCCGATTGGCCCGCCGCACCGAGGTGACCTGATGGCGGGCTTGAGGCAGATAGGAAAGCGAAGTTCACTCTATGGAGTGGTGATCTTCTTCTCTCTCTTCAGTGCCTTCCCCTTCTTCTGGATGGTTATTGCCTCCTTCAAGCGGGCCCATGACCTCTATACTCTGAAGAACAACCCCTTCCTCTTCAATGAACCCCCCACCCTGGAGCACCTGCACCATCTTTTTTTTGGTACCTTATTTGTTAAATATCTCATCAACACCGTGGTGGTGGGTATAGCAGTGGTGGTAATCACCTTGGTGGTTGCGGTCCCCGCCGCCTATAGTCTGGCGCGCTGGGCCGGGCGCTGGGGCGAAAATCTGGGCATAGCCATCTTTCTCACCTATTTGGTGCCGCCCACCCTGTTGTTTATCCCACTCTCCCGGGTGATCGGCTTCCTCGGGCTGCAGGAATCCTTGTGGTCTTTAATCTTGATTTATCCCACCTTCACCATCCCCTTCTGCACCTGGCTGTTGATGGGCTTCTTCAAGTCTATCCCCTTGGACATCGAGGAGCAGGCCCTGGTGGATGGCTACAGCCGCGTTGGGGCCATGGTGAGGATAGTCCTTCCCCTCTCAATCTCAGGACTCCTCACCGTAGTGGTTTTCTCCTTTACCCTGTCCATGCACGAATTCATTTACGCCCTGGCCTTCATCTCCAGTTCAGCCCTAAAAACGGTGAGCATCGGAGTGCCAACAGAGCTCATTGGGGAATTCTTCGAGTGGGGGCCGTTGATGGCCGGAGCCCTCATCCCAAGTATTCCCGCGGCCATCTTGTACACCCTCTTCCTGGATCGCTTCATCGCCGGCTTCACAATGGGAGCTATCAAGTAGTGGCAAAATGGCCGTGTCTCGCCGCTCTTGTTTGAAGCATCAGAAAACAAAAACGGCTGACCATGTCTAAATCACTATTCTGGATTTTTTTGGAGGTTCACCAATGAACGACTACGAAAAGCTCGGTGCCTTTTATCTAGGCAGGGATTACGATCTTGCCACACGTAAGCTCAAAGACAGATTAGTCCTCTATGATTCCAAGGACCTCACGACCCATGGAGTCATCATTGGCATGACTGGCAGCGGCAAAACTGGTCTCGGTATCGCCCTTATCGAAGAGGCTCTCATCGATGGAGTTCCTGTTATTGCCGTCGATCCCAAAGGAGACTTGTCCAATCTGTTGTTAAGTTTTCCCGAACTGCGTGCTGAGGATTTCCGTTCCTGGGTAAATGAGCAGGACGCCATGCTCGAGGGACTGACGCTGGATGAGTATGCGGCAAAGCAAGCAAAAACCTGGCGCAAAGGGCTGGCGGAGTGGGGCCAGGAGCCCGAACGTATCGCTCGTCTTCGGGCCTCGGCGGACTTCGCGGTGTACACGCCAGGAAGCAATGCGGGTCTGCCGGTGAGCGTTTTGCGGACTTTCGCTCCACCGCCAGGGGCCATTCTTAACGATAGCGATTTGCTACGAGAACGCATTCAGACTACCACTACGGGCCTGCTTGCTCTCATTGGCATTGAGGCAGACCCGCTCACTAGTCCTGAGCATATTCTGATCGCCAATATACTGGAGTCAACATGGTCAAGCGGTAAAGGCCTTGACCTGGCCGGGTTGATCCATGCTATTCAGTCTCCTCCCTTCGAACGACTGGGAGTCATGGATTTGGATTCTTTCTTTCCTGCCAAAGAGCGCTTCGGCCTTGCCATGCGCTTGAACAGTCTATTAGCCGCGCCAGGTTTTGAAAGCTGGCTTTCTGGCGAACCTCTGGATATCAATCGCATGCTCTTCACAGACCAGGGCAAGCCGAGGCTCTCAATATTTACTATTAGTCATCTGTCAGATGGTGAGCGGATGTTCTTCATCTCCATACTGCTGAATGAAATTCTGGGATGGATGAGGATGCAGCCCGGAACCTCAAGCCTGCGAGCCATTTTGTACATAGATGAGATTTTCGGGTATTTTCCGCCAGTAAAGAATCCGCCTTCAAAAGCACCGCTACTGACCCTATTGAAACAGGCCCGGGCTTTTGGCCTGGGTGTAGTGCTCTCCACTCAGAACCCGGTGGATATTGACTACAAGGGACTTTCCAATGCAGGGACCTGGCTTATCGGTCGCCTTCAGACCGATCAGGATAAGGAGCGAGTTCTGGGTGGGCTTGAGGGAGCTGCTGCAGGTACCGGTTTTGATCGGGGGCAGGCTGCCGATACCCTCTCAAGACTCGGTAAACGCGTATTCCTTCTCCATAATGTTCATGAAAACGAACCTGCTATTTTTCAGACTCGCTGGGTGCTTTCCTATTTGCGGGGCCCCATGACCCGCGAGCAAATCAAGGTGATTATGGCTGCTCGCAAAGAGCAGGAATCGGCCCTCACTCCGCCTTTGCCTGGAGGCCAACACGCAGCGGCTAGTGCTGTTTCGCGAGTCACAGAACCAGATGCTTTACCCACAGTCACCTCACAACCACCGGTGCTGCCCCCGGGGATAGATGTGTTTTACCTGGCTGCATCAGGAGCCGGTCATGGTCTCATCTACTATCCCGCGGTGATCGGCCAAGTAGATGTTTTTTACAGCAGCGTCGGCCATGATGTGGATACAACGAAAACCATGGCCTTTGCAGTCGAATTTGAAGAGGGGCCCGTAGCCCTCGACTGGGACAAGGCTGTAGAATTCGGACTGGCTGACGTGCAATCCACTCCTGTGCCGGGCGCAGAGTTTGGTGAGTTGCCAGTGGCGGCTAATGACTTGAAGGCCTACCGCAATTGGAACAGAGATCTCCTGCGATGGATCCGCTTAAACCGTCCGCTCACACTATATCGGTCCAAAAGGTTTAAGCAGACAAGTTGGGTGCATGAAACTGAAGGTGAGTTTCGTGCCCGGCTTGCGCAGGGAGCTCGTGAAAAGCGGGATCTGGCAATCGAGAAGCTGCGCCGCAAATACAGTTCAAAGTTCACCACATTGAACAACCGGCTGATGCGTGCCGAGCAGTCCGTTGCCCGAGAGGAGGAACAAGCCACATCCAAGACGATGGCGACGGCCATTTCTTTTGGAACAGCAATTCTGGGCGCCTTTTTGGGACGCAAGACCATCAGCGCCACCTCAGCCTCGCGCATGGGAACGGCAATGAAATCGGCTGGTGGGATGCGGAAGGAAAAGATGGATGTGGCCAGAGCCCGGCAGACTGCTGAGGCTATTAGGAATGAGATGAACGAGCTCGACATGCAACTGCAGTCGGACATCCAAAGTCTGGAGGGGGCGTACGATCCGGCCTCGGAGGAGCTTGAGGAAATCAGTTTGAAGCCCAAGAGCACCAATATGAGCCTGAGAATCTTTGGCCTGGCCTGGATGCCTTACCGTAAGGACACAGGGGGGCGGTTGAGTCCCGACTGGAGTTAGTTTTGTCCGTAGCGGACGGTGAATTCACATGACCTAACAAGCACAAGTGCACTTCCTGTCTCTGCACTGTGGGGTTTCGTATTCTGGTCGAAGGTAAGTTAAGAACAAAAACGGCTGACCGTTTACACGGCCAGCCGTTTTTATTCTTTGGCGTCCCCAAGGGGAGCAATATATTAAG
>Ga0224504_10001376_pt1 | contig 10802 bp, 12 predicted proteins | sample SF_Oct11_sed_USG_3_FD_170160 | JGI IMG/M metagenome (GOLD analysis project Ga0224504, IMG submission 170160) | Sediment microbial communities from San Francisco Bay, California, United States - SF_Oct11_sed_USGS_24 | ecosystem: Environmental > Aquatic > Marine > Sediment | place: USA... | reverse complement strand
CTTTGTCATACACCTCGTAGGGTTGTTTCTTGCGCAGATCCCACTCGACGCCCGAGCCACGTAACATCGGACCTGAGAAGCCGAGCTGCATCGCACGGTCCGGAGTTACGACGCCAATATTCACTGTTCGTTGCTTCCAGATTCGGTTATCGGTGAGCAGCGTCTCATACTCGTCAACACAGCCAGGGAATCTTTCGGTGAAAGCCTCGATGAAATCGAGCAGCGAGCCTTCGCGAATCGAATTCCAGCGATCGAGCTCTTTCTTGCTACGGAACTTCGACTCCTGGTATTTCGGCATGGAATCGGGCAAGTCACGATACACACCACCCGGCCGGTAATACGTCGCGTGCATGCGTGTACCCGAGACTGCCTCGTAGCAATCCATAAGGTCTTCACGCTCGCGGAAGCAGTAAAGGAACATGGTCATTGCACCGATGTCGAGACCATGCGCCCCAAGCCACATCAGATGGTTCAAAATTCTCGTAATCTCGTCGAACATGACCCTGATGTACTGAGCACGCTCGGGAACCTCGACGCCGAGCAGCTTCTCTATTGCCATCACGTAGGCGTGCTCATTGCACATCATCGACACGTAGTCGAGACGATCCATGTAACCAATACTTTGATTGAAAGGCTTGGTTTCGGCGAGCTTCTCGGTAGCGCGATGCAGCAGGCCGACGTGCGGGTCCGCTTTCTGAATCACCTCACCCTCGATCTCGAGGACGAGACGCAAAACGCCGTGCGCCGCAGGGTGCTGCGGGCCAAAGTTCATCGTGTAACTTTGAATCTCAGCCATCGTCCGCATCCTTGAGATCGGCGGCATAGCGATTATCGTCACGAATGACTCGTGGCACCAGCGTGCGTGGCTCGATACTCACCGGTCTGTAGACAACCCGGCCTTCATTATCGTCGTAGTGGACCTCGACGTTTCCTGACAGCGGAAAGTCCTTACGAAACGGATGGCCGATAAAGCCGTAGTCAGTCAGGATACGACGCAAGTCGGGGTGCCCTTCGAACAGAATGCCATACAGGTCGAACACCTCGCGCTCAAACCAGTTCGCACCATTCCAGATATCGACAACGGATTTCACAACCGGGGGATTAGCCGTGCCCGTATAGACGCGAAGTCGCAGGCGAATATTGTGTTGCAGTGACAGCAGGTGATAAACGACAGCGAAACGCCTCGGATCGAACTCGTCAGCTTCGTCGAGTATGACTGGCTCGCGCTCGACGCCACGACTGAAACCCGTTCCCGTCGCGTCGTTCGTTGCCCACTCATCATCGCCATAATTCAGGTAATCGACACCACAGACGTCCATGAGCATTTCGAAGCCGAAATCAGCCTCGTTTCGCAGGGCCGTTGCGATCTCAATCAAGTCATCCTTGTCGAGTGTGTAACTCAGCTCGCCGCAGATCGACGGCAAGCGAAGCATTTGCTCGCCGAAGCGCTCGTCAATGCGAGCGGCCAATGTCTCGAAGCGTTCACTCATCGTTATTACTTATCTGGCAATCGTGCTCGTACGTTTGATCTTGTTCTGCAACTGGATAAGTCCATAAATCAGGGCCTCAGCCGTGGGTGGACAACCCGGTACATATACGTCGACCGGCACAATGCGATCGCAGCCCCGGACAACCGAGTAGGAATAGTGATAGTACCCACCGCCATTTGCGCAGGACCCCATCGAGACAACCCAACGTGGTTCGGGCATCTGGTCATAGACCTTGCGAAGCGGTGCAGCCATTTTGTTCGTCAGCGTTCCCGCAACGATCATGCAATCAGACTGGCGGGGACTCGGGCGAAAAATGATGCCAAAGCGGTCGAGGTCGTAGCGTGCGGCACCAGCCTGCATCATCTCTACCGCGCAACATGCGAGGCCGAAGGTCATCGGCCAAAGTGAGCCCGTGCGCGCCCAATTCATGACGGAATCGACGCTCGTCACGACAAAGCCTTTATTTTGCAGGCTGTCGCCAGCGCCTTCAGCACTGTTGGCCGTATCGGCCGCAACCTGAGTTTCTGCTAATCCCACTCGAGGGCCCCTTTCTTCCACTCATAAATGAACCCGACCACAAGAATCGCGAGGAATATCGCCATCGAGATCAGTCCGAACTTGCCGACAACATCGAGCGACACTGCCCAGGGAAACAGGAAAGCAATTTCGAGATCAAAAATAATAAAGAGAATCGCAACGAGGTAATAGCGCACATCGAACTTCATGCGTGAGTCATCGAAAGCTTCGAAGCCGCACTCGTAGGGAGAGAGTTTTTCCTCGTCTTTCTGGCCCTGCCCGATCAAAAAGCCAAGAATCAGCAGTAGCACACCGATTCCTGTTGCTACGCCTAAAAAAATCAGAATGGGAAAGTATTCTTGTAGCATTTTCGCCCGCTTGTCTGGCGCTCAAGATCGCACCCGAATCAGCGCGCGATTGTACCAGTGACTGAAGCCCGGGATATACCCCAAAATATGGCTTGGTTCGGCAGAGGTGGGCTATGTTTTACCTGCAGGCCATATAAAAACCGGCCCGCAGCCACAAGGCTGGACAGACCGGATCGTATTTGGTGCTCTGGGCGAGACTCGAACTCGCACGGCTTGCGCCACTGCCCCCTCAAGACAGCGTGTCTACCAATTCCACCACCAGAGCGATAATCGGGTAATTCTACTCCGGATCAGCCGCTGGTTCCTGTTCCAGCTCTGGCAAATCGACAGGATCTTCAGCTGGTTCCAACTCAGGTAAATCGGAAACCGGCATTTCCTCGTTGAGCTCGGGCGCCTCGCTCTGTTCGACCTCAACGACCGGCGCGTCTTCCAGGAGACTCGTCGGTGCCGAGGTGACCTGAGTGCTCAAATAGGCCAGCGTAAGACTGCTGACAAAGAACAACGTTGCACAAACTGCCGTCGCTCTCGAGAAAAAGCTGCTCGAGCCACGTGCGCCGAAAACCGTACCCGACGCGCCAGCGCCAAATGCCGCACCGGCATCCGCGCCCTTACCACGCTGCAGCAGCACAAGAACGATGATCAGCAATGCGATCAGCGTATGCGCAATCAGTACAGCTTTTTGAATAGTGTCCATTTGTATACCAACTCTTATTGGATTCCGGCTGCCGCTTGGGCTATCGCCAGGAAATCATCCGCTTTCAACGACGCGCCGCCTATGAGACCACCGTCGATGTCCGGCTGGGCCAACAGGCCAGCCGCATTCTCGCCTTTCATGCTACCGCCGTACAGTATTTGCACGTTCGCGGCTATGCTTCCATCCTGTGCCGCCAGCTGTGCCCGAATGTGCCTGTGCACATCTTGCGCCTGTTCCGGCGTCGCTGTCATCCCGGTTCCGATCGCCCAGACCGGCTCATACGCGATAACCGCCGCCGCAAATGCCCCGACACCCGCCGCGTCCATGACCGCACCAAGCTGCTCGTCGATAACGCTTTCCGTCGTACCAGCCTCGCGCTCTTCAAGGGTCTCGCCAACGCACAATATCGGCGTAATCCCGGCCACCTGGGCGGCCTGAAATTTCGCTGCAACCTGCTCGCTCGTCTCGCCGTAGAGGGCGCGACGCTCGGAGTGACCGACGATTACATAGTCACAACCCACGTCGCTCAACATTCCCGGCGCGACTTCGCCGGTAAAAGCACCTTTTTCATGCTCTGAGACGGTTTGCGCCCCGACCTTTACAGGAGAGCCCTTAGTCTGTTCCACGACCGAAGCCAGGTATGGAAACGGCGGGCAGACCAGCAAGCTGAAACCACTGCCAGTCGGTACACCTGCGACAATTCCGGCCACCAGTTCCACATTGGCGGCGTTACTGCCGTTCATTTTCCAGTTTCCGGCGATCAGAAATTCACGCATGTCGGTGTTTCCGCAGGCTTAAAAGGCGCGCAAGGATACCGGGGCAAGCCCCGCAAATCAACGCATTATTAGGGATCAAGCCGCCGTTTTTTTGACGACCGAGGCAAGCCGCTTCGCCAGCGAAACAACCTGCACCTCATCTTGTCCTTCGACCATGACCCGGATGACCGGTTCAGTGCCAGATGCGCGCAGCACCACACGGCCCTTATCAGCCAGCTCCCCCTCGGCAATTGCCACGGCATTCTGTATTTCCGGCGATTTCCCGGGATCGAGTCGCTGCTCGGTGCGCACGTTAATCATCGTCTGTGGGTACCTGGGCATTCCCGCCACCAGTTCAGAGAGGGGTTTGCCCGTCTCCTTCATCACCGCGAGCACCTGCAAGGCGCTGATCAGGCCGTCACCCGTCGTTGTTTTATCCAGCACCAGCATGTGACCGGAGGTCTCTCCACCGATGACTCCACCCGACTCCCGAAGCATTTCGAGGACATAGCGGTCACCGACAGCGGCGCGCCGAAAATCGATACCGCGGGCCTTGAGAGCATGCTCAAGACCAAGATTACTCATAACCGTACCGACGACAGGCCCTTTGAGGCTACCCTTGTCCTTGCGCGCCGTCGCCAATACGTAAAGCAACTGATCCCCGTCCACCAGCGTGCCACTTTCATCGACCATGACAACGCGGTCACCATCGCCGTCGAGCGCCACACCGACGTCAGCTTTGACTGCCGGAACGGTTACCTGCAGAAGCTCCGGCTCGGTCGAACCGCAACCATCATTGATATTCTTGCCATTTGGCGAGCAGCCTAATGGTATGACGTCGGCGCCCAAGCCCATCAACGTTCGCGGCCCGACCTTGTAGCCGGCGCCATTTGCGCCATCGAATACAACTTTCAAGCCATCGAGATCTACCCCATCCGGCATGCTGCTAATGCAAAAATCCTGGTAACGAATACGTGCTGTGTCGATGCGCTTGGCTTTCCCGAGGGACTGTGACTCCAGTGTTATCGCCCGATTCTTGAGATGTTCCTCGATCTTGTGCTCGATCTCATCCGTCAGTTTCGAGCCAGAGCGATCGAAGAACTTGATGCCATTGTCGAAAAACAGGTTATGAGATGCGCTTATGACCACACCGAGATCGGCATCGAATTCCTGGGTCAGGCGCGCGATAGCCGGCGTAGGCAGCGGTCCCAGCAGGAGGACATCCGCCCCGGCTGCGACGAACCCTGCCTCCAGTGCAGATTCGAACATATAGCCTGACAGCCGAGTGTCCTTGCCAATCACGACCGTCCCGCCCTTAGGAACCAGTACCTGGGCCGCGGCGCTGGCAAGACGCATAGTAAAATCGGCGTTCATCGGGTCGTGGCCAACCCTGCCGCGAACGCCGTCTGTACCAAAGAAATTCTTACCCATAATTTACTCGCTCGCCTCAATAATCGCCCTGGCGACCTTCAACGCATCAACGGTTGCCTGCACATCGTGAGCCCTGATAATGGATGCCCCGTTTACCACGGCCATAACCGCCGCGGCCACACTGGCAGGCATACGCTCATGGACCTCGCGATCGGTCAATTTACCAAGGGTTGATTTTCTCGACACACCGACCAGCACCGGCCGCTCGCGCACGCGTAATTGTCGCAGATTCGCGAGCAGTTCGACATTGTGAACGTGGGTTTTCCCGAAACCGAATCCCGGATCCACTATGATCATGTCCTCAGCGACGCCAACCTCAACGCAAGCGCCAATGCGTTCGTCGAGGAATGCGGCAACCTCCGCTACGACGTCATCGTAATGTGGCCGTTCCTGCATCGTGCGCGGTTTGCCCTGCATGTGCATCAAACAAACGGGGACTCCAAGGTCCGCAGCTGCCTGCATCGCTCCATCGCCTCGTAATGCTGCGACATCATTGATCATGCACGCACCTGCCGCAATCGCCTCGCGCATGACAACGGCCTTGCTGGTATCAACGGAAATCGCTACATCGGTGATGGACCGGACGGCCTCGACCACCGGAATCACACGATCCAGCTCCTCCTGTTCCGGAACACTTGCCGCTCCCGGACGCGTGGACTCGCCACCGATATCGATCAGGAAAGCGCCCTCCTCGGCCATCGTTGCCGCCTGGCGAATGGCTATATTCAGATTATCGAAATGACCGCCATCTGAAAATGAATCGGGCGTAACGTTTAGAATACCCATCACGGCTGGCGCCGCGATTTCCAGGGGACCCAGGGTCAACATGGCTGGCGGAAGTGGGCTAGTGTTCGCTTGCCGGCCCACCGATCGTGCCAGTGGCATCGGACTCAGCAGTGGCTGAACCGTCTTCAGGGTTACCGGAATCGACAGTGTCGTCCCAGTCCGCGGGCGGCCTGGGCTCACGCCCTTCCATGATGTCCTTGATCTGGTCTTCCCCGATAGTCTCGTATTTCACGAGCGCCTTGGCCATCGCGTGCAGCTTGTCAATATTCTCATCAAGCAGCCCCCTGGATCGCTCGTAGTTTGAATCGATGATGCGGCGAACTTCTTCATCGATCGCATGCGCTGTGTCGTCAGAGACCTGCTTATGCTGAGTCACGGAACGTCCCAGGAACACCTCGCCATCATCTTCGCTGTAGGTCAGAGGACCAAGCCGGTCTGACAAGCCCCACTTGGTGACCATGTTGCGCGCGATTTCAGTAGCTCGCTCAATATCGTTCGAGGCCCCTGTGGTAACGCCATCGGCACCGTTGATCATTTCTTCAGCAATACGCCCGCCGAACAAACTGGAAATACTGCTCTCAAGACGTTGCCGGGACATGCTGTAGCGGTCTTCCTCGGGCAGGTACATCGTGACGCCAAGCGCCCTGCCTCGAGGAATGATCGTGACTTTGTAAACAGGATCGTGTTCAGGTACGAGGTAACCGACAATCGCATGGCCAGCCTCATGGTAGGCCGTGTTGAGCTTCTCGGTTTCGCTCATGACCATGGAGCGCCTTTCCGTGCCCATCATGATCTTGTCTTTCGCCTGCTCGAACTCGTCCATGCTGACGACGCGCTTATTTGCCCGAGCGGCGAACAAAGCGGCTTCATTCACGAGATTTGCCAGATCAGCACCCGAGAAACCGGGCGTACCACGAGCTATTACGCCGGGACGAACATCGTCACTCAGCGGCACTTTGCGCATGTGTACTTTGAGGATTTGCTCACGACCGCGCACGTCCGGTAACGGCACGACGACCTGACGGTCGAAGCGGCCCGGCCGCAGGAGCGCCGGGTCAAGCACGTCAGGACGGTTTGTGGCGGCAATGACAATGATGCCCTCGTTACCTTCAAAACCATCCATCTCGACCAGCATCTGATTGAGTGTCTGTTCACGCTCGTCATGACCACCGCCCAGGCCCGCGCCACGATGACGGCCAACCGCATCAAGTTCATCGATGAAGATAATACAGGGCGCCTGTTTCTTGGCCTGATCGAACATATCGCGCACGCGCGACGCACCCACGCCTACAAACATTTCAACGAAGTCGGAACCGGAAATCGTAAAGAACGGCACCTTCGCCTCACCGGCAATCGCCTTGGCCAGCAGCGTCTTGCCGGTGCCCGGAGGCCCAACCATGAGAACGCCTTTGGGGATTTTGCCACCAAGACGCTGGAATTTGCTCGGATCCTTCAGGAAGTCGACAACCTCAGAAACCTCAGCCTTGGCTTCCTCGACGCCCGCAACATCCGCAAACGTCACTCCCACCTGATCCTCGCCGAGAAGGCGCGCCTTGCTCTTGCCAAACGACATGGCGCCGCGGCCGCCACCACCACCCTGCATCTGGCGCATAAAGTAAATCCAGACGCCAATAAGCAGGAGAATTGGGAATGAACTGATCAAGAGTTGCCCAATCAGGCTTTGGGTCTTGGGCTCCGCAGCCGAAATCTCCACACCCTGCTTCATCAGTTCGCCGATCAGGACGGTATTGTCTGTCTCAGGGTTGATCGTGTAGAACTGCAGCGGCTTCGATTTGCCGTAACGAATCTGTTCGCCGTCAAATTCCACAATGGAAACCTGTCCCGACTGAATCTGTGTCTGGAACTCGGAATAGTCCTTCTTGACGATCTGTCCGCCGCTTACGCCGGACAGACCCTGCACCACCGAGAGAAGAACAACGATGATGACAATAAAGACAAGTACATTTTTAGTTAAATCATTCACGGCACAGACGCTACTACAAAGAGAAATTTCTCGCTACCAAATAGACCTCACGGCTACCGGCACGCGAGGCCTTGGGTTTAATGACTCTCACACGTTCGAAAGAGTTCCTGACATCACGTACAAATTCGTCGAATCCCTCTCCCTGGAAAACTTTGCAAACAAAGCTACCCCGACGTTTTAGCACACGCCGCGCCATATCATGCGCCAATTCGACTAAATACATGGAGCGAGGCTGGTCGACTGCCTTCGTTCCGGTGATATTGGGCGCGATATCGCTGATTACAAGGTCTGCGCCGTCTTTGCCCACTGCCTGAAGCAGTTGCTGAAAAATCTCATCGTCCCGGAAATCGCCCTGGATGAACTCAACGCCGGGCAGTGAATCCATAGGCAGAAGGTCTACGGCCACGATACGCACCTTGCCCCTGAGTTTCTCGCTTATGTACTGGCTCCAGCTCCCGGGCGAAGACCCAAGGTCGACACACACCATGCCCGGCTTCAGAAGGCGCTCCTTCTGATCAATCTGCTCGAGTTTATACACCGCGCGCGATCGCCAGCCATCCTTGCGTGCCTGTTGCACGAAAGGATCGCGTTCCTGACGCTCTCTCCAGCTTCTGCTGGACCCTCGCGGTTTACTCATTGCATTGCCTCTGGGCCTGCCAACACTGATAAACTCCGCGCCCATGGATCTCAATGAACACCAGAAGAAATTTCTGCGCGGCCGCGGCCATCAGCTGAAACCCCTGATTATCGTCGGCGATGCCGGGCTTAGCGACTCGTTGCTCGCCGAATTCGAATCGACACTCGCTCACCACGAACTGATCAAGGTCAGGGTACGTGTCGGCGATCGGGCTGCGCGAGACGAAATAATCCAGCAAATGTGCGCTGCAAGCTCCGCAGAATTAATTCAACGCATTGGCAATGTCGCGCTGCTCTTCCGCCAGAATCTCAAGAAGAAACCGGAAAAGCGCATTCGCATTCCTTCTCGCTAGCTCTTATTCGTAGCGAACTTCCAGTACGTCGAACGTTTTCGTCCCGTCCGGGGCGTCAAACTCAATGGCGTCCCCTTCATTCTTGCCAATCAACGCCCGGGCGATCGGTGACGTATACGAGATCATTCCATCTTTGATATTGGCCTCGTCTTCGCCAACGATCTTGTAAGTGATCTCCTTATCCGTGTTTTCGTCCAGGATAACGACCGTGGAACCAAAAATAATCTTGCCACGCGCATCGATCTCGGTGACATCGATCACCTGCACATGCGACAACTTTCCCTCAATATCCTTGATACGTGCCTCAATGAATCCTTGCTGTTCCTTGGCGGCGTGATACTCAGCATTCTCTTTGAGATCGCCATGCGCACGTGCCTCGGCAATCGCCTTGATCACGGCCGGTCGATCAACGCTTTTGAGCTTTCTTACTTCTTCCTGAAGCAACTCGTGGCCGCGCTTGGTCATCGGCACCTTGCTCATGCCACTACCCCGTTATGCAAATCCTGAAGACGATTGACATCGTGGTTATCGAGATGTTCGATGGCCCCGCACGTCGCAACCGCGGCACCCAGTGTTGTGTAGTAGGTGACACCCTTGCGAACTGCCTCAGCTCGAATTGATTCCGACTCGTTGATAGCCTGCTTCCCCTCAGTGGTGTTGACGATCAGGTCAATCTCACCGTTTTTGATCATGTCCACGATATGCGGACGCCCTTCACGAACCTTGTTTGCGCGCCGGCATGATACACCAGCTTTTGCCAGCACCTGCGCGGTGCCGTGTGTTGCAACCAGGTCGAACCCATTTCGGCAAGAAGTTTGCCGAGTTCGATCACCCCTTTCTTATCCCGTTCACGGACGCTTAGCAGTGCGGCGCCCTGGCGCGGCAGGACGACACCCGAAGCGAGTTGAGCCTTGGCGTAAGCCTCGCCGAATGTGCGCCCCACGCCCATTACTTCGCCTGTCGATTTCATTTCCGGCCCAAGAATCGGATCCGCGCCCGGGAACTTGATGAATGGGAACACGGCTTCTTTCACCGAGTAATAACCGGGAACCCGTTGGTTCACGAATCCCTGTGTCGACAGCGTCTCACCCACCATAACTTTGGCCGCAATTTTTGCCAGGGGCACGCCAATTGCCTTGGATACAAATGGCGCGGTTCGGGACGCACGTGGATTCACTTCCAGGAGGTAGACAACATTGCTCTGAATTGCGAACTGAGTATTCATGAGACCGATGACATTCAGTCCCTTTGCAAGCTTGATAACCTGCTCTTCAAGAACTTTTTGTACGTCGGCATCGAGACTGAACGGAGGCAGTGAACAGCCTGAGTCCCCGGAGTGCACGCCCGCCTGCTCGATATGCTCCATGACGCCACCGATGAGTACCCGTTCGCCGTCGGAGATACAATCGACGTCGACTTCAATTGCGAGGTCGAGGAAGCGATCCAGTAATACGGGACTGTCATTCGACACGTCAATTGCTGCATCCATATAAGCCGCAAGGTCTTCGTCGCTATGCACGATTTCCATTGCCCGGCCACCGAGTACATATGACGGACGAACCACAAGCGGGTACCCGACTTCAGACCCGCGCTCCAGTGCCTCCGCTTTGCTGCTCGCAACTCGATTCGGGGGTTGCTTGAGCTCCAGCTCCTCAACCAGCTGCTGGAAGCGCTCACGATCCTCCGCGAGATCAATGGAATCCGGCGAAGTGCCTATGATCGGCGCGCCAGCCGCTTCAAGATCCCTTGCGAGTTTAAGCGGCGTCTGGCCGCCGTATTGCACGATCAC
>Ga0224504_10001375_pt1 | contig 10804 bp, 7 predicted proteins | sample SF_Oct11_sed_USG_3_FD_170160 | JGI IMG/M metagenome (GOLD analysis project Ga0224504, IMG submission 170160) | Sediment microbial communities from San Francisco Bay, California, United States - SF_Oct11_sed_USGS_24 | ecosystem: Environmental > Aquatic > Marine > Sediment | place: USA: California... | reverse complement strand
CACCGAAATACAAATAGACACCATAGCTGCGCATGATTTCGTAGAACGGATCGTTGCTTGCCAGGTACGAGACATACAGCACCAGTGCGACGGCCCCCACAACACCCGAGATGATGATTACAGGCCCGGCCTTGCTAGCCGGCTTCAGCGACTTGAGCCAGAGGACGGCGAAATACCAGGTCAACGCAAGCACTGTCGCCTGTGGCAACAGGATAGCTCTGAACAGCCGATCGCCGGGCGGGTATCGTCCTGTCGAACTGATCGACGTGCAGCCGTCCAGGTACGGAATACAGGAGGGCAGGACATCATTGTGTGCGCCAATCCAGTAGGCCACGTTGATGCCTATCAGCGGGGCTATGGCGGCGATAAGAGGCAGGGCGCGTACAAGCATTCTGGCAGCATAACCGATGCCTATCTGCCTACCCAACCAGGAACGGCTTCAGCGTGCGATTTGGGAGTTCTCCTTAAACCTCAGGTCGTCTTACTCAGTCGATCCTCGACCTTCTGCAACAGAGAGAGTATTTCTTGTTGCCGGCCCCGGTCAGCAAGAAGGTGACCGGAGCGGACGGGCGTCGCGCTGGCCTTTAGTAGTACCTGACGAGCTTCGTCGAGATTATTTTCGCCAACCAGTAACTCGGCGTATAGATAGTTCGATTCCAGGCCGTGCGGGTCGATGATAATTGCGCGCCACAGGTAGCCGATACCTTTCACCTGGCTACCGAACCCGCCAAACGCCGACGAGGTCTGTGAGTACAACGCTCCCAGGTTTGCATAAATACGCCCACCGAGTGCGTAGGGGTCCAGCGCTTCGGCCTTGAGGAGCGCATCCCGCGCTTCCTTATGGAATTTCTTCGAGCGTGACCGGCAGTGCGTGCGAGTGCATTCGCGGGCAATAATCCCGTGCCAGGCGACAGCCTCGGGATTGTCGCCATGGCTTGCTGCAAACGTTCTTACGTCCCGAAGCAACTCTGTGAGAGCTATTTCCTTCTCGTGATCACTCGACGCGTACAAGGCCACAGCCCATCGGTTTTCTATGTCGAGCAGGGTTTCGTCAACCGTCTGGGCTCCTGCCGGGGCGGTTGCTGCCACTACGAGCAATACGGCCAGGAACATGGGCCGAATGAAATCGAAGCTTGATACAAGCATGGGTGCGAGAGTTGCCACAGCGTCCTCTTAAATGGGTTATCTACCCGTATGAGTGTTGGTGGCAGCAAAATCCTTCGCACTTACCGCGAAGGATATGCCCGTGACAACGCTCTAACCAGATACTGGCAACAGAGGGACTGCACTTTGTCTGGGAAGGTAAGGCAACAAGAAGGCTTCGGAACGGCTGCCAAGCGTTCAGTGCTCGTATGCGCATGCCTGGCTGTACTCGCGAGTCCAGTGAGAGCAGAAAAACCCCTGGCTGTGGGCGATATGCCCGGAGCATTGCCAACCATCGGCACCATATCGATTACCAACAACGATATTTTCGATATGGGCAAACCCGATGAGAACCGCGCGCTCTACCGGATGGCGAATCGCCTGCACGTGCGCACCCGGCCGGATGTCATCCGACAGCAGCTACTCTTCAACGTTGGCGATTCGTATTCACGACAGGCGATTGACGAGTCTGAGCGCATTCTTCGCAGCAATCGTTACATTCAGGAAGTTTCTTTACGACCGGTGCCACGCGAAGACGGAACGGTGGATATCGACGTTACGACGAGTGATGTCTGGACCCTGATGCCGAAGCTGTCGTTTTCGAAGGCCGGGGGCGCGACCAACACGGCAATTGGCATCAAGGAAATGAATGTCCTGGGTTCCGGGGTCGCTGTAGAAGCAATGTTCAAGTCCAATGTGGATCGCGACTCCACGGTCCTTAAGATTGTTGATCGCAATCTTGGCCAATCGTGGTATCGGCTGGCGACCTCGATCGCACAAAACAGCGATGGACACGAGTATGGCCTCGATATTGGCAAGCCGTTCTATGCACTGAACAGTACCGACGCCCTGGGATTATCATTTCTCGACGCGGATCGTATCGAGACATTCTACGACCGGGGCGAGGTAGCGTCCGATGTCAGGCACCAGGGTCGTGATATGGAGATGTTGTTTGGGCGCTCTCGGGGCCTGGAAAACGGCTGGGCCCGGCGTTTGACCTTTGGTGCCGGCGTTTCCGATCACAGTTATATGGATAGCGGCTCCACGGACCCTGAACTATTTCCAATGATGCAGGACCGTCGTCTCGTTTACCCCTTTGTCGGGTTGGAAATCATCGAAGACCGTTATGACAAGGCGAGTAATCTGGACCAGATTCATCGCGTCGAGGATCGATTCCTTGGTACGCGCGCGAGTGCCCGGGTTGGTCTGGCACGCGAAGAGTTCGGCTCCGATAGAAACGCATGGCTACTCGATCTGCACGCCCAGACGGGGTTTGGCAACTCCGAACGGAGTTCCCTGCTGCTGGCGGCCGATGCCACCACCCGCGTGGAGAGCGACGGCCCCCAAAACCTGCAGTTCGGGGTGAGCGCGAAGTACTACAAGCGCCAATCCGAACGACGCCTGCTCTTTGTCGGCCTTTCCGGGACCTACGGCCACAATCCTGACCTTGACCAGTACCTGCAGCTTGGGGGCGATAACGGACTGCGCGGCTATCCAGTGCGATTTCAATCCGGCGACAAGCGCGCGGTGCTGACGGTGGAGCAGCGCTTGTTCACAGACTGGAATCCGTTCTCGCTCTTCCGTGTTGGTGCTGCTGCGTTCTTCGATGTTGGCCGAACCTGGGGCGCGAGCCCGCTCAGCGAGGCAAGCGACACGTGGCTATCGGACGTCGGGTTTGGCCTGCGCGTCGGGAGCGCGCGGTCGGGTCTTGGTCGAATGATCCATTTCGATGTTGCATTCCCCCTTTCAGGGCAGGAGTACATCGATGACATCCAGTTCCTCATTTCTACGCACAAGAGTTTCTGATATGGCAAGTGCGCCAATTTCAATGCGGTGGCGGCTACAGACAACGCTGCAACCCCTGGTCCTGTTTGCGGTGCGCCTGCTGCTAATTCTGACCGCGGCACGGATACTGCTGGTAGCGTGGCAAGCTGAAAGAGTCCTCGCCGTTGACATGCTTGCGACTATTTTCGTGCAGGGTCTGCGTTTCGATCTTGTGTTGCTGGGCCTGGCCCTGGTTATTCCCGTCCTGACGCTCCCACTGTTTGCCTCGACCGAGCGCCTGGTGCGGATCTGGCAGCTTCTGCTCAGGTTCTACTTACCGTCGGTACTGCTGTTCGTGCTGTTCATGGAGATCAGCACGCCATCATTCATGGACCAGTTCGACTCTCGTCCCAACATCCTGTTTGTCGAGTACCTGGATCACCCCCGAGAAGTTTTCGCAACACTGTGGGCTGCCTACAAACTCCCGCTAGTTATTGCTTTTGTGATGATTCCGATAATTGCCCGAATCTTCGCCAGGGAGTTCCGAAATATTGCGCATCGAGTTCAGCCAACCGGTGTTCTTCCCGCGCTGTTTATGTTTCCGCTTTTGCTGATTGCCTGCGCCGGGCTCATCCGATCAACGCTCGACCATCGGCCGGTCAATCCGAGTACGGTTGCGTTGTCGACGGACCCCTTGGTTAACGATCTCGCCCTGAATTCAACCTATACCTTGTTGTACGCCATTTACGAAACTCGGCACGAAGGTCAGGGTGGCCTCCGTTATGCTGACATGCCGGATAATGAGGTAATCAATTCTGTCCGGAGCGAAATGCATGTGGCCGGCAATGACTTCACTTCAGAGGTACTGCCGACACTTCATACGCAGCATGGGACGGCACAGCGCAAGAACCTGGTGATCATCATTGAGGAGAGCCTCGGAGCGGAATTCGTTGGCGCGCTCGGTGGTTTGCCGCTGACCCCCAACCTTGATTCGCTGTCTGACGAAGGGATCTGGCTGGAAAACCTGTTCGCGACGGGTACACGCTCTGTACGCGGCCTGGAAGCCATCGTCAGCGGGTATCCGCCGACGCCTGCTCGCAGCGTCGTCAAGCTCCCCAAGTCGCAACGAGGCTTCTTTACGTTGGGTGAATTGCTTGCGGCAGCGGGCTATGAGACGAGTTTCATTTACGGAGGCGAGGCGCAGTTCGACAACATGCGGCGTTTCTTTATGAACAACGGATTCGGGCATGTCATCGATGAAAAGGACTACGTAGCCCCGGTGTTCGTCGGTTCCTGGGGTGTTTCGGATGAGGACCTGTTCGCACGTGCCGACGAAGAATTTGAGCGCGCCGGCGATGTCCCATTCTTCAGCGTGGTGTTCACATCCTCAAATCATTCGCCGTATCAGTTTCCCGATGAACGAATCGAATTGTTCGATGCCGACAAAAACACGGTCAATAATGCTGTCAAATATGCAGACTATGCCCTTGGTGGATTTTTCGAGCAGGCCAAGCAGTCGAATTACTGGGACGACACTGTATTCCTGATCGTCGCAGACCATAATTCGCGCGTGTATGGGGACGAGGTTATCCCTGTTGACCGGTTTCATATTCCGGGTCTGATTCTCGGTGGATCGGTAGAGCAACGCTCTATCGACACCCTGGCGAGCCAGATCGACCTCGGCCCGACGTTGCTGTCATTGATCGGTTTTTCGGGCGACCATCCGATGACCGGTCGTGACCTTACAGACCCGGCCAACACAGATGGGCCGGGAAGGGCCATAATGCAGTTCAATACGACCCAGGCGTACATGGAGGGTGACCAGGTGCTCGTCATGCAACGAGATCATCCGGTTGAGCAGTTTCGGTACGTGGACAACCGCTTGGTAGCGGTACAGGGCATTGATGAAGTACTCAGGGAGAAAGCACTTGCACAGTCGATCTGGTCGTCGCTGGCTTACGAGAAGTCACTTTATCGACTGGGCGCGAAGGATTTTCGAGTTGCTGGACTCTAAGGTAATGGAGGTCCTCCCCTTCCTCCAGAGTAGGAAAAGTGACTGAGAGTATCCCCCAGATAGAGCAGGACCGGTCGCTGGCCGCCAACGTGGCGGCCGGTGATCAGGGGGCATTTGATGTATTTTTCCGTGAGTATTTTCCAAGGCTGTTTCGTTTCACGCTTACGCGCGTTGATAACAACGAGGAGCTGGCAGAGGAAATCGTGCAGCGCACCATGTGTATCGTGGTCCGGAAAATGGGCAGTTATCGGGGTGAAGCATTGCTGTTTACCTGGTTGTGCCAGATTTGCCGAAACGAAACGAGCGCGGTATTTCGACAGCGCAATCTCGAACTTCGTGAAGATATTCCTATTGAGGACCATCCGGCCGTGCAGGCGGCGCTGGAATCGGTTGCTGCCGACGATGGCAGACCCGAATCGGCGCTACGGCGCGACGAGATTGCGAATTTTGTGCGGGTGACGCTTGAGCACCTTCCGGCGAACTACGCCAGCGCCCTGGAAATGAAGTACGTACGCGGATGCAGCGTGCGGGAGATCGCGGACAGCCTGAGCGTTGGGGAAAAAGCGGCAGAGTCCATTCTGAGCAGAGCTCGGGTGGCCTTCAGAGAACGCTTTCGCGCTATTTGGGACATAGAGCCTAATTTTTTAGTGGATTGAGATGAAGACAGATTCCAACAAACCGGATCGAACAGACGACGAGCAATCGTTGGGCAATCTTCTCCGACTGGCAGGTGAGCGGCCGGAAATACCGCTCAGTATTGAGTCGCGGGTCTATCACCGTGTCCAGCAGGAATGGCAGGCAAGCACGAAGGAGCCGAATGGCGAGAACGTCTATGCCGAGGTCCACAAGAGCTGGAAACGCGGTACCGGACGAGCACGAATTCTGCGGTGGCTGGCACCGGTGGGGGTCGCGGCGTCTGCCATCCTGGCATTTGTCTTGCTGTCGCAGCCGGAGCCGGCAGTGGCTCCGTCGATGGTGGCCACAGTCGCAGGTATCGTCGCACCAACCCCGACGACAGTTACCTATGAGGAAGGAGCGCCTGTCTACAGTGGCGATGTCATCGAGACCGGCCCAGGCGGTGGGTTAAGTCTCTTGTTGGCCAGAAATGCCACTCTGAGAATTGATGAAAATACCCGGATCCGGGTCGATGACAGCAACCGGATCGCATTACTGACTGGGCAAATCTACGCCGACACAGGGGAGTACATGTATCGCGATGACGGGCTTGTCATCGATACGCCATTTGGTGTGGTCCGCGACATCGGCACCCAGTTCGCTATTACGGCAACGCCTGGTTTGCTGGATGTGGCGGTCCGCGAAGGACGGGTTGAGGTTGACCATGAGTCCGTCGCCCATACCGCCAGAATGGGTGAACGGCTGACTCTCGGCACCGGACGGTCAGCGTCTTTGTCGGAACTTGATACGCATGACGAGTACTGGAACTGGATCGTCGACCTGACGCCGGCGTATGACACGACCAACAAGTCATTGCTGGACTTCCTGAAATGGGCATCCCGTGAAACAGGCAGGGAACTTCGTTTTGAATCTGATGAATCCCGAATGCTTGCAATGCGCACCGATGTGCACGGTTCGGTGACCGGCTTGACACCAGACCAGGCATTGGAGGCCATCCTCTCTACAACAATGCTGGAATACCGTATCGAGCTGGATAAGGTGGTCGTTCTTAACCGCAACATCCAGTAAGGCTTCGGTTTCCCGCATTGGCTGGCAGCAGCCTATGCCCTAGACTGCGTCCAATGAAACCGGGATTGCGCTTCAGTTGGCTACTGATATTCACCTGTCTACCAAGTCTCGCGAGTGCGGCGACAGCTTGGCAGGATCGTCCCGTGGCCGAGTTACTCGAAGAGCTGACGGGGCAGGGCTACCAGATTATCTACAGCAGCGATGTCGTATCCGATGAGCTGCTCATAATCGAGGAACCGGATCTTTCAGACCCGCTGACAGGACTTGCAGCGGTGCTCGAATTGCACGACCTCGAACTGTCGAAGGGCCCGGCAGACACGTGGCTGGTGCGCGCCCAACGCGCTGTTCCAGTTACGGCTACAACGCCAAAACCTGCTGAAATCCCTCTCCCTGAAATTGTCGTAACGTCGAGTTTGCACAGACTGCAGTACACGCAATCGGGCAAACAGACGTACCTCGATCGGGAACTGGCGACGCGCATTCCAGCCGCAGCCGAAGAGGCCGTACGTATTACAAACAGGCTCCCTGGCACAGCTGGTGGCGGAATCTCGAGCCGCAATCACATTCGCGGTGGCGAAGTGAATGAGGTTTTGTTTCTACTTGACGGCCTCCGTCTTTACGAACCGTTTCACCTGAAGGATTTTCAATCCATCGCAACGATTGTCAATTCCAACGCAATTGACGGCATCGATTTTTTCTCGGGGGCATATCCCGCCAAGTTCGGCGATCGCATGAGTGGTGTGATGGACATCAGCCTGCGTTCACCGCAGGATGATGCCGAGACCGAACTGGCGTTAAGTTTTTTCAACACCTCTGCGCTGTCCATAGGCCGTTTCGGCGGTGACGATAAAGGCGACTGGCTGGTCGCGGCCCGCCGCGGCAACCTTGACCTGATCGCCGACGTTATTGACCCGAGCGTTGGCAATCCTGACTACCAGGATTACCTTGCCCATGCAGGGTGGGAATTTGGCCCCAGGGCGCGCGTGAGCGTCAATCTGCTCGTTTCGCATGACAAGCTGTCACTGAACGACGAGGATCGCGGCGAGTCCGCAATTGCGAGTTACGAGAACACGGTGTTCTGGTTCAAGTGGGACGCCGACTGGAATGATGTGCTGCGCAGCACGACAATTTTTTCGAACAGCAGCATTTCAAACAGCCGGAGCGGGGCGCTCGAGCTACCGAATGTCGTCTCGGGCGCAATCAGCGATCAACGTGAGTTCGATTCAGTCGGGTTGAAGCAGGATTGGGAGTTCGCCCCGAGTCAAACCTGGATGCTTAGCTTTGGCCTGGATGCCAAGCACCAGGACGCACGTTATGACGTGGCATCGACCCGCACGCTGACGGCACCTTTTGACAGTATTTTCGATAACCAACCCAATGAAGTCCGGTCGATAACAGCAACACCGGAAGGCGCCCAATACGGAGTTTGGCTCGAGTATCGGTGGCAGCCGCTAGCGGAGCTGACGGTCGATGCGGGGTTACGCTGGGACCGGCAAAGCTACACGACAGCGGACAACGACGAGCAGACCAGCCCACGAGTGAGCGTGCTATATCGCCCGGGCGAGAAGACTGATATTCGACTTGCGTGGGGGCAGTTTTCGCAGGCGCAGGAGATCAACGAACTGCAGGCAAGCGACGGCGTCGACGCGTTTTTCCCGGCGCAGCGTGCAGAGCATGTCGTTGCCAACCTGGAGCGCCGCCTTGGCAAAGACCTGTTTATCGATATCTCGTACTACCGCAAGAGCTTTCGAGCGGTGCGACCACGCTTTGAGAATGCATTTAATTCACTGACCTTGTTGCCAGAGATTCAGTTTGACCGATACCGTGTTGCGCCAGCATCAAGCGAAGCGCATGGCGCAGAGTTACGCGTTGCCAAGGGTGACTCTGGCGAGGACTTTTTCTGGTGGCTTGGCTACAGCTGGTCAGAAGTACGCGACAAGACCCAGACTACAAGAACAATGCGAAGCTGGGATCAGACACATGCCCTCAAGGCCGGCGCCAGTTGGCATTGGGGGAACTGGGATCTGAGCGTGGCCGGAGAAGTGCATACCGGTTGGCCAAAAACAGAACTCGTCGCGGAGGAAGTACCGAACCCCGACGGGACCTGGTCGCTGCTGGTAACCACTTCGCCACTCAATTCGGGACGGTACTCGGTATTCCATACAGTGGACATGCGCATGAGCCGAGACTTCACGCTGCGGCAAGGAGAGCTGACGACTTTCGTGGAGGTTTCAAATCTCTACAATCGGGACAATCCCTGTTGCACTGAATACTCGATCAACACGGACGGTTTGGGACCGACGCTGGTAGAGCAAGAGAGGGACTGGTTGCCGCTGGTGCCATCGCTCGGAGTTGTGTGGCGCTTCTAGCGATAGCTCGCGATCAGCATGCCGCGCTCATTTTGATGACAATGCCCGACATTTGCCCCAAAGTAGGGAGGATGATGAATTACTCAGTTAACTTGCCAGGCGCCTTTTGCCTCGGTGTGCTGCTTCTCGCAGCATGCTCGGATCCACAAGCAGACGAGCAGCCGGAACCCGAGATCGAAACGGCGGCAATAAACGCGACAGCAAGCGCCCAACTGACCGAGTCCACCGAGGCGCAGGAACAGCCGAAAGAGACTCTGTCGTCATTGGATGACTTGTTGCCGGAACAGTTCGGTGACCTGACCGCTCCATGGTTCGGCGACCTGGATGGCATGGCCGAACGGCGCGTCATCCGGGTGCTGGTCGTTTCGGGCGGGCCACAGTTCTTCTACTACGAGGGCAAGCCCCGCGGAATGATCGCCGAACTCCTGCAACTACTGCAGCAAGAGTTGAACGTTGGATTGGACCGCCGGCTGGACCAGGTGGAGATAGTGCCGATGCCAGTCAGTCGCGACCGGCTGATCGCAGCGCTGGTAAATGGTCAGGCAGATCTCGTTGCCGCCGATCTTACGATTACGGAAGTTCGTTCCGAGCTGGTCGACTTTTCTGTTCCCTTTGCGCGTAACGTTGACGAAGTTGTCGTCTTTGCACCGAGCGAAGGTGATGATGTCGCGTCGGTGGACGATCTGGCCGGCCGCAGCGTCTATGTCCGTAAGTCGTCAAGCTATTTCGAGCATCTGACCGCGCTTAATGACGACCTTGAAAGCCGCGGACTTGCACCTGTGCGAATTGAGTTGGCAAATGAACTTCTGAGATCTCAGGACATTCTCGAGATGGTCAATGCCGGTCTGATTACAGCAACGGTTATCGACAGCTACAAAGCGAGCTCCTGGTCGAAGATTTTATCTGACCTGCGAGTCAGAGATGACCTGGTTGTGCACGCCGGTGGGCAGATTGCCTGGGCATTTCGCAAAGACAGTCCACAGTTGGCTGAAGTTGTCGACGATTTTGCTCGCGGTCATCGGCAGGGCACGTTGATCGGTAACGTGCTGATCAGTCGTTACATGGAAAATCTTAGCTGGGTTCGAAATTCGACCTCGGACCGCGGCGTCGAACGACTACGCCCACTGTTTGAGCATTTCAATACGAGCGCAACGAAGAATTCAATTGATCCGCTGATGCTCGCTGCGCAGGCCTACCAGGAGTCAGAACTTGAACATGATCGGGAAAGCCCGGTGGGCGCTGTCGGGATCATGCAGATCAAACCGTCGACAGCCGCTGACCGCAATGTTGGCATTCAGGACATTTCGAAACCGTCCGACAACATAGAGGCGGGCGCCAGGTACATGCGCTTTTTGATCGACAGGTATTTCTCTGATCCCGAAATGGGGGAATTACAACGTTGGTTGTTTGCTTTGGCAGCGTACAACGCCGGGCCTGCCAGAATTGCGCGATTGCGCAGGCAGGCGGCCGCTGAAGGATACGATCCTGACCTGTGGTTGGACAATGTCGAATTGATCGCGGCGCGTAAGATAGGTAGAGAGACGGTCCGCTATGTCAGGAATATTTTCAAATACTACGTTGCATATCGATTGGCATGGGAAAAGCGCGAGCTTCGGCAATCGCTAGTCAATAGTCCGGAGCGCTAGCCCGGAGCTCCGTCTAGCCAAATCTCCTGATTCAGGAAATTGAGACTTACCCGAATTTCTTCTCGTGCGACTGCAACGTTTTTTCAACTTTCTGCAATGCGGCCAATACTCTGTTGGCAATCGATACCGAGTTATTCTCGCTGCCCAACAAGACTGCTGAATGC
>Ga0224504_10001372_pt1 | contig 10822 bp, 9 predicted proteins | sample SF_Oct11_sed_USG_3_FD_170160 | JGI IMG/M metagenome (GOLD analysis project Ga0224504, IMG submission 170160) | Sediment microbial communities from San Francisco Bay, California, United States - SF_Oct11_sed_USGS_24 | ecosystem: Environmental > Aquatic > Marine > Sediment | place: USA: California... | reverse complement strand
GCACTCTAGCTTGTCGATACGCGACTACGGGTCGCCAATTCTGTATCAGCTTAATAATATGTGCTGAAATCATTTTAATGCGAAAAACCCTATGGGCAGTAACATCATGAATGAAGCCGCCAGTCATTCTGAAGCGGGCGAGATGGTTCCGAATCGCGTGGCAGCCGGCTGGGCCGTCGGTTCCTTCGGGACCACCACGATGCTGAATGCAGTATCTATGCTGTTGCTGTATTACCTCGTGACTTTCGTAAAGATCGAGCCTGTGATCGCAGGCGGGATGCTGTTCGGATCCAAGTTACTTGATGTCCTGACTGACCCGCCCATGGGCATGCTCAGTGACCGGACGAGGAGTCGTTACGGCCGGCGCAGGCCCTGGATGCTCGGCGGTTCTTTCTTCTGTGGTATCGCGCTGGCGATGCTTTTCAGTGTGCCCGATTTTGCAGGGGCATTGCTGTATCTCTATGTAGGCTTTGCGCTGGCACTGTTCGCGCTCTCGTATACCGTGTTTCAGGTGCCGTATATGGCGATGCCTGCGGAAATGACGGATGACTATCATCAGCGTACGAAAGTCATGTCCTGGCGGGTTGTGTTCATGACGCTGGGTAATTTAACCGGCATAGCGATCGCGCCTTCTCTAGTGCAGTACTTTGGCGCAGACAGAGCCGCGTATGGACAGACCGGCCTGATTCTTGCGCTGCTGGTGTTTGGCGCCATGTTTATTTGTTTTTTTGCTACAGCTGACGCACGCCAGACAGAGCCAACGAGCTCTGACACGCCATGGATGCAACATATACGTATGCTGTTTGAAAATAATCCGCTGATTATTTTGATGGGCACCAAAATTGCAATTTATGTGGGGCTGTCAGCCAACATCGCGGTCGCGCTTTTTTTTATATCCAGTGTTTTGAAGATGGAGCCAGTAATGCTGGGGCTGTTGGGCGGTACTCAGGCGTTGACATCGATTGCCTTCATGCCTGTTTGCGCGTGGCTGTCACGTAAAATCGGTAAAAAGCCTGCCTATATTATTTCGCTGATTGGTTTTAGCTGCGCCTTGCTGAGCTGGTTGCTGGCTACGCCGGATGAAGCGGTGTGGCTGTTTGGCTTGCGCGCTTTTGTGATCGGTATGTTTGGTGCGGGTGCCCACCTGTATGGGCAGTCCATGTTGATGGACACCTTTGCCTGGGACTATCGATTAACGGGTATTCGACGAGAAGGAGTTCTGGCTTCGGCTTTTAGTTTTGTAGAAAAGGCATCACTGGCCTTTGGCCCGCTCATTGTCGGTTTATTGCTCAGTACTATGGGCTTTGACAAGGACCTGCCAAAGGATGCGGTGCAAACAGATTCTGCAATACAGGCGATGTACCTTGGATTTATCTGGATTCCGCTCGCGTGTCAGATGACGACGCTCTTTCTATTGCTGTTTTACAAGCTTGATGAAAAAGACCTAAGTGAGTCAATTGTGGCCAAATAATCACCGTAGTTGGGGCAGCACGCGTTCGCCGATTAGCTTAATGCCATGCTCCTGGTGATTCTTCAGTTCAAGGCACACCTCTGTCACACCAATGGCCTTGAACTCGAGCAGGTGTTCAATGATGTGATCCAGGTTATCCACGCCTCCGGTCAGGGTCAGGTGATCAACGCACTGGTCGAGTAGCTCATCCGGCACGCCTTCAACCGAACTTTCATTATTCGGTCCCATGGCGTAAATCTGGGGTATGTGATCCATGATGATGGCGAAATCTTCTGCGCTCATGAATTCGTTCATCATGTACTCCCGGAACAGAGCGCGAAAGCCAATCCAGCGTTTTGCTTCATGTCGGGCTTCAGCAGGGTCGTCATAGACATACCAGGCCATAAAATTATTGAATCGAAACCCTTCGGGGTTGCGACCAATCTCATTCATGCGCGAGTGCACGGCATCAATAGCCCACTTCGACAGCGTCGGTGACAGGTCGCTCATGAAAATGCCATCCGCTGCGCTGGCAGCCATCCGCAGCATCTGTGGGCGATTAGCGCCTGCATATAAAAAAGGTGGCTCGGCCGAGATCCATTGCGGGTTGTAATCACTGATACTGAACAACTCACCTTCATAAGTGAACGGCCGGTTCGAGGACATGCCTTTAACGATTTCGAGGCACTCACGGACATGACGAACACGCTTTTCGAATGGTATACCGAGCCCCATGACGACTTCTCCGCCACCACCAATCATCGTCTGTACACGGCCGCCTGCAATTTCATTCAAAGTCAGCAAAGCCATACCAATACGAAAGGGATGCATCTCATAGGCGTTCAGCGCCATGGGCGCAATGCGCAGCGTGGAAGACTTGATGGCAAGTTCTGCCATGTTGCTGAATGGGTCCCGCCCGTCCAGATAGCTGGCATTCCACACTGTGCGAATGCCGTAACGCTCTGCGAGCAGGCCCAGTTCCGTCAGGCGTGACTGAGGGAGGTGAGAATCAAGAACAATATCAATATCCACGCAGTGCTCCGGGCATTTGTTAGATCGGATGGACATCCAGTCTGACATGATCCCGGCTGGATATAGTCTGCAGACTTACAGGTTGTTTACATGACGGGCATACCCGCACAGCCTAGTTTTTAATCAGGCTGGTCATCGGAATCAGGGGTTGTTCACTGGAGATATTGACCTGAGGAGGCGTGAACGAATATTCCTCCCTGTCTCCGGTGCGATCGATTGTCAGCCCGGTAAAGTCATACAAACCTGTATCAGCAAGCTGACTCGGCGCCACGTTTTGCAGGGCTCGAAAGACACTGGCGACCCGACCCGGCTCATTGCGCTCCCAGTCCTGCAGCATGGCCTTTATTTGCTGGCGCTGCAGATTTTCCTGAGAACCACAGAGGTTGCATGGAATGATCGGGAATTCCTTGATGTTTGAATACTTTTGCAAGTCGACTTCTTTGCAATACGCGAGCGGCCGGATCACGATGTTGCGTTTGTCGTCTGATAATAACTTTGGCGGCATGGCGCCCAGCTTGGAGCCGAAAAACATATTCAGGAAAAGGGTTTCTACAATGTCATCGCGGTGATGACCCAAAGCAATTTTGGTGGCACCAATCTTTTCTGCAAACGCATAAAGCGTGCCCCGGCGGAGTCTTGAGCAAAGCCCGCAAGTGGTTTTTCCTTCAGGTATTTTGCTTTTAACGACCGAGTACGTGTCCTGCTCGACGATATGATATTCAATATCGAGTGTATCGAGATAACGGGGTAAGACCTCTATGGGAAAGTCCGGTTGTTTCTGGTCCATATTGACGGCGACGATATCGAAATTTATCGGCGCGTGCTCGCGCAAACTCAGCAGGATATCGAGCAGCACATGTGAGTCCTTTCCGCCTGACAGGCAGACCATGACCCGGTCTCCGTCGGCAATCATTTCATAATCAGCAATAGCCGTGCCGACATTTCTTCGCAGTCGCTTCTGCAATTTGTTGAAGTCGATTCGCTGGTTTTTGGATAAATTGCGCACGGTAAATCCCGGTTCTGCTTCTGGGTTGGCCGATAGGATAACGCGTCAGCCGCAGATACAGAATATTTGTGTCAGAGGATGGCGCCCGGGAAATAGTCTGGTTTAGCGCAGGGTCAACTGCGCGGCTTTAGTCTGGAGCCTTCCTGCACCCGGTCGCTGGGCTGCAGGACCACTTGTTCTCCGGCGCTGAGTCCGCTGACTACCTCGGCATCAAAAGCATTGCCCAATCCGAGTTCAACGTGCCGCATGACTGCAACATCATCTTCGGCCACAAACGTGGACCAGCTGTCACCGTCACGGAAGAGTGCGGAGCGGGGTACGGTCAGTACGTCATCTGTTTCGGCCAGCACGATTCTCGGTTCGACACGATAACCATGGCCGAGTCGCGCCCATTGTTCGGGCGGGTCAACCAAATCAATACGAACATTAACGCGCTGTTCCTCAATGCCCAAAGCAGAGATTTTTGTGAAGCCGAAGGGTTCGACGCGGGTTACCACGCCTTCAAGGGGTTTGTTTCCGCCCCAGGCCTCAATCAAAGCGCGTTGTCCGGCTTCGACCTGAACAGCATCTGTCGACAGCAGGTCAACATGTATTTCGAGCTTGCGGGGGTCACCGACTTCAACGAGTGGAGTGCCAGAGGTAACCACACCCTCACTCTCACGCAAGACGCGCAGCACAGCACCGCTGACCGGCGAATAGGTCTTGACGCATTCACAGTCCTCGCCGCGATTATTGCGCGAAAGGCTGGGTGTCATCAGTCGGGCGCGGGCCTGTTCGAGTTCAGAGCCTCGAACATTCAGATTAGCCTTGGATTCTTCCAGTGCGGCTGTCGATGTCTTAGCCCGGCGCCGGGCGGCATCAAGTTCATTTTCAGAAACGGTGTTTCGGCTAGCCAATCCTTCATAGCGTTTGAGTTCAGCGGCGGCGAAATCCAGTTCAGCTTCTGCCCGGCGTACCTGAGCTGCCGCATATTTTTCTGCGGCTTCTGCCGCACGCACGGCGGCTTGTGATTCAGCTTGTGTTCGTACGTCAAGAAATAAAGGGTCACTGGGCTCGATGCTGGCAACGATGGTTACACCGGCGGTAACAGGGTCTCCTGCCTCCAGTTCGATGCGTCTCATGAGCCCGGGCACCGGGGAAGACACCACAAACACATCCTTAACCTTGGTCTCACCCTCGTCGGTTACAGTGACCCGGATAGAGTTGCGCTCAACCGTGGCCAGATCGACAGGCACAGCAACCGGCCGGAACAGGATTGCGATGCCTGCTCCTGCAATGAGCACCAAGGGGGCCCAGAATGTGAGTCTGCGAGTATTGGCTGTTGGCATGTTATTCCCTGGTTTTCAGAACGGCTATCAGATCAAGGTGCTCGAGTCGCCGTCGCACTACGAGCGCAGATACCAGCGTGGCAATGAGTACGATTAACATCGAGTAGCCATAAGTGTTTGGCATCACGGCAAACGGAACGCGAAAAAGTTCGGTTTTGAATGACCCGGATATCATTAAAGCAAGACTGTACCCGATCCCGCAGCCCAGAGGGAGCGCAAGCAGGGTCAGTGCGCCAATCTCACCGAGTAACAGATAGGATATCTCGGCGCGGGTAAAACCCAGCACTCTGAGTGTGGCAAGTTCCCGGCCACGTTCGGACAGCGTGATTCTGCCGGCGTTATAAGCCACGCCAAAGGCGAGTGTGCAGGCAAATACGACAAAGAAAGAAACGAATATCAGAATCGACTCAGCCATGGTTTCATGGAAAGTGGCGACGGCCGCTTCCTTCAAATTCATCGAGCTCACCAGCGGAATTTCCTTGAGCTCGCGAAAAAGTTCAGGACGATGTTTGAAATCGGTTCGTAAGTGCACCGAGGTGACTGTCGGGCCTTCACGCATCAGTCGGTTCAGTGCGCGTATATCCATATACGCAGGACTGCCGATGAATGTTTCAAACATTCCGACCACTGGCATCTCAACCACCGGGCGCCGGCCCTCGAGTACCTCAATGGTAACGATGTCACCCGGTCCTACATCAAGCAGCTCGCCCAACATGGTCGATATAACTAGTCCATCCGGAGGTAAATTAACGGCTTTTCCGTCAGCATCGAAAACGAGGTGCAGCACTTGTTTGGCAGGCACGCCTTGCAACAGTTTCCGCTCTTCGCGACTGCCTGCATAAAAGCGGGTCGCGACGGAACGCATCGGTTCGGTGGTAAGGACTCCGGGTAGGTTGGCGATGTTGCGAACCGCATCGGCCGAGCGAGCCTCAGCGAATCCAATCGTCACATCGTTGTGCTGGGATTGCAGAAAATAAACATCGACGATGCGGTTAATGGCATCAATCCACTGTATAGAGATGACCAATATGCCAATGGCCATGCCAATGCCGGCACTGGTGACGATAGAACGAAACGGCCAGCGGGACATTTGCCTGAGTAAAATGCGCGTCGGCTGGTCAAGCATTCGAAAAAACCTCGACCGGGTTATCGGGTTTTGTTTGAAGTTGGTTGGTGCAGGTGGCCGCATGGCTTCACCGGGCGGCAGGTCGACGACCCTTTTGACGGTGCCGATCGTGCCGAGGAGTGCCGCAACCAGACTGGCGAAGCCTGCAAGTAAAAAAGCACTAGGCCCCGGCTCATAGAGTAAAAATGGAAACCGGTAAAACTCAGCATAGATTTTGGTATTTGAAAGACCGAACCAATAACCGGCAATCCATCCCATTACGAGGCCAATCAATGCTATGGCTACGGTCAGTTTGACGTAGTGCAGGCCGACTTCATAATTACTATAGCCAAAGGCTTTTAGCAGGCCGATTTCGGCGCGTTCGACGGTAATTAAGCGGCCCAGAACCATGTTGGTCAGGAACGCTGCAACGATCAGAAATAAAACGGGCAGGATACTCGAGATGGTTTTGAGCTGTTTGATCTCATTCATCAGAAACCAGTTAGAGATCTGATCGGCCCGGACGTATGCGCCGATACCGCCGTAATCAGCGAGCAGCTCATCAATCCTGCGAATAATGGGCTCTGGATCTGTGCCTCGCAAAAGGCCGACGCTAAAATCATTGAAGGCGCCATCGAGATCGAACGCGGCCTGAAGCGTTTTTTCACGCATCCAGATGGCGCCGAAGCGCTCATCATCCGGCATGAGTGCGCCGGGTCCAATAGTGTAGACGTATTCGGGTGACAGCGCCCATCCGGTGACGGTGAGTTCACGCCAGTTGCCATTCAGTATGGCCTTGAACTTACTGCCGGGGACCAGGTTATGTGCTTCAGCAAAAGGCTCAGACAACACCACCTCGTTGCCGCTACCGCTGGCGGGTAAGCGTCCGGCACTGATGGCCAGTGCATTCAGTTCGGGTTCGCCATAGTCAGGAATTGATACAAACTGCCCGATGACCGGTTCTTCAAATCCGTCTATGTCGACTATGGCATTTTTAACGACCCGCGTACTGACTGACTGCACGCCCGGGTAAAGCCGGATACGGTCTGCCAGATGCTCAGGCGCGCGCGTGACCCGGCCGAAAATATGTCCGAAACGATAGCGTTCGTAGTAAGCCGTGGCCGTTTCACTGAGTGCTTCCGTGGTGCTGAGTGACATGCTGAGCACGGCAACACCGGAACCGATGACGGCAGCAACCGCTATAACCTGCCCGCGCAACCGCCACAAATCACGAAACAGTTTTTTGTTCAGTGGCCGCATCGATCGATTACCACTCCAGTTCTCTGGCGCGCTTTCGGCTCGAGTTTTCCCGGGACTCAATAATCTCCCCGTCACCCATGATCAAAACACGACTGGTCATGTCTGCGATAACCGCATTGTGTGTGATCAAGACGGTCGTGGTGCCGAGTTCAGCATGGATGCGCTCAATAGCTTCCAATACGATGACACCGGTTTTGCTATCCAGGGCGCCGGTAGGTTCATCGCACAGCAGCAATTCCGGACGTTTGGCGATGGCACGGGCGATGGCGACACGCTGTTGTTCACCACCGGATAACTGCGCCGGAAAATGATTAAGCCGGCTACCAAGTCCGACTATCTCAAGCGCCTCTTCAGCTGCCATTGGGTTGGGCGCTATTTCTGTGACCAGCGCGACATTCTCCGTCGCCGTCAAGCTGGGGATCAAATTGTAAAACTGAAAAACAAATCCGACATGCTCGCGACGGTATTTAGTGAGCGCACGTTCATCCAGTTGCGACAACTTTTGACCGCCAAACCAGATTTCACCTTCAGTGGCATGGTCAAGACCGCCCAGAATGTTGAGCAGTGTAGATTTGCCGCTGCCGGAAGGTCCGAGTAAGGCTATGAGATCAGCCGGAAACAGGTCGATGCTGACGCCACGCAATGCGTGTACTTCAACTTCTCCTGTCCGATAGACCTTGGTCAGATCCTTCGCACGCAGAGCAGGTTCAATGGACTTGGGCTGGCTGGCAGACTCGGTCACAATGGGATGCCTTGTCGTATTGAGAGGCCCATTGTGCCACGCACGCTGTGCGAATCGATACAGGATTCCGGTAGTCGATAAATAAGAGGCTTATTAGCCAGCCGTGTGCCGGGTGAATGTCTTGAGGCGGGCATTCAGCACCGTTTTACCTTCATCCTTGCTTTGAATCCGTACAGGTAGAAAACCCAGTTCTTCGGCACACCAAAGGAAGGTTTCGCTATCGCCATCGCTGCTTTTGTGATGGAGAATAATGGTAGAGAATGTTCCCGCGGGGACCTTAATCGTTTCAGTGCCCTTCCTTTCCACCAGCACAGTTTCGAATTCGTCCTTGTTATAAATTGCATACTCCGTTCTTAGTGAGTCATTTCTGAGGTCGGCCATCAATAATGCTTGCAGCGCAGCCCGATCGACCGCATTGGGCGGCATTTCAATATTGACAGGGCGCTTCCGGTAGCTGCCGGTTACCTGTTTATTGTCCCAGTCAAAATCAACGATGGCATTTCTTGGGTTGCTGCCGATGGTATTGACCAATTCATAGTGCAGCGTGCGCGGGCGCCCTTCCTGCAAGTCGAATTTCGTGGTTTCTTTCAGCACGCCGTCCGTAAAGAGGGAGGCAAATTTTCCGGGAATGACTTCGTAGCTGAATGTATATTCATTGTCGTCATTCGCACGCGTGCTCATCTCAATTTTGCCGCCCAGAATTTTGACTTTGGCGTCATAGACGGCAGAAAACTCCATGACGGCATCATCGGACTGTGCGGTCAGTGCGACCAGACAAAGCATCAGCCCCGCTATAAACTTAACGTTGGTAAAGAATTGTTTACATGGTCTAGCCATCGAAAGAGCCTTATCGGAAAACGCTGTATCCAGTGTAGCGAAGTGATATTCATGGCGCATATAAATATTTCGGGCTTGTTCAGGTGTCTTTAAGCTTTCTGAGGCTGACATCGGGTGCTTATTCAGTCGATAATAGCGGCTGCTAATTACTGTCAAAACGATGAAACAAAAACCGACCATTTATTCACCGTGTATCAACGTATGCACGATCAGCCCGGATACAGGGCACTGCCTCGGGTGCTTTCGGTCCCGGGAAGAAATCTCTGATTGGCTGAAGTTTTCTGATGAGCAGAAGCTGGCGGTGATTGAGGCGCTGGATGCGCGCAGGGCAGCAGATCAGCCCTGGTAAAACCGGGGTAATAAAAAAGCCCTCGCATCTTTCGAGGCGAGGGCTCTATTGAGGTTTTACTGAGCTAGTTGGCGGGGCCGAAGAACAGCGTTCGAGTGAGTTCAGTGTAGCCGCCTTCTATGGCCATCATGCCCACCAGCACGAGCAGAAATAACGGTGGCAGCAAGATCGCATAAATCAGCGCGCGACGTTCCCAGGCCATGTGCATGAAAATCGCGACAATCAGTCCGGCCTTCAGCCACATGAATACGATGATCAATATCCAGCGCAAATAACCTTCCAGCTGAAAATAGTCGACCGCATAGGAGAATCCACTGAGTACGAATAGCAGTGTCCATATTTTCAAATACAGACCAATAGGGTGTTGTTGAGTTTCTGCAGTAGCCATAGATGTCTCCTACCAGAGATAGAAAAATGCAAAAATGAAGACCCAGACGAGATCCACGAAGTGCCAGTAAAGGCCCGCTATCTCGACAATTTCGTAGCCACGCGATTCATAGTCACCGCGCCGCACCTTAAACGCGACGATCAGCAGATAAATCACACCACCGGTTACGTGCAAGCCGTGGAACCCGGTAATCATGAAGAAGCTGGAGCCGAATTGTGCAGCGCCAAAGGGGTTGCCCCACGGCCTGACACCTTCTTCAATCAGCTTGGTCCATTCGAACGCCTGCATGCCGACAAAGGAAGCGCCTAAGAGGGCCGTAACCAGCATCAGGGTCGCAGTTACTTTCCGGTTTCTGGCGTAACCAAAGTTAACGGCCATGGCCATCGTGCCGCTACTGGTGATCAGGATGAATGTCATGATCGCGATCAGAATCAGCGGGATATCCTGGCCAAACAGATGCAGTGCAAAGACTTCGCTTGGGAAAGGCCAGGGTTCTGTGGTGGAAATCCTGACATTCATATAGCCGGTCAGGAAGGAAGCGAAGATAAAGGTGTCGCTGAGCAGGAAAATCCACATCATCGCCTTGCCCCACGGCACGGTGAAGGTCTGTTTATCAGCAGACCAGTCGGCGACGACTCCATCCCAGTCGTTGGCGGCAGTTTCTCCGGCGTTACTTATTTGTTCGGCCATAACGAAGAAGTCCTCTAGGTTAATCCTCTAGGTTGACAGCAGCAGACCGTATAAAACGATCCAGATCAGTAGCAGGCAATGCCAGTAAGTGGTGCACAGTTCGACACTCAGCGTGGCTTCATAGCCCTTGAATATGCGAGTCATCGCGCGCGCCCAGACATAAAGCCCGCCAATTAAATGCAAGGCATGCATACCGGTAATGAGATAAAAGAATGCATAAGATGCATTCCCGTTTATAAAGTAGCCGGCACTTTGCATTTCCTGCCAGGCCATCCATTGACCGATCAGAAAGGCAACTGTCAGCAGACCGCCGGCCAGCATGCCGTATTTAACTCCGTTAACGCGCTTGTTATGGGCTGAAAACTTGGCGCGTTCGAACGCAACACTGGCCATAATTAATACAGCCGTGTTGACCCACAAAATGCCGGGCTTGGGCATGACGATCCAGTCTGTCGCCAGCACGATGCGCATGTTGTAAGCCACCGTAAAGAGCCCGAACACGCTGACCACGACACCGAGAAAAACCCAGAGCCCGACTTTCTTGTCCTCGAAAGGGGAGGTGGCATCAGCGGGACTTGGCTCCGTGTACCCTGGTGTTTCCCAGGGTTTCGACATCAGGTCACGGATGAGGCTCA
>Ga0224504_10001370_pt1 | contig 10831 bp, 9 predicted proteins | sample SF_Oct11_sed_USG_3_FD_170160 | JGI IMG/M metagenome (GOLD analysis project Ga0224504, IMG submission 170160) | Sediment microbial communities from San Francisco Bay, California, United States - SF_Oct11_sed_USGS_24 | ecosystem: Environmental > Aquatic > Marine > Sediment | place: USA: California... | reverse complement strand
ATCGGCTGTGTAACCTCGACGACGCGGTTCACGAAAATACCGGGTGTAACGACATGCTCCGGATCGATGCCGCCGCGATCAACCAGTGTCTTTGTTTGCACGACCGTCGTTGTTGCGGCCATGCACATCAGCGGACTGAAGTTGCGCGCGGTCTTGTTATACGTCAGGTTGCCGAGCGAATCGGCTACTTCGCACTTGATCAGCGCGAAGTCTGCCTTGAGCCACGACTCCATGACGTATGGTCGTCCATTGAATTCGCGAACCTCCTTTCCCTTTGCCAGCACGGTGCCAACCGTCGTTGGCGTATAGAAGGCGGGGACGCCAGCGCCGGCCGCACGAATGCGTTCGGCGAGCGTGCCCTGGGGGACGATCTCAAGTGCGACCTTGCCTGCTCTGTACAGCTCGGGGAAAACTTTCGACTGGCTGGACCTGGGAAAGGAACAGATCATCTTACTGACCTGCCCGTTGCCAATCAGTGCGGCCAGGCCGACCTCGCCGTTACCCGTATTGTTATTAATAACTGTGAGGTCGGTTGCGCCGTGGTCGATCAGTGCGTGGAGCAACTCGATCGGGCTGCCTGACGCACCAAATCCACCCACCATTACGGTCGCGCCGTCCGGAATATCCGCGACCGCTTCCGCGACCGACGCGTATTGCTTGTTAATCACCAGCTACTCCTCCTGAGCAACGAACAACTACACAAATACTTCTGTTTCTTCCCAAAGTTCCTCGATCCGGTCGATACGATTCGTCGCATCTTCCTTTAGATCTTCCGCAACGCGAGCCACGAGTAGCTCGCAGGCCATGACGATCGGGACGGAACTGTCAAACGGACCGATTGCGGGTACCTTGATCTGGCACCAGTTAGCAGCCAGTTCGACCAGCGGTGACAGCGGACTGTCAGTAATCGCTACGATCGTAACGCCTGCCTCCGCAAGAATGCGGGCAGCCCGCGTTACCTGGGTCCGATAGCGAAAAAAGTCGAATACTACGGCGGTATCTCCCGGTGCCGCGTCGCCGAGGTCAATACCGAAAGAGTGTTCCTCGAGCGTGAACACATCCGGCCGTACGATAGACAGCTTGTTATGCAGTGCGTTAGCGCCTGCCTGGGAAGTCTCGCCCGAGAGAATCCAGACCTTGTTGGCTCGAACAATCGGTTTCGCCATTTCCGCAATACGATCGCCGTCCAGTGCCTCGAACACAGATGTGATTGCGTCACCAATAGCAGTTCTTGCCGACGCGGCTCGCTTGTCGTCGCTCCTGATGCGCTCACTCGGCCGCGAGAGACGGCGGGACAGGTCGCTCCGGACATGTTGCTGCAGCTCTGTGTAGCCCTCGAATCCAAGCTTGGTGGCGAAGCGCACGATGGAGGGCCGGCTGGTAGCGACGCGGTCAGCCAGATCAGAGACGGTGCCAAAGGCCAGGAGCGTTGGCTCGGCCAGAGCGGCCTCCGCAATGCGCCGCTGGGTTGGCGTGAGTTCGCTACTAACTGCGGCGATCAGATCGAGGGTAGACATGGCTGGCTCTTGCCTGTTCACATTGTTACATTATCACAAATAAATCGTTCAATGTGTTACATTAATACGTATTGGCAAAGCGGAAACAGAGGTGTCACGTGTCAGCAACAAGCAAGTACGTCCCGACAGAAAGAGAACAGGCTTTCCGGGATACGATCGAGAATCCGAAATACGATCGCGAGATCATCAATGGTCTAAAACCCTTTTTCGAGGACAAGGCGCCGCAGGCGATCAAGGGCTTTTACTCCAAAGACGAACTCGCGGCGCTGCTCTCTCTTAAGGGAACCGAGCGCGATGTAGAAGATCGCATGCCGGTGAAGATGACGCGCCATTTCTACGAAATGGCCCAGAACAGCGTACCTTTGCAGCGTCTCGTGAAAGCCGATCCGGACGAGACATTGAACCTTGCTGGCTCCGAGGATCCGGGTCACCAGATGGATTTCGCGCCGGTTGAAGGATTGTTGCACAAGTACGAAATGGGACTGCTGTATGCGGTATCCACTTGCTCTGCGCATTGCCGTTTTTGCTACCGCGAAGAGCTAATAAGCCAGAAAGAAGTCGAGCGCCAGGACGGCACAGTCGCAAAGAAGGGCCTGGCCAAGATTCCGGAAGTGACCAATTACATCAAAGCGCACAACAGGATAGTCGAGGCGAACGGCGGGCGTCATCCCGAAACCGGTCGCGAGAAGCTGCGAGAAATCCTGTTATCGGGCGGTGACCCGCTGGCGCTGCCGAACCGCAAGGTCGGGCAGTGGATGGCAGCGCTTGCCGAAGCGGGCGTGGAGTCCATTCGTCTTGGCACCAAGGAAATGGCGTTTCACCCCAAACGCTTTGACGAAGCTTTCCTGTCGATGATGGATAACTTTCACGAGACATACCCGGATGTCGGCTTCCGTCTCATGATTCACTTCAACCATCCCGACGAATTCCTGCTCAAGGGTGATGACGGCGAGTACCTGCAAAACCCAAACGGTTCACTCACGTGGCATCCCGATACAAAGAAAGCCATTGAAGGTGTTACGGCCCGAGGTTGGATAGTTGTGGAGAACCAGGCCCCGGTTATCAAGGGCATAAATGATGACGCCGAGGCGCTGCGCGTGATGCAACGCGCACTATACCGGGCCGGGGTTAACAACCATTATTTCTTCTGCGGCCGTGATATTGTCGCTTACCGTCATTTCAATGTGCCGATCGAAAAAGTCTGGAACCTGCTCAACGAATCCCAAAAGGGCCTGTCCGGTGTTGAAGCTCATGCGCGGCTTTCGATTACCCACTACAAGGGCAAGACCGAGGTGGCTGCCGTTACCAATGAGCCGATTCCAGGTGTACCGGGTACGGAGAACGGCGTCGTGATTTTCAAGATCCTGCGCAACGCACTGGACGCTCCGGACCGCGGTAAAGTCTGTATTGTCGGGCGAAACCCGGATGCTATCTGGTTCGATGATTACGAAGATCGCGTCATATTCGATGAGGCCGGTCTCTTCGATTATGCGCGCGTTGATAAGAAAACAGTCGAGATCAAGGAAGCCGTGGACATGGCGGTCGGGTCCTGAAGGTCGACACGTTCGTCGGCATTATACGGTCAAGATATTGAGCGCCGAGCAGAAACCATCTCTGGGCAATTGAGAGATGGCCGGCATCATTTTGATGCTCGGAATCCCTGTGCCCGGCATTTCGATATAATGTCCGTCTTACGATCCTCAATTAGCAGACATTAAAGGATGTTTCTTGTGAACCAGACAGGCACGCACAGGCTCATATCGATCACGACCTTGATTCTCGGGTTTCTGGGATTTATTACTGCTGCTTCGGCCCAGCAAAATAACCAACCGACATGGTCAGTCACACCCTATTTGTGGGGGTCGCAGACCAAGGTCGACCTGACATTTCGGGACTCGAATATTGCCGATGGCGAAATTAGCTTCAGTGACTTGCTCGATGTCCTGGACGCTGCCTTCATGGTGCAGATCGAAGGCGGTAAAGGAAATTGGAGCGCATTCGGTGATCTGACCTACCTGAAGACATCGGATACAAATGAAAGGGACGTTTTCACAATTGATTCAAAGAGCGAACAAACTTTCCTGGATGCGGCAATAGCTTACTGGCCGGCCGGGTTTGGATCGCAGTTGAGCATCTTCGGTGGCGTTCGCTACACGAAACTTGACGATCGCTTTGCATACACAGGAAATATCGGCGGCCTGGTAGAAGGTCAGCTAAAAAGCGCCGATGACTACTACGATGCGTTAGTTGGTCTGCGCTACCGCTTTGACTTTAGTAATCGCTGGCAATTGCTGACACACGGTGACTATGGCTTCGGCGATTCCGAAGGGGTGTTTTTATTACGCGCCAACTTTGCGTACACGGTGGGCAAGAGACAACAGAACCGAGTCCTGTTTGGCTATCAGTACAAAGACGCGGAGTACAAGGATGGCGACCTGACAACGGCATTCATCAACCACGGGCCGATGGTCGGATTCGACTTCCGCTTTTAGTTATTAACGGTGCAAATTCGTCTGAATTTCTTTGCTGCCTGATACGTAGTTTCAGCCCATCTTTTCGAAAGAGAAGTGCCATGTCCCACACCCATAATCTTCTGCGTGCCGGACTCGTCCTGCTCGCTGTGTTTTTTTCATTTCCTGGCCATGCGGCCAAGACTGATGTCGTTACACTTATAAATGGCAACGCCATCACCGGTGAAATCAAGGTGCTCGATTTCGGCGCGCTTCGATACAGCACTGACTCGATGGGAACGGTCAGTATCGACTGGGAAGACATTGTAGGTATCACCAGTGATCAGAATCTGCAGATTGAGTTAACGAATGGCACCAAATATTTCGGAAAATTGCGGACGTCCGATGACGAATTCAGTATTCGCGTTCGAACCGCGAGCGCCGAGGTCGATTTACGCACCCAGCAGGTTGTTCGGATTACGCCGATTGATGAACAGGAAAAGTTTTGGCAAAACCTCGATGGTTCGTTCAGTCTCGGACTCCAGACACAAAAGTCGAGTGAAGTCACGACATCGAACTTCAATCTCGATGTGTATCGACGGGCGCGTACATACCTGGTCGGGTTGAAGATGAATTCCGCGATTACTGATCAACCGAGCGAAGAGACAAAGGCACAACAGAGTGTCGAGGTTAACTATCAGCGGTTTCGCGGTAATCGATGGTTCACTGACTGGTTTACGCGCTGGGAGAAAAACGACGAACAAGGTATCTCTGGAAGAAACTCCGCCGGTGGTGCTTTCGGTCGATATGTTCTGCAAACCAACCGGAATCTTCTCTCGATCTCGATGGGCGTGCAGGCAGCGCGAACTTCTTTTCGCGGTGAAGAAGAGAGCGGGACAGAGGCGGAGGGTCGATTTGAAGTTCGCTATCTACGTCGAAGACTGGTTCCGGAGGTCTCTATGACGTTTACGACGAAGATCTATCCATTGCTCAATGATTTTAGTCAATACCGTGCAGAAACAGATTTGAGCTTCAAACGAGAGTTTTTCGACGACCTCTTTCTGGACCTGACAATCGGTCATTCGTACTTGAGCAATCCGCCGGAAGATATCGGCGCTTCGAAAGTCGATTACAATATTACTACTTCACTTGGTTATAGTTTTTAGAGACACGCGGGACTCAGGTGCGTCAAGACGAGGATGGGTCTGAGAGACTTACGGCGAAAACCGGCCGGTCTGATCGTCCCGTTTGGCAATTGTCACCCTGGCGGTTCCGCCGATAAGTGCGGTTGTAAAATACAGGGTTTCACCATCGGGATGCATGCGCGGCATCAGATCGCTGCCGGATGTGTTCAGGCGGTCGAGCGGTGCTGCGGGTTCCCATCCGTGCGCGGAACGCCTGGTGTAGTAAAGGTCTCCGGCGACCGAGATGTTGCTTGAACGTGATGACGCCTCGAATATCATTTCCTTCTCATCCGCGGAAACCCACAAATTCCATTCCCCGGTTGCTGAATTGATAGTGGGCCCCAGTACGGAAGGCGTATTGAAACTGCTTCCATTCGCGGTGGCCATGTACAGGTCGCCCTGTCCGTATCCGCCTTCCCGGCTCGATGCGAAATAGAGTGTTCCGGAAGCGGTGACTACAGGTGAATATTCCGCCGAACTCGAGTTGACCGAAAGTCGCTCGAGCTCATGGCCATCGCGAATGCGATAGCGCCAGATATCCCCATCGGACGATTTGTCATCATCGAACGCTGGACGATTCGAAACGAAGTAAAGCCAGCGCCCGTCTGGAGAAACAAATGGATCGTCGTCGGAGTAGTCCCCCGAAAATGGCATTGCGGAAGGAGAACTCCACGAACCATCCTTTAGCTGCGACATATAGATGGTTCTCTGATTATCGGATTTGCTTCCCCATCGACCATTCCACGCAGTCCAGAAAGCGGTGTTTCCATCCGGAGAGAACACCAGCCCCATTTGATTGTCGAGACCTGCGTCGAAAACCGAAGGATCCTGGGCAAAGGAGGCTTGCGAGATAGCAAGCAGGAACGCAAGTGCTGATGTACGTGAGCGCATGAATTCTATTGTAACGAGATTGATCGGTCATGAAATGGTCTGCACTCGGACAGGAATGTTTCGGCTGTTCCTTCTAGACTGCAAGTCAGGAGGAATGAATCATGAGTTACATAGAAACCATCTCGGCTGATGAGGCTGAAGGCGCCGTACTCGAAATGTACGAGCACCAACAGAAGCACTGGGGCTACGTCCCAAACTACGTCAAATCATTCTCGCATCGCCCTGAAGTCATGGCGCGCTGGGGGCGGCTGCTGGCCGAAATTCGCAGACCACTCGACCCGAGGACATTCGAGCTCGTGACGTTTGCCGCGGCGCATGAACTGCGTCATACGCCCTGTTCGCTGGCGCATGGCAATGCCCTGACTCCGTTCTTCACCAACGAGCAAATTCTTGCGATTGCCAGGCAGGAGGACCTTGATTTCCTGACAGAGGCAGAGCGCGAGATGGTCAGTTTTTCGCGCAAGGTCGCACGGGACGCCGCGGCAATCGATGCGGTAGATGTCCAGCGGCTGAAAGACTGCGGTCTTGATGACGGGACCATTTTCGATATCGCGGCGACGGCCGCCGGAAGGGCATTTTTCACCAAGGTCCTGGATGCTATCGGCTCTCTTCCGGACGCTGCTTTTCGCTCGATTGACGAGGATCTGCGCGTGCCGCTAACCGTTGGGCGACCCATATCAACGCTTGATGATGAGGTCATGAAGGGTATAAGTGACTGATTATAAAGGTTAATAAATAGGTCACAAAAGGGTCAGTCAGCGGTCAAGTCAGTCATCAGGAAAATCTGCACTATGCGCTCCACACGGTAGCAATCCCGCTGCCAAATGATTGGAGAGAACAGATGACTGATGTAACAGCGATAGTTGATAACGGTGTAAATGTAGAAGCACTTCTGGGGGCGCGCGAAGCGCTGACGGAAGCGCCGGAAGCCGCCAAATTTGTATGGCGCGCATCCAGCGAGTGGAAGGGTGGTACGCACACGCAATCCAGCGTCGAGGGCTTTTTCGGGCTTGGTGAAGAACAGAAGCATGTAAAGCAGTTCAACTACGACTCGGATCATCCCGAGATTTTCGCGTCTGAAGACAAGGGCTCCACGCCGGTGGAATTCATCCTGGTTGGCCTCGCGGGTTGCCTGACGGCAGGTATCGCCTCGGTCGCTCAGAATCGTGGCATTCAGCTGCACTCGGTCAAAGCAACCCTCGACGCACCGATGGATATTCAGGGCATCCTCGGTATCGACGGCGACGTTCGCAATGGCTTCGACGCAATTACCGTCAACTACGAGATCGATGCCGATGCTTCGGAAGAGGACATAGCGGCACTGGTTGCGCAGTCGCAAAAGCGTTCTGCTGTATTCGACATCATCACGAACCCAACCAATGTGAACGTCGAGGTTAACAAGTGATCAATGTCATACGACAGCTGATTCGGCCGGTCGGTACCACTGACGTTGTCGTCATTGGTGCTGGCCACGCCGGCCTCGCAGCCAGTTACTTCCTCAGCAAGCACGCAATCGAACATGTTGTGCTTGAAAGAGGTGAGGTCGCGAATTCGTGGCGCAACGAGCGCTGGGACTCGTTGAAGCTCCTGACGCCAAACTGGCAGAGTCGTTTGCCGGGTTTCGAGTACGCGGGCGAAGACCCTGACGGCTTCATGAGCATGCCCGAGGTTGTTGAATTCATCGAGGAATACGCGAAGTTTTCAGCCTCACCGGTACAGACCGACACGACGGTTCAGTCCGTGCAGCGGCATCTGGGCGCCTATCGTGTTGTCACGAACAGAGGTGTCTGGCATGCGAAAGCAGTTGTAATCGCGAGTGGCGCATGCAACATCGCTAACAAGCCCCGAGCGTCGCAAGACGTACCAGAGGGAATCGCCTCACTGACCGCTCACGATTTTCGAAATGCGGATCAGTTAGAGCCTGGAGGGGTGCTGATCGTTGGTGCTTCGGCAACCGGCCTGCAATTCGCTGATGAGATTCGCAAGGCAGGCCATGAAGTCACAATCGCAACAGGCGAGCACGTTCGCTTGCCCCGCACCTACCGAGGCCACGATATTCAGTTCTGGATGCATATTACTGGCCTTCTCAATGAGGGCTACGAAGAGGTTGACGATGTGTCCCGGGCACGCGGACTGCCGTCGCCTCAGCTTGTTGGTTCACATGATGCGCAGATTCTGGACTTGAACCGGCTGTCCGACAACAGTGTGAAAATCGTTGGACGGCTTATGGGCATCAGTAATGGCACTGCACAATTCTCGGGATCGCTACGCAACGTCTGCGCGCTAGCCGACCTTAAAATGAACCGTCTGCTTGCTGCCATTGATGACTGGATTGAAAATAACGCGGTTCTATGCGATGCGCCTGAGCGTTTCGAAGCAACTCGTGTGGACGATAATCCCTCGCTGTTGATGGATCTCGAAGGTAACGATATTCGGACGGTCATCTGGGCAACGGGTTTCCGTCCTGACTACAGCTGGCTCGATGTACCTGTACTGGATCGGAAGGGACGCATTCGACACGAAGGTGGCGTGGTCGATGCGCCTGGCATGTACGTACTGGGTTTGCCGATGCTGCGACGCCGCAAATCGAGTTTCATTCACGGTATCGAGGACGATGCGCGCGACCTGATGGCGCACCTGGACCACTTTATCCGTGAAGGCAGTATGGGGTCGGGCAGTCGGGCCGCATAGGAGCACGGTTTATGTAAATGTCTGTTTTTTGCGACGGTTGCGCCGTTTCGCGGTAGTGATAGATTGACTTGAACATATCAAAAATTACGTTCAATTCAGCGGGAAATATCATGAACATCGCAACAATTTGCGCAGCCACAAGGTTAGCGTTACTAACCCTCGTTGCTTCACTATTCCTGAGCGCCTGCGGGTCCTCGGGTAGTTCGGATAGCGCGCCGCCTGCAGATCCGCCGCCCGTAGCAACGACCGGTATCGTGGGTATTCTGTTTACGGACGCGCCGACGGACCAATACGACGAAATCAATCTGACGGTCCTTCAGGCCATCCTGATTGGTGCAGAAGAGAAACAGGAATTTGTATTCGAGGGCGAAGAGCCGATCAATCTGCTGGATCTCGAGAATTTCAGCGAACCGGTCATGTTTGGCGAGGTGCAGGCAGGCACCTACACGAAACTCCGCCTGATCGTGGATAAGCTGGAGCTGATACCTGTGGGTGGTGGCGACCCCATTTATCCGAAACTGCCAGGCAACGGCAAAATAGATTTGCTGCAGGCCGATGGTTTTACCGTTTTGCCGGGGCGTACGCTGCTGATGGAAATCGACATGGACGCCAATAAGTCCATCAAGATCACCGGCGCTGGCAACAGCGGCAAAGTAAATTTCCGTCCTGTCGTCAAGGTAAAACTTGTTGATGGCGGCGATCCTCACAAGCTTGCACGCCTCGAGGGGTCGGTAAGTGGTGAGCCGGGGACGCCCGCAGGCGGATTCGTATTATGCGACCTTGACTCGCCTGACTACTGTGTCGATGTGATGACCGACACTACGACGAGTATGTTCGACAATGCGGGATTGGGCACCGTTTTTAATACTTTGTCGGATGGTGACATGGTTGTCGTTATCGGTCGGTATATAACAGACCCGAGCATTGCCCTGAATGCGCTGGTTCTGGAGATTGGCGGAAATGCCGAGCAGGTCCAGGGCAATGTGGTTAGCGACCCGGCAGAGAACAAGTTCCTGCTGGTTGCCGACGACGCCAGCGACCTCGTCGTTGAGCTTCAGCCTGACGGCTCACAGCCGGGCACCAGGTATTTCAATAAAGACGGTGAAGTCGGTGCGGATGCCATCATACTCGGAGTCGATATCGAAGTAGAGGGCGTCAAGCCTGAGAAGGCGGATCCCGAAGACCCGGACCTGATTCGTGCTGCATTGATCTTTGTCGAAGAGGAAGAGGATGAGCAAATCAGCGGCACGATTATCGAACCGATTGTCGAGCCGACAGTGGCCGAGGTCGGGAGCTTCGGCTTGACGCTGACAGGGGGTGGTGACACCTGCGTCAGCGTTAACAGTGATGCAGACATCCTGCTCGTCGATGAAGCTAACTCTGAAGTTACGATGGGTACGTTTGCCGATCTCGCCGTTGACCAGTCCGTTGATTTGTTTGGACAATCGGCTGCTGACAGCTGCTTCATGGCCAATGAAGTAATCGTTGAAGTAGCCGTCACGTCTGAATAAAAAACGCCATGCGAGGGCCCGGGTTCACCTGGAACCCGGGCCTTTCTTATAGAATGGGCTCCAGCGGCAGGAGCCGGTTTATCCACATGCGAAAGCGTTTGCCCCTGCTGACGACCGAGTCAGGGTTGAACTCCGACGTCGTCCTCCAGCTGTTTTCAGGCGCGATGTCGCGTTCGATGCTCGCAGTCAATTGGCGCGCGAGTTCGGCGCTGTCGGCCAGCATGCCGACCTCGGTATTCAGGTTCGCAGATCGCGGATCGAGATTGAAGGTGCCGATGAATACTGTCCGGTCATCGATGACCATGCTCTTTGCATGCAGCGCGAACACAGGATCGTTAACAGCAATTTGCGGGTAACGATCGATAAGCTCTTCCTTGATTGCCGGGTGTGGCTTGTATTCGTAGAGTTCAACGCCCGCCTCCAGCAGGTCGTGACGCTGGCCATGATAGCCGCTGAACGCCTGGATATTGTCGGTCGATGCCAGAGAATTTGTCGAAATGCGAATGCGAACGCCGCGTTTTATCAGCTCCTCAAATAACTCTATGCCACCTTCCGGCATGATCAGGTAGGGCGACTGAATGAGAATG
>Ga0224504_10001368_pt1 | contig 10845 bp, 7 predicted proteins | sample SF_Oct11_sed_USG_3_FD_170160 | JGI IMG/M metagenome (GOLD analysis project Ga0224504, IMG submission 170160) | Sediment microbial communities from San Francisco Bay, California, United States - SF_Oct11_sed_USGS_24 | ecosystem: Environmental > Aquatic > Marine > Sediment | place: USA: California... | reverse complement strand
CTTCGAGAATGCTGTCTGTATACACATTTTCCTGTTCGAGATATTGAATGACTTCCGGGTTTTCGCGTTCACGAAGCCAGTAGTACTCGTCGACACGAATGTCCCCATGCATTTCGAGTTCGGTGGGTTTTTTCTCAGCGGCGGGCGCTTGCGGTTTGTCGGTACCGCAGGCAACCAGCATGGAAAGGCAGATGATCATCGTCGTCGTCTTCGTCAGGTTCACGGGAATTTCCTTGCCGACTTGCTGTCGGTTGGTGTTCAGTGAGTCAATCTTACTCCGCCGCGGCCAGTGCATAAACGAAGTCAACATAGGCTTTCTCGATATCCGCCAGGCCGACGGCAGCGGTACCGGGGCCCGGCTCGATCAGCATGATTTCGTTGGGGGCGTGCGCCCCCGTACCGAATCCCATGCCTGTCGGCACCAGCGGCAGGTCGAGCCGATCAGTAAATTGATAGAACGGTGCGCTGCCCGCGATCCGCGGCTGCACGGTGATGTCGCTGGCGTACTTTGCGAATACCGAGATTGCGGCCCGGACGGCAGGCGCTTCGACCGATGTTTGCGAGGCCGGGTATGCGCTCAGCTTGCGAATTTCGATATCGGCAAAACCATTGGCATCGAGGTGGCGGCGAATCTTGTCGAGCGCTTCGTCGGGGTCGAGGCCCGGTGGCAGGCGCGAATCGACCTTGGCGCTTGCTTTGTGCGGCAGGATGGTCTTGACACCTTCACCGGTATAGCCGCCCCAGATTCCATCGATGTTCAGGGTCGGCTGGTAAAGAAATTCTATAACCGCGTCGGTGCCTGTCTTGCCATCGATCCAGTGGTCGACAGCAAGCAATTCCTGCAGCTGGGCATCATCGCGACTTTCAATGCCCGCGTTGATCAGCATCGACTCTTCTACCGTTGGCGGCAGAACGCCGTCGTAGTAATCCGGAACGAGAATCGTGTTGCCATCCGGTGATGTCATGGACGACAGGGCTTTGACCAGGCGCCATACGGGTGAGTCGACCATGGCTTTGTAAGAGCCATGGATTTCTGCTTTTGACGGGCCTCCCCACTCGCCACCCGTCGCGATCATCTCGAAATAGAGGATGCCCTTGACGCCAAGAATCATGTTTATCTTGCCGTCGGGTGACTGCGAGTTGAACGGGAACAGAACGCCATCGGCCTCCCTGAGCCGTTCTTCGTAAGCATCGATGATCTGCGGGTAATGTGGTGAGCCGAGCTCTTCTTCGCCTTCGGCTGCCACCATGACATTGACGGGCAAGCCGCCTTCGACCGCGATGATCGATTCGAGCGCATTGAGAAATGCGCGCTGCGGACCTTTCTGGTTGGTTGCGCCCCTCGCCATCAACACCCTGCCGAGCTCGTGGTCGATAATCTCACCGGCAAATGGCGGGCTTTGCCAGTCCTCGGGATTCACGGGTTGTACGTCGTACATCAGGTATACAACGAGCGTTTTCTCGGCGCCGGCGTCGTAATAACCCCAGACGCCGGGGTGACCGTCGGTCGGGACGAGTTCGGCTTCCTTGAAGCCGAGATCCGAGAGGTCCTGTCGCAGCATGTTAGCCATTTCCCGGATGCCGACATTTTGTGCGGAGATCGATGGCTGCCGCACCCAGCGCTGCAACGCGCCGACATGTTGCTCGAGATGCGTATCGATGTAGTCGTATACGGCACTGTGGTCAGCTGCGTAAGGCTTGATTGCAGTGAAGTCGTAGGCCTCGGTCGTGGCCAGTTCGTAGGTCGGCCGCGTGGTGTTGTCGGTGGGCTTCGAGGGTTCCTGCGGTTGGCAAGCGGCCAGAACAAGAAGTCCGGCCAAGCTTATGAGTGTCTTCATGGTATGCAGCGGGTCTCTTGGCGCGTAAACGAGCGATTGTCGCTAATTTTGCTCCGATACCAAAATCGAATAAGTGCTGGTCGTCGGGCGCGACAAGCCAAGCGGGGCCCGGGTCGGATATTTGCTCGTGGCGGCGAGCGTCATGGCAGATCGCTGTATGCCTTTGTTCGTACGGACTCCAAGGTCGACCAGCCACCGAAAATCGAAAGTGTTGTATTTTTGAAACAAAATTATTGATCTTTCGCAATTTCGTGAAATCGGCCTGAAGCTGTTGATTGATAGGCCTCAGCGGGTGCCGTGGTTTACTCACAAAGGTGTTGGTGGTATAAGTTCCGGTTCACGTTGTGATAAAAACGCAACGTTTCACTATTCATACCATTCAAGGGGAATAATCCATGTATTCAAATAGCAAACTGCGCACAGCGGTTCGGCTGAGTCTGGGCATAGGTGCGGGCGCACTTGCTGCCGGCTATGCTCCCGGTGCACTTGCACAGGATGAGAGTTCCGCGGGCGAGGCGTTAGAAGAGATCACCGTTACCGGTTCGCGCATCAAGCGTGCGGACATCGACAGCGCCAGTCCTGTGACTGTTCTTGATCGTGCGGACATCATGGCTCAGGGCATTACCGACGTCGGTAACCTGATCCAGCGTATGCCTTCCATGTCCGGCACGCCGCTGGGCACGACCACGAATAACGGCAACAACGAAGAAGGTACTGTTCAAATTGACCTGCGTGGCATGGGCGTTGAACGCACGGTCACGCTTATCAATGGCAAGCGCACGGTTGATGCGGGTGACTACACCACGATTCCGTCCATCATGATCGAGCGTGTCGAAATCCTGAAAGATGGCGCTTCAGCTATCTACGGTGCTGACGCGGTAGCCGGTGTTGTCAACATCATCACGCGTAAGGACTTCGAAGGCATCAACATCGACGTACAGAACGCGGCCTGGTTCGATACCGATAACGGCGACCAGACCAGCCTTGCGTTGATTGCCGGCACAACCTTTGATAACGGTAACTTCGTATTTGGTGCTGAGTACGTCAACCAGGAAGAAGCATTCCAGAGCGACACGCCCTGGGACTTCCTGCAAGGATCGTACTACGTCTACTACCCAGACCAGCAAGGTTGTGAAACCAGCCCGACGACCTGCGAGTTCTTCGGTTCGTCGCGTATTCCCGAATCGCGTATTCAGTTCGCCATTCCGGGCACCCAACTCGACGATGTCTTTATGATCGAGTCGCCGGGAGCGGTAATGACGGAATACGACGGTCGTACCTACAACTACGCACCGATCAACTACATGCAGACGCCGTACGAGCGCCTGAACTACTTCGGTGAAGGTACCTTCGATCTGGCTAACGACATTCAGTTCACAGCGTCGTTCCGCGGCACAGACCGCCAGACAGACCAGGAACTGGCACCGTTGCCGTACGATTCGAACATTTATCCGAGCTTCGCCGGTTCGTTCAACGGTAACGCTTACAACGGCATCTCGGAGCAGAACTACTACGTCGTAGACGCGATCGACAGGTATAACGCTGCGAACGGTACGGACGTCGGTTACGAGCCGGTTACCAACATTCGTCGCCGCATGGTTGAGCGTCCGCGTCACTACACGCAGGATCTCACTCAGTTCCAGTCAACTTTCGGGTTTGCGGGAACAATCGGTGATGGCCTTGACTGGGACGTCTACTACAACCGCGGCAAACGTACGCTCGTCAATAACGACACCGGCCAGTTCTCGGGTGTTCGCCTGACTGGCGCTCTCGGCCCTTCAGCTGACCTCGACGGTGATGGTGTGCCAGAGTGCTACTCGGACCTGGACGATCCGTCCACGCTGATCGTTGGTTGTGTACCGCTGAACCTGTTCGCGGGTGAAGGCGCAGTAACTGATGAAATGTACGACTGGGTTGCTGTAGAGACGGTTGACTCTCGTGTTACTGAGCAGGAGATCTTCGGCGCCAGCATCACAGGTTCCGCGATGGAACTGCCTGGTGGTGAGCTGGGTTGGGCCGCTGGCATGGCGTATCGGGCTGACCGGTACAAGTTCACGCCGGACTCTGCCAAGTCAATCGGTGCTGTAACCGGTGGTACCACGCAGGGCACCAATGGTTCCTTGTACTCCACCGCGCTCTTTGCCGAGTTGTACGCGCCAGTGTTCGACAATGGCGAGCAGGCCCTGGCCTTTAAAGCCGGTGCGCGCTATGACGATTACAACCTGTTTGGCGACGACACAACCTGGCAGATTGGCGTTGAATTTAACGCTCTCGAGAGCCTGAAGTTCCGTGCTACGGCAGGAACGGCATTCCGAGCACCGACCATTAGCGAACTGTACGATGGCCTTGGGCGCAGTGCACCGAGCTACTACGATCCTTGCGACTACAGTGACTACGAGTCAAACCTTGGCGGCAATGGCGCCAACAATGCGCCGGGTTGCGAAGCGGAGGCCAACCGTACCGATACGCAGACAACGTCACTAATTGGTGGCAACGACGTGCTGGTGCCTGAGACGGCTGATACCTATACAGCTGGCCTGGTGTTCACACCCGACGTTGGCGACGGTGGCCTGACGGTTACGCTCGACTGGTGGCGAATTGAGATGGAACAGGCAATCAGTTCTTACGGCGTTCAGTACATCCTGAATCAGTGCTATGAGGAAGGTGTTCAGTCGCAGTGTGACTTGATTACACGACGCAACGATGCGGACTACACGATCAAGGAAATCGTCGACCGAAACTGGAACTTGTCTGATTCGACTGGCGAAGGTATCGACACGGAAGTACGCTACGACTTCGATACCAACTTTGGTCAGTTCGAAATGTCACTCTTGTGGGCGCACATGCTCGATCGGACGAGAACGCCTGTAGCCGGCGCCGCCAAGCAAGATCTTCTCGGAAGGCACACGAACACGACCGCGGAAGACGGTGGTACGTATGCTGAAGACAAGGTCAACTTCTCGGTTCGCTTCCACACTGGCGACCTCACTGTAAGTTACCTGGCTGAGTACATTAGCGAGATCGACGCCACGGCAACCTACCAGGACTACACCTACACCATTGATTCGCTGCTGTATCACGACCTGGTGTTCGACTACACGTTGGACGCTCTGGGCGAGACGAGGCTGACGGCTGGTTTCACAAACCTGACCGACGAAGAGCCTCCGTACATTGATCCGGGCTTCAACGCTAACACCGATCCGAACACGTATCGCATGTTTGGTATGGGTTACTTCCTGCGCCTGTCACAGACGTTCTAAGCGTCTCGGCACAAGCAGGAAACAAGAAAGGGCCGCTTCTGCGGCCCTTTTTTTGTCTCAATTTTCTGCGGTGCAGCTTACGTCCAGAGGCTGTCTTCCTCGGCAATGGCGTAGAGTTCCTCGGCCTTGGCGATCAATTGGTCCGTCAGATCGCTTAAGTCCTTGTCCTCGGGCCAACCATGGGCTTTGCGCACGGCCGGGATCTCGTAGCGCTCGGCATCCATCTGCCACTTGAGCGCGAAATGCCGCAGCGCGTCACGCGGCGTCGCCGCCGCTGAGGATCCGACATGATCCGTCGGAAAGTCGCCGCAAATGATCCATACGAATGCGTCCGGTCGGCTTGACTCACGTGCCTGACCGATTGCGACTTTTTCATGCAGCACCCAAATCGGCTTCGCTTCTACCACCTGGTCGACGAAGGCCCCTCGTTGTATGGTTTCATCGACCGCCTTGCGCAGCTTCTCTCGCGCCCAGGCCAGCGCTTCTTTGCTATCTGTTTTGTCCGACATCTTGAAGTTCATCCTTGTCGTCAGGCCCGCCGCATTTTTGCGGCGCACCTTGACCGTAATTCACCCTATAATATCAGCTGTCCTTGTCGGTGAAACCGAATGAATGAACACTTGCGGCAGCTAAGTGCGGCGGCACGCCAGGCTGTATCCAAAAAAAACTGGGCGATGGTCAATGCCTGCGCAACGGAGATCCTCGCGAAGGATGCGGCCAGTTCAGAGGGTCATTTTCTCGCGGGGCTCGTGGCCAAAGCGTCCAATCAGCCAGGGGAGGCAGTCGAGGCATTTTCCAGAACGCTTGAATTGGACGGAAGTCGCTACGATGCAGCGATAGAGCTTGCGTATCAGTATTCTGCGGCGCGGCGCAACGGCGACGCGGCGGCTCTCGTCGCTCGTTACGAAGACATGCTGGCCAACAGCCCCGTCTACCTGAACATGGCCGGCAGCGTTTACTCCCAGGTAGGCATGCCCGAACAGGCGTGGCCCATGTTCCATAAAGCGAACGAGCTGCAGCCCGGCATAGACATGATCCAGGCTAACCTCGCATCCTGTGGCATGTTTCTGGGCAAGATTGATGAAGCCAGGGAAATTTACGAGCAATTGCTCACAAGGAACCCTCATCATCAACGCAATCACCTCACCTACGCACAGCTCGAAAAAGCGACCGATCGAAATCATATCGAACGGATGAAGGAAATTCTTCGCACGACGAACAACACGCCGGATAAGAACATCTTCATTTACTACGCCATTGGCAAGGAGCTCGAGGATCTCGAGGAGTGGGATGAGGCGTTCGAGTATTTCAAAAAGGCCGGCGACGCAGTAGCAAGCGTTGCCCGATATGACATCGACGCTGATCTTGAGTTGATCGACAAGACTATTGACGTCTGCACGGCCGATTGGCTGCAGACCGGAGCGGTGACACCTGACGCCAGTTTAACGTCCAGGACGCCGATTTTTATCGTCGGGTTGCCACGCACCGGTACCACCTTGACCGACAGAATTATCGCAAGTCACTCCCAGGTGCAAAGTGTCGGTGAAACGCAATTCATGCAGATGGTCTTGCGCCGCGAAAGTGCAATCGAAAGTGATGAGAAGATTACACCGGCGATGATCGAGGCATGCGCGAAGCTGGACATCGGCGTCATCGGCAACGGCTACCTGGACATGCTGGATTATCGGCTCGGTGACGAACCGATGTTCGTTGACAAGCTGCCATTCAATATTCTTTATCTTGGCTTCATCTGCAAGGCGTTTCCGAGCGCTCGCATCATCCGCATGAAACGCAATCCGATGGATAGCTGCTTTTCTATGTACAAGCAGGTCTTCACGTGGGCCTACAAGTTCTCCTATACCCTGGACGGTCTGGGGCGTTTCTACGTCGCGCACCAGCGGCTGGTCGATCATTGGAGGGAAACTTTGCAGGACCGGTTCATTGAAGTCGAATACGAAGCGCTCGTTGCAGACCAGGAGAACCAGACCCGGTTATTGCTGGATAAACTGGGGCTGGGTTTCGAAGAGGCATGCCTAAATTTCGACAAGAACAAAACAGCCAGCGCAACGGCAAGTTCGGTCCAGGTACGGCAAAAAATCTACACGGGCTCGGTTAATCGCTGGAAGCGGTATGAAAAGCAGTTACAGCCGCTGCGCGAGTATCTGGAAAACGCCGGTATAGTGGTTGATGGCTGATTATATTCAACAAGTCAGTATCACCGCGAGAAAAGCGGTTCAGGCCAGGGACTGGTCGACAGTGCGGGCGTGTGCAAAAGAAATCATCGGTCGTCAGCGCGACAATGCCGAAGGGTATTTCCTGCAGGGACTGGCCGAGAAAGCGGCGAATCGTCCGGAGCAGGCGATCAAGCTGTTTTCCCGCGCGCTCGGTTTTGACGACAGGCGGTACGACGCCGCGGTAGAAATGGCCGGCCAGTATCTGCGTCTACACCAGTACGGCGAGGCCGCCGAACTACTGGAGCAATACCAGGCGCTGCTTGAGAACAGCCCGATGTATCTCGATATGGCGGGCACGATATACACGAACATCGGTCAGCCTGAGAAAGGCTGGCGACTGTACAAAAAGGCGAACGAACTACAGCCCGGTATACTGTTACTGCAGGCAAATTTCGCAGCCTGCAACGTGTACGTCGGCAAGATTGACGAAGCCAGGGAGATGTACCGTTCATTGCTGGACAAGGCCCCGGATCACCAGCGCAATCACTATGAACTATCGCGACTCGGCAGGGCTAAAGACAGTGCCCATGTTGAGCAGATGCGGGCGGTTGTCGAAGCGAAGCGGTTGCCGCCGGAAAAGAATATCTACATCAACTATGCGCTGGGCAAGGAGCTTGAAGACCTCGAGCGCTGGGACGAATCGTTCCATTACTACAAGATGGCGGGAGATGCCGCTGCCTCAGCTGGTAACTACGATGTGCAAACCGATATAGAAATCATCGACAAGGTCATCGAGGCCTGTACGCTGGACTGGTTGATCGATGGTGCTAACGAGGTCAGTGCAAACACAAGTGGCAAGACGCCGGTGTTCATTGTCGGCTTGCCGCGCAGCGGCACAACGCTGACCGAGAGGATTTTGTCCAGTCATTCGCAGGTCGAAAGTGTTGGCGAGTCTTTCTTCATGCAGGTCGTTCTCAAACGCGTGAGCGGCGTTCGAGGTCCCGACAGCATGAGTCCGGCCATCGTTGAAGCTGCCGCAAAAAAAGACATGCAGCGCGTTGCCAAAGGGTACCTGGAGGCAATTGCGTACCGTTTCGGCGACAAGCCAATGTTCATCGAGAAATTCCCGGAGAATTTCCTGTACCTGGGCTTCATAGCCAAAGCATTCCCCGAGGCACGGCTTATCCACCTGAACCGTAACCCGATGGATAACTGCTTTGCTCTCTACAAACAGTCATTCTTTCGTTATGCCTACCGGCTCGAGGACCTCGGATCGTATTACGCGGCATACGCGCGGCTTCATGATCACTGGCGCAAGGTGCTGGGTGAACGCGTGGTAGAAATCGAGTATGAGGCACTGGTCAGTGACCAGGAACGCCAGACTCGCAGGCTGCTTGATGAAGTCGGCCTCGAGTTCGAGGAAGACTGTCTCCGTTTCGAGAAGAACAAGACTGCCAGCAATACTGCAAGTTCAGTCCAGATTCGTGAGAAAATTCATGTACGGTCTGTCAACCGCTGGAAATGCTACGAACAGCATCTGGAACCATTACGTACTTACATGGAAAAGGCCGGCATCAAGGTGACATGACGCTGGCGATTCGAGGAATCAGGCAATGAAAAAAGAACATACTCATTTGGGACCTGTGCGGCTCGTCACTGCGTGCATGGCCACCGTCGGCGTTGTCGCGACATTGTTCGCAGCGGATACGATGGCACAACAGGATTGCCGTTCGATAGAGGACAATGCCGCTCGCCTTGCCTGTTATGACAGCCTGGCTTTGCCACCGAAGCCGGTAGAGGCCCCGCCACCCGCCAAGCCAGTTGAGGCTTCACCGCCAGCCACGCCGATCGAGGCGCCTGTTCCGATGGAGGCGGCAGAGCCCGAAAAGATGCCGCAAGTGGCGCCACCAGCCGCCGTACCGGCGGAAGAAAAGGTGCCCGCAATGGCCGCGCCGGCCGCCACCGAAACACCTGTGCCCCTGGATGATGAGATTGGTAAGGAAGCGCTGGGCCGTGACGAGGAAAAGGAGCTCGTCGTGCACGGAACCGTCGTAAGGTGCGTCGAAGATGCGACGAGCAAATACCTGTTCTATTTCGATAACGGCCAGATCTGGAAGCAAAAGGACAACACAAAGATCCGCTGGAAGGAATGTGCGTTCGACGTCACGATTACCAAGGACTTCTTCGGCTACAAGATGATTCGAGTCGGCGAGACGCGCAAAGTCCGCGTCGGGCGCGTCAAGTAAGCTCGTCAGCCTTCTGAAGTGTCAGCGCCAGCGTCGCTGGCTCGGGTTGCCTGCAGCAGCCACGCGACGGGCAATTGCTCGCCTTTGACTTGCATCGGCATGGCTTTGTCGATCCCCAAGCCCTTGCTGTCGAGACTTGAACAAAAAGCCTTGAATGCTTCCTCGTCCATGGCCGCATCGCGCATGGATAGCATCCGCCGCTCATGCTCTTCAAGTTCCTTGCCGATTGTTGTCAGCCAATTGAAAACCTCGTCGGGGTCGTAGTGCTGGATGCGGCTATGCATGTTTTGTAGCGTCGTGTGCAGGTAGATGAGCATGTCACCAGCGACATGTTCACCATGCTCGGTCATGATCGCTTCGAGTTCCTTGATCGCCGGGTTCAACGCGCGTGCTGCGCTGTCGTAGGGCTCCCGGTCACCACCTTGTACAGCAGCAAACCCGGCCGTGAAAAATTCCACGGCAAGTGGCACCAGGTTGGATTGCGTTACACGGCGCAGGGCATCTGCCGCAGCGATGCACTCGCGATGGAGTTCGCCGGGCCGAATATGTATCAGGAACAAAAGACTGCCACTTGGCGACAGGAGGCGTACTGCCTCATCGGCTGCGGTGGCTCCCGCATACTCGATGCCAAATTGACTCGTTACAAGATCGAATTGTCCCGACTCGAGCGGAATATTGTTCGCATCGGCGACGACACCGCCGACAGCGGGAAAACGCTCTTGCACGATGTTGATCGCCGCGGCCGACAAATCGACACAGGTTGCGTTCTCAAGATTCGCGCCCGGGGCCTGGCTCAGATATTCGATGACCGCGCCGCTGCCCGTGCCGATGTCGAGTACCTTGCCAGCGGGATTCGCAGCGACGAACTCGCCGAGAGCCATGGACCAAAAACCCGGGAAAACCGGATGACTAAGGCCGCCCGCAGCGCCGACCTTGCTATCGTCGGCACCCTGCCAGAAGGTATCCCAGCCCCTCGTCGGCTGGTCATTAACTTGATGATTCATGCGCTGGCTCTTCATCCGAAAAATTGGCGCTGCAGTATAACAGCCACGCATCCCACAGGGCTGGTCTCATGGACTTGCCGCCGGGCTTGCAGGATGATGAGTCCATTGGAACAGTCAGGTACGAAACAGAAGTGATGTCCTTACCTCCCCGGTACCAGCAGATTGCCAGAGATGCCGAGGCCGGCAGGCCTGATGCGCAGTTTTTGCTGAGCCAGATCTGCATGCAGAACGGTGACACCGAGGGCATGATGTTGTGGTTACAGCGGGCGATAGAAAGCGGTGTCCCCGACGCGTTGGGCGCGCTCGGACGATGTTACGAAAGT
>Ga0224504_10001367_pt1 | contig 10845 bp, 7 predicted proteins | sample SF_Oct11_sed_USG_3_FD_170160 | JGI IMG/M metagenome (GOLD analysis project Ga0224504, IMG submission 170160) | Sediment microbial communities from San Francisco Bay, California, United States - SF_Oct11_sed_USGS_24 | ecosystem: Environmental > Aquatic > Marine > Sediment | place: USA: California... | reverse complement strand
AACGTCAGCTTGGTTACATCTTCATTCCTGACCAGTCCTGCGTGCGTCTCGACCAATTCACCAAACGAAACGTCCGGAAAATATTCACTTGCAGTGAGCATTGGGTAACGACCGGCCAGGTTCTGATAAACCGGTGACAGAGTCTCAGTAAGGTAAATACGGTCGTCTGCGGTCGGTTCGCAAATGGCATCGAACACGTGCAGGCAACTGCGCCAGCGGTTGATCAAGCCACAATCCGGGCAAGTGAGTGTCTCACGCCAGTTCACCGGACTTCCGTCTGTCGGCACATTAACGGAGAAATTCACATCCTTGTTGCAGATATTACACATCCCCGCCAGGGACGTCGGGACTGGCTGACTGCTTTTCTGCTCTGTCTTAAAAGCAGAAAAGTATTCATGAACAGCATGAATATCTTTCGCATGGAAAAAAGGTGCTGGTAATGCCGTCGGTGAAACGCGGTTTATTTTACGTCGCCAATTCCGGTAAGAACGCCTGGCAGGTTCAAAATAAGAAGATCTGGTCATTCCCATTCTATGGTTGCAGGTGGCTTACCAGATATATCATAAACTACTCTAGATATGCCTGATATCTCATTGATTATTCTTAAAGATACCTTTTCAAGAAACTCATAAGGTAGACGCGCCCAGATGGCCGTCATGAAATCAATGGTCTCCACCGCACGTAAAGCCACGACCCATTCATAACGGCGCTGGTCACCCACGACGCCTACAGATTTGACTGGCAGAAAGACCGCGAAAGCCTGGCTAACCTGGTCATACAGATCGTGATTGCGGAGTTCCTCGATAAAAATGTGATCAGCCTTCGCCAGCGGTTCAAGGTATTCCTCACGCACTTCGCCGAGAATACGCACGCCTAACCCAGGACCAGGAAATGGATGCCGGTACACCATTTCGGGCTCAAGACCCAATTTCATTCCAATGCGGCGGACTTCATCTTTGAACAACTCGCGCAAGGGCTCGATCAGTTTCATTTTCATGTAGTCAGGCAGGCCGCCCACATTGTGGTGCGATTTGATTACGTGAGCCTTGCCGGTACGGCTGCCTGCAGATTCGATCACATCCGGATAGATAGTACCCTGCGCCAGCCATTTAACGTGATGGTCTGAACGTGTACAGTTTTTTGCTTGCTCTTCAAAAATGTCGATGAACAGGTTGCCGATAACCTTACGTTTCTGTTCGGGCTCTTCAACACCTGCCAGGCCTTCAAGAAAACGTTCACGGGCATCTACACGGATGACATGCACACCCATATGACGGGCAAAGGTCGCCATTACCTGGTCACCTTCCTGGTAACGCAACAGCCCCGTATCGACAAAAATGCAGGTCAGTTGGTCGCCAATGGCCTCGTGTAACAAAGCTGCAACCACGCTTGAATCGACACCACCCGACAGGCCCAATAACACATGGTCAGAACCGACATCCTGGCGGACATGATCGATGGCATCGTCAATGATATTGGCCGCAGTCCAAAAGGCGTCACAGTGGCAGATATCGAGTACGAATCGTTGCAGAATTTCTTTACCGCTGGTGGTGTGGGTAACCTCGGGATGGAACTGAACACCATAATAATGACGCGATTCATCGGCAATGGCGCAAACCGGTGCAGAAGCAGTGCTTGCGACCAGGGCAAATCCGTCGGGTAGATTCGTCACCTTGTCACCGTGACTCATCCACACATCCAGCAAACTGTTTCCGTTAGCGGATTCCCGTTCTGCGATGCCATCGAAAAGTGTCGAGGACGCGGTCAGCTCAACTTCAGCATATCCGAATTCTTTTTCGTCAGAGGGCTCTACTCTGCCACCCAACTGCGCTGCCATTGTGTGCAGACCGTAGCAAATACCCAGAACCGGAACCTGCATGTCAAAAACAATAGGAGGTGCCTTGGGACCTTCTTCGGAAGTCGCTGACTCCGGTCCACCCGAAAGAATGATCCCTTGTGGTTTGAAGTCCGAAATTTCCTTTTCAGTGACATCCCATGGCCAGATTTCACAATAAACACCAATTTCACGAATACGCCTTGCGATCAACTGTGTGTACTGGGAACCAAAATCGAGGATCAAAATTCGATGTTGGTGAATGTCCTGTGTCATATGAATCCTGTGTAGGCTGTTATTCAGCCGAGTTTGTAATTGGGTGCTTCCTTGGTGATCTGGACATCATGAGCATGACTCTCACGTACACCAGCACCGGTAATACGTACAAATCGTGCCTCATCACGGAATCTCGCGATCGAACTGCAACCCATATAACCCATGGAAGAGCGCAGGCCGCCGGTCAACTGATGGATAACACCGGACAACGGCCCCTTGTATGGCACACGACCTTCAATACCTTCGGGAACCAGCTTGTCGGCAGACACGTCCATTTGGAAATAGCGGTCTTTCGAACCTTCCTGCATCGCACCGAGCGAGCCCATACCACGGTATATTTTGTAGGAACGACCCTGGAACAGCTCCACTTCGCCCGGAGCCTCTTCAGTGCCTGCAAACAAGCCTCCAATCATCACCGTCCATGCACCTGCCGCGATGGCCTTGGCAACATCGCCCGAAAATCGTATTCCTCCATCGGCAATACAAGGTACACCCGTACCTTCCAGTGCCATGGCAACATTATTAATCGCGGTAATCTGCGGAACACCAACACCCGCTACAATGCGGGTGGTGCATATGGAACCCGGACCCTGACCGATCTTGACTCCGTCAGCACCAGCTTCCACCAGCGCCAACGCACCTTCACCGGTGGTCACATTTCCACCTATTACCTGCACATCTGGAAATTGCTGCTTGACCCAGCTGATACGATCCAGCACGCCACGTGTGTGCCCATGTGCCGTGTCAACAATAATCACGTCAACATTGGCATCTACCAGAGCTGAAATTCTTTCTTCAGTGTCGCCACCCACACCAACTGCAGCAGCTACCAGCAATCTTTCGCGCGAGTCCTTGGCAGCATTTGGAAAATCAGAGGATTTTTGAATATCCTTAACGGTGATCAGACCACGTAATTCGAAATCGTCATTGACCACCAGCACTTTTTCAATCCTGTGCCGGTGGAGTAATTCCAATACCTCGTCCTGACTGGCGTTTTCAGTCACCGTCACAAGATCCTGCTTACCCGTCATGATCTTGCTCACCGGGTCTTCCAGGTGGCGCTCAAACCGCATGTCGCGGGAAGTGACGATACCAACAAGTTCATTACCATCAACAACCGGTACACCGGAAATATTATGCCTGTGAGTAATTGCCAGCACTTCACTGATGGTCGTATCGGGCCTGACCGTGATGGGATCCTTGATCACACCTGCCTCATACTTTTTAACAATCCGGACCTGTTCCGCCTGGTTTTCCAGGCTCATGTTCTTGTGGACGACACCGATACCGCCTTCCTGGGCCATAGCAATGGCCAGACGTGCTTCTGTGACCGTATCCATGGCAGCTGATATCAAAGGCGCATGGAGACTTAGTTCTTTGGTCAGACGAGTCTGAAGGGATACATCCTTGGGCAATACGTCAGAGTAGGACGGAATCAGGGATACATCATCAAAGGTGAGAGCTTCACCAATTACTTTCATGGCAGGTGTACTCCGTATGGAATAAAGCAACGCCCGGAGCAGGCCGGGCGAGTTAGCCAATTATTATAACCATCCTACCTGCTTAATAACAGACCGGAATCAGGGATCGGGATAGGAATAGACCAGCTTACCGTCAAGCCAGGTTTGCAGCACCTTGATGCCGGCAATCTCAGAAGCCTCGATTTCAAATATATTCTGGCCCAGGACAATAAAATCTGCACGTTTACCTGATTCCAGCGAACCCACGCTCTCTTCCATAAAACCGGAATAGGCTGCATCCAGGGTAAATCCGCGTACCGCTTCTTCGCGACTCAATATTTCCTGTGGATACCAGCCGCCCGGCGGCCAGCCCTTGATGTCCTGGCGGGTGACCGCAGCATGAATCCCCAACATAGGATTAACCTGCTCAACCGGAAAATCTGAACCCAGTGCAAGCCGTGCCCCGCTATCGAGCAATGAGCGCCAGGCATAGGCATACACGACACGTTCAGAACCCAGGCGGTCCTCGACCCAGTACATATCACTGGTCGCGTGGGTCGGTTGCATGGCGGCTATGATTTCCAACTGCGAAAACCTCGGGATATCCGCAGCGGTAAGGGTTTGGGCATGTTCGACACGGTGTCGTCCCGGGTTTTCTGGATACGTCTTTTGGGCAGATTCCAATGCATCCAGGGTAACACGGTTGCCATGATCACCGATGGCATGCACACCAACCTGAAAACCACAGGCCATTGCCTTGTCAATTTGTTTCTCAAGATCTTCAGCAGACATAAACAACAATCCAGCGTTACCGGGATCGTCCGAATAATCAGCCAGTAACGCGGCGCCTCTGCTACCCATGGCCCCGTCAATATAGAGTTTGACCGCACGCATGTGCAAACGACCGGACTCATCATCTATTGCACCACTTTCACACAGCCAATCAAGCGTTTCACCCGCGCCATCGGTGAATGCATAGACCCTGGAAGGAAACTTCCCTGCGCTAATTTTCTTTTGATACAACTCGATCACTGACCGGTTGATGCCCATGTCATGAACACCGGTCAGACCCAGGCTGGCAAGCTTTTGCAAGGCAAGATCAAGCGAAGCAGCAAGTAACTCTGGCGACATACCAGGCACTGCCTTCTCCACCAACCCCATCGCACCGTCAATCAGTACACCACTGGCCTGTCCTTTACTATCACGATAGATATGACCACCCTGTGGCTGCCAGTCACCGGATAAATCCTGGTCGGCCAGTGCCAGCGCCGCACTGTTGGCCCAGCCGGCATGACCATCGATTCGGCGCAGCCAGACAGGTCGGTCGGGAAAGGCTGAGTCCAGATCTGAGCGACTTGGAAACTCTTTTATTTCCCAGTCGTTCTGATCCCAACCACGGCCCAGCAACCAGTCACCATCTGACAGGTGTTGCTCCTGTTCACGCAGGCGCCGGATAACTTCTGCCTTACTGCTGGTTCCCCTTAACTGTGCCTGGCTGAGACTGATTGCCAGACCGTAAAGATGGGCATGTGAATCAATCAAGCCGGGAATAATTGTCTTACCGCGTAAATCAATGCGCATGGCATCCGGAAAAGCCTCCAGCATGGCCTGCTCTCCGCCAACATTGTGAATTCGTCCGGAACTGTCAAACAGGATCGCATCAGCGGTCGAGAAACCGGCATCCATGGTATAGATTTTTGCGTTATGAATGAGTGTCTTATCTAATTTGTTGTGATCCGGTGTCAGCCCGGTAGTCTCCTGCGGCGGTTCCACAGCCTTTGCAGGCGGCTCCATCTCGCAGGCTACACAAAAAAGCACCAACAAATACAGCGGAATCTGTCTGAACATAGCTAGCCCTTTCAATACCGAGATGAATTCATAATCTTTCTATATTTGATGCCTCGGTACAAGCGGTTTCTGTCGCATGGGCGATCACGTAATTTCACAACCTAATCAATGCCGATGTCTCGAGTGAAGTTTTAGGATCAACAAGGACGATCACCCATCCATGAGACGATTCCAGATCTCGCGCCATAAAGACAGGACAGAACACTCGCATGCGTTTATGATCTTGTCATGAATTCTGATCGATACAACCCGGACAACGGTGTGGGTGACATCTACACACCCAGTGAATTGAATCATGAAGCCAGGCTCCACCTTGAAGCAGGGTTTGGCCGTATCTGGGTTGAAGGTGAAATTTCGAACATGAGCCGGCCCGCTTCCGGACATATCTATTTTTCTCTCAAAGACGAAAAAGCCCAGATCAGCTGCGCCCTGTTCCGGTCAAATGCCTATGGAATGGACTTCAAACCCGAGAACGGCATGCTGGTGCAGGCACGCGGGCGTGTCAGCCTGTTCGAGGCACGAGGAAATTATCAGCTGATTGCAGATTCACTGGTTCGCTCCGGTGAGGGTCTGTTACGCGCAAAATTTGAACTATTAAAAAACAGTCTTGCCAGTGAGGGCCTGTTTTCCGAATCAATTAAAAAACCCCTGCCCGCTTTTCCAACACGTATCGCCGTGGTTAGCTCACCATCGGGTGCGGCACTGCGCGACATTCTGAATGTCTTGCAACGCCGTTGGCCGCTGGCAACCGTTCGCGTATATGGTGTTCCGGTACAAGGCGTTGAAGCCGCACCGGCCATTGTGGACGCACTGCTGGCAGCAAACCAGCACCAGTGGGCAGAGGTTATAGTAGCCGGCCGGGGTGGTGGCTCACTGGAAGACCTCTGGGCGTTCAATGAGGAGCCTGTTGCACGTGCGATACATGCTTCTGAGATACCGGTAGTTTCAGCGGTAGGACATGAGATTGATTTTAGTATCAGCGATTTTGTTGCCGACCTCAGGGCACCTACACCATCGGCTGCAGCGGAGTTGATTTCACCGGACCAACGCGCACTAAAACAGAATCTGGCTCTACTCCGTGATCGCCTTCAGCAAAGAAGCACGCAGTTGCTTCAACAGCTTTCCCAGAAACTGGATCACCTTGCACACCGTTTAGTTCAACAGCACCCGGGTCAGCGCCTGGCGCAACACCGCAAAATGCTGCAACAGGCCAGTCAACGCCTGTTACTTGCCGGTTCACGTATCGTTCCTCAGCGCCGGCAATACGTCCAGGAACTTGGAAACCGCCGCTTGCTGCAAGCAGGTAAACGAATCGTTCCTGAGCGGAGACTGAAACTTAATAATCTGGAAAGAACCCTTAACGCAGTTGGACCTTTACCCACCCTTGCCCGGGGGTATGCCATTGTGACCGATGCAGCATCTGGAAAAGCCGTCAGTTCAGTTGGGGGTTTAAAGGAGAAACAGGCTCTCGTCACCCAGCTTCATGATGGTCAGGTTCATTCAACTACTAGCAAGATCATCAAAAAATCTCTCGACAGAAAATAGTTTTCCGTATGGGCGCCAAGGCCGCACGGTACCTTGCTTCCGGACCCGCTCAAGCACATCCTGTGTCGCTCAACTTCGACATCCTGTCTCGTAAGGTCCGGAAGCAAGGTACCGTACACCCTCGGCTCTGTGCGTAATCAAAGAACATTGGTCTCAGATAAAAGGACTTGGGTAAGGCTGAAGCTGGGGCGGGTATTGTCTTACCAGGACCTTACGAGACAGGACGTCGAGGAAGAGGCTACAGGGACAAGGTGAGACCGTGAAACGGTCGAGAGGGTGCCCTGGGGTATGTACTTGTGCCGAGTCCTGGTAAGACAATACCCGCCCCAGCGCCCTACTCTCCAATTTGAAACCTACAACTTAACCCCTTTTTACTCCTACCCACGTATTAACCCAGTACGAAATGAAGTTTTCTCAACAAACCAGGAGTAAAAAATGAAAATCCAGTCACTATTAATCACACTTTGCGTCACCACGCTCACAGCTTGTGCGGTGGACAAGAACGAAGACGTTCAGGTCGCTGTCGACAATGAGGAGCAGCGTCGTGTGGAAGAAAGAGTGCGGCAAGTAGCCGGTAAGAAGGCGGAAGACGAATACGCCATTATCTCGATGCCCGAGCCGAAGGAACGAAACCTAAGGGATGACCGCAGTAAACCGGATCGACCGGCATCGCAAAACAGCCCGGCGGTATTGCATGAATTCGATGCCATGGCGGCAATTGAACAGGTGTCAGGGGACCAGATGATGGTTGCCAAACACGCCCGGCCAACAACGGGAATGGTTCTTAATGGTATTCGCCACGCAAGTGAACCCTTGTACCGTGAAAACTACCAGCATATTGAGAGTCAAAATGTAAAGCGCGTTGCAAGCGAACCGGTTTCTACATTCTCCATTGATGTGGATACCGGCGCGTACTCCAATATGCGCCGCTGGCTTAACCAGGGGCAGTTACCGCCTGAAGATGCCGTTAGGGTCGAGGAGTTTATCAACTACTTTAACTACGATTACCCTTATCCGAAAAGCTCGGAAACACCCTTCCAGGTCAGCACCGAAATCGCTCCCACACCATGGAATAGCGATACCCGCTTACTGCGTATTGGTATCCAGGGCTACAAGGTAGCCAGGGAACAATTACCGGCTTCCAACCTTGTATTTCTACTCGACGTTTCCGGATCCATGCACTCTGCCGATAAACTGCCATTGCTGCAACAAAGTCTGACCATGCTGGTCGGTCAACTGGATGCACGTGACAGCATCAGTATCGTCGTTTATGCAGGTGCATCAGGTGTCGTGCTTGCGCCAACACCCGGTAATTGCAAAGCCGAAATATTGCATGCCTTGCAGCAGTTGCGGGCAGGCGGTTCAACCAATGGTGCGGCAGGAATCCAGCTTGCGTACCAGTTGGCTCAACAGAATTACATTGAAAATGGTGTAAACCGGGTAATCCTGGCAACCGATGGTGATTTCAATGTTGGTTTGGCCAGCACCGAAGAATTAATTGACCTGATTCAACGCAAGCGCAAAGAGGGTATCGCGCTGACAACCCTGGGTTTCGGAACCGGCAACTACAATGATCACCTGATGGAACAACTGGCGGATGAAGGCAATGGCAATTATGCCTATATAGACCGTCTGAACGAAGCCAAAAAAGTACTGGCCCAAGAGCTTTCGGCAACCCTGTTGACCATCGCCAAAGATGTCAAAATCCAGATCGAATTCAACCCTGCCCTGGTTTCCGAGTATCGCTTGATCGGGTATGAAAACCGCATGCTGAACGAAGAAGACTTTGCCAATGACAAGGTAGATGCGGGTGAGATCGGTGCAGGACACCGGGTAACGGCACTGTATGAAATCAGCATCACCGGAAGCAAAGGACAACGTTTGCCAGCCAGGCGCTACCAGTCAGATCCGATCACAAGTGAACGCAATGATGCAGCATTCAGTAATGAGCTCGCACACCTCCGTATACGTTACAAATTACCCGGTGAGTCAAACTCCAAACTGATTCAGTCACCTGTAATGGACAGTGGAATCAACGCCCGCGGTAGTGACAGCTTCAATTTCGCAGCAGCAGTGGCAGCTTTCGGACAAAAGTTACGCGGTGGCACATACCTTGAAGATTTCAGCTATGACGATATCGAGGAATTAGCCCGCCAGTCCAGGGATACGGACCCGCATGGCTACCGAAGTGAGTTTATGCAACTGGTCAGTCTCGCGGAAACACTTGATACAACGGCCAATGTTGCACAAAACATGGACGAAGGATAACAGAGGAGATTACCGGACTTCGAACAATAGAAAAGTCATCCCCGCGAAAGCGGGGATCTTTTTAGGTTTAACGAAAACCATGGCCAACTTCATTTTCAATATTGTGAGGTCCCCGCTTTCGCGGGGATGACTTTGCCCTCGACAGACCAGGTATAGAATCATGTATGCCAAGGAATTACTGGTAAATTCACAGCACGCACTTGGCGACTTGATCCGTATCGGCTACGCTGCATTCATGCGGGAGATATCCGACGAAAAACTCATGCAGCGATACGCAAAGGGCGATGCAAGGGCCTTCGATCAACTTTATGCCCGCCATCGCGCACCCCTTTATCGTTACTTTATTCGACAGGTGAACAATCCCGCCACCGCCAATGACCTCTACCAGGGTGCCTGGGAAAAAATCATAAAAGCACGGCACAGCTTCAAGCCAAAAGCACCTTTCAAAGTCTGGATGTACCGGATCGCTCACAACCACCTCGTCGATCATTTTCGACGCCTGCGGCCTGAAGATTCTGTGGAACCCGATACCTTGACCAACACGGGTCCGGACCCATCAAAAGGCGCCATCGAAAACGAACAGAATGAGCTTTTGCGTGCTGGCATAAGCTCCCTGCCTGTGGATCAAAGGAATACCCTGCTGCTTAAACTTGAATCAGGTCTTAAAATGGAGGAGATTGCCAGGGTGACAGGAGTCGGCAGGGAAACGGTAAAGAGTCGATTGCGTTATGCGGTTAACTATCTCAAACGGAGCCTGGTTGAATGAACAGTGTTCACAATAATGGTGAAAACGATAAGTCCCTGGACGAGGGTATGAAAAAACTCGACCAGGCTTATACGCAGTTATCGGATGAACAGCCACCGGAACTACTGGATCAGGCCATCTTGAACCGTGCACATCGCGCGGTGGAGAACAAACCTCACTGGATGCAGTTTGGCTGGCTGCATGGTTTGACCACCACAGCGGTCGTCGTACTGGCGATTTCCCTTTTCCTTAATCAGCGCGAACAGCTACCGGACTTTGAAAATGACATACAAATGAGTGAGCCGGGGCGCTTGCGACTTGAAAATGCTGACAAAAAGCAATCCCCGGTGATGCGAGCCTCTGAACAGGATATGGAGTTGAAGGAGGAAAGGGGAAAACGGCTTGACGCGAACCAGGCAGCACCGGTCGCCACTGAACCGCAAAGTGCTGCAGTGGAAATTACCATTGATGAGCAAGCCGAAGAAGCAGTAACGGATCCTCTCAATTCCGGATATGCAACGAAAATCCCGCAAACCAAACCGGATAGCATCGATAAAGATTTGTCAGGCAATGAACCTGTACTTGAAGAGCAGCTTTTGGGAGACACGGCATTGGCCGATGACGTTGCTGAACGTGAGGTGATCTCAAAACAAGCCGAGCCTGCCACGGTCACGATTGGATTAACAGGAGAGATTGACAATTTGGCTGAAACGGATGCTGAGATTGAACAGCAGTTACAGGAGATCATCCTGTTAAAGCAATCCGGGGATGAAGCATGGAAAATTGCATTGGAACGCTTTAAGGAGAATCACCCCGGCTATCCATTGCCCAAGGAATTGTCAGACTGAAGATATTTGAATAATGCTTAC
>Ga0224504_10001365_pt1 | contig 10848 bp, 7 predicted proteins | sample SF_Oct11_sed_USG_3_FD_170160 | JGI IMG/M metagenome (GOLD analysis project Ga0224504, IMG submission 170160) | Sediment microbial communities from San Francisco Bay, California, United States - SF_Oct11_sed_USGS_24 | ecosystem: Environmental > Aquatic > Marine > Sediment | place: USA: California... | reverse complement strand
TTCCTAAGTATTACTCACCCGTCCGCCACTCGACGCCTGGGAGCAAGCTCCCATCGTTTCCGTTCGACTTGCATGTGTTAGGCATGCCGCCAGCGTTCAATCTGAGCCAGGATCAAACTCTTCAGTTGAAAGCTTTGAGCTTTTACTAAAGTGTAATCCCCACTCTAAATTACTATATAGAATTTAGGTTGGTTCTTACGCTTGATTTTGCCTTCGCAAAGTCCAGCGCAAGCACCCACACAAATTATCTGATTGAGTTGTTAAAGAACGAGCCCCAAGTCGCGATCAGCCTTGGCTGATGTTTGATTGGGGCGGACCCACCATTATACAGGCGAAGGAGGTGTTAGCAACAATCCTCGTGCGCCTGTATGTATTCTTGGGAGTCGACTGAGGTACACCGTGTCCCTCAGCGAGCCGCGCATTATACGGGCGAATCGAAGCCCGTCAACACCTTTTTTGAAGTTTTTTTTATGGCGGGGACCCCGACGCTCAAAGGGCTGCCACCCAGCCGCTTCAGCGGGCAATGATTGCGGCTTTTCCCCGGGGAATACTCGCTATTTAGCCCCTGATGCTCGTGACTCGCGGTAGACCATATAGACGTCCGCACGCTGGTAGTCCGACGGCTCAGGAGGGGTTTCGTGTACGAATCCCGCAGACTCGTACAAGGACAGGGCTGGGCCCAGACGACTGTTGGACTCCAGATATAGCCTGTTTCCCGCGATTTCTCCGAAGCGGGCGACGGCGGCGCGCAGCAATTGTCGTCCCACCCCCTGCCCCTGGCAGGCCCGGGTAACGGCCATCTTGGTTAATTCATAGACCCCGCCGCCCTGGTACTTGAGCGCCACGGTGCCAACCGCCCGGCCCTCCTGGACGGCATACAGGATCACACCACCGGGCGACAGGACGTGGCGATCCGGATCGTTGAGAACCGGCTCATCAACTGCTTCAACCCGAAAGTACTTCTCCAGCCACTCGCGGTTAAGCTGGCCAAAGGCATCACCGTAGCGTGGGTGCCAATCGACAATTGTCGTGTCAGCTCTGGTCTCGCTCGGCACGCCAGTCCTTGTATTCCTGCTGGTCGATGAGCGCTTTAAGAAAGCGATCTCGCCTCAGTGTCTGGGGTATCAGCAAGTGGCCGAAGCGGTCTTCCAGCTGCGTCATAGCCTCGGTAGCACCCGCGTAGTCCTGCGCTGCCGTCCTCGCCCTCAGCAAGGTCCACCAGCTGAGCTCAAGCCCTGGCTCAACCTGAGTAGCACTCAGTGCAAACGCCTGAGCCTGCTCGAAATCGCCCAGCGCCATAGCAGAGGTCGCTTTGAAGGCCTCCGAAACGCCGTCTTTCATGCCCAGAGCTGATTCAAACCGATCGAGCTCGGCAATCGCCTCTGCGAAGAGATTACGGCGAATGTAGTACGCGGAAAGGCCCAGGCTGTACAAAGCGTCTCCCGGAAAGGCGGCGACCAGCGACTCGACGGCCTGATTCAGTCGGGCAGGATCCCCCAGCGCGCGGCAGTACTGGTAGTGCAGCACCACGATATGGGGTTCGTTGCGAAGCACATCCTCGAGCCCGTCATAAATCTGAAAGTAGCGCTGCGAATTCTGGTCGCGCACAGCTTTCAGGAGTTCGCCCACCTGGAACACCTGTCCGTCCGAGGGGTTAGGCGTCTTCATAATGCCGCGGACGGATGCCTGTGCGGGCATGGCCCTCACCAGCGAATAGCCTACGTCCTCACTGAACCAGCTCGAGTTGTAGTAATCGAACCAGTCCACGATCACCAGTTTGTTGCGGCTTCTGGTCAGTTCGTAGGAATGGTAAGAAAAGCGGTAGCCTTTGCCTGCGTAGCGAACGATGGCGCGCCCTTGTCCGTCCTGGAACTGAAAGGCGATGATCGTGCCGATGATCTCGCCCCCGGATTCCGCCTGGGTACGTGCGCGGGGAAACGAGGAAATGAACAGCTCCTGCAGCGTGCCGGAGAAGCCGGCGGCGAACTGCTCCCTCGCATCAGCATCAATCACTTGTGTACCGAAGATGCGATTGATGAGCGCTGTCTCATTCACCGCCCGCTGGAACGGCTCAAATTTGTTGTCGTTCAGGCCATTTATAACGGCTTCGAACTGCTCGCGCATGTCCGCGTCGGCCGACTGTGCGGTTGCGAGCTGCGGCGCTAATGCCAGCACCAGCGCAGCTGCGGCGACAGCCAAAATCCTGTTCACTGCATTCACCTCCTGCTTGCGCGGTTCTCAGGACCGCAACCTGCAACTCAGGCGAGCGTGACGCGTGCGAACTTGCGCTTACCCACCTGATATATATGCGTAGTGCCAGCTTCTACATGCAAAGCGCGATCTTCGACGCGCTCGCCGTCAATTTTGACCGCACCCTGCTTGATCATGCGAAACGCTTCGGACGTGCTGCCGACCAGCCCGGCACCTCGAAGCAGGTGCGCAATACCAAGCTGCCCGTCCTCGGCGTCCAACGAAACCTCCGGAATCTCATCAGGCATCGCGCCTTTCTGGAAGCGCGAAATAAACTCCTGGCGAGCACCCTCAGCCGCGGCATCATCATGAAATCTGGCAACTATTTCCACGCCAAGTTCAAATTTTGCATCGCGCGGATTCATTCCATCGGCAACAGCCTTCTTCAATCCGGCAATGTCATCAAGTGACCGGAAGCTCAGCACCTCAAAATAGCGCCACATCAGATCGTCAGAAATCGACATGAGTTTGCCAAACATCTCGCCCGGCGACTCCGTGATACCAATGTAATTCCCAAGGGATTTTGACATCTTCTGAACGCCGTCGAGTCCTTCGAGCAGCGGCGTCGTCATGACGATCTGCGGCGGCTGGCCGAAGTCCTGCTGCAACTGGCGACCGACGAGCAGGTTGAACTTCTGGTCGGTACCGCCCAGCTCGACGTCGGCCTTCAGGGCAACCGAGTCGTAACCCTGGACGAGCGGGTAGAGAAACTCATGAATGGAAATCGACTGGCCGCTCTTGTAACGCTTGTTGAAATCGTCGCGCTCGAGCATGCGGGCAACCGTATGCCGTGCCGCGAGCTTGATCAGCCCGGCCGCATCCATGTCGCCCATCCAGCTCGAATTGAACTCGACGCGGGTCAGCTCCGGATCGAGAATTTTGAATATCTGGCTTTCGTAGGTCGCGGCGTTTGCCTTGATCTCTTCAGGCGTCAGCGGCGGACGCGTGGCGTTCTTGCCTGACGGGTCACCGATCATGCCCGTGAAGTCACCAATCAAGAAGACGACGTCATGGCCCAGCAGCTGGAACTGCCGCATCTTGTTGATCAGCACGGTGTGCCCGATATGCAGATCCGGCGCAGTAGGGTCGAAGCCGGCCTTCACAACCAGCGGCCGGCCCTGCTTCAGCTTCGCCTCGAGCCCGTCCTCGGGCAATACCTCGTCCGTGCCGCGGCTAAGCTCCGCCATTTGTTCCTTAATGCTGATCATTATCCAGTGTCTTTGGACGCACCTGGCGCGCCCGCCTGTGGGAGCGGCGCGCGCCGCAATTCAATTTCGCGCACTGTAGCATCCCCGTACAGTTTTGACCTCCAAAATACCAGACGGTAGAGTAGCGGCATCAATAAATACGGGGACGCGGACTTGAGTCGTCAGGCCAGCCCACTTCTACACGATTACAAGCCGTCTGCTGCGAGAAAGCCCGCTAGATCTAAAGCCATCCAGTGGTTTGCGGTGGGCCTCGGTATGCCACTCCTCGGCATCGCACTCGTCACCGGCCTCAGCACCAGCGAACCGAAACCGGCTCTACCGGAGACACCGGTCATGGTTGCCGCCGATACATCGGTGCTGTCTGTTGAAGAGCTCGATGCAGCCGCCATCACCCACGATGCTATTCAGCCGGAAGTCGTGGCTGAGCCTGAGCCAATTTTCGACCGCTTGTCACTGACTGTCAGCCGCGGCGACACCATGGAAAAGCTGTTCCGTCGCAATAGCCTCGACATCGGCCACCTGATGACCATCGCCCAGCTCGACGAAGCGAAGCAGCGTTTCCGCCGCATTAAGCCCGGCGATGTATTTGAGGTCACCCATGATGCGGGCAAAATTATCAGCCTTTACTCAAAACTCGACCTGACCAACGCCCTGCAGATTGAGCGGCAGGAGGAAGGCTTCACAGCGCAGATCATTGAGCGGCCGATCGAGATCCGCAAGCGTCACGCCTACGGTGTCATCGACAGTTCGTTGTTTGAAAGCGCAGCTCAGGCCGGCTTGTCCGACAGGACGATTATGAACGTTGCCGGCATCTTTGCCTGGGACGTTGACTTCATCCTGGACATTCGTTCGGGCGATAACTATTACGTGCAGTTCGAGGAAATCTGGCAGGACGGCGAGTTCGTTACCGATGGCGAAATCATAGCAGCCGAGTTCAACAACAATGGCCGCGAGATACGGGCCATTCGTTTCAAGGACAAGGACAACGTCACCGACTATTTCACACCCGATGGTAATAGCGTACGCAAAGCATTCATTCGGGCGCCGGTCGACTTTACGCGCATCAGCTCGAACTTTAATCCAAACCGGCGTCATCCCATCCTCAACACGATTCGCGCTCACCGCGGCGTGGATTATGCGGCGCCACGCGGCACGCCCATTAAGGCGGCCGGCGACGGCAAGGTGATTTTCCGCGGCAACAAGTCCGGTTACGGCAAGGTGGTCATCGTGCAGCACGGTGGCAACATCACGACCCTGTACGCTCACATGTCGAGCTTCGCCGCGAAAGCGCGCGTCGGTTCACGAGTCCGGCAAGGACAGACCATTGGTTATGTCGGCATGACAGGACTTGCCACAGCCAATCACCTGCACTACGAGTATCGCCTCAATGGCGTGCATCGAAACCCGCGTACCGTCTCATTGCCCGACGCCGAACCGATCAAGGCCGAATACCGCCAGCAGTTCCTCACCGAGGCAGCCCCGATTCTCGAAGAACTCGAAAAGTTCAAGAGTACCCAGGTAGCATCGATCGCCTTCAACACGCAGTAGCGGCATGCCCGATATCTACATTGGCCTGATGTCCGGCACGAGCATGGACGGCATTGACGCCGTGCTTGCAAGTTTCGATGCAAACAGCGTCACTATCAGGGCAACCCATGAGAAGGCCTACCCCGACACGCTCCGCCGGGCGCTGCTGAATGCTGTTACCACACCGGTTGACCAGCCAATCGACAACGTCGGGTCTATCGACCGGCAGGTCGGCGAGTGCTTCCGGGATGCCGCGCTGGAACTACTGGACAAGAGTGGCATTTCAGCCGGCGATGTTCGCGCCGTGGGCAGTCACGGCCAGACGGTCCGCCACCAACCCGATGCCGTCACTCCGTATTCACTGCAAATCGGCAATCCCGCAACGATCGCGAGCGGGACCGGGATAACCACCGTCGCCGACTTCCGCAGCGCGGATATTGCGGCGGGCGGCCAGGGCGCGCCGCTGGTTCCGCCCTTTCATGAATGGTTGTTCGGTGGCGCGGGGAACAAGCGCGTCATTTTGAATATCGGCGGCATCTCCAACATCACGATACTGGGAGCGGACGAAGCACCTGTCGTCGGATTCGACACCGGCCCCGGCAATACCCTGCTCGACCGCTGGATACAACGGCACCGCAAGACAGCATTCGATAGCAATGGTGACTGGGCTGCATCGGGGTCGTGTATCGACGGACTCCTCGAGCAGTTACTGTCATTCTCCTACTTCGAGCTCGGGCCACCAAAAAGCACCGGGCTTGAAGACTTCAATCTTGAGTGGTTGTTGCAGCACAACGTCGAGGCCCACGATCCGGCAGACGTCCAGGCAACGCTGGCGGAACTCACGGCGCGCTCCGTTGCGGACAGCATTCAACAGTTCGCGTCCGGGGCAGACGAACTGTACGTCTGTGGCGGCGGGGCGCACAATAAGGACTTGCTGCTGCGCCTGGCTCGTAACCTGCCGGAAACAAGCATCGCAACCACCGCCGCGGTCGGACTGGATCCAGACTGGGTTGAGGCCGTCGCATTCGCCTGGCTGGGGATGCGCACCATGAACAACGAGACCGGGAACCTCCCTAGTGTGACCGGTGCAAGTCACAAAGTAGTCCTTGGCACGATACACTCGCCCTGAAATGAACGAGCTTTACATCAATCGCGAACTCAGCCTGCTCGAGTTCCATAAACGAGTGCTCGCTCAGGCGCTCGACGCGGAAGTGCCCCTCCTGGAGAGGCTGCGCTTTCTTTGCATCAGTTGCACCAACCTCGATGAGTTTTTCGAGATTCGCGTTGCCGGACTAAAACAACGCATGGAGATTGGTGCACCGGCACAGGGTCCCGAGAAGATACCGTCGCAAGACGTGTTCAACACGCTTCGTCAGGAAGCCGCGGAGCTCGTGCGGCAGCAGTATGAGCTGCTTAACGAGGTCATGTTCCCGGAGCTGACCAAGGCTGGCGTCCATTTTGTCCAGAGTCACGAGTGGAACAGCGAGCAGCAGGAATGGTTGAGTCACTACTTCGACGAACAGGTTGTCCCGGTTCTGACGCCCCTCACTTTCGATCCGTCGCGGCCATTTCCGCGCATTCTCAATAAGAGTCTGAACTTCATCGTGCGCCTGCATGGACGTGACGCATTCGGGCGGCGCCGGCATCGCGGCATGGTGCAGGCTCCGCGCTCTCTGCCACGCATTATTGAATTGCCCGAACATCTCAGCGAACCCGGCGAACACAACTATGTGTTCCTCTCCTCCGTCATTCGCGTGCACGTCGATCGCCTGTTCCCCGGACTTGATGTCGGCGGCTGCCACCAGTTTCGCGTCACCCGCAACAGCGATCTTTATATTGATGACGAGGAAGTCAGCGATCTCGTTCGAGCGCTTGAGGGCCAACTCGAAGCCAGTCGTTATGGTGCCGCGGTGCGCATTGAGATCGGGCACGAGTGCCCCGAGGATCTACAGGAGTTCCTGCTTGATCATTTCAACCTGCACGAACACGACATGTACCTGGTCGAGGGGCCGGTTAATCTGAATCGACTGAGTACCGTTTGCGGGCTCACGGACCGACCCGAACTGCTGTATCCGCCATTCACCCAGGGCATGCCAGACGATCTGCTCACGGACGAGACCATCTTCGAGGTCCTTTCGAAGAAGAACGTGCTGCTACATCACCCTTACCAGTCGTTCGCGCCAGTTATCGATTTTATTGCGCTGGCGGCAGTCGACCCCGACGTCCTTGCCATCAAGCAAACGCTGTATCGAACGGGTCCCGACTCACCCATTGTCGACCACCTAGTTACAGCGGCACGTGCCGGCAAGGAAGTGACAGTGGTCGTTGAGCTCATGGCGCGTTTCGATGAAGCGGCGAATATCGCGCTGGCCAACCGTCTGCAGGAAGCTGGCGCCCATGTGGTCTACGGTCTGGTCGGATTCAAGACGCACGCCAAAATGCTGCTCGTGGTGCGGCGCGAGGACGACAAGCTGGTGCGCTACGTGCACCTGGGAACGGGCAATTACCACCATGCGACGACGTCCGTCTATACAGACTACGGGTACCTGTCGAGCAGTCAACGCCTCGGCGAGGATGTGCACAAGCTGTTCCTGCAATTAACGAGCCTGACTGAGGCCGTCGGCATGACACGCATGCTTGCCTCGCCATTCAGCCTGTTCGATGCGCTGATCGACAAGATCAAGCGAGAAACCGAAAATGCGAAGGGCGGAAAAGAGGCACGTATCATCGCGAAAGTTAACTCGCTGAACGAGCCACAGCTGGTCGACGCGCTCTACGAGGCCTCGCAAGCCGGTGTCAGGGTCGACCTGATTATCCGTGGCATTTGTTCGCTACGGCCGGGCGTCAAAGGGCTTTCCGAGAACATTCACGTACGTTCTATCGTCGGCCGCTTCCTGGAGCATTCGCGGGTTTACTATTTTCTTAACGATGGCGACGAAGAGTTCTATTGTTCAAGTGCCGACTGGATGGAGCGCAACATGTTCCGACGCAATGAGTCGTGCTTTGAGATTCGCCAGAAGGCGATGAAAGAAACGATTCGCAAACACCTCGAGTTGTTCCTCGCCGACAACTGCCAGGCGTGGGTACTCGGTGGCGATGGCAAATACGAGCGACTGACACCAGGGAAGAAGAAGCGCATTTCGGCGCAGGATATCTTCCTGGAACAGCTGACTGCCCAGGCCTGAGCGTGACACCTGCCGCTAGTCTGCGGCTTGCGTGCGCCTGAATTCGTTCAGGACCGAATCGATCAGCGTGTCGATGAGCTTCACCATCGAGAACGCACCACCTAAGTACAGCTTGCCGGTCAGCGCCAGGATGCAGATGCCGTGGATGCCGCTCCACAAAGCCGTGGCCGTGTGGTCGATTTCCTGCGCAATGTGATTGGGTGATAACTCGCGAAGATTATCGGCGACCATTTCGAACAACACGTCACGCCTCACCTTCATAAGCTCCGGCGTCGGCAGTCCGCGCGGTGCCTGGTGCTCGAATACCAGCCGCCAGCGATCCGGATGTTCCGTCGCATAATCCACGTAGATGCCCGCCATCGTGCGGATACGGGTCTCGGCATTGCGCTTTCTCTTGACGTTTTTCTGGATCAGCACGGCCATTTCGTCGATCGTCTGCGCATTGAGATGGATGACGATATCGTCGAAATTACGGAATACGTGGTAAAGCGTCCCTACCGTGTAGCCGATCTTTGCCGCCACCTTCCTCGCGGTAAGTGACTGAAATCCCTCTTTTTCAACGATCTTCGCGGCAGCACTGATGGCCATCTCGCGAATCTCGTCCCGGCTGTGGTCGCTGCGCCTGCCCATACATTATGTCCAATCAAAAATGCCTATCCTCAGCCGAACAGTAACATTATTTGAACAACGTTCAATAACCATGTATAAATTAAACACCGTTTAATAAAACGGCTTTTATTTGGCTAGTAATTGAACGATGTTTAATTAGGAGAACATCATGAAGACCAAGAGCTACATCAGTCTCATCGCGGTCGTTCTGACCCTGCTTGGCGCGGCTTCGGCCAATGCGGCCGGGCTGCTTGTTCCGCAGGGACAATCCAGCTCTCTGAACATCAGGGACCACAAGGTTAGTGTCGTCGTTGAAGATGGCTATGTGGTCACCGAGATCGACCAGGTGTTCATTAATGCGGACGGCAGCGACGTCGAAGCCGTGTACAGCTTCCCTGTCCCCTCCCACGCTGCCGTCGCAGAATTTACCTACTGGATCGATGGCCAGCCCGTAACGGGCGAAGTCCTGAAAAAACAGGAAGCGCGGGATCTCTACGAACAGGAAAAATCACAGGGTCGTGAGACGGCACTCGCCGAAAAGGACGAATACCGCACCTTCGATATCTCGGTGTACCCGGTGCGTGCCAACAGCGACGTGCGCATTCGCCTTGTCTATGTGCAGAGCACTTCGACGGACACGGGCATCGGGCGCTACGTCTATCCGCTGGAAGAAGGCGGCGTCGATGAGGAACGCAAGGCCTTTTGGGAAGTCCGGGACGCGGTAACCGGTGCGTTCAGCTTCAATTTCGAACTGAAGTCGTCCTACCCGGTTGATGCTGTGCGTTTGCCCGAGCAGCCCCATGCCATCCTGAACAAGATCGACGCCGGTCACTGGACAATCGACCTCCATTCGACGGGCTCATCGCCAGTCGATGAGGAATTCGAAGCGCAGGTGGCTGCGCTCGAAGCGGGCGAGACACCGGCGCCTGCGACAAACTCGTCCGGCGTTGCCAATCTCGATACGGACATCGTTGTCTACTGGCGCCACGCGCCCGACCTGCCTGGCACCGTGGACCTCGTTACTCATAAGCCCGACGCAAACGGTCGCGGCACGTTCATGCTGACGTTTACACCGGGCGACGACCTGCCGGTCATCGAGAACGGGCGCGACTGGGTGTTCGTTCTGGATACATCGGGGTCGATGCAGGGCAAGTTCGCAACGCTGGCCAATGGCGTACAACAGGCCCTGGGCAAGCTCAATCCCCAGGATCGATTTCGCATCTACACATTTAGCGACTCCGCGCGCGAGCTGACCAGTGGCTTCATCAATGCTGACACCCAGAACGTCACCCAGTACGCACAAAGCGTGGGCAGCCTGCAGTCGAGTGGTGGCACCAATCTCTACGCGGGCCTGCAGGCCGGATTGAACGGTCTGGACAGCGACCGGACGTCAGGCATTGCACTTGTGACGGACGGTGTCGCGAACGTGGGCATCACGCAGAAAAAGGAGTTTCTCGAGATGATGGAGAAACACGACGTTCGCCTGTTCACGTTCATTATGGGTAACAGCGCCAACCGGCCGCTGCTCGAAGCGATGACCGAGATATCGAATGGTTTCGCCATGGAGACCTCGAACAGCGACGATATCTCCGGCCAGCTCATGCAGGCTACGGCCAAGATCAGTCACGCAGCGTTGCACGATGTCGTGCTGAAGATCGACGGTGTGAAGGTCGCGGACCTGACGCCGGAGCGCATTGGCAGTCTGTACCACGGTGAGCAGCTAAAAGTGCTCGGCCATTACTGGGGCAGCGACGAAGCCCGGGTCGAACTCACAGGCAAGGTCGCCGGGCAGGATGTCGAGTACCGGACACGCTTCATGATGCCTGCGCACTCGGACCTGAACCCGGAGCTCGAGCGCATCTGGGCCTATGCCACGATCGAAAACCTGCAGTCGAAGATGGACTACTTCGGTGCGGACCAGGATACGGAGGACGCAATCACCGACCTCGCTATTGAGTACGGCCTGGTAACCGATTTCACATCGATGATCGTAGTTCGCGAGGAGGTCTTCGCGGCGCAGGGTATCAAGCGCACGAATCGCGATCGCGTTGCAGCCGAGAATATCGCAC
>Ga0224504_10001364_pt1 | contig 10854 bp, 6 predicted proteins | sample SF_Oct11_sed_USG_3_FD_170160 | JGI IMG/M metagenome (GOLD analysis project Ga0224504, IMG submission 170160) | Sediment microbial communities from San Francisco Bay, California, United States - SF_Oct11_sed_USGS_24 | ecosystem: Environmental > Aquatic > Marine > Sediment | place: USA: California... | reverse complement strand
TCATTCGCACCGCGCGGTATCAGTCTGCAAATCGCGCTATCCGGAAGCCGACGTCCTGCCGCGGTTTTGAGCTGAAGTCCCTGAAACTGAGACGCAGCTCGGTGACGCCCGCATGCCGCCAACTCGATCCTCTTACAACATGACTGGTGCCACGGTCCGGTCCGGTTGGATCAATAATCGGTTTAGTTAGACCGGGCGTCGGCACGGTGTAGAAATCGTTTACCCATTCCGCGACGTTACCGCCTCCGTCATGGATCCCGAGCGCATTCGCCTTGAAGCTACCGACGGGTGCAGTGGAAGCGTATCCGTCATCGTAAGCGGGCAATATCGATGGCACGAGCCCAAGCGCGGAGCGATCTGCATAATTACCGGACTTCTCGGGCGGCGGCCATTTAGTACCCCAGGGGAACTTGGAGGGCTGCTTCTGCCCGGCATAGCGAATCGCCAGGACCCACTCCGCCTCAGTCGGCAGCCGGTAGCCGTCCGTTAGCGGATACACAGGAACCCATTCACCGAACTCGGCCTTGTACGCGGGCGTCCGTCCTTCGCGCTGACTGAGCCAGTTGCAGTACTGCACGGCGTCAGCCCAACTAATGTTGGCGACCGGATTATTATCGGCGCCGAGTGACGGGTGCAGGCTTGTTCCCGAGTCGTGGTTTGCGCGGTACTCGGCGAACTCCTTGTTCGTAACTTCATGCACGCCGATCAGGAAAGGCCTGGTGACAGTCACCGGGACAATCACCTCGTTTGCACGACGCCCACCTTCAGCGCGAGATGCCCCCATCGAAAACGTCGCGGGCTCCACGCGCCGCATGGTCTGGCCAGCCGGCGACTTGAGCGTCTTCGCGATGCTGTCCTGCGCAACGGCTTCAAGCGACCGCAGCGTTGCAGACAGCGTTTGCGGATAACCAGGGCGCGGCGTCACCGTGCGTCGCCACGAGACATGACCCTGGCGGCGCACCTCGATCGCATGGGGCGCTGCGGTCAGTCGCACCGTCGTCTTGCCCTTCCCGCGCGCACGACCATCGATGTAGACCGTCGCATCCTCCGGGCTCACGTTGACCGTTACGGTACCGAGGCGCGCTGACAGATCAACTGTTATCGACTCCGATGCGTTCGATTCAAGCCGCAGACTGCGCCGCGTCACTCCGTATCCAGCCTTCGATAGCCCGATGTCATAGTCAACTTCGGGCGCCAACGAGAGCGTTATCGGGGACTGTCCGCGATAGCGGCCATTCACAGTGACATTGGCGCCGCGAGGAATCGTATTGACGATAAGCCGTGCGTCGGCAGGATCCAGCCTAATCAGCGGCAATTGCTGGGCCACGTTGGGCTCGGCCACAACGGTGCCATCCCATGCACTGAATCCGTCTTTCGACAGCGCCACATCGTGTGAGCCCTCAAGCAACTCGATCGTTGCCGGTGTTACGCCAACCTCCTCGGAACCTCTGAAGATTTTTGCACCTGGAGGTTCGGACTCAATACGCACGTCTGCCCAGCGTGGCACCAACTGCACGCTGAAATGCTCGAGCAAATCCAGACCCTCGATCTCGATAACACCAGTGAATGGCAGGAAACGCTCGGATTCGACCGTCACCGAGTGCGGTCCCGGCTCCAACTGGATTGGACCAAACGGTGCCTTACCGACCTGCCCCTCGTCGACCGTTACCAGCGCGTCGACCGCAGGGTCAGCGATAACCAACAGACGGCCTGGCTTCCTGCGCATTTGCAGACTCACCGTCATCGACTGCTCATCACCGACTACGAAGGTTTGCGCAACCTCGTAGTAGCCCTGTTTCTCCACGACAACCGTGTAGTTACCCTTGCGCAGCAAAACGCGGTCGCCAATGGGCAGGCGAAACCAGCCGCCGTTAATGCTGAAGGCGTCAGGCTCTGCCGGGGCTATTTCGAACTGCACGGATTTCGCACTGAACAACAAGTAGGAAGCCAGCAGGAGAACAGCCAACCCAACGCCGACAATCACCTTTAGGGGACTGGTCCGGTGCTTCTCAAGCTGGGCCGCCGTTTCCACCGCACGAGTAAACGCAGTCGGCGCGATCGCCTCATCATCAGGCAGCTCGTCCTCATCCGGCAGGTCCGGCGGGCGAGTCACATAGGCGCTGTCTTCCAGGCGCACATCGAGCGACAAGCGCTCCCCGTCAACCTGGACGTTAATGCGGCTGCCGTAAAATTGCAGCTCGTCACCATGTTGGAGTTTGCGGCTGGTTCCCAGCGATTCGCCATTGATCGTCATCGCCGCACTGCGGCCGACCGGTTGCACAAAGGGTACGCCATCAAGCAAATCGAGCAATGCAACGGGCTCGCCGCCGGGCCCGGGCAAACGGAGCTCACAGTCGCTACTGGTGCCGACGCGCAGGGGCAGTGCAGGCGCGTCTACCCGACGTTCACCTTCCACATCCCTTATAAACAGATGATCGAAACTCAAATCGGCTCCTTGCAAACCACCTCGATGGGCTGCATTTCAATCTCGGGCGCAACGCGAAACTCGATGCGCACGTCCCGGAATCCCGGCCTGATACCAAGCGCAACATAGGTCCCCGGTCGCAGGTTAAGGTCGGTACTGCCGAAACTACCGAGCACGCCGACCTTGTAAATGGAAACCGCCGTCATGTTATCCGAAACCAGCTCTACCGTGACAGGCGTTGCCGCCCGCTTTAACAGCCTCGACAGTTCGTCGCGCTGGCCGGCCAGGCGCGGCCCGATCTCTGGCATAACCGTGACGTCCACGACCAGCTTCGTCGCGCGTTGCATAACGGAAGGCACCGACAGTCGATCCGGATCCTTAATGTACTCATCCAATTGCTCGTGCAGCGCGCTCATCCGTCGGGCGGCGGAGAGCCCCTCGATGGCAAATGCCAGATTGCCATCGACTTTCAATATTTCCTCGTAGGTCGTTGCAGCAGCATCCCAATGTTCGGAGCCTTCCAGCGACACAGCCTCCTGCTCGAGTGTGTTGATATTGCCCATCCGCAGGCCCTGATCGACCTGCAACAAGCCATCGGCAGGTTCCTGCGAACCAGGAATCAGTTGTTCTGCCATGCGAAACGCCGCCCGCGCACCGAGGTAGTCGCCGCTCGCCAAGGCTTCAAGGCCTTCACTCATGCGCGCATCGAACTGCATCTTGAGCCGCGTCGCCCGCACACGTTCCAAACCGTCAGTCGCCGGCAACCAGTTGGGGTCGAGCGTAGCTGCCTGTGCAAAACTCGCTTCGGCCGCGTCCAGTTCAAGCTCCTCCTCAAAGACCAGCCCCTGCTCAACGAGCTGCAGCACCGTTTCCAGGTTTTGTGCACGTTCGAGGCCCGCACGTGCCTCCGGATGGTTCGGCGTAATAGCGACAGCCAGTTCATAGAGTCGCAGTGCCTCTAACCGCTCGCCCTCATCGAACGCCATCTCTGCGGCCGCCAGTGCTTTTTCAAATTCGGGTTCAACCCGGTCGAACAAGGGCTCGAGAACGGACAGCGCGTCAAGGTAATGAACTTCAGCCGCCGCCCAGTTGCGCTTCAAAAACGCCGCGTCACCCTGCGCATAAAAGTCCCTGGCACGACGATAAGGTACCTGCGCCCAGCGCTGCACACTGCGGCGCTCGAGAGTTTCGAAGTCTGACAACAACTCGCCAAGGATCATTTCAACGTTGTAACGCAGCTTGCCGTCATCATTGAGGCCGCTGAAGTCTGCATCGTTCTCGTTGAACTCGATCGTTTCGCCGTCGAGCGCCACGTTCTCGGGCTTGTAGTCGCGCGTCACGCGGTCGATACCCGGTTCACCAGTGCTTCCCGGCACATCCGATTCGACCAGGGCCTCGTTGGTCTGCGCGGGAGACGATGGAACGGCTCCACCTCGCTCGGCGCCTTTCTGCTCCTCCACCGCATCAGGCAGCAAAAATACGACGCCCATCAATACGCCAACGAGCGCAGCGAGTGCAATCAGCATGGACCGCGGACTAATACCGGACGATCTACCCGCAGAACTATCGGGAATCGCTGCGGTGCCCCCTGCAGCCGCAGGCCGAACCGCGGCGACCGTCTCGATTCGTTCGTCATCCGGCGCAGGGCGGGCCGCGACCTGAGAAGGGGCCGGACCGGGCGCGAACCCGGCTGCCCGGAGTATCTCAACAATCTGCTCCGCAGTCGGTCTGGCTGAAGCGTCCTTATCCAGCATGCTGGCGACCAGATCACGCAGAACCTCAGGCACATTATTCCCATGCGCCGCCCGCAACGGCGCGGGATCAGCATCCTGTGGCCATGGCGGTGCACCCGCAACGAGTTCGTACAGCAGGACGCCCAGCGCGTAGATATCGTCTGACGGCTGCGCGGCTTCCCCGGCACGGGCCTGTGGACTGGCTGCAACCGGTGATCCGCCGTCTGCCCTCATGCCAACCAATGCGGCAACACCGAAGTCACTGAGGTACGGAACACCGTTATGGTCGAGAAGAATATTCGATGCTTTAACGTCGCGATGCACGATGCCCTTTGCATGTGCGTAGCGCAGCGCGTCTGCGACAAGACCCAGCGGCGGCAGAATCTCCGTCAGGGGTTTTGCTGCGATTACTCCGAGATTCGCGCCAGCGACGTACTGCAGGCTGTAGAACGCGGCGCCCTGATCTTCGTGAAATTCGAATACGCGCACGATGTGCGGATGCATAAGTCGCAGGTTGGTTTGCCACTCATCCCGCAGGCGCTTGCCCGCCGTCCCTGCCGGCACGATCTTGAGGGCAACAGACGCACGGGTCATTCGATCACTGGCGAGCCAGGTTTCCGCTTCTCCGCCCTTGCCGAGCGATCGCTCCAGCGTATACCTGTCGGCTAACTGGCTCCCTTTGCTGAGTTCGAGCATTGTGCGCTGCTTACTGCGCTCTATTTCGCGGGGGTGTATTCGGTAGCCCGGGCAGGCGTGCCGACGTCGACCGTCTGCGAAAAACCGGTTTCGGCCTGGTAGATTTCCTTGAGCATGCGGCGCCATCCTTCATATTGCGCCTCTGCCGTGCCAGTCAGTCGACGCTCTTGTCCCTCTACGCTGACCACCATCGGGGCAGCCTGCCCGCCGAAGGACTGCGACAGCTCAGCAATGGCATCGATATGAGAATCGGCCTCGCTACCGCGCTGTATGCCACCAACAATGCGGTTCAGTCCTTCTGAGATTCCCATGTATTGCAGGCTACGGTTCACGCGGCGTTGACGACTACTGCTCGAATTATTCGCGTCAACGGCCAGCGAACCTGCCAGCACCACGACACCGACCAGCGCCTGCATGCGAGCCGAACGCTTAATCTGCCGATAGGCGATCAATTCCTGGCGCGACACCTTGCGCCAGTTTCGGTAGGGAATAGCGATGCCATAGTAAAAATTAGCGTAGTGCTCATTGAGGGTATCGACCACGAGGCGATCCCGTTCGCGGATTTGCCGCAGCCGCCCAACCGTCGGGTCGTTCTCTGCCGGCAGGCGCTGAATTGACACGATACCCTCTTCGTCAACCTGCAGGTGTTCCCCGTAAGCGAGCGGCGACATATCGGCAAAAAACTTCAGCTCCGAAATTTGGCGGGTCTGTTCCAACGCTTTAGGCATCATTTGCGACGCGAATACCTGCAGGTCATTTGAAATGTCGTTGAAGATCTTCTGGTAGGGATCGAGGCGCCTGTCGCGCCGCTCCGAGTACGACGTGATGCCGGTCTGCGTCTCGTAGACCTTACTAAACCAGTGGCGGCCCGCGGCGTCGTCGACCGAGATATTCAGGGTGACGAATTCGCCATCAGACTTTTCGATATTGCCGCTGATAATGACGTCGGTGAACGCCTGCCGCGAGGGAATAACCCGCACCGCACCCCAGTGTCCGGTGCCCTGCAAGGTTGTTTTCAGGTGATAGGCGAGGTATTTCGTCTCGGCGAGACGAATCTCCTCGAAGACGCCACTTTTACGCGGGTTGTTGTCCTCGTCAAGGCCCGGCTCGAACTCCACGATGCCGATATCCAGCAGCCGTGACTCCTCGACAGGCGATTGCGCAACAACCAGCTCCGTCTCATCTGCGACGATCACTTCATTGACGGTACAGCCGGTGCCCAGCAGGCACAGCACGACGAATAGCAGCGTTATTCTCAGCATTGTGCCCGGTCGATCTCCCTACATGCCCTTGTACTTGCGGTATTCCTCCCAGAGGCGTTCGCGCAACTCCGGATCTTCTTCCGCCAAAGCAGCTTCACGTAGCTGCTTGGCAACGATATCGTCGTCGATCAATGCCTCAATGTCATCAGGCGTGCGCTTCGCTATCTCCTGAGTATCGAGGCCTTCCAGTGGACCACCACCGACCTCGCCGGCGGAATCGCCGCCGCCACCACCACCGCCGCCGCTGTTACCACCGGACGCCATGGCGCCGGCTGACTGCTCGCCGAGGCTGATGGAACCACCCCGGTTGCCGCCGGTGCCGGTGTCGAATCCTTCTGTATTGCGCGATGCCGATGCGATCTCGCGTTGTTCTTCACCCAAAGACTCGTCGAAGTCGCCGAGCGACTTGTCCAGCTCTTCGCCCAGCTGCTCGGCCTTTTCGGCATCACCACCCGGGAATTGCCCTACACCACCTGCGCCGCCCGCGCCGTCACCACTGGAATCACTGTCTTCGCAGCCCAGACCACCCCCGATACCACCGCCGGAGATGCCACCGTCGCTGCAGTCCTGACCCATCGCGCCGGCCCCGCCGGCCCCGCCGCCCCCGGTGCTTACGCCTTCCATGTCCTGGCCGCCCATTGAGCCACCCATGGAACCACCGGACGAACCGCCGGAGGAACCACCCATGGAACCGCCAGATGAACCACCCATAGAGCCACCCGATGAACCGCCCATGGAACCACCGGACGAGCCACCCGACATTCCACCGCCCGAAGAACCGCCTGACTCACCACCGGACGAGCCACCGCCTGACTCACCACCGGACGAGCCACCGGATGAGCCACCGGATGAGCCACCGCCGGACGAGCCGCCGCCTGGCAGCTGGACGCCACCGTCCATGCCGCCGCCAGAGCTACCGCCGCTCACACCAACAGCGCAGCCTGTAATCAGGAATCCAGCGCACGCAATCGCGACACAGGTACGAATCGCTGTTGCGAGTTTTGGGTTGTTCCGGGTCTGTAATCTCATAATATTCTCTTCCGAATCCTAAGCTTGGAACCGAAACCGGGCACCGAGTTCCCGCCGAATAGCCTCATCCACCGATAATACGCGCGCGGCCGGGCTTGCGGAACAGGATCAGCGATAAATCGTCGGGCTTACTGGGCTGACCGGACACGGTTCCGCACATGCGCTCCTCGGCCAGTTTGACGACGGCTGCTGCGCTCTCCGCCAGCCCCCCTTTGCGCACTTCTTCGACGATTTCGTCCAGATGAACATTGTCCGTAAGTCCGTCACTGGCCACCAGGACCGTATCGCGTGGTCGCAATTCTACCCCCGCGCCAACGTCAATCCGCATATCGCTGGTGCCGAGAAAATTGGAAACGAGGTGACGATCTTCGTGATGGAGCGCCTCACGTTCATCAAGGAACCCAGCCTCGACCGCAAATCCGGTTGGCGAATGCGCCGTCGTCTGCAACTTGACAAGCCCGCGCTGGCCCACGACCAGTGCTTCGGAATCGCCGATCTGGTACGAACGCGCGATCAGGCCCTCAATCGTGATGACCGTCATCGTCGTCGCACTGCCGTTGGCGAGCGCCAACACTGCCTCATTGGCCGCCTCGATCCCGGTGAGTATCGCTGTGCGCAACAGCATGGTCTTGTCCATAGCGGTCTGTAACGAAGCGGCCAGGGTAGTAACCGCCGTCAGCGATGCACGCTTGCCGGCGGGCAGCCCGCCCGCTCCGTCAGCAACGACCAGCACGGCCGCATCCCGACCGTACGGCATGACCGCCGCGGTATCTTCGTTTTCGGTTTGCTTCCCGGGGTCCTTCCGGCTCAGGGCTACTGCCGAACCTCCGGCAACATCGACCTCGATCTGGTCCGGCTCAAATGCGCCGTTGAGCACCAGAAGCTCGGTTTGTTCGGTCGGTTCATCAGCCATCATTCGCGTCTCACTGGTTCCCGGCACCAGGCGCAGAAATTCCAGAATTCATGCGCAATGCCCCAGTCACAGGCCTCGCAGCTATGGCGGCTACCCTTGAGCTTCCAGGAGCGCCGGACTTTTGTGCGGCAATGAGGGCAATAACGCATGAATGGCATTAACGGCCCACGGCACCGCGAATTCGCGCATTTTGCGGTATAGCGCTTGTCAGGATAATGACGTGTAGCCTCCTCGACGAATCCCGGACCATAACACCAGGCACAGTAATCCCAGTCATTCTTAACACCGCGCTCACATCTCGGGCAGTGCGCGGGCATCGATGTTTCGGCGCCGCGCGCCGGGTTATCAAACCCGCACCAGGGGCAAGCCTGCATGCTCTGCGATACGGGGCCCTCACAGCTGCGGCAGTGGTGCCGGGTATCGAGATGCTGTTTGAACTGCCGCTGGAACTCGCGCCACTGCATCTGGCGCCAGGAAGTATTTCGAACTTTGCCATTCTTTGCTTTCGGCTTCTTTTGTTTACGCGCATGAATGTTGAGGCGCTCGAAGTCGACATACATCTGCACGGCTGTGCGATAGCGCTTCGCCGGATCGAGTTGGATGGATTTCCTCAGTACTTCGATCAACTCGGGCCTGACCCGCGCCTTGAGCGTCTCATGCCCTGCCATCGGCCACGTGAAGGGCCACTCCGGCAATTTTCCGGAGATCATTCTGTACAACACCAAACCCATCGAGAACACATCAGATTGGAACTTGGGCCTTCCCATCGCCTGTTCAGGCGCGATGTAGTCGATCGTCCCCGATCCGGACGCTTTCAGAGTACGTAGACTCAGCTTGGCAAAGCCGAAGTCTGCAAGCTTCAGGCAGTTGCCCGGGAACAGGATGAAGTTCTCGGGCTTGATATCGCAGTGAATAATCTTTTGCTCATGGGCATGTGCGAGAGCCGCCAGGCCCTGCCCGGCCAGGTCCAGCTTTACCGTCGTCGACGTGCGCCGCTCAATACGATCCGCAAGCGATTCCTCGCCGAGTTCCATGGCAATGACAAACTGCTCATCGATATAGCTCGCGTTGAGCACCGACAGAATATTTGGGTGCCGCAACCTTGTAGCCACGCGCACTTCATGCAGAAATTCCTCGTGGCCGGTGTGTTCATCCTGTTTCGGAATCTTGAGCGCCACCTTGATTTTCTGGATCGTATCGTACGCGCGATATACGTCCGCCAGCGGCCCGGATGCAATACGGCCGAGAATCCGGTACTTGCCTATTTTCTGGCGTGCCCGCAGCACGTCAGATTCCTGATCGAACGCGGCGCACCGCATCGTGCCAACCGGCGAGCAGTCGCTCACGCTGATCAGCTTGCATTTCGGGTTCGAACAGCTTGTCGCGTATCCACAATTCGCCGATCGCGTCCGGTGAACTGACAATGCCCGCCTGGTAACCTGCCAGGTACGCAGCGCCAAGCACCGTCGATTCGACATTTTTCGGGCGTTCCACCGGGATATTCAGTACATCCGAGAGAAACTGAAGAAACCAGCCGTTGGCTACCATGCCACCATCGACACGGATGACGCTCGGTTTGATGCCATCCTCAGACATTGCATCAATGAGGTCACAGGTCTGATATGCGACCGACTGCAGCGTCGCAGTAACAATATCATCGCGGCCGCTGCCGCGCGTCAGCCCGAGTATTGCGCCGCGAGCGTCGGGATCCCAATAGGGTGCGCCCAGACCCGCGAAGGCCGGCACGACATAAACGCCCTCAACGACGCCCGTGTCACGGGCGATACCCTCGGACTCTGGCGCTGCATCGATGACGCGCAGTTCATCACGCAGCCACTGCATGGCCGAGCCCGCCACAAACACACTACCTTCCAGGCCGTACGTCACTTTCCCATTGATTCGCATCGCGATCGTCGTGAGTAGCTGATTTTCGGATTGCAGCGCCTCACTGCCCGTATTGGCGACCACGAAGCAGCCGGTACCGTAAGTACTCTTGGTCATGCCCGGTTCAAATCCGGCTTGCCCAATGAGGGCGGCCTGCTGATCGCCGGCTATGCCGCAAACCGGTACGTTACCACCCACACAGTCGTGGGTAGCAAGACCAAAATCAGCAGCGCTGTCGCGCACTTCGGGCAAGAGTTCACGAGGAATCGAGAAGAGTGCGAGCAGTTCCTCATCCCATTCCTGCGAATGAATATTAAACAACAGCGTGCGCGACGCATTCGTTGCATCGGTGGCGTGGACCTTGCCGCCGGTGAGGCGCCATAACAGGAAGCAGTCGATTGTGCCGAAGGCGAGTTTGCCCGCTTCCGCCTTTTCGCGAATGCCGTCGACATGATCGAGAATCCAGGCAATCTTGGTGCCGGAGAAATAGGGGTCGAGGCGCAAACCGGTTTTTTTGCTGACCGTCGCCTCAAGTCCATCATCCTTGAGGGTTTGGCAATACGCGGCTGTCCGCCGGTCTTGCCAGACGATGGCGTTGTAAACGCATTCGCCCGTGTCACGATCCCATATCAGGGTTGTTTCGCGCTGGTTGGTAATACCGATCGCAGAGATGTCGGCGGCAACCGCGCCGGCCTTGTGCATAGCATCGCGGGTTACCGCAGTGACAGAACTCCAAATCGCTTCCGGGTCGTGTTCGACCCAGCCCGGTTGCGGGTAGATTTGCGGAAACTCCTGCTGCGCGCTGGTTATGACGCGTGCGTCATGATCATAGATAACGGTGCGGCTGCTGCTGGTGCCCTGGTCGATGGCAAGCAGGAATCTTCCTTTCATAATGCGTCCGGATTGACACTG
>Ga0224504_10001362_pt1 | contig 10863 bp, 2 predicted proteins | sample SF_Oct11_sed_USG_3_FD_170160 | JGI IMG/M metagenome (GOLD analysis project Ga0224504, IMG submission 170160) | Sediment microbial communities from San Francisco Bay, California, United States - SF_Oct11_sed_USGS_24 | ecosystem: Environmental > Aquatic > Marine > Sediment | place: USA: California... | reverse complement strand
AACATGCCTGTACCAGAATGGTTAAATAAGGCTACCCAAGGCAAATCCCTTGATGCTAGTACTTTAACTTCTGAGCAACAGGATGCTTTGTTTTTAGGAAATATGAAGATGCATCCTAAAGCTGATTTAGCTAAGGTAATGTCTAATGAAGTATCAGTGCCAGAGTTTTGGGCTAACTACCATTGGGCTGGTCCAAAAAAACAAAGACAAGCTAGATTAAAGGATTTCAATTCTACATATATAGAAATGTTTGATCCTGAGGGGGATGGATATGATATAGCTAAAAGTAATGAATTAAAAAAACTATACCCATTAACTACACCAAAACCTGGTAAATATATAGGTGATTATATAAATGATGATAATTCACACCAGTCATGGGTATGGCATGACGATGAAAAAGATTACTTCCTTCATAATGCAAGTAGGGATTCAAGAACAGGGCAATTATTAAAGGGTCAAAAACATGAGACATATGATAAAACTGTAAAGGGTGAGAAAGAAGCTGGATATCAAATTTATAAAGGGCAGGAAGGAAAATATTATTCTAAACCCGATGCAAGAGCAACTACACCTGTACCAGAACAAAAACAAGATATTACAGATTTAAAAAAACCTATCATTAAGGATTTTAAATCACAAACCCAATTCTACGAACAACCATTTGGCCCAGTAAATGAGGGAGGCACAGATAAGAATTTTCCAAAGTATCCTAATCAAAGTGGGTATGAGTTATTAAATCCTGATTTTCCAGGTTATAGAGATGCAGTTAATAGTTCTAGAGATGGTGTAAGAAAAAATACAGCTGAACAAAAAGGAGATAAGTCATCACATATAATGATGAGTGGGGAAGCTGATGGTAGATATTATGCTTATCCTTCACTTTACCAAAATAAAGATAAAAGCTGGTATGAACCTAAAGACCCATTTAAAGAAGGGGTAAAGAAGAAAGAAGTATATGAGTTTGATACCCAAGAAGCAGCAGAGAGTTTTGCTAAAGGTAGTTGGAAACCTAACGAATATGCTAAAGGTGGTTCTATGAAACAAGCTTTATATGGCAGTGACCCTACTGATCCTCCAACTAGGCAACAAATGATTACTGCTAGAGCTAAAAAAGTAGTAAGTGATTATAAAGATAAGCAAAATGCGGATGCTTTAAAAGCAAATAGAGAAGCTTTTAATAAATCATCAAGGCAGGCTACTTTAGAAACAGCTAAAGAAGGTGTTAAAAAGAATTTTGATGAAGTAAATAAAACAGTTTTATGGAATCTTCCTGGTATGATATCACCATTAGCAATAGAGGATTTGGCTTTAGCAGGGTTAGGAAAAGGGGCCAAATTCTTAAAGAATACTAAAGCAGGTAAACAAGTTACAGATAAAGTGGCTGATTTTATATCTGATATAAATTGGGGAAAATGGAACAAAGAAATGCCAGAGAATAAAGCTTTAATGGATGAATATCTTGCTATAGAACAACAAGCTAAAGCTGATGGTACTTGGATGAAGAATCCTGATGGAACTGAATTTAAAGGAAGTAATCCGACTCAAAAAGAAATTATCGATAACCCAATGATGTCAAACGACATGACTCCTGAAGAAGCGATTAAAGCACAATTTGTACAGCAACGAAGTAACAATTTAAAAAATTGGTTTGAAAATAGTAAAGTTGTAGACTCAAAAGGTAATCCTGAAATTAATTATCATTCCACATATGATGATTTTGATGAATTTGATATAAGTAAGTTTGATAAAAGTACTAATGATGGGGGTTTTCATGGAAAAGGTCACTACACATCTGGTAATAAACAATGGTCAAAAACATTTGGTGATAAAGTATTACAGGGCTATTTAAAAATAGAAAATCCAATACCAAATAAATATAATCACTTTTTTGGTAGGGAAGGCCTTGGAAGTACGCCTGATTTTGGTAGATTTGATATTCAAAATAAATTTGGTAATTATGATGGTGTGATAGAAGGGGCATCTGATTATAGATTTAATGAAAGAGTATTTAAAAAACCAAGCTCTTTTAAATCAGCACTAGGGAATAACGGGATGTTTGATATGGCCAATCCTAATATCTATAAGGCACTAGCTGCACCTGTAGGTTTAGGTACAGTATTAGCTAATGGAAATGAAAATACAAAAGCACTTGGTGGCTATATGAAACAAGATTTATATGGTAGAGAATTTAATCCTTTTAATGGAGGTGGTGATGAAGACCCTCCTGTGAAAAAAAAGGATAATACCAATATTAGACAGCCTTATGTAAAAGAATTTAAAAACTTTAAAACAGGTATACCAGTAGAAGATCCTACATTGTATCCTGAAGGTTCCCATGACAGAAAGAAAGCGGAGTTATTTAGTTCAGATTTAAATAGAACACCTGAAATATTTAATGATGAATATGAGTTTCTTAAAAATTGGTTTGGTAGTGGTGAATTTAAGAAAAGACTTACGCAGAATATAGCTGATGCTGATGCCTCTAGTACAAAATCTTGGTTAACTAAAAACGTATTTCAAGATACTCCTGAAAAAAGAGCTACTGAATTACAAAAAAAGACAGCTCGTAGTTTAGCTGCTACTAAACTTTTCTCTACTGATTCTGATGTATATAATAGAATAGATGAATTAAGTAAAGAATATGCAAAACTTAATAATGAAACAGAACATGGTACTAGATACAGAGAGGTAATGACAGCTGGACAATTTAATCCAAGTAGAGGTATTGGTTGGTTAGATACGTATAAAGATATAGATAAGATGAAAGGAACTTATGTGCATGAAAAAACACATGGTACCCCAATGGATGATTTTTACAGTAATAAAGGGGAGAAATCTAAAAAATTTAAAGAAGCAGAAGCTGCTTTAAAAAGAAGATATGGAGAGGATTTTAACCTAGTACTTCAAAGGGGATGGCTTGGTAACTCAATATTTGGAAAGAAAGATAAGACTTTTTTAGATAAGGCTGTTTACTTAAGTGACGAAGATTTAGCAAAAGCTGTCTCAGAACAACAACAAGAAAAGTTTAAGTATCTAGAGAGAAGTACAGAAGTATATCCAAGATTAATGTATTTAAGATATAAAGGTAACCTTAAACCTGGTCAAATTGTAGATGATGAGATGATTGAAGAGTTATCAAAAACTAAAGATGATATATTTAGGATATATAGTAAAGAACAAGTTAAAAACATGCTTAATACATATGCTGATAATAGTAAAATAAACCAAAATCAAAATGTAAGTGCTTACGGTGGAAGTTTAAGACAATCCTTATATGGCAGAGAATTTAATTCTTTCAATGAAGGTGGTACACACGAAGCTAATCCAAATGGTGGCATACCTTTAGGAGTAGGTGATAATGGAAAACAAAATACAGTTGAACAAGGAGAATCCTCTTACAACTTTAAAAGTGGAAAATATATATTTAGTGACAGAATAACAATCTAATTATGAAAGCAAACACAGATTTAATAGCGCAGTTTAATTTACCAGGTTATGTAAAGGGGAAGTCCTTTGGAGAAGCTGCCAAATTAATACAAAAGAAATTTAAGGATAGAAATGATTCTGTCTCTCAACGTACTATGGAGGAGATGTTAACTAATCTTCAACAAGCACAGGAATATGTTAAGATGCAAGAAGCACTTAAAAATGAATCACAACAAGTACCTGATCAAATGGGAGGAGCTATCCCAGAAGGTATGGAAGAGTTTAGTGGTGGGCAACCTGAAGGTGGTCAACCATTTGCTGGTGGTGGATTTATGGAACAAAGTGGTGAAGCTTTTAAAGGAGAAGATGGAGCTGGTATGGCTGGTAATATTGCTGGTGGAGCTGGTATGTTACTAACAGCTGGGCAAGATTTATTTGGCAAAACAGGTGTAAATACAACTGGTACTGAACATGTAGCTAAAAGAAATGTAGGTATGGAAGCTGCAAGTAAAGGTTTACAAGGAGCTGCTGCAGGAGCTAAAATTGGAGGGCCATTAGGTGCTGCTATTGGCGGTGTTGTAATGGGTGGAGCTGGATTAATTGGTGCTTCTAGAGCTAATAAAGATGCCAATATAGCTAACAATAACTTCGTACAAGCTGAGAGTTCTAAACTAAGAGAGTCTGATTTTGCTTATGGTGGTAGTGTAAATAAATATGAAAATGGAGGTGGCTTTAATCCTTATCAGTTTAGACAAAAACCTGAGCTTAATACAGACTTTAGTGATATAACCTCATTAAAAGGTGCGTCATTAACTAAACCAACTGAGTATGGTTATTCAAATAAGCTATCTACAGCTGATACAGTTGCCCCTATTAACTTAGATACAAGTAAACTTAATATGTTACCAAGTAAATGGTCACCAGAATCAAAGCCAGAATCAAAGCCTGGAGCTTTAAATTGGTTAGGTCAAAATGCAGGAGAGATTGCTAGATTTGCTCCAGTAGTTGGTAATGCTTTAGATTTAAAGAATTTAAAAAGAGGTGTTACAGAAAGAGGTAGTAGACTAGATAATAGGTACAAACCTCAACAGTTTGATGAAGCCCAACTACTAAATCAAATCAATCAGGATAATACACCTAGGGCTTTAACAGAGTCATCTGGTGGAGATTTAGGGGCTTTAAGAAGTAATCTTTTAGCTGCTGATATAAATAAAAAGAAAGCTTTATCACAAGGTATGCAAATGGCTAGTAATATAAATAGAGAAGAGGGTAGATTTAAACATCAAACAGATTCAGCAACAGATGCAGCTAATGTTAATTTAGATCAAAACTTCTTAGAAAGAAAAGCACAAGATAGTGCAGCTTATGAAACTACTAAAGGTAACTTAAAGAAGGCTTTATATGAAGATATAGGAGCTATTGGTAGAGAGTATGGAGATAGGAAAACAATAGAGAGAATGTTTGGTTACAAATGGAATGGTAAATATTTCGTAGATAAGGATGGTAATCAGGTTGCTGATGATTCTATAACTGAACGAATGAAGAACCTAGTTAAAAATAAAAAATAATGGCTACAGTGAACAGATACACGCAGTTACAACCTGCTAGATATAATCCACGTTCTTTACAAGAGATGATGGTGGCTCCTTCATATATGAGAGAGCAACATGATGCATTAGATTTAGGTAGAGCAGAGTTAGAAACACAGCTAGCTCAAGTAGATCCTTTATCAATACACGGGGATCTAGCCAAAGCAGAGCAAGAAAGGTTATATAATCAAATGTCAAAACAAGCTGATACATTAGCTAAGCAAGGTTTTACACAAACCTCTAAGAGTGATTTTATAAGGTTAAATAAGGACTATCAGCAATCAATTGGTCCTACAGGTATGCTAGGTAAAATTAATGCAGCTAAGATTGCAGCAGAAACACAAAAAGCAGAGATATTAAACAATGCTGTACAACAGGGGCATGATCCACAAGAGTCCCAGAAAAGAATTGATGAAGCGTATGCAAATTATGAGCAAGATTTTGTAGATACTGGTAAAGTAGAAAACTTCAAAGCACAGTTGCCTCCTAAGTATCAAGACTTAATGGAAGATATTCAGAAAATGAAAGTTATGGCAGGTACAACTGTTGAAACAGAAAAAGGAGAAGAAGGATATGATATTAGTGTTGACCCTACTACAGGGATGCTAGTTGCTACTACAAACAGTGGACAAATAATAACAGAAACAAATGCACCTCAATTAGCACATGCTTTAAGTATTCTAAATAATAAATGGCTTAAAGAAAATGGAGCTGGTTATAGACATGCGAAATGGAACGCACAAGACCCTGAAGACATAGCACAAGATATACGAAGTGGTATGGGATTAATTACTACTAGTAAAACCCAGGATACAACACAAGCTAATTATCAGTTTATGAAGAATCCTGCAGCTCAATATGATCAAAACGGTAAAATGCGTGATTTTGTTAGCGATCGTATTAAAGCATTTTCAAATACTAGTTTTTCACCTGATTCTGTATTAAGACAAACAGATTATATAACTGATGTTAAATATGATGAGGACGGGTATATAGATCCAAACCAAAGTAAATATCCTACATATAAGGATAAAGTTGATGACTTTAAGAGGGAATTTCCAGGACTGGTTGAGTTTGATGAAGCTAGAGGTGTAGCTACATATTTAAATACAATTACACACCAGATGGTTGATATACCTATGGAAGGTAATCACCTTATTGGTAAGATAACTCAACTTAGAGATGATAATCCTTATCTTAAAGAACTATCTGATAAACAAATAATAGATCTAATACAAGATCAAAAAGTAGCAATGACTTCTAGCTTTGCAGAGTCTATAGATTTAATTGGTGCAGATTATAAATGGCTAAACACTAGATTCTTTGGAAGTGAAAGTGGTGCAGATAAGACTACAGGGGATTTAAATACACAAGGTGCTACAATAGATGGTACTCATTATGATCCTCAAGATGTTTATAAACAACTAGGATATTCTAATTTAGATGCTTTTAAGAAAAGCGCTAAACCATCTATAAAAGGGTACGTACCTGCAGCTGGTATGTTTAGAGCCACTGTTTTAGACAGTTCTGGAGAATCTAGAACTATATTTATAGAGGGTACTGAGCAGTTACAAGGCTTAACACCTGTTATTAGAAAAGTTTCTAAAGCTATATTAAATGGTTCATCATTTGAAAATTTAGGACCAAGTAGAGCTAATCCTGGATATACATTATATATGGTAAATAATTTTACGGATAATCCTGATATTATTTTATCTAAAAATGGTAATGTTAAGGCAGCTTCAGAGTTGCTGAGTAATCAAACTATTGCAGGAGGGGCATATCCTATATTAGCAGACTTTAAAAATTCAAGTAAAATGTCATTTAAAGATTATGCAGCAATGGAAAAAAAACAGTTATTATCTTCTGATCATTTTGCAAGGATTAGTGGAGTTGGAACAGATAAAAAGTAAATATGGAAGATGAAAATTTATTTCTAAGAGAGATAGGTATAGACCCTATGTTTGTAAAAGAAGCTGCTAGTGGTAGGGCATCTAGTTATGATGCTTTATTTGAAAGCCCAATAACTCCTACAGGGTACACAGGGATAGGTACATCTATGTATGATGAAAATGTACCTTATATGCAGCTGGCTGAACTTAACGAGGCTAGAGCACGTAGACAGCCTAACTGGGTTAAGGCAGGTGCTGGACTTGCACGTGTAGGTGCTAAAGTAGTATCAGAGATAGCTAAAATGCCTGGTGTTTTAGGCGGTTCTCTTATGGCTCCTTTTGCAGAAGAAGGGGAAGGATGGGAGACTGCTGTAAATAATGCTTGGATTAAAAATGTAGATGAGTGGGCTAAAGATATTAATGAAGATATACTACCAGTTTATGTAAAGAAAGCTGTTAGTGAAGGTAACTTGTTGGATAATATTTTTTCTGTTGATTTTTGGGCTACAGAAGGAGCTGATGGTATTGGGTTTATAGCATCGATGTTTGCCCCTGGAGCTGCTTTAAAATCATTAAACTTTGGAACCAGAGCTTTTCAAGGTATAAAAGCTGTTGGTAAATTAGGTGGTATGGGTAAGAAATTAGATGATGCTGCCCAACTACTAAGTAAAGCAGGTCTTAGTCCAAAGTCCTTAGAATTAGGAACACAGACAGTAGCAAATACACTCATAGAAGCTGCTGCTGAGGCTAAAGGTGCAGGGGATGCATATATGGCACGTATACAAGAAGATTTAAATAATGGGATAATTACTGAGGAGACTGCTAAGGTTAGAAAAGCAGAGCTTATGCGTAATGTATTTGTAAGTAATACTGCTATATTATTAGGCCCCAATGCCGTTATGACTAAGATGTTATGGGGTACAAATGCAGGTAAAAAAGCCACTAAATTCATGAAAAAGGGTGCTATAGACGAACCTGCAAAATTATCAAGATTAGATAAACTTGGAAAATTTGGAAAAGCAGCAGCAGTAGGAGCTCCTAGAGAAGGTCTTTGGGAAGAAGGAATGCAATCTACTGTAGAAAACTTCTTTACAGAGCGAGCAGTAGAAGGTGGAGGTGACTTGTTTGATACACAAGGTAATTACTTGCTTCAAACTCAGAAATTAGGAAGCGCTTTAGTAGAATCTTATATTGAAACTATGTCTGAAGTAGAAGGGCAAAAAGCTGCTTTTCTAGGAGCATTCTTAGGAGGAGGCATGTCTGGAGTACACGGTGTAATAGCTGCTACCAGTGAAGAAAAAAGAACTAAAACTATAGTTGATAAACTTAAGAACCTAGAATCATTTCATAGATTATTTACTGATGATGTTTATGATGCTGATGGTAAATTAAATAATACAAAAGTATTACAGAAATTAGAAGCCTTATCAACTAGTGAGGGTTTAAGTACAATATTTAATAATGCAATAGAAACTAACGATATTAGAACAATAGACGACTTAAGAGCTTTTGCAAGTGGGGAGTTAATTAAATCTTTCTTAATTGATGATGTAGGACTAGATGCATTGAATCAGTATTTAAATGAAGCTACTACTGTAGAAGATATGTCTAAACAAGAAAAAAGAAAGATACAAGACATTATAAATCCTATTAAGGATAGAGCTGCTAAACTTAAAAAAGATAATGATCTGTTTGATGCTTATGGCCCAGCGTTTATGAGTATGCCTACAGAAGAAGGTATAAAACAAGTTGATAAAGATTTATTTTTAGACTCTAAAAGGTCAGAATATCTTACTAAAAAGAACTTTCAGTATTACGTAGCAGATAGGCTTGATAGTGAGAAAAAACTGAGAGATGGTCTTTTAGAATCTGTAGGTTTAGAACGTGGGTTACAGACTGGTGATGAGCTTTTAGAGAAGGCTAAGAAAGATAATTTTGCACTAACTATATCTGATGACCTTGTAAAAGATTTAGAAAAACAATCTAAAGTATTACGTAAAGATATAAATGATTTTTGGAATCCTGAAGATGCTAAACAAAGTTTAGAAAACTTAAAGACTGTACGTGAGGCATTTGAAAAATCTGAGGCTGAGAAAGATGAATTAGCTGTTTTAAAGAGCGAGATAGAAAAAGCAAATACTATAGAAGAAGTTGATAAAGTAGGAAATGCTACTTCAGAGTTTGGTAAAAAATCAATCAAAGAATATAAAGATGAGCGAAAGAGGGTTATTAAGAATAGAGAAGAAGCAGCTCGTAAACAACAAATAAAAGACCAAGAGGAAAGATCTCAAAAAACAACTGAAAAGAATAGTGCTAAAGAAGAAATTATAGAAGAAGTTAGTGAAAAAATTGATGAATCTGATATAGGTGAGGCATCTGAGATTGATTATGATTTTTTAACTGCTGCTGGTATTCCAGAACGTACAGACCTATTAGGAGAAGGTATATTTCTTGCAGGGCAAGAAGGGGATACTTTTATATTTCAATCTTATGGAGGCGAGCAATTTAGAGTAACAAAAACTACTAAAGAAGAAAAAGAACCTGAAGCTGTAGATAACTCACAAACTGAAGGATCTGAGAATCATGATGAATTGGCAGAAAATATAGAAAAATCTGTATCAGTTACTGTAGAGGGGACTAAATCAGATTCTAAATTAATTAGCACAAATGAAGAAACTGGTGAGAAGTTTAGCTTTGTTAGTGATGAATATATGGAGGCAGAAAGAGAGCCTTCAGATAAAAGAGGTAGGAAAGTTGGTATTAAGGTAGGCGAAGCAATACCTGAATCTAAGACAAAATTATTTACTATTACCCAGGGGGTATTTACTAAATTATTAAGTAATCCTAAACTATCAAATTTAACTAAAAAAGAATTAAATTATTTACAACGTTATAAAGATCAAGCAAATGCACTTAAGATTAAATTAACTAATAAAGCATTGGAAATATATAATAAAGAAGGGGTTACAGAAAAAAATGCTCCTTTCCTAATTGAATTTTTATCCTTAAAAGGTATGTTATCTGATAATGTAGGTGCACCTTTATTTACTAAACCTATGGTTATCAATAAAGATATTGTAGACAATAAGGATGGTACATTCACTATATCTGCTGAAGAGGTATTTAATAAAAGTAGTAGAATTTTAAGAGTAAATATTATAAACGCATTAGTACAAGGTTCTAAAATAGAGGATATTAATGGTACTGTTGTGGGGCAATATGGAGGGCGTATAACTAGAGCTCCTTTAATGAATGGAGTAATACCAGAAAATGATATAAATGACTTACATCATCTACAATCAATGTCTAAGGGTAAAAGAATGCAGTATATACAAGATAATATTGGATTTATAAATACTCAAGGACAAATAGAATTAAAAGATGGGTCAACTTTTACAATGACTACATTAAGAGAGAAGTCAAAAGGTGAGGTTTATTTATTACTGCCTTCAGCTAATGGTACTAGAACTCCTGTAAAACTAAACATTAAACGTGTAGTAGATGAAAACAAGGTAAATCTTCTTGCAGATATTATTGAGAAGAGATTTAAAGATAGAGATGTAAATAAATCTACCTCTCTAGCAGAATTAGGTAAAGATTCTATAGTAGCTCAAATTAAATCTACATTTGCAGAGGAGTTAAAACTAATAGGTAAACCTGTTAAAGATGTTACTTTGAAAGATATTATTGACTTTATAATATATGACAATACTACAAATGTTAAAACACAAGTAAGATTTAAAGGAAGTGGTGTTAAAGGAGGTAGTTTAGTATTCTTGTATGGTAATCCTGCTACAACTGGAAAAGCAAGTTTAACTAGTGGTGAATTTGATAAAGATCATTTTAAAAACTGGCTACGAACAGAAAAACGTCATAATATTACTTTGAAAGCAAATGATAGAAATAAAGCTTCTATCTTTGATAATATAAAATATTTAGAGTATTTAATTGAT
>Ga0224504_10001359_pt1 | contig 10868 bp, 15 predicted proteins | sample SF_Oct11_sed_USG_3_FD_170160 | JGI IMG/M metagenome (GOLD analysis project Ga0224504, IMG submission 170160) | Sediment microbial communities from San Francisco Bay, California, United States - SF_Oct11_sed_USGS_24 | ecosystem: Environmental > Aquatic > Marine > Sediment | place: USA... | reverse complement strand
TCGGTGGAATAGATTATTAAAAGAAGGCTGGATAGTTGTGTGGCGTCATAGAAATAGAACCACACAAAAATACCATATATATAAAACATCTATTAAATGTAAGCAACTTATAAAGCGTGTTTACAGGATGATGTTGGGTAAAGAAGATATACCTACATCTGAAGCTAATAGCATTATACGTGGTAATACATATACAGACAAAGTTTTAACAAAAGCAATATATAACGTCAATAAAGACAAATACAGATAAAATGGACGGAAAACAATACGATTACAAAGAGGCGTACAATAAAAACCTAACGCCTAAAGCTAGATTTGACTATCTAAAAAACGCAATTCATGATCAAGACGCTCCTACAAATATGTGTTCACCGAATCATTACGATTCACCAGCTAAGCAGGTCGGTGCAGTGGATCCACTAGCTCAACAGCAAATGGTTCAACCAATGACAAACGTGCCACCAGCTGGCTCTAGCTTGGTTAATCCATTTTCTCCCCAAGCGCAAGCTAATGCTCAGGGTGTTTTTGGAAATCAACAAATGAAGCAAAACTCGGTTGGTGCGCCAGCTATGTATAAAGATGGTAGCCCATTAGAAGGTAATGCTTTTATTGGTGCTAAAATGGCAGCTGAAAAAGCAGGTAAAGACACGTTTGAGGTAGGAGGTAAAACATTTCAAGTAAAATAATAAAATATGAAAAACATTAAAAACTTAAAAGTAGAGTTAGCCGGTCAAGTAGGTGAAAACGCGGTTTGGGACGGTCCATTAAGCAAAGAAGGTTTTCCAATGGGTAAAGGTTCTAGTTCAGGTAAAAATGGATTAGAAGTTTCTAAGTATCCATGTAAATGTGATCCAGGTACACCTATTACTTCACGAGCTAAATCTTTTAGATAATGAGTTCTCCATTTGCGTTAAAATTTTTAGGTAAAAAACCTTTTACTAAAAAAACAGTAAACCCAGAGTCTGGTGGTAAAGACTACGAAGCTATGGGTGATGCTGCTAGAAAAAAAGAGCAAAAGCTTAGTGCTGAAACCGGTGGTGTTGATTACGAAGCTAAATTAAAAGTTCAAAAAGAAATGTCACCACTTAAAGGTGCTTATTCTTCTGGAGCTGGTGGATCTGTTTATGTGTCTACAGCTGGCGCTTTTCAAAATCTTCAAGATAAAATATCAGCAGGTATTCAAGCTGATTTAGCTAAAAAAAATAAAAAGAAAAAAGACGAAGAAATTTCAAATGCTTTCAAATCTTACAGTTTCGAACCAATTGATTTAAGCGGTAAATACAAGACTGATTAATGGCATTTAAAATAACTCCACCTTACTCAATGGATAATACTCCAATTTACAACGTAAACATGGAAGATGGTGTTATGGGTAAAGCTAATAAAAACGGTACTATAATTCTAAACAAAGATTTGGATCCTTCACAATGTGAAAAAGTTATTGCGCACGAGAAAGTTCATATAGACCAAATGAAACGTGGAGACCTTGATTATGATGACAATAATGTTTACTGGAAAGGTAAAAAATATTCAAGAGCACAAATGCAGGAAGGTGCTAAAAACTTGCCTTGGGAAGCTGAGGCTTATAGAAAGGTAAAGTAACAAATAATATAAACAAGTAATAACAAGAGAATGAACGGACCATTTAAAATGAAGCCTGGAAGAGGTGATATGCCTAAAACAGGTAGAGATATTCCAACAAACATGGTTAATCCAATTAAACAAAACGAACCAGAAGAAGACGCTAGAACATATACATACACGCATCCTAAAACTGGTAAAAAAATAAAAATGGACAAAAGAAGTCCAGAATACAAGCATTTAAAGCTTAAGGATAAAACTATTTCAAAAAGAGATCAATTAGGTAAGTGAAAAAAATTTGGCAATGGCTTACGGGTTCCGTCATAAAAGAAGTTGGCGAGGTTTTAGATAATCTTACAACCACTAAAGAGGAAAAACTAGAAGCTCAGCGTCTTATTACAGAAATTCTTGAGAAAGCTGATAAAGAGGCTCAAGAGCAAGTAACAGCAAGATGGCAATCAGATATGCAGTCTGATTCTTTCTTGTCTAAAAATATACGCCCAATGGTACTTATATACTTAACAGTTATATTTACTGTATGCGCGTTTTTTGATGGAAACATCGGGGAGTTTAAAATAGCAGAAGAGTATATACCAATATTTCAAACTCTTCTTGTAACAGTGTACGGCGCATATTTTGTAGGTCGTTCATGGGAAAAAGCAAAATCAATAACAACAAAAAAATAATAAATAATGGGACAATTCGGTAATCAACCTGATTTCGCGACTAATGATATTAAAGAAATAGCTACTGTCACTAACAACATCGATCAAACAACGTTTCTAAATGGATCTATTATATACATAGGTGATAACACTACTTTAGGTAGTGATGGTTGTATGGTTGTTATACCTGCAGGTGTTAGAGCGCCTAGTGGTGGTTTGCCAACTGCTGCTCAATCTGTAGCTTTTTATGGTTTACAAGCAGGTGGTTTTCTACCAGTGACAGTAGACTATGTATTAGCGTCTAATGCGTCAAATACGACTACAGTTCAAAAATTAATAGCAGCTAAGTAGTATGGCTATTGGAATAGGTATTGGTTTAAGTATACCTCGTGATATAACGGGAGACGCAGGAGTACCAACTCCTTTTTTCGAAATACTCGCTGAAAACGGTGACTTTCTTATAGCTGAATCAGGAGCAACACCAACTTATCTTATAACAGAACAGCAATAAAATATATATAAAATGCCAAATTTAAAATTTTCACAATTTCAAGAACAAACAGATTCAGCAAATGTACAGTTTGTTGTAGGGTATAATGGAACAGATAATGTACGTATAGCGCCTGGTAATTTAGGTGGTGGCTATCCTTTCTTAATTGATACACAGTCTTTGTACTCTGGATTCGTACCTTCAGGTTTATCTGGAAATCCTCAAGGTAATACAATTTTAGGAATAAGTGCTGGTAATTCTTTAACTACCGCTAGTAATAATACTTTAATTGGAGATAGTGCTGGTAAGTCTATAACAAACAACTCAACTCAAAATGTAATTGTTGGCGCAAGTGCTGGAGAATTTAAAACTACAGGAAGTCAATCAGTTTTAATTGGACGTGAAGCTGGGAAAAATTCTAGCGGTGGAGTTAATGTATTAATAGGTTATCAAGCTGGTCTATCTAGCACTGCTAGTAATACAATAGCTATTGGAGAGAATGCAGCTAGAGTAAATCAGTCATCTACTCATTTATCAATAGGTACTTCAGCTGGTTACTCAAATACAACTGGTAGTGGAAATACAAATGTAGGTTATCAGGCTGGTGCTCAGATTACCACTGGAGCTAATAACACAAATCTAGGCTATCAAGCTGGAACAAATGTAACTGGTAATAATAATGTTTTACTTGGTTGGAAAGCTGGAAGCGATGCTGGAGCTTGGAGTAATACTATAATAATAGGTTATGATGGCGAAACAAGTCCAGCTGGTCAAAGCAATTTCATTGTATTAGGTAATACAAGTCATACGACTTTACAGATTCCAGGAATACAAAGCGGAGCGAGTAATGGTGACGTACTAACCTTTAATTCAAGCGCTGGAAAATTAGAATTACAAACTCCAAGTGCTGGTGGTGCAACTGACTTAAATGGTCTTTCAGATTGTTTAGTTGATACAGATAGCCTATACGTTGGAGAAGTGCCAAGCGGTTTAAGTGGTAATCCACAAGGCAATACGGTTCTTGGTATTGATGCTGGTAGTAGTCTACAAGGACAAGTAAATAATACCCTTATAGGTAATGATGCTGGTAAAAATTTTGGTTTAAACCCTTTTGCTGGTGGTGTTACATATGTTGGAGCTTTTGCTGGATTAAATAATACTTCTGGTAGTGGCACTACTTATATAGGATATCAAGCTGGTCAAAACCAGGTAGGAGCAGCCAACACCGCTGTAGGTAGTCAAGCCTTGGGTACTTCTTTTAGTGGGTCTGGAACATCTAATGTTGCTATAGGAGATAGAGCTGGGCTTGGTGCTAGAGGAAGTCGGTCTACACTTTTAGGATATCAAACTGCTTATAGTTCTGGAACTGGTTTAAATGATAGTATTCTTATAGGATATAGAGCTGGATACGGCACAAACGCAGCTAATCTTGTTCAAATAGGTTCAGAAGCTGCAAAAAACAATAGTGCCGCTGGTCATATATCAATAGGCTACCAAGCTGGTTTTTCTCAAACTTCTGGTACTACAAACACAAATATAGGTTATCAAGCTGGATATTCAAACACTACTAATAACGACAGGACAACAATTGGTTATCAAGCTGGATATTTCAACACAGGAGCGTCAAATACTTTTATTGGACGCGGCGCTGGTTATGGTGTTTCAGGCGCATCTACTGGAGAACAAAACACAGCCATAGGTACATACGCTTTAAATGTTGCTAGAAGTGGACTTTACAACACAGCTATAGGTTGGGGAGCAGGTATGAATATGAGCACTGGACAGTGGAATACTCTTATTGGTAGAACAGCTGGTACTGCTATAAATAATGGAGAAAAAAATGTTGTTATTGGAGTTAACGCTAATGTTTTTGGCGCTAATGCACAAAATCAAATTGTAATAGGACAAGGCGCTACGGGTACTGCAAATAATCAAATTACTTTAGGTGATGCTAATGTAACGGCTCTGCGTATACCTGGTCTACAATCAGGAGCTTCTGACGGTGACGTATTAACTTTTGCTTCAGGTACAGGTTTAATTACATTACAAGCCGCTGGTGGAGGTGGTGCTTCAGACTTAAATGGTTTAAGCGATGTGTTAATTGATACTGATTCAGAATACGTTGGTACTGTCCCAAGTGGATTGAGTGGAAACCCACAAGGCAATACTACGCTTGGTATTGATGGTGGAAATGCTTTAACATCTGGCACAAATAATACTTTTATCGGTAATGATGCTGGTAAAACTACAACTACTGGTACATCTAACACTACACTTGGTTACAACACGCTTGGTTATCATAATGGCAATAATAACGTAGCAATAGGTACAAATGCTATGCAAGGTGCATCTTTTTTTAGTGGAACTGGTGCTGATAACGTTGCTATTGGTTATAATGCTGGTTCTGGTTCTTCACCAACAGCGTTTTCAAATAGTATTTTAATAGGTAAAGATGCTGCGACAAGTCCAGCTGGTTACAGTAATGCCATTGTATTAGGTAATTCAAGCCATAACTTATTACAAATACCGGGAGTTACATCTGGTGCATCTAATGGCGATGTGTTAATGTATGATACTGCAACCTTTCCTTTTAATAATCTTAAGCTGTATCCTTCTGGAACTACTCCATCTGACGAAAGAGACAAAAAAGATATAGAAGATTTACCTTATGGTTTAGCATTTGTTAATTCTTTACAACCAAGAAAATACGTTTGGGATAATAGAGTTAAAACAATAGAAACAGAATCTTTTGATGAAGATGGAAATCCTATTACTATTACAGAAGAATTTGTAGCTAAAGAAAAAGGTACAATAGGTTTTGGGTTTATTGCACAAGAATTACAAGAAGTCGATAATGAAGTTTTACAGCTTGTTAATGATTCTAACGAAGATTCTTTAAGAATAAACTACTCAAAACTTGTACCAGTACTTGTTAAAGCTATACAAGAGTTGAAAGAAGAAATAGAAATTTTAAAATCACAAAATAATTAAAAAATGTTTAAAAACGTAATTACATCAGAAAACACACCAGACAGTCACAAAGATGTTATTGTAAATCAAGTAGATGATCAATTGGCAGAAGCTGCAGATTCTGAAACTACAGAAGAAAAGTTGCAATGTCTAAAAGATCACTTTCTTTGGTTATTAGCAAACGACTTTTACAAAGACGGGTGTAGCGCTGAGCAAATAGATGGTATGGAATCATATCTGCCTGCTGATTATGCAGACGCATACGAAGATCTGCCTGAATAGTAGATTTACTAAAACATGAGTAACTATATAAATATAAAACAATTAACTTAAATTAAATCAAATGGCAAAAATTAAAGAAGAACAATTAGAAACAATTGTAAAACACCAAGAAGAATTAACGGCGATATTAAACAATATCGGTGCTCTAGAAACACAGAAACACGCTTTACTACACAAAGTAGCTGATGTTAACGAAAGCTTAGAAAAAGAAAAGCAAGAGTTAGAAAAAGAGTACGGAAAAATATCTGTTGATTTAAAAACAGGTGAGTACACTGAAATTAAAGAAGAAGAGGATACTCTAGAAGTAGTTGAGTAATGGACTCTGTTATAAGAAAAATCAGTATTGGTTCTGATTATAAAAATGAAGCTATGCATTATTCTGTTGGCCAGCAAGTATATGGCGGTCATGAGATAGCATACATATTGTTTGAAAGCTCTGACGGTTCTTATAATATCCATATAAAGAAAAACAACGAGGTATTGCCATGGAAGAAGTTCAATTCTAACATGGCTATATCTGTTGAGTATGATTTAGAATACTAATGAATAGCCTTTACGACTTTATAGTAAAGCCAGTTGGTGATAAGTACACAAACACAATAAAAGTTGGTGATAAAGACTTAGTTGTTAATACTAAAATTGAAAACTGGAAGTTTGTAAATAGATTAGCTGAAGTTACTCAAGTACCTTTAGCTTTCAATAGCGGCATAAGCGTGGGTGATAAAGTTATTATACATCAAAATGTATTTAGAACTTTCTACGATATGAAAGGCAATAAAAAGAAAAGTAGATCGTTTTTAAAAGACGAATCTCATTTATGTTCTTTAGAACAAATATATTTATATAAAAACCAAGATGGTTGGAACACTGTTGGCGATAGATGTTTTATAACGCCTATCAAAAGCAATGATCCTCTAACACCTGATAAAGAGCGTAGCCTTGTTGGTATATTAAAATATGGTAATAAGTCTTTAGAAGATCTAAAAATAAACCCAGGCGATGTTGTAGGTTATAAACCAAACGGCGAATGGGAGTTTTTAGTTGAAGGTAAAAGACTTTATTGTATGAAATCTAATGATATTGTAATTAAGTATGAATACCAAGGAAACGAAGAAGAATATAATCCAAGCTGGGCGCAAGGCGGTTGAAGAGCTAATTAAAGTAGCTAAAGAACCAATTGTAGATTCAGATGATGATATCTCTGCGGATAGACTTAAAAACGCTGCAGCTACAAAAAAACTTGCTATATTCGATGCTTTTGAAATATTAACTAGAATAGAGAACGAGCAAGAGCTACTAGAAGATAAACCTAAAGAAGTTAAGAAAGAAAAAACTTTTAGAGGTTTTGCAGAAGGGAGGTCTAAATAATGTACGAACAAACATTATATAAAGTATTAGATGATCATATAAAACCACATACTGTAGCTAAAATAAATAAAGCTAAAAAGTGGGAGTATGGATACAATGAAGATTACGATATTATTGTTATTAGTAAGACTGGTGAAATAGGTGAAATATATGAAATACAAAACCTTAAAATAGCTTTACCTAAAGCTAATAACGTAAAAAAATTTGAACGTAATAAGTGGCAATATACAGAATACCCTAAAGAACTTAAAAAAATAAAGTCTGTGTTCGATTGGGAGGAATACCCAGTGGACTTTAAGGAAAAATGGTATGATTACATCGATAGTGAATTTAATAAAAGAGAACAAGGGTTTTGGTTCTATAATAAGAGTGTGGCTACTTACGTTACTGGCTCTCATTATATGTACTTGCAGTGGAGCAAAATTGACATTGGGCAGCCAGACTTTAGGGAATCAAACAGATTATTCTTTATATTCTGGGAGGCTTGTAAAGCCGACTCACGGTCTTATGGGATGTGCTATCTTAAGAACAGACGTTCAGGATTTTCGTTTATGTCTTCAGCAGAAACCGTTAATGTGGCAACAATTACGTCAGATGCACGGTACGGTATCTTGTCAAAGTCTGGTCCCGATGCTAAGAAAATGTTCACAGATAAAGTCGTACCGATATCTGTCAACTACCCGTTCTTCTTCAAACCGATCCAAGACGGTATGGACAGGCCAAAAACAGAGCTTGCCTATAGAGTACCAGCCACCAAGTATACCAGGCGTAAGCTTGAAACAAACGAAAAGCTTCAAGAGCTTGACGGGCTCGACACAACGATCGACTGGAAGAACACGGGGGACAACTCGTACGACGGGGAGAAACTAAAGTTACTAGTCCACGATGAAAGTGGTAAGTGGGAAAGACCTAATAATATATTAAACAACTGGCGAGTTACAAAAACTTGTTTGAGATTAGGTAGTAGAATTATTGGTAGGTGCATGATGGGAAGTACATCAAACTCGCACGATAAAGGAGGCAAAAACTTTAAAAAACTTTATGATGACTCAGATGTTACCCAAAGAAACGCCAATGGACAGACTCGCAGCGGATTATATTCTTTGTTCATACCTATGGAGTGGAACTACGAAGGATACATTGACTCTTATGGGTTACCTGTATTCGACACACCAAGTAAACCGGTTGAAGGACCTCAAGGTGAAAAGATAAAAATAGGTGTAATAGAATACTGGGAGAACGAGGTAGAAGGATTAAAGCAAGATCAAGATGGTCTTAATGAATTTTACAGACAGTTTCCGCGAACAGAGAAGCACGCGTTTAGAGATGAAACTAAACAATCTTTGTTTAATCTAACTAAGATATACGAGCAAATAGATTTTAATGAAGATATGCGTAATTCTACAAATGTTACAAAAGGTAGTTTTCAGTGGGAGAACGGTCAGCAGGACAGTAGAGTCATATTCACACCAAACAAAAGCGGTAGGTTTATAGTATCTTGGATTCCACCCTTGCATTTGCAAAATAAAAAATACAGTAAAAATGGTAGGTTCTATCCTGGAAACGAACACTTAGGCGCGTTTGGATGTGATCCTTATGATATTTCAGGTACAGTAGATAAAAGAGGTTCTAATGGATCTCTTCATGGTTTAACTAAGTTTTCAATGGAAGACGCGCCACCTAATCATTTTTTCTTAGAATATATAGCAAGACCTCAAACAGCTGAAATATTTTTTGAAGACGTGTTAATGGCCTGTGCTTTTTATGGCATGCCGATACTAGCAGAAAACAATAAGCCAAGACTTTTATATTACTTTAAAAAAAGAGGTTATAGAGGTTTTGCAATGAACAGACCAGATAGAACTAGAAACAAACTATCTGTAACAGAAAAAGAGATAGGTGGAATACCAAACTCTAGTGAAGACATTAAACAAGCGCATGCTGCAGCTATAGAATCTTATATAGAAAACTTTGTTGGATTAAAGGAAACTGGCTACGGTGATATGTATTTTCAAAGAACGCTTGAAGACTGGGCTAAGTTTAATATTAATAATAGAACATCTCACGATGCATCTATTAGCTCAGGCTTAGCATTAATGGCTTGCAATAAACATAGATACACACCGGTAAATAAAAGAAAAACAGAACCCGTTGATATAGGTATTAAAAGATATGACAACAGGGGATATACATCAAAAATAATAAGTTAAATGAACGTTTATACTAATAATGACAGTTCTTTTCCTAGTCAAGTTGTAAGCAACGAAGAAAAAGGCACTTTAGAATATGGTAAGCAAGTTGCTCAAGCCATAGAGTTCGAGTGGTTTAGACAAGGTAGAACTAATGGAAATAGATATTTAACTAATTGGAATAACTTTCATAATCTAAGACTGTACGCTAGAGGTGAGCAGTCTATACAAAAATATAAAGATGAATTGTCTATTAATGGTGATTTGTCTTATCTTAATTTAGACTGGAAGCCAGTACCAATTTTATCTAAGTTTGTAGATATTGTTGTTAACGGTATATCTCAAAAGTCTTACGACATTAAAGCATATGCTCAAGATCCTCAGTCAGTGAAGAAAAGAACAGAGTATGCTTCTAAGCTTTACGAGGATATGATCGCTAAAGATTATATTGAAAGCGTAAAAGAAACATTAGGTATTGACTTATATCAATCGCCAGATCCAACTACTATACCAGAATCCAAAGAAGAGCTGGAACTTAAAATGCAATTAAGTTATAAGCAATCAATTGAGATAGCTGAAGAAGAAAGTATATCCACTGTTTTTGCTCAAAACAAATATGATTTAGTTAGACGTAGACTTAATATGGATTTAACCGTATTAGGCATTGCTGCTGCTAAAACTAGTTTTAACACTGCAGAAGGTATTAAAGTTGATTACGTTGATCCGGCTTATATGGTTTACTCGTATTCTGAAGATCCAAACTTTGAAGACATATACTACGTTGGTGAGGTAAAAGCTATAACTATACCTGAGCTTAAAAAAGAGTTTCCAAATATATCTGAAAAAGAATTAGAGCGTATCCAAAATATGCCTGGAAACAGATCATATATAACTGGTTGGGGTGATTATGATGAAAACACTGTACAAGTTATGTACTTTGATTATAAGACTTACCATAACCAAGTATTTAAAATAAAACAAACTGATCAAGGATTAATGAAGGCTATTGAAAAGCCAGATACATTTAATCCACCAGAAAATGATAACTTTGAAAGAGTATCTAGAACTATAGAAGTTCTTTATAATGGAGCTGTTGTTTTAGGAACAGACACATTACTTAAATGGGAGTTGGCTGAAAACATGTCAAGACCATACGCTGACACAACCAAGGTTGCTATGAATTATGCTATTTGTGCGCCTAGAATATATAAAGGTAGAATAGAGTCTGTTGTCAGTAAGTGTGTTGGATTTGCTGATATGATACAAATCACGCATTTAAAATTGCAGCAAGTATTATCAAGAATGGTGCCGGACGGTGTATAT
>Ga0224504_10001358_pt1 | contig 10875 bp, 15 predicted proteins | sample SF_Oct11_sed_USG_3_FD_170160 | JGI IMG/M metagenome (GOLD analysis project Ga0224504, IMG submission 170160) | Sediment microbial communities from San Francisco Bay, California, United States - SF_Oct11_sed_USGS_24 | ecosystem: Environmental > Aquatic > Marine > Sediment | place: USA... | reverse complement strand
CTAACAGCAACCACTACACCAATGGGTTCAAGACGGGTCATCGCCAGCCGGTTGTCAGAGGCTGTATTGATGCCCATCGGGATTTCACGACCGGCCGCCGTGCGCAGACACTCGATGCAGTTGTGAACCCCGTCAATAGCGCGATCAACTTCAACCCGTGAGTCGACCAGCGGCTTGCCGCCCTCGGCTGCCGCTGCCAGCGCCAGCTCATCGCGCTGCTCGCTCATCAGCTGTGCTGTTTTTTGCAGGATGCTGATGCGCTGCTGTTTCGATAGCCATGTGCTGCGGTCACGAAACAAGCCATAAGCCGTTGTCAGCGCCTGTTGCACGGCTGCCGCATCAGCCGTATCAACCGTGGCAAGCAGCGTATTGTCATACGGTGCCCTGACTTCCAGCTGCTTGCCGGATGCTAGAGCCCCCGGGATCATCAGTTTAAAATGTGCTGGCATTGGTTTGCTCCAAAAACTCCTGATTCTGATTCAACCGATCAAGCGCCGGGCATAAAGCAGAAGGGATTCTCTTTTTAACGCTAAAGGCAGGAGGATTATGACCCCCAATCGGAAACGCTAAATCGGGCAGACAATATTGCCGAGACGTTCGGTCAGCAACATGTTCTCGCGATAATCGATCGGCACAACGACCAGACTGGGCCCCTTCTCATCCAGCGCCTGCCTGAGGACAGCGGCAAGATCCGCACTGTTGGGCACATGGTGTCCATGCCAGCCAAACGAGTCTGCCAGCTTCATCCAGTCGGGATTGCCAAAGGCAAGATCGGTATGCCGGCCGAATTCACCCTGCTGTTTCCAGGCAATCAGGCCGTAGGCATGGTCTTCCCAGATCATCACCACAATATCCGAGTTGAGCCGCCGGGCTGTCTCCATCTCCTGCACGTTCATCAGGAAACCGGCGTCACCGCAGATCGCCATCACCTTCCTGTCGGGATGCACCAGGTTGGCGGCAACCACACCGGGCAGTGCAAACCCCATGGAACAGAAACCGTTTGGAATCAGGCAGGTATTGGGTTCGTGACACTGGTAACAGCGCGCAATCCACATCTTGTGGGCCCCCACATCCGAGAGCAGGATGTCATGGGGACCCATCGCCTCGCGCACGTCCCAGAGAACCTTTTGTGGCCGAATAGTCCCCTCGGTCAGGTCATCCTTGTGCGCTGCAATCTCGGCCAGCATGTCACGCCTGACGACCGTCTGCTGCAAGTTGGCATATGAAAGCCCGCCACCGGCATCTACACGCTGCACCAGTTGTTCCAGGGTATGCGTCAGGTCACCGATGAGCTCGGTATCAGGGTGATAATTTGCATCAATCTCGGCTGGCAGAACATCCGCATGGATAATGTCCTTGTCACCGTCAGGATTCCACAGGCTCGGGTGGTACTCCACCATGTCATAGCCCAGCGTAATAATCAGGTCGGAGGCCGCCAGCCCGCAATCACCGACATCCCTGGCCGCCAGCCCCACGGTAAACAGGCAGTAATCCGCATCCATGTCCACGCACCCCTTGGCCATAAAGGTACTGATCACACCAATGCCGGTTTTCTCACACAGGCGCCGCAGGTGTTTACTGGCACGGCGGCGAATACAACCGTTACCGGCAATAATAATCGGGCGCTTCGCATTACGAATCTTTTCAAAGGCCACATCCAGGATAAAACCATCGGCAACCGGACGCCTGAACAGGCGCGGCGTTAACGGTTCGGCAGTGGTGTCATTCCTGGCAATATCTTCCGGCAGTTCGATCAGGCAGGCGCCGGGTTTCTCGGTACGCGAAAGTCGCACCGCCTTGCGCACGATCTCGGGAATAGTATCCTCGTGCAACACGCCCATCGCCCACTTGGTCACCGGCTCAAACATGGAGACCACATCCATAATCTGGTGTGATTCCTTGTGCAACCGCGTCGAGGCTCCCTGCCCGGTCAACACCAGCATCGGTGCCCGGTCCATATTGGCGTCCGCCACACCGGTAATCAGGTTGGTGGCACCCGGCCCCAGCGTACCCAGGCACCCGGCCGGATTGCCGGTGAGCCGGCCATAGATCTCGGCCATAAAAGCGGCGCCCTGCTCATGCCGTGTCAGGATGAAGCGGATTTTCTTCGACTTCTCCAGCGACATCATGAAATCGGCATTTTCCTCACCCGGCACACCAAAAATATACTCGATGCCTTCATTCTCGAGGCATCTAACGAACAGATCTGATGCTTTCATGATGCTCCCCCGTGGTTTATTGCGACAGCCCGGCTCCCGTTCCCGGCCGCCGCTCCAAGACTACCAGTTCTTAAAGATTGACCCCGCAGGTTTTATATTAGCTCAAATGCGATTTCCGTTAGCGAACAGCCCCTTTTACTGGCATGTCACTACGCTCTTTAACCTGTCCTGCCGTTCAACAGCCTCATTACAGGCAATAAAAAAACCGGGCATTGCCCGGTTTTCAGTACTGATATGCTGCTTTTATTGCCGCTGGCTAGATAACCGCTTCTTCCTCGCCCTGCGGACGATCAACCAGTTCGATGTAGGCCATCGGTGCCTTGTCGCCGGAACGTAAACCGGTTTTCAGAATACGCAGGTAACCACCCGGGCGCTCCTGGTAACGCGGTCCCAGCTCATCGAACAGCTTGGTGACGACGTCGCGGTCACGCAGACGGCTGAAAGCGACACGGCGCTTGTGCACAGAGTCCGACTTGGCCATGGTAATGAAAGGCTCGGCGATACGTCGTAGCGCCCTGCCTTTCGGCAAGGTGGTTTTAATGATTTCGTGGCGCAGCAGTGACACGGTCATGTTCTGGAACATGGCCTTGCGGTGTGAACTGTTGCGGTTTAATTGCCGTCCTGTCTTGCGATGACGCATTGTTAGATCCCGTTACTGGTTGCGGACGCCGCTTCCGGCTCCTTTACACTCAAACTGGCAGGTGGCCAGTTTTCAAGACGCATACCCAAAGACAGTCCCTTGGTGGCCAGTACATCCTTGATCTCTGTCAGGGACTTCTTGCCCAGGTTCGGGGTCTTGAGTAATTCAACTTCGGTGCGCTGAATCAGGTCACCGATAAAATAAATACTTTCTGCCTTGAGGCAGTTGGCTGAACGTACCGTCAGCTCCAGGTCATCGACCGGACGCAGCAGAATCGGATCAATGTCGGCTTCCGGAGAATTCGCCGGTTCCTGCTTACTCGCCTGCAGGTCAACAAATGCACCCAACTGGTCCTGCAGAATGGTAGCGGCGTGGCGAATAGCTTCTTCCGGGTCCACGGTACCATTGGTTTCGATGTCGATAATCAGCTTGTCGAGGTCAGTACGCTGTTCCACGCGCGCACGGTCAACATTGTATGAAACACGGCTAACCGGACTGAAAGAGGCATCCAGCTGCAGGCTGCCAATAATGCGGCCCTCACCTTCTTCGTTCTCGCGACGTGTTGCCGGCTGATAACCGCGGCCCTTGGCAACCTTTAGCGTCATGGAAAGCTCACCGGCCTTGGTCAGGTTGGCGATCACGTGGTCCGGGTTTACCACTTCTACATCGTGATCCAGCGTGATGTCACCTGCGGTGACCGGGCCAGGTCCCTTCTTTTTCAATGTCAGGGTTGCCTCGTCACGGCTATGCATGCTCAGCGCAACCTGCTTCAGGTTCAGCAGGATATCAATGACGTCCTCCTGCACACCTTCAATTGTCGAGTACTCATGCAATACGCCTTCAATCTCGGCATCAATAATTGCTGAACCCGGCATAGATGAAAGCAAAATACGACGCAGCGCATTACCCAGGGTGTGCCCAAAACCGCGTTCCAGCGGCTCCAGCGTTACCCTGGCATGCTTACCGGTGACAGCCTGCACATCGACAATGCGCGGCTTCAGAAATTCGTTGACTTTACCCAGCATGAAATAAGCCTCTCAATTCTTACTTGGAATACAATTCTACAATCAGATGTTCATTGATATCAGCCGGCAGCTCACTGCGCTCCGGACGTGATTTATAGACACCTTCCATTTTCTTTGTGTCTGTATCAACCCACTCTGAAATACCGCGCTGCTGCGCAAGCTCCATTGCCGAACTGATACGCAATTGCTTGCGGCACTTTTCGTTTATGCTGACCACATCATCCGGCTGCACCTGGTATGAGGGTATATTCACACGAGAACCATTGATGCTGATGCCGTTGTGGCGCAATAGCTGACGTGATTCGCTGCGTGAAGACGAGAAGCCCATACGATAAACGACATTGTCCAGGCGACCTTCCAGTAGCTGCAACAGGTTCTCACCGGTAGAGCCCTTGGTAGAAGCCGCTTTCTGGTAGTAATTACGGAATTGCTTTTCAAGCACACCGTAGATGCGACGCAGTTTCTGCTTCTCGCGCAACTGGGTGGCGTAATCAGAAAGCCGTGTTCGACGCTGACCGTGCTGACCTGGCGGGAACGGACGTTTTTCGACCGGGCACTTTGAGGTGAAGCATTTCTCGCCTTTCAGAAACAACTTGCCACCTTCGCGGCGACACTGACGGCACTTGGAACCAGTATATTTTGCCATTTTCTCTTTCCTTCCTAGACGCGACGCTTTTTAGGTGGACGACATCCGTTATGCGGTATCGGTGTCACGTCTGTAATGTTGGTAATCTGGAACCCGGCATTGTTGAGCGCACGAACAGCAGATTCACGACCGGGACCCGGACCCTTGACCTCAACCTCAAGGTTTTTCATGCCGAATTCCTTTACTTTATCACCGGCTTTTTCTGCGGCAACCTGGGCTGCAAACGGCGTGCTCTTGCGAGACCCGCGAAAACCCGAACCACCAGCAGTCGCCCAGGCCAGGGCATTACCCTGCCGGTCGGTAATCATGATGATGGTATTGTTGAATGATGCGTGAATGTGGGCGATGCCGTCAGCAACGTCCTTCTTCACCTTCTTCTTTACTGGTGCCTTTGCCATACTGTTTTCCGGTTTATATAGGTTTGCCTGGTTTAATCAGGAAATTACTTGCGAATCGGGCGACGCGGTCCCTTGCGGGTGCGTGCATTAGTCTGTGTCTGCTGTCCACGCAGTGGCAGGCCACGACGATGACGGATACCACGGTAGCAGCCCAGGTCCATGAGGCGCTTGATGTTCATGGAGATAGTACGGCGCAGGTCACCCTCGATGGTGTACTTGACAACCTCTGTACGAATCGCCTCAACCTCTGCCTCGGTCAGGTCCTTGATTTTTACATCCGGCTTGATACCACTGTCGTCACAGATCTTGCGCGCAGTGACGCGACCAATGCCATAAATACCTGTCAGGGCAATCCCCGCATGTTTGTGCGGCGCTATGTTAATTCCGGCGATACGGGCCATCTAAATCATCTCCAACGCAATATTGTAAAAGTGCGGCGCGAAAAGCAGGTAAGCATAGCCTTTGGCTGCCGATAAATCAATCACAGAAGGCCTCACAGGAACTCCGTAGCGGACTCCCGGAAGCGTCAATACTTTCAATTATTTCAACATCTTGCATAACAACCGAAACTGCCTAGCCCTGCCGCTGCTTGTGACGACCATCTTTACAGATGACGCGCACAACACCATTGCGACGTACAACCTTGCAGTTACGACATATACGCTTGACTGAAGCACGTACTTTCATGTCATTTACCTCGTGTGGCCCGCTGCTATCGCAGCATGCCGGTTCCGCCATGTCCCTTCAGGTTCGCTTTTTTCATCAAGCCGCTGTACTGGTGAGAAACCAGATGCGTTTGAACCTGCGCCATAAAGTCCATGGTCACTACAACGATAATCAGTAACGATGTGCCGCCAAAGTAGAACGGTACATTCCAGTAGAGAATCAGAAACTCCGGCATCAAACACACCAGAGTAATGTATACCGCACCCGCGGCTGTCAGCCGGGTCATGACACCATCGATATAGTTGGCGGTCTGCTCGCCTGGACGAATCCCGGGAATAAACGCACCGGACTTCTTCAGGTTGTCTGCGGTATCGCGCGCATTGAATACCAGCGCTGTATAGAAAAAGCAGAAAAACACGATCGCCAGCGCATAAAAAAGCACATACAGCGGCTGACCGGGAGACAGTGTTGCCGAAATATCCCTGAGCCAGCCCATGCCTTCTTTCTGCCCTACCCAGCTACCCATGGTTGCCGGAAACAGAATAATACTGGATGCAAAAATCGGCGGAATAACACCGGCCATGTTGAGCTTTAACGGCAGGTGCGTACTTTGTGCGGCATACACCTTGCGACCTTGCTGGCGCTTGGCGTAATTCACGGTAATGCGGCGCTGGCCTCGCTCAACAAATACAACAAAGCCGGTAACCGCGAGTATCAGTGCAAACAGTACCAGGATAGTGAGCACATTCATTTCACCGGTACGCGCAAGTTCCAGCGTGCCACCAATAGCCGACGGCAGGCCGGCCACAATACCGGAGAAGATAATGATTGAAATACCGTTGCCAACACCGCGTTCGGTTACCTGCTCACCGAGCCACATCAGGAAGATAGTACCGGTTACCAGGGTAACAACAGCGGTCAGTACAAAGCCGCCGCCCGGATTCATCACCAGGTTGCTGCCGGCAATCTGCTGCCCCTGCAGCGCTGATGAAATACCGAATGCCTGCATGGTGGCCAGGCCAACGGTACCGTAGCGCGTATACTGGGTAATCTTGTGGCGACCGGCTTCACCGCCTTCTTTCTTCAATGCTTCCAGCGACGGTACTGTCACTGTCAGCAGGTTCATAATAATAGAGGCCGAGATATACGGCATGATGCCAAGTGCAAACAGGGACAGACGTTCCAGTGCGCCACCGGAAAACATGTTGAACATTTCCAGGATGGTGCCGCGCTGCTGGTCAACCAGTGCAGCCAGCACAACCGGATCTATTCCGGGTAACGGAATAAAGGTCCCGATACGGAAGACAATGATGGCGCCAATGACGAAAAAGAGCCGCTGACGCAGCTCTTTCATTTGCCCCAGCCCGGAAGCTGCGCCTGATACTGAAGATCCGATAGCCATTTATTCCTCGATCTTGCCCCCGGCTGCTTCAATTGCTGCACGAGCACCCCTGGTGACCTTGATACCTTTTAATGTAACGGCCTTCTCGATAGTGCCGGAAGCGAACACTTTCACTGTTTTCACTTCACGTGAAATCAGGTTGGCCTTTTTCAGGCTATCCATGTCGACCACGTCACCCTCAACCAGTGCCAGCTCGTTCAAACGCAACTCGTCAACAAAGCGGGACTTGCGTGCAGTAAAGCCCACCTTCGGCAAGCGACGCTGCAACGGCATCTGGCCGCCTTCAAAACCTATCTTGTGAAAACCGCCAGAACGTGATTTCTGACCCTTGTGACCACGGCCACAGGTTTTTCCAAGACCGGAGCCGATACCACGGCCCACGCGCTTGCTGTCTTTTCTGCTACCCGCACCGGGTTTTAACGTATTAAGACGCATTTTCTATTCCTCGATCCTTACCATGTAAGAGATCTTGTTAATCATGCCGCGAATTTCCGGCGTGTCATCAAGCTCAACGGTATGTCGTATGCGACGCAGGCCCAGACCAATCAACGTGGCCTTGTGACTTTTCAGACGACCGTTACCGCTCTTTGTCTGTGATACTCTGATTTTTTTTGCAGCAGCCATGACTTACTCCATGATCTCCTCGACCTTCTTGCCACGTTTGCTCGCCATATCCTGGGGCGAACGCATGTCCTGAAGCCCGCGAATAGTGGCACGCAATACATTGATCGGGTTGTTGGAACCGATACACTTGGCAAGCACGTCACGCACACCGACAACCTCGAACACAGCGCGCATCGCGCCACCGGCAATAATACCGGTACCTTCAGATGCCGGCTTCATGAACACCTTGGCCGCACCATGACGGGCAGTCAGCGGGTATTGCAGCGTGTCGCCCTTCAGGTTGACAGCAATCATGTTCTTGCGAGCGGCTTCCATTGCTTTCTGGATAGCGACTGGCACTTCACGTGCCTTGCCATAGCCATAACCAACCCGACCTTCGCCATCACCAACGACTGTCAGTGCCGTAAAGCCGAATTGACGACCGCCTTTTACAACCTTGGCTACGCGATTAACCGTAACCAGCTTTTCCAGCAGTCCATCGCCCTGCGCCTGTGTGTCTACTCTTGCCATAACTGAACCCTTGTCAGAAATCGAGGCCGCCCTCACGAGCAGCCTCCGCCAGCGCCTTCACGCGGCCGTGATATTTAAAACCGGAACGGTCGAATGCCACTTTCGTAACACCGGCGGTCTTGGCACGTTCTGCCACCACCTTGCCCACTACTGTTGCCGCTGCAGCACCACCGGTTTTCTCAACATCCTTGCGCACTTCCTTGTCGAGGGTGGAAGCACTGGCAAGAACCGTATTGCCTTCAGGCGAAATAACCTGTGCATAGATATGGCGCGGCGTCTTGTGAATACACAGGCGGGTAGCACCAATGTTCTGGATATGCGCCCTGCCGCGACGTGCCCGGCGTAAACGTGTCTGTTTCTTGTTCATAATAATCTTTGCCTATTTCTTCTTGGCTTCTTTACGGACAATGTGCTCGCCCGCATAACGTACACCCTTGCCCTTGTATGGTTCAGGTGGACGGAATGCACGAATTTCTGCAGCTACCTGTCCGACCTTTTGCTTGTCACTGCCACTGATAACAATTTCTGTCTGGCTGGGCGTTGCAGCGGAAATACCTTCCGGGAGTGTATAGTCAACCGGATGGGAAAAACCCAGCGACAGATTAAGCACCTTGCCCTTGGCCTGGGCACGATAACCAACGCCGACCAGTTCAAGTTTCTTCTCGAAACCGTCACTCACACCCATAACAAGGTTGCTGACCACAGAACGCGTGGTACCAGCCAGCGCATTGGCAGCCTTGGATTCATCACGGGCCCTGAAAGTCAGCTGGCCGTCTTCACGAGCCACTTCCACCAGGTCATGGACCTTGTGTTCCAGCGTTCCCTTCGGTCCCTTGACACTCAACTGCTGGCCGTTTTCGGTGATTTCCACCGCAGCTGGCACGGTTACCGGTTTGTTTGCAACTCTAGACATGTCTTTTTCCGCTTAACTTATTAACTTACTACACAAAGAACTTCGCCACCTTCACCGGCAGCACGGGCCTGACGATCACTCATAACACCCTTGGAAGTTGAAATAATTGCTACGCCAAGACCGTTCTGAATGCTGGGCAGTTCACCCTTGCCCTTGTAGAGGCGCAGTCCGGGGCGACTTGAACGCTGAATCATCTCGATAACAGGCTTGCCGTCGTAATACTTCAGATTAATCGTCAAAACCGGCTTGCCATCCTCTTCAGAGGTTGAAAAGTCTGCGATATAACCTTCGTCCTTCAGGACATTTGCAATCGCACATTTCAGCCGCGATGAAGGCATGGAAACCTCCACCTTGTTGGCGGACTGGCCGTTACGAATACGGGTCAGAAGATCAGCTATGGGGTCAGTCATCATAATAATTTACCAGCTTGCCTTGACGAGCCCGGGGATATCACCACGCATGGCGGCCTCACGAAGCTTGTTTCTGGAAAGTCCGAATTTTCTGTAATAACCGTGTGGCCTGCCGGTTACGCGGCAACGATTACGGCCACGTACCGGGCTGGCATCACGCGGCTGCTGCTGCAACTTCAGCTGCGCTGCATAGCGTTCATCATAAGTGCTGGTAGTGCTCTTGATGATCGCTTTCAGCTCGGCACGTTTGGTTGCAAACCGCTTGACCGCACGAGTGCGCTTGTTTTCACGGGCAATCATGGAATTCTTTGCCATCGTTCTACCTCAGTGCCTGAACGGGAAGTTAAACGCTGCAAGCAGTGCGCGCCCTTCTTCGTCCGTATTTGCAGTTGTTGTGAATGTAATATCAAGACCGCGCAAGGTATCAATCTTGTCGTAGTCAATCTCGGGAAAAATGATCTGTTCCTTGACGCCCATGTTGTAATTGCCACGACCATCAAATGACTTCGGATTCATACCACGGAAGTCACGAATACGCGGAATCGCAACACTGATCAACCGGTCAAGGAACTCGTACATCTGTTCACTGCGCAGGGTCACCTTGCAGCCAACCGGCCAGCCTTCACGCAGCTTGAAGCCGGCAACAGATTTACGTGCCTTGATGACGACAGGTTTCCGACCGGAAATCTTGGTCATGTCACCCACCGCATGCTCCATCACCTTGCGATCGGCAATAGCCTCGCCCACGCCCATGTTCAGCGTGATCTTGGTAATGCGTGGAATCTCCATCACATTCTTGTAACCAAACTGCTCCTGCAGCTTCCCGGTTACCGTTTCAGAATAAAAGTCTTTCAGCCTGGCCATATCTCTATACCATTACCTAAATGTCCACCACTTCACTGGTGGATTTGAAATAACGCACCTTGCGACCATCTTCCAGGAACTTGAAGCCTACCCGGTCACCTTTCTCGGTCTGCGGGTTATACAACATGACATTGGACGGATCGATCGGCATTTCCTTTTCGATGATGCCACCCGGCTGACCCTGGTTCGGATTCGGCTTGGTGTGCTTCTTGGCCATATTGACGTCAGAAACAATTAAATGGCCGTCAGGCAAAACACGTATTACGCTGCCTTGCTTGCCCTTGTCCTTGCCTGCTATCACGATGACCTCATCGCCTTTCTTGATTCTATTCATGTCTCAATTCCTACAGAACTTCCGGTGCGAGCGAAATAATTTTCATAAAGCGTTCGCTGCGCAGTTCACGGGTCACCGGGCCAAAAATACGCGTCCCGATTGGCTGCAGCTGTGCATTCAGCAATACTGCAGCATTCCCGTCAAAACGAATCAGCGAACCATCACCGCGACGCACACCCTTGCGGGTACGCACGACAACAGCATTGTAAACCTCGCCTTTCTTG
>Ga0224504_10001357_pt1 | contig 10878 bp, 8 predicted proteins | sample SF_Oct11_sed_USG_3_FD_170160 | JGI IMG/M metagenome (GOLD analysis project Ga0224504, IMG submission 170160) | Sediment microbial communities from San Francisco Bay, California, United States - SF_Oct11_sed_USGS_24 | ecosystem: Environmental > Aquatic > Marine > Sediment | place: USA: California... | reverse complement strand
AACCGCCTTGTTCGCAGATTGTGGGAAGCCGTTGATTGTCGGGTTAGCCGCCTGATGCGTTCCCGTTACGGGCCTATTAAATTGCAGCGCTCACTGAGGGTGGGTAAGAGTCGCTATCTTAAAGTTAATGAGCTGGCTTCATTATATGAAGCCGTGGGTCTTGAGCTACCCGAGTAATCAGGGGCGCATAAATCTTTAAGGTATTGCCGATTATTGAGCGTCCAGACTTTGCCCTGTTACATCTTTGCTGTCGGGGCCCAACAGATATAAATAAGGTCCCAGTACTTCTTCGGGTGCAGGCACCGTCGAAGGGTCTTCACCCGGGTATGCCGCTTTTCGCATCGCAGTTCTCGTGCGGCCAGGGTTGATGCAATTGACTCTTATGTTTTCATTGCTGAGTTCATCAGCGAATGTCTGTGACAGTCCTTCTGTCCCGAATTTTGAAACCGCATAGGCACCCCAGTAAGCGCGTCCCTTTCTGCCGACGCTACTGGTTGTGAAAACGACTGAAGCATCCTTTGACTCTCGCAGCAAAGGTAGCAGGGTCTGCGTCATTACAAACGGTACGGTTAAATTGATGTGCATGACTTCCGCCCAGGTTTTTACATCATAGTGCTCAAGCGGTGTTTTATGGCCCAGTATGCCGGCATTGTGCAGCAGTCCATCGAGTCTGCCGAATTCATTGCGAATGCTGTCAGCCAGCTCGAAGAAAGTGGGCCCATCGGCTTTGCCTAGATCAATAGGCGCAAGTGAAGGCCGGGGATACCCGGCTTCGATAATTTCATCGTATATGGTTTCCAGCTTTCGCAGCGTCCGCCCGAGCAGGGCGACAGTGGCGCCATGCTTTGCAAATGTCATTGCGGCAGCGCGGCCGATACCGGCGCCGGCTCCGGTTACGAGAATAACTCTGCCTTCAAGTAAATTTTCGGCAGGTACGTAATTATGAGGGTTAAATTCAGGCATATTTAATGAGGTTGCTTGGGCTCGTCGCCGTTGCCATCTGTTTCATCAGTGGCGGGCAGTTCGGCCGGGTTATTCAGGTTATTGTTTTCTACTTGGCGGGGTGTTTTTTCTATTGGGGGCAGGTCATCGACGGGCTTTTTAGTTTGAACCCCGAGTTCAGCAAATTTTCTGGCTCCCGGCAGTACATTTCGTTCAAGCGAACCAACGGCTTTGTTATAGGCCTCGACGCTGCTTTCCAGTTGCTTGCCGAGCTTGGCAAGATGTCCGGTGAAGGCTCCGAGTCTGCCATGCAGGTCTTGAGCAAGTTTCCTGATTTCTTCAGCATTTTCTGCGAGCGCAATCTGGCGCCAGCCATAAGCGATAGTTTTCAGCAGTGCGACAAGACTTGTTGGTGTAGCGAGAATAACTTTATTGCGCAGTGCGTCTTCAAGAAGTTCAGGTTTTTCGCTTAACGCGGCAGTCAGAAACTGATCGCCCGGAATAAACAGGATGACAAAAGCAGGACTGCGCGCAAATTGTGACCAATAAGCCTTGCTTGCGAGTTCCTTAACGCGCTCGCTGACGTTGCGGGCATGGCGTGTGAGCGCCGTCTTTTTGGTCTCATCATCAGGGGCTTCGACAGCTTGCAGATAAGCATCCAGTGGTGTTTTCACATCGACGACTATTTCGCCCTGTTCAGGTAGCCGGATGATCATGTCAGGGCGAATCGCACCCTCGGTGGTGTTCACATGCCCTTGTTCAACAAAGTCGCAATGCTCGACCATGCCGGCAAGTTCGGCGATTCTTCGCAGCGTCATTTCTCCCCATTGTCCGCGGACCTCAGGGCGTCGCAAGGCTGTCACCAGATTGCGTGTTTCTGTTTGCAGCGTCACCTGATCATTAGCCATCGATGCCAGTTGCGCCTTGATATTGCCGAAGGCCTCATGCCGCGTTTTTTCTATTTCGGTGATTTGTTTGTGTGTTTTCTCAAGCGCCGCATGAATAGGCTTGATCATTTCCTCGATCGCTTTTTCCCGCTCGGTCAGTGTGGACTTAGCGCGTTCCTGATGTGTGCCCAGATTTTCCCGGGCGAGTTGTAAAAATTGTTCGTTGTTTTGCGACAACGATTTGTTGGCCAGATCGGCAAAAGTGGATGCAATCCGCTGCTCTGCATGGTCCATAGCAGCGCTGCGCTCGCGTTCAATATCTTCCTGGGATTTCAGTATTGTTTTTAACTGTTCAATTTCAGCTTGACGGGTAATCAGCGCCTTGCGACTCCACAGCCAGACAGCGGTGGCTCCCAGGACAATGCCTGTTATCAATATGAAGATTATCAAGAGCAGTGATTGTGGTTCTGATTCAGGCATGTTGGTTAATGATATCCAGTAATTCGTTTGCTTCATGAATATTGTAATCAGCCAGCCATGATGCAGGATCATCGTTTGGCATGATAAACCCGTAATGCGCCGCTACCGTTTTCATTTCAGCGGCTCGCCCGGCCTCAATATCCCGGCTCGCGTCACCGACATAAATAGCGTGTGCAGGATCAATGCCCATCAGCTCCGCAGCGTGCAGCAAGGGCAGCGGATGGGGCTTACGTTCTGTGAGGGTGTCACCGCTGACCACGCAGGCGCACCGCGACAATAACCCGAGTGCGTCGAGCAGGGGTTCGGTGAGGTATCCTGGTTTATTGGTCACCACGCCCCAGAGAATCTCGTTATCTTCCAGATGCTCAAGGACCTCATCCATGCCGTAAAACAAATGTGTTTCCTCAGCGAGGTTTTCTTCATACATACCAAGATAACGATCCCGCAGGCTCAACCGGTGAGCCTCTTCAATATCTTCGAAAGCAATATCGATCAAGCCAAGCGCGCCATTGGATACATGCGCCCGCGCGTAGTCATAATCAATCGGTGGCAGGTCTTCTTCTTCGAGCAAGGTATTGAGTACAGCGACCATATCCGGTGCTGTATCCAGTAGCGTGCCATCGAGATCAAATAATACGGCAGCAAGTTTTGGTGAGTTGTTCAATTGGTCATCCGTGCGAAGGGCGCGTGAAATGAGCGAGGTAATTTACGTCCGGTTTGCCACCGAGCTTAAAGGTTTCGCTGAAGGGTGAGAATTGAATGCCGGTGATATCGCGAAGTTGCAGTCCGGCTTGTCGTGCCCATAAATCCATTTCTGCAGGTTGTATGAATTTGGCGTAGTCATGTGTGCCCTTGGGTAGCATTTGCAGAAGGTATTCGGCACCGACAATTGCGAATGCCCAGGCCTTCGGGTTGCGATTGATGGTAGACAAGAAAATGTCACCGCCGGGTTTGACCAGCCGACTGCAGGTCTTAATCAAGGCGGCCGGGTCGGGCACATGTTCCAGAACCTCCAGGCAGGTCACGATATCGAATTGGCCGGGTTTTTGTTCGGACAGTTCCGCGGCGCTTATTTTTATGTATTCGATGTTCTCGAGTTCTGACTCCAGCAAATGCAGTTTTGCAACCTTGAGCACAGAGGTTGCCATGTCAATCCCGGTGACGGTTGCAGCTTTGACGGCCATCCCTTCGCTAAGAATGCCGCCGCCACAGCCGATGTCGAGGCAGTGTTTGCCGGATAACCCGGCATGCTGATCAATATAGTTAACCCTAACCGGATTCATTAAGTGCAGCGGTTTAAATTCACCGTCGGGGTCCCACCAGCGGCTCGCGAGTGCGTCAAATTTGGCGACTTCATCAGGGTCGACATTCGACTGTTGTTGCTGAGTATCATTCATCGTGTTCTTTCAGCCTTCGCTGCCATGCAGAGGCGCGTTCCAGTATTTCTTTCTGCGGGTCATTAACAAGAGCACGATCTAGCAGCAGTGCATTGCCTTCGACCCAGACATCGGAAACCTGATCGCGGGTGGCTGAATAAACAAGCGTGGAGATAGGGTGATGCACCGGTTGAGTAGCGGGCTGACTGAAATCAATGCAGGTCATGTCAGCACGTTTGCCGATCTCGAGTGAGCCCGTGATCTCGCCGAGGCCAATGGCCCGGGCTCCGTTGATTGTGGCCATGGCTAATACGTCTTCTGCGCTTACGCTGGCTGCGTCCCCTGATACCCCTTTGCCCAGCAGTGCGGCAGTCCGCATTTCGCCCATCATATCGAGATCATTATTACTGGCAGCACCATCGGTACCCAATGCAACGTTGATGCCACTGTTTATGAGCTTGGCGACCGGGCAGAAGCCGCTGGCCAGTTTCAGGTTTGATTCGGGGCAGTGGATGACGCTCACTCCCCGGTCTGCCAGCAGTTTTATTTCGTCATCTGTTAATTGGGTCATATGCACGGCGGTCAGCAGAGCGTTGAGCAAGCCGAGTTCATCGATTCTGGCAATTGGCCTTTTGCCGTTGGTCTTTTCAGCTTCGGCTACTTCAGTTGCCGTTTCGTGCAAATGCATGTGCACTGGTACATCGAGTTCATCGGCAATCACCCTGAGTCGTCCGAACGTTTCATCGCTGACGGTGTAGGGGGCATGCGGGGCAAAACTGGTGTGAATGTGCTGATGCCCCAGATAGCGGTCGTGTACCTCGATGCCTTTTTCCAGGTATTCATCGGGGTTTGCAGCCCACGCGGTGGGCGCTTCCAGGACGATCATGCCGGTGACCGCCCGAATTTTATGTTCCACGGCAGCCTGAGCGACGACATCAGGAAAAAAATACATGTCCTGAAAACAGGTCACGCCACTTCTGATCATCTCGATGATGGCGAGGTGGGTGCCATCACGGACAAAATCAGGGCTGACCCAGCGGTTCTCTGCGGGCCATATATGCTCCCCAAGCCATTTTTCCAGTGACATATCGTCCGCCATGCCTCTGAACAGGGTCATGGCAGCGTGCGTATGCGCATTGATCAGGCCTGGAATCAGCAGATGGTTCGGGCGCATGAGCACCTCGGCACCGGGGCAGGCCTCGGGGACATCTGCTGCGGGGAGAATGGCAACAATTTCACCATCCCTGACGGCGAGCGCATGATCTTCAAGCACGACGCCGCGCGGTTCTACCGGCACGATCCAGCGCGCCTGGATAACGAGATCGACTTTTTCCATTATAAAGGGGTGCTTTTTTGCTCTGGGACAGATTTTTCGGGGGTTCTGGCTGCTATTGGATGATGCCTGATCAGGCGCGGCAGTGAAATAGTAAGATTATGCTCCAAATCGGCTGGTTATTTAGCTTTGAGGTCTACGGTGATGCGAATCGGTGTGGTAATATTCGTCCTCGATTTTGGCCTGTAAAAAGCGCCCTCAAACTGATCAAGAATGTAAAAAAACAGCGGGATCTGACCGGACCTCACAATGAATGAAATTGACCCGGTCAGCCGGCCCGACTCCCTTTAGGTATCTAAGAAATCCAATAAACCGATGGTAGAAGCGGCTAATCAAGTATTGCCTGTAAATCTCGAAGACGAGATGCGTCAGTCCTATCTGGACTATGCGATGAGCGTTATCGTCGGGCGAGCCTTGCCTGATGTTCGGGACGGTCTCAAACCTGTTCACCGCAGGGTGTTGTATGCCATGCGTGAGCTTGGCAATGAGTACAACAAGTCCTACAAGAAGTCTGCACGTGTTGTCGGTGATGTCATTGGTAAATATCACCCGCATGGCGATACTGCCGTTTACGACACGATCGTGCGCATGGCGCAACCGTTTTCTATGCGCTATATGCTGGTCGACGGGCAGGGTAACTTTGGTTCCGTCGACGGTGATGCACCTGCAGCCATGCGTTACACCGAAGTCCGAATGGCACGCATTGCGAGCGAAATTCTTGCCGATATCGACAAGGATACGGTGGATTTTGCAGAAAACTATGACGGCTCTGAATCAGAGCCTCGGGTACTGCCAACGCGTATACCGAACCTACTGGTTAATGGTTCCGCTGGTATTGCGGTGGGTATGGCGACCAATATTCCGCCGCACAACCTGTGTGAAGTAATCGATGCAGTTATTGCCGTTATTGATGATCCGGAAATTGATTTCCAGGGTTTGACCGAGAAGCTGCCGGGCCCTGATTTTCCTACGGCTGGCATTATTAATGGCGTTCAGGGTATCTACGCGGCTTATAAGACAGGCCGCGGCCGCGTGCATATGCGGGCACGCGTCAATATTGAAGAGATTGATAGCCGCGGAAAAGAAGCGATTATCGTTACTGAGATTCCTTATCAGGTTAATAAGGCCCGGTTGATTGAGAAGATTGCTGAGCTGGTAAGAGACAAAAAGATAGAAGGCATCACTGAACTGCGTGATGAGTCTGACAAGGACGGCATGCGGATTGTTATCGAGCTGCGTCGCGGTGAGATTTCTGATGTCGTGCTCAATAACTTGTATAAGCACACGCAGATGCAGAGCGTGTTCGGCATCAATATGGTGGCCTTGATAGATGGTCAACCGCGTCTCCTGAATTTGAGGGAGGTGCTGGATGCCTTTATTAAGCATCGTCGTGAAGTGGTCACGCGCAGAACAATTTATGAGCTTCGCAAAGCTCGTGAACGGGCGCATGTTCTGGAAGGCCAGACGGTAGCCCTGGCCAATATTGATGAAGTTATCGCGATGATTAAGGCTTCACCATCGCCTGCTGAAGCGCGCGCCGGTCTCGTTGAGCGACTTTGGCAGCCAGGTGCAGTGACGGGAATGCTGGAAAAGGCAGGGATGGTCAGCACGCGTCCCGACGACCTTGAAGGTGAGTTCGGTATTCTGGATGACGGTTATCGTCTGTCACCGGCTCAGGCACAGGCGATCCTTGACTTGCGCCTGCATCGATTAACAGGTCTTGAGCAGGACAAAATAGTTAAGGAATACAGTTCTTTATTGGATGGTATTAAAGAATATACTAGGATTTTGTCCGACCCGGAGCGATTAATTGAGGTGATCCGCGAAGAGCTCGTGGATATCCGTGAACGTTATGGTGATGAGCGCCGTACTGAAATTGCCGAATCTCTGGATGACCTGACGAATGAGGACCTGATTCCTCGTGAAGATCTGGTTGTCACTATCTCGCATGGTGGTTACGCGAAGTCTCAAGGGCTCGATAGCTATCAGGCGCAGCGCCGCGGTGGTCGTGGTCGCGCGGCAGCCAAGGTGAAGGGCGAGGATTTCATCGACAAGCTGTTTGTCGCTAATAGTCATGACACGTTGCTGTGTTTCTCCAGTAAGGGCAAAGTTTATTGGCTCAAGGTTTATCAGGTTCCGAGAGCAAGTCGCATTGCCCGTGGCCGACCGATGGTGAATCTCTTGCCGCTGGAAGCGGATGAACGCGTTAATGCAGTGTTGCCGATTCAAAGTTTTGATGAGGACAAGTTCGTGTTCATGGCGACGAGCAACGGAACCGTTAAAAAGACCAGCCTGGAGTCTTTCTCTAGACCACGGTCGAACGGCATTATTGCTTTAGATCTGCGTGGTGAAGATAAATTGGTTGATGTCGCCATGACGGATGGCGATTCGGATATTTTGCTGTTTGCCAGTTCTGGCAAGGCAGCCCGGTTCCATGAGGATAAGGTTCGCGCGATGGGGCGAACCGCAGCCGGGGTGCGGGGCATAAAAATTAATGATGATCAGGAGCTCATAGCGCTGATGATTATTGGTAAAGAAGATGGTACCGGCAATGTCCTGACGGCGACTGAGCACGGATTCGGTAAACGAACCCCGCTGAGTGATTTTCCGGTGCATGGCCGAGGTGGTCAGGGCGTGATTGGTATTCAGACTACGGATCGAAACGGGCGCATGGTTGGCGCGGTTCCGGTTAGTGATGATGATGAGGTCATGTTGATCAGTTCAGGCGGTACGTTGGTAAGGACGCCAGTTGAAGGTATTTCGGTGCAAAGTCGTAACACCCAGGGCGTTCGATTGATTCGTCTCAGCGAAGATGACCGTCTCGTTGGTTTGGACCGCATTCTTGCAATGCAGGAAGGTTCAGAAGACTAATTATCAAATCGGTTTGCACGACTAATCAGGTCGTCGAACGGTTGCATTCATTTCAGGAAGATTTATATGTCACGAGTTATTAACTTTAGTGCCGGGCCTGCGGCTTTGCCATTAGAAGTACTTGAGCGAGCGAAGTCCGATATTCCGGATTGGCAAGGCTCCGGTATGTCGGTTATGGAAGTCAGTCATCGCAGCAAGGCATTTATTGCCGTTGCTGAAGAAGCTGAAGCAGATTTGCGTGATCTGATGGGTATTCCAGATGATTACGCGGTTATGTTTTTGCAGGGCGGGGCGACGCAGCAGTTTGCCCTTTTGCCAATGAATCTGGCGCAACCTGATCAGACCGTTGATTATCTGTTGACAGGTAGCTGGTCCAAGAAAGCCTTTAAAGAAGCGAGTGCTGTCAGAAAGGCTCAGATTGCTGCCGATGGTGTTGATTCAAACTACACAGATGTGCCTGAGCAGTCAGCATGGAAGTTGGACTCGAATGCAGCGTATTTTCATTACACGCCCAATGAAACGATTGGTGGCGTTGAAATACATGAGCCGCCGCAGGCTGGGGATGTCCCTCTGATTGCGGATATGTCATCGACGATCCTGTCACGGCCGATTGATGTCAGTAAATTTGGTGCTATTTATGCAGGTGCCCAGAAGAATATTGGCCCTGCCGGTCTTACGTTAGTTATCATGCGTCGCGATTTGCTTGAGCGGGCACCGGCCGGGCTGCCGAATATCCTTAAATACAAGGCTCATGCAGAGGGCGGTTCGATGCTGAATACGCCACCAACATTTGCCTGGTATCTGGCTGGTCTCGTATTCAAGTGGCTTAAAGAGCAGGGCGGCGTCACGGCTATCGGCGAGCAAAATAAGCAAAAGGCCACGATGCTTTATAAGGCCATAGACGATTCTGCTTTTTATGCGAATCCGGTCGCTAAGCCTTATCGCTCATGGATGAATATTCCTTTCACGCTGGCAACGCCTGAGCTCGACGGTGCATTTTTGGCACAGGCAGAAACAGCTGGATTGATGAACCTGAAAGGCCATCGTTCAGTGGGCGGCATGCGCGCGAGTATATACAACGTAATGAATGTCGCAGGTGTACAGACATTGATTGACTTTATGGCTGAGTTCGAAAGAACTAACGGCTGATTTGAATATAGACACGGAACAGACATGTATAAAGTTTTAACACTTAATAATATCTCGGTTGAAGGGCTGAGAAAGCTGCCTCGGGAAATGTACGAAGTTGCTTCGGATATAGGTAGTCCTGATGGCATTCTTGTGCGCTCAGCCAAGATGCACGATATGGATTTGCCTGAATCGGTAAAGGCGATCGCACGTGCGGGTGCCGGAGTTAACAACATTCCGGTGGATGCTATGGCAGCGCGGGGTATCCCTGTGTTCAATGCGCCGGGTGCTAATGCTAATGCGGTAAAAGAACTGGTCATTGCTGGCATGTTGTTGTCGGCGCGAAATATTTGCCCCGCATGGAAATATACCGAGGAGCTTGAAGGTGACGGTGCCGAGCTCAACAAAAAAGTTGAAGCGGGTAAGAAACAGTTTGTCGGTTACGAATTGCCGAGTCGTACGCTGGGTGTTTTGGGCCTGGGTGCTATTGGTGTGCAGGTTGCGAACACCGCGTTATCGCTGGGCATGCGTGTCATTGGTTTTGATCCGCAGATGACGGTGCAAAGAGCCTGGGAGCTGTCTTCAGGTGTTGAGCAGGCGCGCAGTCTTGATGATCTCGTCAGTCAGTCTGACATGCTGACCTTGCATGTTCCGCTGGTAGAAGGCACCAAGAATTTAATTAATGCCGACCGCATTGATTTGATGCCCGCTGGTTCAGTTATTCTGAATTTCTCACGTGGCGGAATCGTTGATGATGCTGCTGTGCTGGCTGCGCTGACCGAGGGCAAGCTTGCCGGCTATGTATCTGATTTCCCAAGTCGTCAGTTGATCGGTCAGGACAAGGTCATTACTTTGCCGCATCTGGGTGCGTCAACGAATGAAGCGGAGACTAATTGCGCCGTCATGGTTGCAAACAGTCTGCGAAATTATCTTGAGCATGGTGCCATTCATAATTCGGTGAACTTTCCGGAAGCAGATATTCCGCGCACGGATACCTATCGAGTAACGGTGGCGAATCAGAACGTACCCAATATGGTGGGCCAGATCTCTACGATTTTGGCGGATGCCGGCTTGAATATTGAAGACTTACTCAACAAATCAAGGGGCGACCTGGCCTATACCATCGTTGACCTTGGTAGTGAGGTTCAGGCTGAAACAATCGATAAGCTCAAGGGTATTAAAGGCGTTTTAAGTGTCCGTAACCTTGGCCGACCGAACAATATCGATTAGCTTTGGGTTTTAGGTAAATCAAGAGACCGCATTGATATGTCCAGTGATAAGAAAAAACCCGGTGATCAGCCAGATCTATCGGCGCTGAGAGATCAGATCGATGCGGTTGACGAGCAAATTCAATCGCTGATAAATGAGCGTGCACGGGTTGCCCAGCAAGTTGCGCTGGCCAAGAATTCAGGTGGCGAAGCTACTGCTTTCTTCCGGCCTGAGCGCGAGGCTCAGGTATTGCGGTCTGTCGTTGAGCGCAATAAGGGCCCGTTGAGTGACGAGGAAATCGTTCGCTTGTTTCGCGAAATAATGTCGGTCTGTCTGGCGCAGGAAAAACCATTAAAGATCGGCTATCTCGGTCCTGAAGGGACGTTTACTCAGACAGCTGTATATAAGCATTTCGGTCATTCGGTTCGAGCATTGCCGCTGGCGACCATTGATGAAGTGTTTCATGAGGTAGAGTCCGGCTCAGCAGATTTTGGTGTTGTGCCGATTGAAAACTCAACGGCGGGTACTGTTAACCACACGCTGGATAGTTTCCTGATGTCACCGCTTAAGATTTGCGGAGAGTTAGAGCTGCGTATTCGTCAGCATCTGATGGGGCAAATGGATGACCTTAAAAAAGTAGTCCGAGTCTGTG
>Ga0224504_10001356_pt1 | contig 10882 bp, 7 predicted proteins | sample SF_Oct11_sed_USG_3_FD_170160 | JGI IMG/M metagenome (GOLD analysis project Ga0224504, IMG submission 170160) | Sediment microbial communities from San Francisco Bay, California, United States - SF_Oct11_sed_USGS_24 | ecosystem: Environmental > Aquatic > Marine > Sediment | place: USA: California... | reverse complement strand
TCGATTATGCACAAATATACTCTTAGTGGTTTGAATATGCGGCTACTATTGCAAGATCAGAGCTGGAAAGATGAGATTACAGGTGTTATACTCGAGTCACAATACGATGCCATAATGGACGATCCATGGATACAAACCTTGTGTGATTGGTATTTGATGTGCGATGGGGATTTCGGTAAGTGAAAACTAACTGGCTAGAAAACAGAGAAGGGCTTAGGAAGCAGACTACACAAATGCTTAGCAGTGAGGTATTCTTCCCGATATATTGGAGCACTCGAGGTGTCCAATCAATAATCCGAGATAAGGCGTCCTGCTTTAAGGATCGACGCCCTTTAATTTATTGGATGTTATTGATAGGTTGGTGTACTTTTTGGGTTACTCTAGGAGTACTAAGTGAAAACTAATTGGGTAGAGAATAAACAGGAACTCAGGTATCAGGTTCATGGTCGGATTGCGTGGAGTCGGATTTGGTTGCAGGTTTTTTATCAGGTTTATGAGCAGGTAGGGCACCTGCTTTATAGGAAATACTTAAAGGAGTATTGAATGTTAGAAGAAATTATCCTTTTTTATACTAAACGTAATGATGTTGAAATGGTCGCAGCACTCGAACGCCAATTAGCGAGACTGAACGAGGTTCGAGAAGGTAATGCTATGGCGATAGCCAGGATTGCGATTTTTAATCAAAGAATTCTAGCTACTTTGCCAGATAAGAAGAAAATAGACAGAACTTACCTTAAAGTTTTCGTGAAAAAAACCGATAAGAAGTTACAAGCTGCAATTCGGCAGTCAAAACTTTTCATGGGAGAATACAATGTTTAAGTTCTTAAATACATTAAAGTTTGCTGGATTGGTTGGTCTATTTTACTTCCTTTTGATGGTGGAAGTGTTCTTACTAATCCTTTTCCCCGAGTATCGTGTAGTGATGTGTGTAGTTGGCGCAGTGTTTTTGGCGATGAATTATACTACAATCACAAGCAGACTGAAGTCTGGGTTTGGTATTTTGCGTAGTCGAGTTTCTGATATCTTTTAAATGAGCGGTGTTGCTTCATTTTCATTTTTGTTTCCTTTTTGTGTACGTGTACGGCTGGCTGACTCATTGAGAGTTGGCCAGTCACTTTTCTGGAGAAAAACTTTATGACCAGGATTAATTGCATACCCGCTAATGAACTTACAGATAAGCATCTAGTGGCAGAATACCGTGAGTTACCCAGGCTAGCTAAACATGCTAAACAAAAATGGGAACGAAATCCAGGTTTTGTACCACCAGGATCATACCGTATGGGCAAAGGCCATATGGACTTTTTTGTTGATAAAGGCGCCTGGCTAGCAATGCGCCATCGTGAACTAACAGCAGAAATGAAAAAAAGAGGGTTTACGGTTAATTATCCCATATATCCCAGTGATTTTCACCCAACTGAATGGATGAATGACTGGGCACCAACAACCGAAGCCCAAGAGATTAATAGACAGCGCATCCAAGAACGACTGAGAGGTTGATATGCCTGGAATGATTAGGTATGAAGATAGTACTGAGATTATCCTTATGGATGTAGACAAGATCTCCACAATCAAAGAGAGGATTAGCGGTAAGCACCCTGGAGCTGGCGATCAACTAGCGATCTGCTGCGATACAAAACATCTCGTCATTGACTGTAGTCTCGAAGTCTTTATTGACGTACTAAAGAAAGCAAAAAAAGCTAAAACCTTCGAATACTATTCACTTAAATCAGGAAAGGTAATTAAATGATGTGGTATGGTGGATACCCATTAAGCTGGGACGAAAGCTTGCTGGAAGATGGTAAGCAAGAGTGCACTTCTGACTATCAGCATCGCTATAAAGAAATAGCTAATTTCAATATGACAAGCTGGGAGTGCGAAAGATGCGGTACGCAGATTAATTTCGACCAGATAAAAAAGCACCAGACTATCACTAGCCGGTGCAGCATGTTCAAACTACCCTACGAAGAATAATTATCCGAGAAATGGTATCTTTTTAATAAAAGATGCCTCTTTCAGGGCTTCATCAAAGTCAGCTTGACCTAATTCACTCACTCGCTTATCGATGCCCTTGGCAGAGTATAGCCACTTAGAAAGAGTGATCTTGATATAGGAAGACTCTTCTTCGCTGTAGACCTTACCTTTATGCTTTAGCAAGAAAGGATTGTCGATTTGCTTCATTTCTTCAGCAGTTGGATAGGCTAGCGGTTTAACCTCTTCCTCGACAGCTTTTTCTTCTACTTCAGCTTCTTTTTCGATAACTTCAGCTTCTTTTTCTAGTTTTTCCGCCTCTTTAGCAAGCGCTTCAGCTTCCTTTTCGGCTTTGGTTTTACGTTTCTTGGCCATGTTTTACTCCTTAAGTACCTAATACGGATACGGTTATATCATTAGTTGGGTCGCCAACCAAGGCTTTTTCTTGAGATCCTACCGCAATACGGTCGGATGCAATATTGTAGTCAGGGAAGGTGATTACCACTGAGGTAACGCCATTAACCTTACTGACAGCTTCAACTACTTTACTGAGACTGATTGATTGCCCAGTACCTAGGGTGTTGATATACCCTGCTGCTGCGCCCTTAGCCGCCTCTCTGACCTCGCTAAATGGTATCCCTGTCTTGACCCTAATACTCATATCTAGCGTGATGCCCCTAATGATAGCGGCACTGATTGCGACGTTTGATCCAGCTGCTCGAACTCCTGGGAACTCATCAGCTGAAGTTGGGTCACCATAGACTACTCGGTTGAGTTCTTTAATTAGACCGCCAAAGTGCAGGTAAGCATCAATACCAAATTGAGGTAAGGTGGTGTATTCTAGTTTGCCCTGCATTGTAGCGAAAGCACCGTTAGAACTCGAGAACTTGTTGATTAGATTCGGTGTATCTACCGTGATTGCTGTTAGGGTGTCAGAGGCTGGAGCAATACCAACTATCTTTTTCCATACCAGTGTGGGAGTTTTTTCTTCTACATTTACCTGGTTAGCCTTGTCGCCTAGCACAGCTGAGACACCACTAACTGGGATCTGCTCAGTCCATATTCTGGTTGATGTTGGAAAGCTTGTGGTACCAGAGTCATCTTGCACTACATATCTGCCAGCATTAGTTACACCAAGAACAGAGCCGCTAATAGCTAGAACATCTCCAGGCATTACAGAGTCATAAGAGAAAAAGCTCAAGTTCTCTGCGTCACCTAGATCAATAAGTTCTTCTATCGCGTTAGTGTTTTCGATATAGAAAGTGTTGTCAGCAAAGGTGCGAACAACTTGGAATATTCCAGTATTACCACCTGCCCATTCTTGTACTTCCCAGATTAGTATCCAATCTGGAGCATCTTCTGGGTTGGTGCTAGCGATTGGAGCTACGCCATCATATCGCCATGCTCGATTCTTAAATCGAACAATGTCGCCAGTCACATAGGTTGTGTCAGCATCCCAGTCTTCATCAGGAACAGGCTTAACTGGGTTAGTGCTCAGTGAATCATTTATTGCAGTGAAGGTTAAGCCATTATAGCTAGCTCGATCTTCAGTGGTATAATCAAGAGCGTTTAACCATGCAGTACCCAAGGTGTTCTTGATACGAACCCAGTCACCCTCTACCACACCAGCTGCATCTAAACCGATGGCTGTACCACCGACGTTTACTATAGCAATGAAATCACCGTGCTTTTCGACCTTGAAAACTGAGTCTTTGTCAGCAGTGATGATTCGCTTAGTTTGGAAGCTACCATTACCAGCCTGAAGCTCAATACCATCGGCCTGGGTTTCTATCAAGCTTGTGGAATCTAATCCTAGCAGCTTGTTTTGGACTTCGGTTTGACCTAACTGGACCCAAGAGTCGGTAGTCAAGCCAGAGCGTAGGTCTGTAGGTATTAGGAATACTCCGAGTTTGTCTTGTTCTGAACCTGAACCCACTAGGGCGACAGTCTTGGAGTTCGCACTACCACCAGCGATTTCGACAGACCCATCACGACCAAAGGTATTGGTAGTAATTTGGATCTCTTCACCGACTTGGCTAGTTTGGATCTCGGTAGCGTTTGGTAAGCCTGTTACGATCAACCTATTCCAGAAATCAACCAAGTGCCTTTTTCGAACAGCTACCAGGGCAACTTCATCACCAATCTCAGGTACAGTTAACCATTCAGACTTTAAGGCAAGCATGGGTGAAAAAGGAACTGCGTCTAGATCGGTTGTTGCTATAGACCTTTCGCCATCTACCAAGGCTACATACCTGGTTTGACCAACAATGTCGCCAGTAATAGCTGATGTGCTGGTGGACGATGCTTTAATACTGCTTAGTAGTTTGATTGTCCAAGTAGTTGAAGGTACTGTTTCTTCTACACTTAAGACTGTATAAGTGTCGTCATATGAACCAACCCCAGTTAGGGATATGGTTGATCCAGCTGGTATGTTGGTATCGACAGTAAGTTCGATGGACTGACTACCATTAAAGGTAGTTAGGGTGTCAGCACTAGCTGCGATATACCCTGTTGCAAGATCGTTATCAGCAGTTGAGCTACTGATAGTCTCAGATCCGTCAGTACCATTGTAGAGTTCTAGCTTTAAGGTGTTAGAATAATTATCAGAGATGAAGTCAATCACATCCTGAGCTGTAGTACTCACATCTACGAAAGCCAGGTTAGCTACAGAGTTACCAAGCGCTCGAGCCATTTCTGCTTGCGCTCCATACAAGCTAAGAGAACCACCTGTTGAAAAAGTATCACCAATCGAATTTGAATAACTCATCTCGAAAGTAGTGGCGCCTGTTACGTTTATTACCGCACCTGAAATATCGAGATCTTCGATAGTCACTCCCCAAGAGGCTGGGCTAATGTCTGGTTGGTTACCTAAGTTGGCAGCAACTTTAGACTTATAAAGGATTCCACTGTATTCAATAACATCGCCTACGTTGTAGGATGTACCAGCTGCATAGTCTGCAACATCAGCACCAGTGATTGATACCAGGTTACCATTAGACAACCCATGAGCTGCTGCGGTTGTGACAGTAACCGTTCCACCAACCTTATCAGCACTAACAATAGAACCAACCCCAGTTAAGCCATAGGTTTGATAATCAAAGCGACCATTAACCACTGTTGCTGAAGAGCCTTGTCTGATGTAAGTGAATTGTGTTGGGCTTGGTATTGACAACACTGAAGCTAAGCCATTGTAATTAGATAAACTGAAGTCCGAAATAATCACTACAGCACCAACTTCCAAGCCATGTGGATCTTGAGTGGTAACTGTTACTAAGCCGTCGGAGTGGGTACCTTGAATCGCTAAACCGCCAGGTATCTGATCACCTACATCTACTGTGAATGTAGTTGGGCTAGTTACTACCGGATAGAATACAAAGTCGTATGGTGTGTTTGAACCACTAATAGGTGAAGTACCCCATAACCCAACTCGATCTCCTTTTTCAATATCATGGTCTATCGCAGTGGTGACGGTCATTGTGCCGTTAATGGTTTGAATATCGATAGCCGACACACTATCGCTTACTAGCTGATTTGCTAGAGTTTCAACAGTAAAGGTTGTGTCTGTGATACCAGTGACTTGAGCTTGTATATCTCGATTTTCTGGTAAAAAATCGGCATTTGAAGCAATTATAACGATGTCACCGATAGATATTTGAGTGTTGGCTGGTCCAGTTAAAAACGTGGGTTGTGTACCGGTACGCCAAGTGAAGGTAATTTCATCTTTTGCAGGACTGATATTAACTACGTCTACAGTAAAGCATGAATCGGCTGCCCATGTAGCATCGCGCTCATCTTGTACAGGTAAGACGACACCTACACCGGTTGTCTCTTCATTCAAGTAAGTTAGGGATATTTCTGTTTGTGTGGCTGATTGTGGGTAAACAAAACCTAGCCTAACACTATCACCAGTCGGTCCTTTGTCAGCATACTTAGCTCTAAGCGAATATACACCGTCAGTTAAGATTGCATTTGCTTGGCGCCAGATCTTCCAGTCATCAAAACTGAACCCACCGAAACTAGCAGCGTCATTGATTTCTAAGCTGGACTCAGCATCGGCAATAGAAATGTCGATAAGAGTAGGTGTGGAATTGTCGTCAATTGTAACTTTTCTAGAAACGGGTAGTCCAAATACTTTAGTTGTGAGGTCATCATCAACGATAGCGGTTAGGATGTCAGAGTCGGTGAGGCGTAAGCCATCGATCTTGTAGTATCTATCTAGAGTCTGGAAGGATATTTGATTTTGCACATACAAAGGAGGATCAAGGGTTAGCTCATTAGTATCCTTATCGAAAAACTGAGCATAGATTGCCTTGCCTTCTAGGGAATCAGGAACAATCGCTTGGAGTTCGCTGCTTAGATCATACGAGCTAAGAGCTACGAGGTAGTCATCGTAACTCCCACTGATTTCTGGATATTCGGGAAGCTCAACAACTGTGTCTGAAATACGACTAGTGATTTCACCCCAAGTAAAGCTTGGGATTGAGAGGCCACTAGTTTCTGTTTCGATGAAACCTTGTTGAGAAGGGATGTTATCTACTGTAGTGATGGGACTTAGCCCTAGCGCTTTACCGCCAGAGTCAGCTGCTATCAATGCTAATTCACCATCATCATTGGCTGATTTGGTTGAGATCCGTACCTGGCTGCCGATAATAGTAGTTGAAACACCTTCAAGTTCGGCTTCAACTTCTTGTGCGAATCCACTAAGAGTACTGATGCCAAAACTAAGCTGCTGGACTACTGCATCAGAGCGAACTACTACAATGCGATCAGTTGGTATAACCAACAAACCATTTGGACCTCTTAATCCACCGCCTTCATCGTCTACGACAATCTCACCACGCTTTGCGGTTTCAACTCGCCAAAATCCTTGGAAATTATAAAGAGCAGGATAGTCACCTAAGTCAGGTGCTTCTGCCCAAACAACGATCCAATCTCCTGGTTGTACTAAGTCAAAACCAACACTTTCTAGGGTTGGAGTAGTAGCACCAATTGTGATTTTTTCCGTTACAGGGTCTTTGCTGAATGAGGTTATTGAATCACCAGCTAAGCCATTTTCCAGAATAGTTACAGCACCATCGATGACCATCCAAAGATTACCGTCACCTGATGGACCATCTGCAATAGAGGTGGTAGTGATATTTGCGCGAGTAAAGCTGGAACCGGCTGTGATTTTATCACCCTGATCTAATGGTTCAGCTAAGCCTATCTGGCCTGTTTCTTTATTTAAAGTGAACTCTGACTCAGTACCGGTTACAGAAAGGTCAGCACCAACCTGGAACATCTTATCTTGGATTGTACCACCTAAGATTTTAAGAGAGGCTTCAGAAGACTCGCCTCGAGCTGAAGCTATTCGGATAGCTGTACCATCCAGTGTCGCTACAACACCAGACATAAGGTTATTCATTACTTCTACCCAAGTATCAAGTGAAGTAAAAGCTGAAACTGTTGAGCCTATATCAACCTCACGGAAAGCAGCTAAGCTGAATGTAACCGTAATTGGAGGAGTTCCATCGACTTCATAGATCAGGGTATCACCTGCGGTAATACTAGTAGACCATGTCGAAGAATCTCGAGTATTGATAAATGCTGTACGACCATCCTGAGAAAGTAATTGATCGTTTTTGTACAACAATAAAGTTCTTTGTAATTGAGTAGGGAAGTTTAGTTTATCGTTGGCATCATCAGCTGCAAGTACCTTAACCTGGATATCGTTAGCGCTTCTATCGCGTGGGAAGATAACCACCGCTTGACCACCTTCGGCAGTGTTAGCAGAAAAGTTGATATTAGCATCGCCATTGATCGCAGCTGCGACTTCAAAAGCAGTAGCCTTATTGGGTACCTTGAAACTAGAAGCATCAAAAGTATGAGTAGTGGTTTCGTTTGAGATGGTAACCTCGAGAGATTCACCGCCTTGTAGGGCATAAGGGGTTAGGTTGAGTGTCACAACCCTGGCAGAAGCAACTGGATATTGGCGTAGCTGAAGTTCAATCTCGCCACCCAATGCATCATCCATTACTTGTTCTAAACCCACTCCACTAAAAATAGGTTCATAGCCAGTACCGTCATCAAATATTAAAGCAGAGGCTGTGTCAGCATAGCGCAGAATTGACGCAGACTGTACTGTCTTAAGGTCATCTGGTGAAGTTACACCAATCGCTGCCGAACGAATCGCTTCTTCAGTACCATTAGATTTGGCCTGTTCAGCTCTTTTGATATTATCTCTGATGGTTTCTTCATCATCTGGGGGAGTACCATTTGTTAAGGCATTGGCATTGAACACACTAGCTGGGAACGGAAATCCTTCAGCCTGCCTGATTGCACCCCTTGGAACATTACCTGTGATACCTAATTGATCACAAGTAACGGAAACTCCAGTAACTTTTACTTCTCCATCTGGTATGTCGGCCTGTGCGTTAGTTTTAAAGGATATGGCATCGACTCCAGATCCTGAAGATGTTTTAACCACGGAACCTGCTGATACACTACGACGACCGCCCTGTGCCAAGACGACCTCTTCGCCAGCGTTATGGAATTTGGTAGTTGGGGAAGATGAGTTAAGGGTGATTGACCAAAAGGTTCCACCACCCTCTTGCTGAACTGAATCATAAGATAATGGTCCTTCTACGTTGGGTGTACCTCTGCCGATATATATCTCACCACCATTGCTATTGAAATCTGCTGCATTGGCTACATAGATCACTAGACTGCCAGCTACTGGAGCAGGTTGACCTGTAAAGACTTGTGAAGAAATTTTGTTAATCGAGGTATCTGTGATGTCAACTCGCCCTGAAGCATAAGTGCCTGGACTGACTACAACAGCTTTATCTCTGGCTAGTCGCTGTAGCGCTTCACCTTCGGCTCTGTCCACTGACATAGCATCGATCATACTAATCACGTCGGCAGCTGCTATGAACTGAGATTGACCAATAGCGTTAAAGAACTGAGTGATGATTGATCCACGGTTGAGATCATCAATATATGGTACTCGGGCTAGAAAGCCGTCAATAAGGTCGCCTACAATTTGGGACTTAGATCGTAAATCTGGTAAGTTAGCCATGCTTTATCCTTAAAAGGAGTTGATTTCCATCTATAAGATTAAGAAAATTTTGCAATTAGCAGTCCAGGTGATGGTGGAGTAGTTCCGAACGGTACAAGAGCTGCTTGCCCTGCCGATACACCTGCTGCTATTCCAGCTGAAATAGCTTTCACAAAGATTAAACCATATGGACTGGTTTGTAAATTGGCGATTACCTTTGGTGGGAAGTTTGAGATAATCAGTGGGGTTAGTACGGGTTCGGTGATATTCTGGATAGGTCCAGGTTGACCCCCAAATCCGCTAGTTGATTGAACTATTGCTAACTTTAAGTGATCAGCAATAGATTTCATTATCGGGTTTAATATGGTTTCAAGAGCCTCGCCAACTTGACCTACTTGAGCAGCCATTAAGAGTTTGGCAGTATTAACCATAAGGCTAGGCTCAACTGTGATTCCGGTACCTATCCCAGCAACGACTGGTGCAGGTGCCAAAGCTGGAGCTACAGCCATAGTCTTTAATGCAGTGACGGTTGCTTTGGAGATAGCTTTGGTGAGGTCTATCTGAAAGGGTTGAGGTTCCGCTTCTGGATACTTAGACTTCAGCTGATCTCGAAGCTGTGTCAACATTTGTTGCGAAAGCTGTCCATCATCTAAAGGCATTAGGCATTCCTGGGCAAAGAGGTAGTGAATGGTAAATAGGCATCGGAGTTATTCACTGGGACTAGTAAATCCAATGCTATAGCTCCAGAACCCACAAAAGCCCTAGAAGCGATCAGAGCACCAAAACGAGGGTCTTCGCTAAACATTGCAGCCATTTGCGCTAAGATGAACTGAGCATTAACATCTGACACGGTATTACCAACCTGAACCGGATTACCAAAAGCAGTGTCGTGCAACAAATCTCCCTGCTGGGTTCGTACCTTGATCTCAGCTGCCTGGACTAGGTTGTGATAACCAGAAGCGGTCTTAAAGTCACTACCAGCGAACGTAACATCAGCAGTTTGTTGGCCATTATTGTATTGTAAAAACAAATCGGTTTTGGCTATTCGGGCAACGTTCGAAAGATCTTGCAAGCTCGGGTTTAGTCTTAGGTTGCCTGGTGCATTGACTGGCGTATCTGAAGGTATCGCAATTAACATTTCAGAGTTGACAGTGTTAGGCAAGAAATATTCCATTTTGGCATTGTCTGCCACTCTAAGCTTAGAAAGATCTCCATCGCCATCAACTGCGATAATCGTTTGAATCTCAGACACCAAGTCAATTGCAGTGATTTTTCTGGTTTCAGAGCGTACTGAATCAGAACTTAGTCGAACAATCTGGCCAACATATAAATCCTGACTAGATTGTACAAAAAAGGTATTACCTGCACCTGAAGCGATAAAGGGTACGGACTTGCCTTCTTCGTCTATATAAGGTGCCTTTAGTGCATTGATAGCTGCGATTTCAAGCCACCGATCTTCATTACTTAAGTATTGCTGCGCAAGTTGGGGTAATGATGAACCTAAAGGAAACGGTACATAGAACTTACTAGTGTTTTCCTGGAAGTCCAACCCTTGGGTGATTGCATAGTTTGCAAAATACCTAGCATAGTCTTCAGATGAGGTTGGGCTTGAATCTCTTTTGAGTCGGATTAGCTTATCTACGGATAGAGCTGCATTGCTTAACGTCCTAAAGAAATCCACATTATCGACTGTTAATTGTCTGGTGGTATCGGAATCCGATAACCCGAAGATACGATTGTAGGTTGCATCACCACCGCCTAGCGTGTTTTCGTATAATGCCAAGAATCCTTCTAGGTTGGCTTGTACCTCCTCGAGTTCGACCACTGTGATGGTTCGAGCTGCCTCATCGGCCTCATCTATGATTTTTTGGATATCAG
>Ga0224504_10001355_pt1 | contig 10884 bp, 10 predicted proteins | sample SF_Oct11_sed_USG_3_FD_170160 | JGI IMG/M metagenome (GOLD analysis project Ga0224504, IMG submission 170160) | Sediment microbial communities from San Francisco Bay, California, United States - SF_Oct11_sed_USGS_24 | ecosystem: Environmental > Aquatic > Marine > Sediment | place: USA... | reverse complement strand
ACGTTTGACCCGAGCGGCGCCGAATACACCTACATTCTGTCCAACATCTCCCACCCGGTCATCGAAGGCGTCGGCTTCGGCTACCGCCTGCGCGACCGTGTCTGGGAAGACTCCAAGGGTCGCCTGTATGTAGACTTCCGTCCCCTGGCCCAACTGGGTGGTGAAAAGGACGTTATCAACAAGCTCAAGCTCGGCGCCGTGCACGGCATGTTGAGCTCATCGGTTGCTGCCGCAAACGTGGCTGACACCCTCGGCATCGTCAACCTCCCCTATGTTGTCGATACCTTTGACAAGCTCGACAAGTTCCGCAACACGCCGGAACTCTGGAAGCCCTTTTCCGAAAGCGCTCTGGGTGGCGGCATCATGACGGTTGACGTCACCGGTTACGGTCCCTACGGCTGGGCGACCACCGAGCCGGTCAACACGATCGCCGATGCCAAGAAGGTTAACTTCCGCATCGCACAGGCACCGGTCAACGCCGACTTCTACAAGGCATGGGGTCTCAAGTTCACAGTCATGCCATGGCCGGACGTCCCCCAGGCTCTGCAGACAGGTGTCATCACTGGTCTCGACCACACTGCGATCGTCTGTAACATCACCAAGAAGTTCACCATCGCCAAGAACTTCACCGAACTCGACTATGCCCAGGGCCTCTTCATCCACCTGATGAACAAGCGCTGGTTCGAAAAACTGCCCGCCGACCTGCAGCAGATCCTGATGACTGCGATCGTCGAGGAAAGCGCCAAGACCCGCGAGCTCACCCGCAAGCAGCATGAGGACCAAGTTGCCAAGGCCAAGGAAGCCGGCGTTGCCTTCCACAAGCTCTCCGACGCCGAGAAGCAACAGCTGATCGATATGGTTGCACCGGTCTACCAGTCCTGGGGCGAGAAGATCGGCATGGATTATTTCAAAAAGGTTCAGGCTGAGCTCAAATAATTGATTCTTTGAGCGAAACCCGCTATATTCAGCGACCGGGGAGAAGCCTTCTTCCCGGTCGTTTTTTTATCAGCGGTGATTACTGTTTCAGGGCCATTTGTTGAGCAATAATGAAGAAACTCGTTTACCACATTCATCGCACCTTTGCCTTTTTTGAAGACTGGAGTCTCTTCATCACGGTGATGGTCGCCCTGCTGGTGGCAATCGCCAACGTTATGCTGCGCAAACTGACCAGCGACGTAAACCTTTACTGGTCGGACGAGGTGGTCCGCAAGACTATCTTCTTCACCACCTATGTCGGCTGCATTGCAGCAATCCGTAATCGCTCGCTGATCCGCATCGATGCCCTGCCGCAACTCTTTCCGTTCATGAAGAAACCGCTGACCCTGCTTAATCACCTCGGGGTGCTGGTTTTTTCCGGCTTCATGGTGTACCTCGGCTGCTCCCTGGCCGTCCTGGTCTACAATGACCAGTTCGCCAAAACCGCGTCCCTGCAGATCCCCGAGTGGTATTTCTATGCCTTGTTCCCGGTCATGGGTGTAATGATGTTCATCCGCACCCTGATCGTCATGGTCGAGGACTGGTGCGGCATCGACCTCAGCAAGCCGCCAAGCAGGGATGGGGAGGTCTGATGGAGACCAACTACCTAGTCATACTGGCGCTTCTGATCGGCTGCCTGGCCTCGACGGTCCCGGTGTTCATGGCGCTCTTCTTCACCGGCATGGTCGGTCTGGTCTGGATTGCCGGGATTGACCCGCAGATCGTTGTCGAGGTCCTCTACCGCAGCATGGACAAGTTTGCCCTGATCGTCGTGCTCTTCTTCGTCCTCTGCGGCAATATCATGACCACCGGCAGTATCGTCGCAAAACTGATCAAGACAGCCAACGCCCTGGTCGGCTTTCTGCCTGGCGGACTGGCCATTGCCGGCGTTCTGGCCTGCGGCTTCTTCGGTGCCATTTCCGGTTCGACGGTGGCCACTGTAGTCGCCATCGGCGGCTTCATGATTCCGGCGCTGCTTAAACACAACTACGACGAGAAGTTCTCCGTCGGCATCATGACCACAGCACCGATCCTCGGCGTTATCATTCCGCCGTCGATCGCGATGATCCTTTATGCCATGGTCAGCAACGACCCGCTTGAGGCGCTCTTTCTGACCGGATTCGTTCCGGGGCTTCTGATCATCATTTTCATGTCGCTCTACGCCTACTTCTTCTGCAAGCGCAACGAAGCCGATACCATCCCGCGCCCGAGTTTCAGAGAGTTCATCGCCGTCGTACGCGAAAGTATCTGGGCCCTGATGCTGCCGGTGCTGATTTTCGGTGGTATCTACTCGGGATATTTCACCGCCAACGAAGCGGCCGTGGTCGCCTGCTTTTACGCTTTCGTCGTTGAGATCTGTATCCATCGCGACCTGAAACTTCGCGACATTAAAAATGTCGTCATCTCTTCAGCGATCACCTCGGCGACTCTGCTGGTGATCGTCGCCGGCGCTTCAGTGTTCGGTGAATACCTGACATTCGAGCAGATCCCCGGCCAGATCGCAAACGCCGTAGTCGAAAATATCCAGACACCCTGGGTGTTCCTGCTTTCGGTGAATATACTGCTGCTGATCATCGGCATGTTCATGGACATCATTTCCGCGACCCTGATCCTGACGCCGATCTTTTTGCCACTGCTCTCGCGCTTTGGTATCGACACCATGCATTTCGGCCTGCTGATGACACTCAACCTGGGCATTGGCTATTGCACGCCACCGCTCGGCGTCAGCCTCTATATCTCCGGCGCGGTCGCCGACCGCGATCTGATCTATGTCTCCAAGGCGGTTTTGCCTTTTCTACTGATCCAGATAGCCATCCTGCTGGTTCTGACGTTCTGGCCCGACCTGGTGCTGTTCCTGCCCAGGTGGGTTTATCCAACGCCTTGAGCATCATGAGCTCTGACTGAATCCTGCTCCGGCCGGTCAGTCATTAGTCAATTAAAACGGAGGTTGCGATGGAAACGAAAATCCTGATTCCGGTCGATGGCTCCAAAACGGCAGGGCGCACGCTGGAAAAAATCATTACCCTGAGAAAACGCTTCCCTCAGCAATTGACCCTGCTGCACGTTGTTGATGTCGACAAGCTTGCTTATCGCATGATCCCCGATTTCCAGATTGACATGGTCCGTGAAAATGCCGGCAAAGCCGGGCAACTGGTTCTCGATGAGCGGGCCAAAGCCCTCGAAGAGGCTGGCTTTAAAGTTGACGCCCGGCTCGAATTCGGTTCGCCCCGACAAACGATCTGCAGAGTGGCAAATGAAGAAGCCTTTCAGCTCATGGTCATCGGCCGACGTGAGAGTACCGGGGAGATCCGCGATGTGCTGTTCGGCTCGATCGCCAATTACGTCCTGCACAATGTGGCCTGCCCAGTCCTGCTCTTCTGATCTTTTCCGGCAAGGGGAATTATGAATTTTTCCACCGAAGACCTGAACCAGCTCAAGCGCCTCGGCATCGACCCGGAGAAAGCCGCCCGCCAGATCAACCTGCTGCGCACCGGACAGGTTGACATCAAGTTGGAACGCCCCTGTGTTGCGGGTGACGGCATCATTCAGATTCGGCCTGAAACACACGCCCGGCTGAACAGGGCCTTCGAAAAAGCCTCTGCTGCAGGCCGACTCCTCCGTTTTGTCCCGGCCTCGGGGGCCGCTTCACGCATGTTCAGGCAGCTCCGCAAGGCCCGGAACGAAGAACCCGGCATTCAGGCTGATGCAGATTTGCAGCGTTTTCTCGACAATCTTTGCAAGTTCGCATTTTACCCGGACCTGCAAAAGTCCATGGCTGAAGACGGGCAGGATTTGTTTCAGGCAGTGGCCGACCGCGACATGGCGTTGATAACCAGCTATCTGCTCGACCCCTGTGGCCTCAGCTATGCCCTCCTGCCCAAGGGACTGCTGGCTTTTCATAAGGCCGTCGATGGCGCCCGCACGCCATTCATCGAACATCTCGCGGAAGCTGCCCTGCTGAGTGGCCTTGACAGTGACATTGACCTGCACTTTACGGTATCGCCTGAGCACCTGCCGCTGTTCAAAGCGCAACTCTCCGCCTGGCTCAAAACGCTCGAAGACACCTACGGCTGCCATTTCAGAGTGACCTACTCGGAACAGAAACCATCGACCGACACTCTGGTTCTGGACGCCTCTGGACAGCCGCTGCGTGATGCCAACGGCCAACTGGTCCTGCGCCACGGTGGCCACGGTGCCCTGGTAGAAAATCTCAACGACCTTGCGGCTGACATCCTGCTGGTGCGCAACATCGATAATGTCGTCCCCGATGCACGAAAACAGGCTAACCTGATCTGGACCAGGCTCCTGACCGGTTACCTGCTTGAGATCCAGGAGGAGCAGCACGCACTGCTCAAGGCCCTGCATGGTCAAACTAAAGATCCCGTAATCCGCGAACTGGCCATCAGCTTTCTAGTCGACCGCATGCAGACCGATGTGTCGCCGGCCAGCGACAACCAGGCCCTGATCAATGAGCTGGACAGACCGATCCGGGTTTGCGGCATGGTACCGAACAGCGGCGAACCAGGCGGCGGACCTTTCTGGGTACGCGATGAACAAGGGCGGATGACTAGGCAGATCGTCGAGACAGCGCAGATCGATAAAAATGATCCCGAACAGGCCGCTATCCTGTCAAATGCCACCCATTTCAACCCGGTTGATATGGTCTGCGGTGTGCGGGACTGGCAGGGCAGGCCCTATGACCTGACCCGCTTCGTCGACGACAATGCCGTGATTATCACCACCAAGCACCAGGACGACAGAGACCTTCGCGTCCTCGAGCTGCCCGGCCTGTGGAACGGCGGCATGGCCGGCTGGCATACCCTATTTGTCGAAGTCCCCCCCGAAGTCTTCAACCCCGTCAAAACGGTCTTCGACCTGTTGCGTCCGGCACATCAGGGGTAGTAAGATGAGCAGCTGATTTTCCCGACATGTTTTTACCCACGGACAAGAAATCGATGGTTATAGCAATAAAACAACGGTGTTTATGATCGACGAATTTGCATCCCGGCCTGATCCCGAGGTGACCTGTGCAAACTGTGAGGCCTGCTGTTGCCGCCAGGAAGCCATGCTCTTCAACGACACCGAAGTGCCTGATGATTTAATTGAGATCAATGCGCAGGGCGAGAAAAGCATGGCGCGGCTAGATGATGGCAGGTGTAAAGCCCTGGATCGCCATACCATGGTTTGCACGATCTACGAGACGCGACCATGGATCTGCCGTGAATTCGAGATGGGTGGATACGAGTGTCTTTCCGCACGAGCTGACAACCTTTAGCTCACGTTTGGCCGATGACATCGAGGGGCTCAGTGGCAGGGTTTTTAGGATTCATGCAAAATTTCACAAAATTGCTCTCATGAGTTGCTGGAACAACTTGAAGGGTTTTGACGTTTGAGATTAATCGGCGTATATTCACAAGCGTGTCCGCTGCTTGATGAATAAAAATTTTGCGACATATAACAGGTTAACGAAGGGCCATCTGCACGATTGCAGGTGGTTTTTTTGTGGCTCATCAGGGGGAGTCTGTAAAACTTTAGGAATGCCCCTCAGGAGGGGAAGGCCATTTTGCCTCTTATCTAGTGAATCGGCCTGTCTAAGGGTGGTTTAGTAAATCGCTCAATAAATAACGAGAGTCTATTCTGTTGCTCAATGCTGAGTGCTTCGAAGTCAAGACTTTTGCGACGCACCGGGACAATGTCGTCGCGCAATTGATAGTCAGACACCTCCTTCACCGGCAGATCCCCGACGATCAAATCAGATTCATAATAAAGATTGATGGGTGGAATTTTCGAGGTTTTGATCTTTTTACCGAGATAACGGAAAGAGAGGCCACCTTCGCAAATATCAATAATATGGTACGGCAAATCTTCAGAATCCAGGGGAAGGGAAACTAAGGCACGTTCTTGTGCCTTGAACCTTTGGTATCTTCTGACCGGTTGATAACTTGAGTGGTTTTCCATTAAACACTCCCTCATCGAAAACCATGTATTGATTTTTATTGTTTTTAGGAGTTTTTGAAGATTATTTCAGCCCCCTGCCACATTAGAGCCTTGACGGTCGGACATCGGGCCAGCTTTACGACAACATGCTGTCTCACGCGGAGGCAGCTGAAACCGGAAAGATTATCGACTTATAAACAGCCAAAAAATGTCCAAACAAACAGGACCAACTCTTGAAGCAGACATTCCCGAGATTAAATTCAGGTAAACCATCACAAACAGAATCAAATTCAACCAGCACGATTTAGTCCATTAGCGTGGGTCCTGATCCTGACCAGACGCCCCAACGATTGCTACGACACCTTTGAGTCTGTTCTTGGAGGGGTTTTTCTCACCAGTTTTACAATTGGTAGTTTCAAACGACTGTGTTGCCTTTCACAGTCTTCCCGGGTTAGTTGCAAGAAAATACCTGTGCCAGCTAAAAGCACGCTGGCACCGATCAGTATACCAACGGGGTAAAAAAGGTTCCCAGCCAAGTCGAGCTGGCTGTATTTGATAATCATAATGAGGCCCTCAAGGACAAGGGCGATACAAACTGTACCAACAAATCGAGTGATCGTACGTCTAACCGCCATGAAGGTGTGATCATCTTCTTCAGTGTGTTTACAATATTCTTTCCCAACACCCAGCCCCAGTTCAAAGATGGCAAGAGCGATGATGCTTGTGTTGATCGATTTGATTAGAATATTGACGAGTTCTTTCTTTTCGTTTATGCCCTCTAAAAATTGGAACGCCGCGAGTCCTACCAAAAACAAGGAGAGGGACAGGAAAGTCAGTGCTAGCAAGCGGCCCATCATGAATTTCAGATGGTTAACCATTGAATGTTGCTCCTTATCAAAAGTTTCTTTTATGTCAGTTCCCTAATTGGGAATTATTTATATGCAACCCCAATGCCATGATGAACAGGATATTGATTATCGAAATGAGCAGGTCAATCCGCTAAGTATCTATAATATATGGGTGAAGATAAATGAGGAGCACCACATTTCCGCAAGAATAAACATGCTCACGCACGAGCAAAAACGACATCGATGAACACTGTCAACCTTTGGTATCAACTGTTTAGCATCGCAAAGTGAATGTTTTAGTGGCACAATCGACACAGGGTTAAGGAATTTAACGAGAAAGGAGACGTCCATTTGCCAGCCAGCACTCTAAATAGGTTGACGTCGGCTCAAAAGAGTATTTCTCGGATATGTTGCATTATAAGAATGGCCCATCCAGGAAGGACGGGCCATTTTTTCATCTTATTGATGGTGTATTATAATCCACCCAAATGAACTATCGCTCTTCCAGAAGGATAAATAATGTACATTAATTTCACGGGGCGTTTGTCTTCTGCAACGGATTGGTCATAAGGAAGGTCCAAAGTAACTGTCCAGCCAAGCCCATCTCCATCCCTCCAATGGACAAATGCATGCTCGGCTAACATTGGATTTCCCCTTGAAGATAGTCCTATTTCTAAAGCCTCCCCAGGAAGAATAGCATTGACGGAACCAAATTTTTTCGTTGGTTCATGGCTAATTTTAACATCTGTTATCTTGCTCATTGTAGCATTCTTCACAAGAACTCGATCAACTATGACAGGCGGCTTTGCACATGCCATCAAAGAGAGAACAAATGAAAATACGACAAGGCACGAGACAAATTTTTTCATTATAAAAACCCTTAGTCTGAAGATAGCTTCTTTCATATTGTGAGTCTTGACGTTTATTTTAGCTTAGCGTTGAGTTCAAAGGAATAAGTCTCCTTAAAAGCCTGCAATGTAGAATGGCCCCCCTGGGTGGAAGGGCCATTTTTGCATCTTATTGATGGTAAAACATGAGAATAGTGCTGACTTCTGCATTGGAATCAAGCAGCACCAGCTTGATGCATTTATAAACCACCAAGACGATTTGATCCTGACCTTCGGCAAATAGCCATTAAGGGCTTATAATGTTATAATTTTATTGCAGGAAGAGGAGGTGACTACCATGAAAACTCCAGCTCGCTTCATGGATTTCGTAAAAACGAATTATATGGTTGTCGTGATTGCAGTGCTTGGAATTTTTGCTTTTCTGTCGGCCGTCTTGATCGCTTGGCCAGCTATAGCATATATTGCTTCTAAACTCTTTGTTGATTAAGCATTGTAATCTATTTAAACATGAGGCCACCCGTTTCCAGGTGGCCAATCTTTATTTGAATCTAGTTTAGAGAAATACAACTAGAATGAATTTTCGATGACCACTTCACTAAGTGGTAATTGGCCTGGCTTAGGCCAAGAATCCTTTATTTTTTTACCTACAGCCACCATCGCACCCATCACATGATCATCAGGTAGATTTATAAGCTCACCAACTTTTTCTATATCGAAACCAATCATTGGACATGAGTCATAACCCATAGCCTTGGCTGCAAGCATCATAGTTTGCATCGCTATTCCTATTGATCTCTGAGCCTCGTCTCGTTGCAACCAATCACGACCTACATGAAATGGCCCCATCCAGTTAACAAGAAGGTCAGCCACCTCTTTTGGTGCATTTTTCCAATAACGTTGAGGATCCTTAGTCCACGCTTTGACATCAGCCGTCATAATTATCAGAAGAGAGGCGTCAGTCATTTGAGTCTGATCATTTCCATACTCTTTACGGATTCTTTGGCGTAAGTCAGGGTCTCGGACAATGACAAACCTCCAGTGTTGGATGTTGAAGCTTGTGGGAGCTTGAATAGTCGCCTGTAAAAGCTTGCTTTCCTCCTCTTTGGTAAAACGGTGAGCGGGATCAAATTGTTTAATCGCTCTACGTTGATAGATGGCATCAAATGTGTCCATACACTTACTCCTTTCAAAGAGACTCTGTTTCTTTCAGCATAGTATATAGCTGATTTGAGAAAATGCTTGATTGCTTATCAAAGAAAAAGGCCACCGATTCGCGGGTGGCGATTTTCGCTAAGATTAAATTCCCTCTCAAATATCTCGATCAATAAAAAGCCGATTTTCCTCTCGCCAGTCGTGCATTATGATAGAAGGTACTATTAATTATCCACTCCGGTTTTCTAAATGGTCTATTCCCCATTACAAAACCATTAAAGCCTCCAACGCTATGTAGAAAAAAGAGAGTTGTACGATTTTTGTTGACAAAAATTGTCGGGATATAAGAATATTTACTTGATTAAAGGGGAGTAGCTACTGGCGAGAGACATCGCCAGCCCGTGATTCGTCAATACGATGGCTAACACCATCCGGACACGGGGTTGTGACGATAAGTCAAAATCAGCAAGACCTTTATCCGAAGCATATAGCATGTGCTGCGGGTGAAGGTTTTTTCTTTTATCTGCTGCACAAAACTCTCACGGAGGTAAAAGAAATGAACCACATCAAAACCGTTTTTCTCCTGACATCTCTGACCCTGCTGTTGGTTGCCATGGGTAATCTTATCGGGGGCCAGTCCGGAATGATAGTCGCCTTCCTGATTGCGGGAGGCATGAACTTCTTCACCTACTGGTATTCCGACAAGATCGTTCTCAAGATGTACAAAGCGCGTGAAGTCCGCGAGGCTGATCATCCCGATTTTTACGGGATGGTAAGACGCTTGGCCCTTCAGGCCAACATGCCAATGCCCAAGGTTTATATTATCCCTTCAGAGGGCCCCAATGCTTTCGCGACAGGGCGCAATCCTGAAAATGCAGCGGTGGCTGCAACAGAGGGGATCATGCGTCTGCTCACTACGGAAGAACTGGAAGGGGTTATGGCTCATGAACTCGCTCATGTCCAGAATCGCGACACTTTGATTGGAACCGTCGCGGCCACCTTTGCCGGGGCAATTGCCATGCTGGGCAATATGCTGCAATGGGCAGCAATCTTTGGTGGTGGCAACCAGGACGAAGAAGAGGGTGGAGGTATGCTTGGCAGCCTCGCCCTGGCATTTGTTGCGCCAATGGTGGCGATGGTCCTTCAGATGGCCGTATCTCGTTCTCGAGAGTACCTGGCTGACGCAACCGGTGCCCGCATCTGCGGCAAGCCTGGTGCCCTGGCCAATGCACTGCGCAAGCTTCAAATGGGGGCGCAAGCCGTTCCCTTTAAGGACGCAACACCATCGACCGCACATATGTTCATCGTCAATCCATTGACCAGTGCATCAATGTTGAAGCTCTTTTCCACGCATCCACCTGTAGAAGAGCGAATCGCAAGGCTTGAGGCTTTGGAATCCACAAAGGCGTAAATCATTTGATTGAAGAGTCAATGAAAGTTTGAGCCAGGATTGGCTCTGCATTTCATTCAGCGCAAATATGATTAACACAAAAATTATAAGGACAATACATAATGAAACATTTGCTTTTGATTGGCACGTTGGTTGCCACACTGATCCTTGCCGGGTGTGGTGGTGAGAAATATGGTGCCGGTGTGGATGCTTCTGCACAAATGGTGAAGGTCAAGGACGTGTTCTTAAAAAAGAACCTTCTCGGTCAGAAAATCACCCTTGAAGGAAAGATTGTGTCGCAATGCCAGTCAAACGGATGCTGGTTTTTCCTTCAGGATGACACCGGGCAACTCTACATCGACATGGCGACAAACAAGTTCAGTCTCCCCTCTATGCCGAACAAACAAGTCGCAGCCAGTGGCACAGTTGCCAAGTCCCAAAACAATCTTGTTTTGATTGCAACCGGAGTCGAAGTGAAATGAGTGGCTATCTGAAGCTTGCCGTTAAGAACCTGCTGCGACACAGAATCCGCAGTGCCCTAACAATGCTGGGCATAGCGGCCTCGGTGGGGGTGCTCTTTTCCGTCCTCTCCTTCAACAATGGGTTCAACAAAGGTCTTGCCGAAGAATTGGAGCGGACTGGGTTGCATTTCATGGTTGTTCCTTCTGGGTGTGCTCATGAGGTAGCGGCCTTGGTTCTGCACGGCGCTGTCATTCCAAAATTTCTCGATACG
>Ga0224504_10001354_pt1 | contig 10888 bp, 9 predicted proteins | sample SF_Oct11_sed_USG_3_FD_170160 | JGI IMG/M metagenome (GOLD analysis project Ga0224504, IMG submission 170160) | Sediment microbial communities from San Francisco Bay, California, United States - SF_Oct11_sed_USGS_24 | ecosystem: Environmental > Aquatic > Marine > Sediment | place: USA: California... | reverse complement strand
TGAAGCGCTGGCCGCGCGTCAGCAAAAAATATTGCAGGCGCTTTGGCCTTTGCTGCGGCCGGGCGGCCGACTGGTGTATGCAACCTGTTCAGTGCTGCGCGCTGAGAATCAGGACGTGATCAGCGCTTTTCTTGCTGCACCTGATGCGCATGAAATACCTGCACCTGAATGCACGATGCAGCTTTTTTCGACGCCTGCAGAAGGTCCCGGCCATCAGTTGCTGCCCGGCCCTGCAAATACGGACGGTTTTTATTATGCGCTAATGGGTAAGCGCGTTTAGCCAAAAAATTGGGTCAGATAATGTGGCCAATATGTTTTGTGCATGAGCCGTTCGAAATAACTTGTTTAACCCTGCAACTCGAACTTTTTGATGGCAAGACCTGCGCACTGGCGGATAGAGCGCTCGTATTTTTTGCAAGCTGCGTTGCCGGGCATTAGCGCCTCTAAGAAAGCGGTTGAAAATCCGGAGTAAATCAGATTAGCCGGTAATATATTTTTCCAGATCTACAATCGTTGATTGTTGTTCGGCAATGATGGCTTTGACCAAATCGCCGATTGAAATCATTCCGACCAGTTTTTCGCCGTCAAGAACCGGCAGGTGCCGAACCCGTCTGCCTGACATTGATTCCATGCATTGCTGTACATCATCATCAGGTGAGACGGTGATCAGATTGGTGGACATGATTTCACTGACTTTTGTTTTCTGCGATGAACGACTTTTGAGCATGACTCGTCTCGTGTAATCACGTTCCGAAATGATGCCTATAATGTTGTCGTTTTCGACAACGGCCAATGCTCCGATATCTTTTTCGGCAAGCAAGCAAACAGCCTCATAGACAGAAGCATCAGGGCGGATGCCCCAGACATCGCTTCCCTTGTTCGACAAAATTTCTTTTACCCGTTTCATGCAGCATCCTCCTTGCGAATCTGATCCGGCCCCCCGGGGCAGCATGCGGTTATTCTGATTGTTACCCTACTATAACAATGCGACGCAGTGTCGGGTCAAGTAGACCCGACCAGGTGGGTAGACTTGGTCTAGATGCAAGTCAGCTATTGAGGTAACGGCCGAATTCCGCTGCCAGATGTCGGGTAGAGACGCTTGCGACGTCAACAGGATAAGGCGCTGCGTTATATGTATTCCAGAAAATGACCGATTGATCTTGCAGCAGTCCGGCCCGTGCATCGGCGATGAGTGCCGCCATCGCTTTTCCCGTGTAGGTTGTTTCCAGTGCCAGTTGATCGGGTAAAGCCATATTTACAGCTTCAATTGCCTCTGTTGTTGTTTCGGCATAGCCGGGTCCAAAAAACTCATGGCGCAGCGTGACGGATGAAAGTGGGTTATCGATGATGGGCAGACTGGCATCACGATCATGCAGTTCCCGGTTTATTTCCCGGCATAAGCGCTCCAGTCCCTGCTGTGAGGTGACCGGTTCCGGCACGACGCGGACTGCTTCAATTCTGGTTTTCATGTTGGCGAGTTGCAGTCCAAGCGCGAGTCCGGCAACGGTGCCCATTGTGCCGCAGGCTATATAAATGCGCGTGTGCTGATGCGGCGACTGTTTCGCAAGCTCCAGCCCGGCATTCACAAACCCTGTGGCGCCCAGCCATGATGATCCGCCCCATGGAATCTGAAATACCTTATCTGGTCCCGATGCATGTTTCGCTTTTATAGCCTCTGCTATCTGCAACGATTCCTGATAACCGCTGGCCAGTTGCAAGTGTGTGCCCAACAGAGCGTGATAACGCAGCGTTGCGCTTGTATAAGGCGTTGCAGGTTGATCCGTCAGCACGCCGTAACAGTCCAGCCCCAGTTGACGGGCATGTACTGCGGTAGCAAGCACATGATTGGACCCGATGGCACCAAAGGTAATCACGCTGTCACAACCCTGCGCTATGGCTTCACCAAGCAAGTATTCAAGCTTACGTACCTTGTTACCACCATAAAGTGCGTGACACAGACCGTCCTGCTTAATGTCCAGGTCAGCAAGGCTTTGTTTCAGTTGCGCTGATAGCTCCGGGGCAGGCAAAAGCGGTGTAGGGAGATGGGTCAGCTCAGTGCGCGGTAACTTCCGGTGTAAGGCCGGAAACTTTTCTTCAAGGGCGATCATGCGACACAATCATGCAGGCAATTAAGGGTTGCTGTTTTCGCTCGGACCCGGGCAGGCATCAGATGTTTTTTCCAGTGGAAAAAAGCTGCCGCCATTCTGGAATTCAATGCCACCCCCGGCCATATCCTGCTCAGTCAGTTCCCACGTGCGTTCATAGGCGCGATGCTCAGAATCAATGACCGGCCCATTGGGTCGCTTTTGAATCGCCGACACGATTTCACCATTTATAAACTGGCCGTTTCCATCAATGGTAGCCAGCAGTATTGGCGCGAGTCCTTTGTCTCCGGTGATGCTGATGCCATAGTAAGTCGCAAAATTTCCCAGACTGTAGGCAATGAGGCGCTCTTTATAAATTTCCATGGCTCTGGGTACATGAGGGCCGTGGCCAATGACCAGATCAGCACCTGCGTCAATTAAGGTGCGTGAAAAATCCACGACATTGCCGCGATTTTCGCCATAGTAGGTTTCTGTAGCAAAGGGGATGCGGGCAGCATCAATGCCCTCTGCGCCACCATGAAATGAGACGATGACAACATCATAGTTGGCCGCCAGCGTTTGCACTTCGAGTTTGGCCGTTGCCATATCAAGCATCGGATTGGAGTTGGTGAAAGGTGCGAATGCGATTAATGCGGTAGTAATCTGCCCGTTTGGCCAGGTAGCCATGTCACCCATGCGCCCGCTGTGACGTATGCCAGCTGAATCCAGTGCATCCATGCTGGCGCTGCGGCCTGCTTCACCAAAATCACGCGCATGATTATTCGCCAGGCTCACGACAGTGAAGCCGGCTTCTGCAAGCGTTAGCGCATAACGCGCAGGACTTCTGAACAGGTAGCACGCTGACGGGTCTTTGCACCGCTTGACGGGCGTGCCGCCATCCATGAGCACGCCTTCAAGATTGCCGAATGCGATGTCTGCATCCTTTAAAACAGGCGTTACATCAGCAAGCAAATCTTTAGCGTCATTCGGCGGCAGACGATTGGTTGGAAAGTCGGTGCCCAGCATGATGTCACCGACAGCGGCAATGGTAACCCTGGCGCACGCGCGCTCAGCGGCTTCTTGATCGGCTAATTTTCTGGCCCTTTGCCGGGCCATTTCTTCGGCAGAAGGCGCGGGTGGTTTAGCGATATCTTTTGTTTCGACGGCTTTCGGTGTGACGGGTGCCGGCGGGATATCCAGAGGACGCTGATTACGAGCGCAGCTCGCAACTAACAGACAAATCAGTGCCGCTGAAAAATAGCGAAAACAGGTTTTACTGGTCTCCGACACGAATCACCATGACATCAATTTTGGACTGACGCAGTTGACCTCGCAGGTCATTAAGTTTGTCCAGACTATCTATAGGCCCGATACGGACTCTATGATACGTCTTATCGTCAACGCTGACCTTTTGAATTCTCGATTCAATGCCAAGCATCGCCAGTTGAGCCTTCATCCGGTCAGCGTCAGGGTTACTGGAAAATGAACCGGCTTGGAGTACATAGATGCCGGGATCTTTCAGCGGTTCCGGTCGAGCATCGCGCCGCACCACCGTGTCTTCTTCAGGAATGACCACCTCAAACTTGGGCAACATGTCGTAAAACTTGAAGCGCGACTCCTTTTTTTCAGGAAGCCCGTAGCGGGTCTCGGGCGCCGATTCAGTCACTTTTGAACTAGTCGGTGCAGCAGAAGTTGCTGATGGCAGTTCTCTGTCTTTAACGTAAATGGCGGCAGCCACTGACAAGCCGATTGCAAGACCAAACAGTCCCCAGGTAAAGCCAGAGGATTGACTGTTCTTTTTAGTGCGACGTGTGCTTCTCGTCTTGCGTCTGGTTTTGCGTTTGGCCATCAGGTAAGTGCATTTAGTGTCAGTGGTGTTTACATCGACTCGGGCGCAGATACGCCGGTGAGCGCAAGCCCGTTCTTCAGCACCTGTCTTACTGCGTTAATAAGCAGCAGGCGCGCATCGCGCAGCTCAGTATCATCGACAATAAAGCGATGCGCGTTGTAATAAGTATGTAACTCATTCGCCAGTTCACGCAGATAATGAACAAGATGTTGTGGGGCGCATTGCCGGGCTGCCAGCTCAAGAATTTCAGGGTACCTGACCAGTCGCTGGATCAGCGCCTGCTCGTGTTCCTCGGTCAGGCGATCCAGATGTGCTGCGGCCGTTTCAGCTGACCACTTCAAACCGCGTGTTTCCAGTTCACGCATCACGCTCCAGACGCGCGCATGTGCATATTGAATGTAATACACGGGATTATCATTGGATTGTGATTTGGCCAGCTCAAGATCGAAATCAAGATGCTGTTCATTCGAGCGCATGACAAAAAAGAACCGGGCCGCATCGTTGCCGACTTCTTCACGCAACTCGCGCAACGTGATGAACTCGCCCGAGCGGGTCGACATTTTTTGTTTTTCTTCGCCGCGAAACAACGCTACGAATTGTACAAGCCTTACTTCAAGGCAATCAGGTGACTCGCCCATGGCTTCAATGCCGGCGCGCACACGGGGAATGTAACCGTGATGATCAGCGCCCCAGATGTCGAGTAACGTGTCGTAACCACGTTCCCGCTTCTGCAGGTGATAGGCAATGTCGGATGCAAAATAGGTGGTTCGACCGTTATCCCGAACTACGACCCGGTCTTTTTCATCACCATAATCTGTGGCTTTGAACCAAATGGCGCCATCCTGCTCATAGGTCTTGCCGTTAGCTTCAATCTTTTTGAGCGCCTTTTCCACCGCGCCGCTATCCATGAGGCTACGCTCTGAAAACCAGGCATCAGGTCGGGCACCAAATTCCGCCATATCTTCGCGAATATCGCCCAATATTGATTCCAGCGCGCAATTCAAAATGCCTAGAAAAGTTGTTTCTCCCAGGGTTGCTCTGGCGTGTTCGATCCAGGTATCCAGGTAAATGTCCGCATCACCATCAGGGGCGTCGGCCGGGAGCTTTTGGGTGTCCGGTAATAACGAGGCATCAACGGCGTTGCCAAAATCATTGGCAGCCATTTCGGCAATATCCGGTATGTACTGGCCCCGGTAACCGTTACTCGGTAACTCAACCTTGATGCCACCGGCTTGCAGCATTCTGATCCAGACACTGAGCGCCAGAATATCCATTTGCCGGCCGGCATCATTCACGTAGTACTCTTCGTGCACTTCGTGTCCGGTCGCCTTCAGCAGATTAGCCACTGTTGCGCCGTAAGCTGCATGTCGTCCATGACCAACATGCAGTGGACCGGTTGGATTGGCAGAAACATATTCAAGCAGAATTTTCCGGCCGGCACCCAGATCTCCGTGACCATAGCGTTCACCGCGTTCGAGAATGCTCGTGAGTTCGCCATGCAGGGCGGCAGCGGTCAAATGGAAGTTAATAAATCCCGGCCCGGCAATTTCGACCTTTTCGATCAGCCCGGACTCAGGCAAAAGGTCAACAATTTGCCCGGCAATATCACGCGGTTTGTTGCGCATGGGTTTGGCCAGACGCATGGCAATATTGCAGGCGTAGTCACCATGCTGACGGTCGCGGGTGCGTTCAAGCTCCGGTTTAAGTTCTGCATCGCCAGCGGCATCAATGCCGGGCAGCCGCGAGATCGCTGTTTCAATTAGTGCTTCTATTTGGGTTTTCATGCGTCGCTGTCGCGGCTATTTGAAAGTCGGGCATTCTAGCAGGGAGTGACCGGGGGATTGCTGCTTTTGCCTGATGACATCAGAAAAGCTCCAGCGGATCGATATCCAGAGACCAGCGTGCTTTGCGGCCTGATTTCAGGCCCTCGAGTGCCGGGCGCAAGTGTTTGAGTAATCGGTGCAGTTGTCCCCGCTGGCCGGCCTGCAGAAGCAATTGACCCCGGTAGCGTCCTGAACGGCGTTCCATGGGGGCAGGCGCCGGGCCCAGCAGACGAATATCGGTGAGTTGATGGTCCGAAATGATCTGTCGGGCCAGGCTAAAGGCTTCATCAAGATAATCAAAGGCGACCTGACGCAATCCGGCTTCTGCGCGCAGCAATGCGAGATAGCTATAGGGTGGCCAACCCGCAGCGCGACGCTCAGCCAGCGCCTGCTGAGCAAACCCGGAATAGCCCTCTTTAATAAGCGTCAGCAAAAGCGGATGTTCGGGGAAGGCTGTTTGTAAATAAACTTCGCCGCGACGCTCACCCCGACCTGCCCGGCCGGCAACCTGTATAAATGACTGTGCGAGTCGTTCGCTGCTGCGAAAGTCAGTACCGAACAATCCCTGATCAGCATCAATGATGGCGACCAGTGTGACGTTCGGAAAGTCATGACCTTTGGTTAGCATTTGTGTGCCAAGCAGAATGCGGGCTTCACCGTCGCGAATTTGTGCCAGTCGCCGTGCAATTTCACCTTTGCGTCTGGTGGTATCGCGGTCAATTCTGACGACCCCGTGCTGGCCCCATAATTCGTTAACTGCGTTTTCCAGACGTTCAGTACCTTGTCCGACGGGTAACAGATCAGCGGCATGACATTCGGGGCAGGTGTCAGGCATCGCTTGTTCTGCGCCGCAATGATGACAAACGAGTCGCTGCCGTTGCTGGTGATAAACAAGCCGGGCATCGCAGCGGCTGCATTCTGCGAGTTGTCCGCAGCCTGTGCACATGAGCGCCGGAGAAAATCCGCGTCTGTTCAGGTAAATAAGCACCTGACCCTCAGCATCGAGATGACGACTTATCGCCTGCCGCAAGGGATCTGTCAGCCCGTCACTGACGGGTTGGGTGCGCAGGTCAACCAGCCTGATGTCTGGTTGCTGCGCCATGCCGGCCCGATTGGGTAAAGATAAGCGCTGGTAACGACCGGTATCAGCATTTTCCAACGATTCAAATGATGGGGTCGCCGAGCCCAGTACGACGGGGATATCCAGTTGCCGGGCGCGCCAGATAGCCAGGTCACGTGCCGAATAGCGAAAGCCGTCCTGTTGCTTGAACGACGCATCGTGTTCTTCATCAATAACAATCAGGCCCGGATTTTTAAGAGGCGTGAATATCGCTGAACGGGTGCCAATAATGACGCTCGCAGTGCCGTCACGCGCCATGCGCCACGCCTGCAATCGTTCGGTGTCGTTGAGGCCCGAGTGCAACACGGCGACCGGTGTGTCCAGGCGTTGCCTGAAACGCTCAACCAGTTGCGGCGTTAAACCAATTTCAGGGACGAGCACCAGGCTTTGCTTTTGCTGTTGTATCTGATGGGCTATGCAACGCAAATAAACTTCCGTCTTGCCACTGCCGGTTACCCCTTCGAGTAAAAAAGCAGCATAGTGCTCAGCGGCCGAGATAGCTTTTATGGCGGCTTGCTGCTCCGGTGCCGGCACAGGTGGTTTATCACCGGGGAGCTGTGACAATGCGGCTGGTTTTATTTCGCGCTCTTGCGCGATCACAAAAGTTTTTTCATGCAGCGCCTTTAGCGCAGTCCGCCAACTGACTCCGGTATCTGCAAGCAGGGTTTGACTGACCCCTTCCGGATGCTCGCAAATCAGCGAAAGTATTGCCGCCTGCAGCGGCGCTTTGCGCCCCAGTTGCTCGCGGTCGGTAATTTTGCCTTGCTCAGTCGGCAGCCAGATGCATTCGGTAGCTGTGACCGGATCGCCTTTGCGCAACAAGCCCGGTAATGCGGCGGCTATCACTTCACCCGGCGGGTGCTGATAATAATCAGCGGCAAATTCGGTCAGACTGAGCAGGTGATTGTCGAGTAAGGGCTCAGCATCGATTATTTGATCGGCGGCTTTTAGTTTGGTGTCCGCTATTTCAGAATGATGGGTAATGGCAGTAATGACACCAAGGCGTTGTTTCTTGCCGAACGGCACTCGAATGCGCTGACCCGCGATGAGTGGCCCCTGATATCCGGCGGGTGGCAAATAATCAAACAGCCGCATCAGCGGCGTATTAATGCCTACCCTGAGGATCTTTCGAGTCTTTCCGGTGCCGGTCACGGGTTAATCGCGGTTTTGGCTGAAAAAAGCATCAAGTTGTCCACAGAACCTGTGCATAACTGTGTGGAAAACTCTGTTTTGTGCCGCCGGATACCGCATTCTCTGTAATAACCAAACATTCTGATTAAAAAATAACCTATATTAATAATTATTATTATAAACAATAAGTTGTGTTGACTTCGTAAACTACTGCAAGGCAAAAGACAGCTAAGATCATGCTGCCATTAGTCCGTTGTGCATAACTGAAGTCACCCGGCACTTGTCAAGTGTCGCATTATTTTACATTTTGATGTGCAAGCAGCAGGTTTTTGACGCTTTCTGCCTTACTGTTCCAGCGCATGATACGTTAACCGCCCGATCACCGGGCATTAGATAAAGGAGTCATCATGCTGCACTGGACCGGACGTGGATTGTTACTTTTGGTCGTTCTGATTTACTTCATGGTAGGCAGTGTTTTGTCTTTCAGCCCCGAGCGAATCGGCATTGTGGGTCTTGAATTTATCGCGGCCGAGACCTCAACCGCTATTCGCACCTGGGGCGGATTCTTTTTTGCCGCGGGCTTCATTGGCAGCGCAGGTGTGATTCTGCGGCGATGGTCAATGCCCAGTGCTGTCGCGATCTGCATTGTGTCAGGCTGCGTTGTGACGGCCAGGGTGTCAGGCATTGTTATTGATGGCGTCGACGAGCGTCAGCTGAGTGAGCTGCGTGATGAAGGATTGGGCCTGGCCATTGCGCTCGGCGCGTTATTCTTTCTTTGGCTGGCCGCCCGCAGGCAATAAAAAACCGCGCCTGAAGCGCGGTTTTTTATTAAAGACTTTCACTTTTTCGATTACCAGCAGTCATCAACATTAGCGTTTTCTTCCTGCTGTTCACCTGTGCTGAGCAGCGATAAATTGCCACATTTTGTATCACGCGCAGCTTGCACGAGCTGAGGTGTTGTTTGAATGGTATAGGTGGTTGGCGTCTGGGCTGCTATCTGAAATACATAGGTGCGATTCGCATCATCGGCAGCAACCATTTGCCCGTCATTGTTGACACCGATATTGTCGGCGCCATAACCGAGTGCTGTTAAGTTAGCCGCATAGGTCCGGTTATCAAGAAAGAATTGTTCCTGACGGTCGGCAATCTGATACAGCATATTTTTAGCCGCCTGACGATGGCTGCGCACGACGTACTCTGTGTATGACGGATAAGCGACGGATGCCAGTATGGCGATAATGACCACAACGATCATCAGTTCGATCAGCGTAAAGCCACTCATTTTTTGATGTGTGGCAGGGTTAATTTCAGAATTCATGAATGTGCTCCGTGCTTAATCATGGTTAAAAGACGGCGACTACAGGTCGCCGTCTTCTTCCTCGAACCAATAGGTTTCAATACGTGTTGAGGTGCCGGTGTCTTCGAAGTCACCATCCGGACGCAAAATGAAGTTCTTGGGGATCGATACAACTTCGGCAGGAATACCCGCTGACTTCAGCTTGGTAGACCGCTCCAGTTCTTCAGTTGTGACGTCATAGTTATTGATTGCCCAACCACTCTTCAGTCCGACAGCGTACAGACGACCGCCACCCTCTTTGGGGCCACATTGCGTGATGCCTTCATCCGGCACGTAAGTCGTGAAATACACGGTGTTGGCAATCGTGACGGGTGACGACAATTGTTTTTCACCGGTGTTTTCCAGCTGCAATCGCCAGCCGTCCGTCAGGTCGGCTTCACAGGGCGTGCTTGAACTAAAGCAGGTGTTGGTGATGTTGCCCAGGTTGGCATACGTGGTTGTGCGGTCCACACCAGCACCCGGTGCCGTTGCACCGTCTTTGACCATATAAGACCAGTTAGCAACCAGGCCAGCCTTATCAAGAGGGTCGGGGCGATCGCCGCTGCCCAGAACGACCGCATCAAATCCAACATTATTGGATTCAAATGTCTGAATGACATCAGGGCGATGGAAGAAACGTCTGTCATTGGCTTTGTCCGGCGTAGCCAGCGCATGCCGGCCCAGTCGTGCAAACAAGGTCAGCTTCCAGTTGGACTTGTCCGTGCCATTGATGTCCGCTCGCCAGAGATTACCGCCGGTATCACCGACATACAGACGGTCAGTGATGAAGTTGCCGTCGCTGTCCAGCGCTGCAACCGTTGACGGGATGCTGTCGACCAGATCGGCGTGATAGAACTGTGCGGTGCCGCCCAGTCCGCCGCTGAACGGTCCAGGGCCCGCGGCTTTCCAGATCAGATCCCCGGTTTCCAGGTCAACAACGAAAATGGCATTACCTTCGTCGTCATCCGTGCCGACGCCACTGCGATCATCCTTGTTCAGATCGTAACCACCCGCAAAAGCGAGTGCCGGGCGCAGTGAGCCGCCTTCCTCGGTGGAGATGATACGCGGAGTGCTGAACGTATAACCGAGTTCGGCAAAGCCGGCGTCATTGTTGTCTTTCTTCCACAGCAACTCAGGATTTTCCGGGTCACTGACATCCAGCGCATAAATTGATTTGCCGCCGCGACGCAGCCCGAAGATCAAATAGGCTTTTTCACCAATATCAATCGTGCCGTTACCGTTCATATCTTCGAGATAAGCGACCGGTGCGCCGTCAACCATATAAGGGTGCGTGACGCCGGCGGCATTGTTTCGGTGAATTTTGACTTTATCCATGACCGACTGCGGCATGAAGGCCCAGACTTCTTCGCCACTTTCACCCGACGTGCCGGTCGTATTGCGCAAGAAACGCATGTAGCCGTCGTTAGAGCCTACCGCAATATAAATGGCCGGGTTGTTAGCACTATAGCCAACGCCACGGCTGCCATAGTTCAAAGGCAGAGGACGGGAATGCAGCGCGTCGGCCATCAGCCATTCGCGGGCTTC
>Ga0224504_10001353_pt1 | contig 10894 bp, 9 predicted proteins | sample SF_Oct11_sed_USG_3_FD_170160 | JGI IMG/M metagenome (GOLD analysis project Ga0224504, IMG submission 170160) | Sediment microbial communities from San Francisco Bay, California, United States - SF_Oct11_sed_USGS_24 | ecosystem: Environmental > Aquatic > Marine > Sediment | place: USA: California... | reverse complement strand
TTTAATCAGATCATAAACCAGCGGAATGGATTCGCTGTCGGGTAGCTGATAGAACAAATCGATCGGGGTATCGGCCAGGTTATCGGTAATGCGACTGTTGCCAATACCTTCAGAGATTGAACCGCCTTCGGCTTTAAGTTCGCCGTTAACAAAAAAATTGTACAGCGCGGAACCGGTCGGGTCTGCGAGACCAATTTTGATATCCGGGTTTTTCGTTTTTAATGCACGGGCGACACCCGCCAGCGTACCGCCGGTACCGACGGAACAGATGAAGCCATCAATTTCGCCGTTGGTTTGTTCCCAGATTTCCGGCCCAGTGGTTTGCTCGTGATACTCGCGATTCGCGGTGTTGTTGAACTGATTGGCCCAGACAGCGCCTTGCGGGTGGCTCTCGTTCAGTTCTTCGGCAATGCGTTCTGAAACTTTGGTGAAGTGATTCGGGTCTTTCAGCGGCACCGCCGGGACGAGATGCAACGTGACGCCATAGGACTTGAGCGTATCGATCTTGTCCTTGCTCTGGTTGTCCGGCATGACAATGACGACTTCATAGCCCAGTGCGTTGCCGACAACCGCGAGGCCAATGCCGGTATTGCCAGCCGTACCCTCGACGATGATGCCGCCCGGGTTCAGTTGTCCCCTGCGCTCGGCGTCGCGGACAATGCCCAGTGCTGCACGGTCCTTGATCGATCCGCCCGGATTCATGAATTCTGCTTTACCCAGAATTTCACAACCGGTCGCGTCCGAAATGTGGTTCAGACGAATCAGCGGTGTGTTGCCAATGTAATCAATCGTAGAAGGGTATTGCTTGCTCTTCATGCTCTTTGTTCCGTTAAATCAGCTTTCCAATGCGGCCAGTTGATCGGCCTGGTATTCGTTATTCAGAGGTTCAATCAAATGACCCAAGTCACCCATGAGCACATCATCCAGCTTATACAGTGTCAGGTTGATGCGGTGATCGGTGACACGGCCTTGCGGGAAATTATAAGTGCGAATGCGTTCCGAGCGATCTCCTGAGCCGACAAGACTTTTGCGTTCAGCCGCTCTTTCCTGTTCTTGCTTTTGACGCTCTTCATCAATCATTTTTGCTTTAAGTAACGACATCGCATGGGCCCGGTTTTTATGCTGTGAGCGTTCATCCTGACACTCGACCACGATGCCGGTCGGCAGGTGGGTCAGTCGTACAGCCGAATCTGTTTTGTTGACGTGCTGACCACCGGCGCCAGAGGCGCGATAAGTGTCCACCCGCAAATCCGCCGGGTTGATGTCGATCTGATCATCGACATCGGCGACTTCCGGCAACACCGCAACGGTGCAGGCCGAGGTATGAATGCGACCCTGTGCCTCGGTTTCGGGCACGCGTTGCACGCGGTGGGCGCCGGACTCAAATTTCAGTCTGGAGTAGGCACCATTGCCGATGACTTTGCTGATGATTTCCTTGTAACCGCCGTGGTCGCCTTCGTGCTGGCTTATGATTTCCAGTTTCCAGCCTTGAGCGTCGGCATATTTCAAATACATCCGGAACAGATCGCCGGCAAAGATCGCCGCTTCGTCACCGCCAGTACCGGCGCGAATTTCGAGGTATATGTTGTTGTCGTCATGAGGGTCTTTGGGAATGAGCGCTTTGCGCACGGCGATTTCAAGTTCGCCCATGCTTTTTTTCAGGGCATTCAGTTCTTCCTGACCCATGTCCCGCACGTCCGCATCGTCATCGCCGAGCATTTCTTCTGCAGCGTCCTGATCGTCCTGTGCTTGCTCATATTTTTTAAAGAGTTCAACGACTGGTTCCAGCTGCGAGAATTCAACCGATAAGTCCCGGAACCGGTTCTGGTCATTAATGACTTCCGGGTCCGATAACAGGCCGGCCAGTTCTTCAGAACGGGCGACGAGCTGCTGTAATTTATCGATGAGACTTTTTTTCAAACTACTTTTCCGTGCAGGATATTCCGCTAATGATCTTCCACCGGGAGTCTTCCAACAGGAATATTCCAAATGGGGCATGACGCCATGCCGGCGCCGAGGCGCAATTGTCTGTTGCCTGACCGGGCCTGACAAGGACTTCCGAGGATCATCGGCGTGATGAGCAAAATGAATCGTACTTTTTCCTTTATGATGATGCGCATGTCTTTGAGTTTTGTACAACTGTCGCCCCGGTTCGTTTGCTGCAGCCATGTATGGCGCTTGATGGTGTTAGCGATTGCTTTGGTCATATCCGGTTGCGCGCGTGATGTGCAGGAGCCACCGGAGAGTCCCGCTTATATACCGGGCGTTGCTTATTATCAGTTGCTTGCAGAGATCGGGCTGGAAAGAGGCGAGTATCTTGCTGCAGCCGAAGAGTATCTGAATGCAGCCCTGCAAAGTCCGAATCCTGCCCTGGCCGAAAGAGCGACAGAATTTGCCTTTGAATATGGTTATGAGGCTTATGCGCTCAGTGCCGCGCAACGCTGGTTGGTACTGGAGCCTTATAACCGGGTGGCTCATGAATATGCAGGGCGTTTATTCGTCAGGCGTTATGCGATTGATAAGGCCTATGTCCACTGGCGGGCACAATTGGGTCCCGAGCCGACGGCTTTCGAATTGCAGGCGGTAACCAGCAGTTTGTCTGACGAAGACAATGTTGACGGGGTCACGGTAATCCTCAAGCGATTAGCCCGTGAATTTCCGGCCGCGCCGGAGCTGCAGCTTGATTTGGCCAATGCGGCGCTGCGTTCGGAGGATGCCGACCTTGCCTTATTTGCAGCCCGTCGGGCAGCGCTTTTAATGCCGGACAATGAGGGGGCACTATTACTGGTCGCACAGTCGCTGGCGGCAACCGGTTATGAGTCAGAGGCTTTCAGGTTGCTCAATGATCTGCTCGCTAACGGCGGTTCGGTCATGGTGGGCATCGAATATGTGCAGTTGCTCGCCGCGGTGGGTCGCATGCAAGAGGCTAATGAAAAGTTGGCGGCGCTTTCGCGGCAGCTGGGCGGACAGCCGGATCTGATCAGGATGCAGGCGTTGCTGAATTTTGCAGCCGGTGACTGGGATAGGGCCGACCTCGCATTCAGGCAGTTGCTGCAGGCACAGCGAAATATCTATGAGTGTTATTACTATCTGGCCCGGATCGCGATGATTCAGGGGGAAGATGATGTCGCACGTAATTATTTTTCCCGCGTGGGTAGTGGTCGCTACCGGTTGCCGGCGCGTATTGGTCTCAGTGCCGTATTGCAGGATGCCGGTGCGAATGAGGAGGCCGTGCAGACACTGATCGATTTTGCCGACGATTATCCGCGCCTCGCACTGAAAGCGGCCCCGGCCCGGGCGCAGTTATTGTTTGAACAGGGCAGGGTTGATGCGGCACTCGATATTATGGCGGAGACGCTGGCGTTGCAGCCTGACTCACTGAACTTGTTAATTACTTATAGCGCGATGCTGGATCAGGCTGGTCAACTCGATAAAGCGCTGCAGGTTATGGAGCGCGCGCTAAGCATCGCACCCATGAATGCGAATGCGATCAACGCATTGGGCTATACGCTGGCGAATCGCACGCGCCACAAAGACGAGGCTTATGAGTTAATCAGAGTTGCGCTTGAGCTGTCACCTGATGACCCGGCGATCATCGACAGCATGGGTTGGGTGCTGTTCAAGATGGGTCGGGAGGCGGAAGCGCTGAGTTATCTGGAACAGGCTGAGGCCCTGATGAGTGATCCGGAAATCAGCGCGCATCTGGGTGAGGTCTTGTGGGCGAGCGGCGAACAAGATCAGGCGCGGGCATTGTTTGACCGCGCATTGCAGGAATTTCCGCAGAATGCCGTGCTGCAGGCTGCCAGTAATAGAGTGTTGAATTAATGATCAGGGCAATCAAATTCCTGGCAACCGTATTGCTGACAGCTGCATTCGTGACAGGCTGTGCCAGCCGCGCCGTGGCACCTGTCGCGGATGTTGACTGGCAAGCGCGTGATCAGCAGTTGCGCCAGTTGTCCGGCTGGGAAGCACGCGGACGCATTGCTATAAAAGCGGGCTCTGAGGGTGGCTCGGGCAACCTGCAGTGGCAACAGCAGGGGGAAGCGGCAAGTATCGCACTCAGCGGTCCGTTTGGTGCCGGTGCCATGCAAATTGACTGGGCGCCGACTGAAATTGTGGTCACGGACAAGAACGGCAAGCAGGAACTGATTTATTCAGGCGATTATGCCGCCGAAATTTTTCTGAGCCGGCAGTTGGGCTGGGACTTCCCCGGCGGTAGCGCGCGTTACTGGTTATTGGGTGTTGCTGATCCGGCATACAGCAGTCATAAGTCTTTTAATGAGGAAGGGTGGTTGCGACAGCTGGAACAGCGCGGCTGGGTCGTTACCTATGACCGCTTTACCGATATTAATGGTCGCTGGATGCCGCGCAAGATCGTGCTGCAGGGCGGTCGGGCGCGGATTAAAATGATTATCGATGATTGGCTGTTGTAATTGCGCGTTCGCATTGACACACCTGATGCGTCAAATCACAATACCCGCGCCCTGATGAGGCTCGTTTGCAAGGTCATCAGGGGTTGGATATTGGGGCGTAGCCAAGTGGTAAGGCATCGGGTTTTGATCCCGTGTACCGCAGGTTCGAATCCTGCCGCCCCAGCCATTTTTTCACCTGCGGAACGAAGGTTGGTTTTGTGAATACCGATAGTGCGCTAGCGATCCCCAATATGATGGTCTTTACGGGGAATGCCAACCCGGAACTTGCGGCGCGCGTTGCTCGTCAACTGAAACTCCCGCTCAGCAACGCTCAGGTTGCCCGATTCAGTGACGGCGAGATCAACGTCGAAATCAACGAAAACGTCCGCGGTCGCGATGTATATATCGTGCAATCGACCTGTCCACCGGTGAATGACAATGTCATGGAATTGCTGGTCATGGCCGATGCATTGCGCCGCGCCTCAGCTGCCCGGATTACGGCCATCATTCCTTACTTTGGTTATGCCCGGCAGGATCGCCGGCCGCGTGCGGCTCGTGTGCCTATCACCGCGCGTCTCATCGCCGGCATGATTGGTGAAGCGGGTATTGATCGGGTGCTAACGGTCGATTTGCATGCTGACCAGATCCAGGGCTTCTTCTCGATACCGCTGGATAATGTTTACGGTTCTCCGGTACTGCTTGGCGACTTGTGGAAGCACAAAGAGGACGACATGGTCGTCGTGTCACCGGATATCGGTGGCGTCGTGCGTGCCCGCGCGCTAGCTAAACGCATGGACGATCTGGATCTGGCGATCATTGATAAACGTCGCCCGCAACCTAATCAGTCTGAGGTGATGAATCTTATTGGTGAGGTCGACGGTAAAACCTGTGTCCTCATCGATGACATGATCGATACCGCGGGCACGCTGTGTCTGGCGGCCAGCGCACTGAAGAGTCGAGGCGCCAAGCGGGTTGTGGCCTATATCACGCACCCTGTGTTGTCTGGCCCGGCGGTTGAGCGTTTGACGAATTCTGAGCTGGATGAGCTGGTTGTGACCGATACGATTCCGCTGTCTGAGCCCGCTGCTGCCTGTGGCAAGATCCGTCAGCTCAGCGTGGCTGATTTGCTGGCCGAGACGATCCGCCGGATGGCGCTCGATGAGTCCGTGAGCTCCCTCTACCTCGACTAGCCTGTCTGCACTGGCCTGGCTGCATTAGCCGACGATATTTGACATAACTCATCCGGCACTTCACTTTGCGGACGTGTTAGCCGGTCCGCTAACCCCTTGATTAAACGGTTAACAGGGTCGGGTGACTCTGCTATGATCGCCGCCCCTTAATAAACCCGCTGTGTCCCGGTCGCAGGGCCACAGTCGATTAGACCTAAATCAGGAGTCCATCATGGCTGAAGTATTTGATCTGATCGCGGAAGAACGAACAGACTCAGGGAAAGGTGCGAGCCGCCGCCTGCGTCGAGCTGGTAAAGTTCCCGCGATTGTTTATGGCGCAGGTCGCGCCCCGCGAGCAGTTTGTTTTGAAGCGAATCCACTGCTGCACAAAATGGAAAATGAATCATTCTTTTCCAGCGTGCTGACTGTCAATGTTGGCGGTAAAGCCCGTCAATGTATTTTGAAAGACGTGCAAATGCATCCGGCCAAGCGTCAGGTTTTGCATGTTGATCTGCAGCGCATTGTTGCTGATGAGAAGATCAAGATGACCGTGCCGTTGCACTTCCTGAACGAAGAAACAGCGCCGGGCGTGAAGCAAAGCGGTGGTAGCGTTTCACATCTCGTGACCGAAGTTGAAGTCAGTTGTTTCCCGGCAGATCTGCCCGAGTATATCGAGTTGGATATCGGTGAAATGGAACTCGATGATTCACTGTCAATGTCTGACATCAAGCTGCCCAAGGGTGTTGAGCTGCTTGACCTGACTGAAGAAAACGACCCGGGTGTTGTTGCTATTCATGTCATCAAGGCTGTTCAGGTTGAAGAGGAAGAAGGCGAAGAAGCAGAAGGTGGCGACACCGAAGCACCGGCTTCCGAAGAGCCAAAAGAAGGTGGCGACGAATAACGTCGAACCTGATCGATATAAAAAAGCCGTGCATTTGCGCGGCTTTTTTTTTGCGTGTTAATGTCATGTATCTGTAGGCGGGGTCAGGCCCCTTAAATCTATGAGTGAATCCCCCACACTAATCGTCGGCCTCGGTAATCCGGGCTCAGAGCATGAACGTGACCGCCATAACGTGGGTTACTGGCTCATTGAAGATATGGGATCCGGCTTCACCGGTGAACAGAAACTGCTTGGCGATGCGACGCAGGCATCCATTAATAATCAGAATATTCGTTTGCTGAAGCCCACCACCTATATGAACCGCAGTGGTCAGTCGGTGCGTCAGACGATGGACTACTTCAAGCTGCCAATAGAGCGGGTGCTGGTTATTCATGACGACCTGGATCTGCCGCCGGGCACTGCGCGCCTGAAGCGGGGTGGTGGCCACGGCGGGCATAACGGTTTGCGAGACATCATCACGCATTGCGGAAAAGAATTTTTGCGGCTGCGCATTGGTATCGGGCATCCGGGTCGCAAGGAACAGGTTGCCGGGTTTGTGCTGCGTCCACCGGGTAAATCTGAGCTACCGGATATCCGTGATGCGCTGGATGCTGGGCGCCGCGCGATAGAGATTCTGTGTGGTGACGGACTCGAAGCTGCAATGCGCTATCTGCACACGGTCACACCGCCAAAAGACCCAACTAAAGATCTGGGACCTGCCGGTTAACGAGCGGTGCCGGAGTTTAAGTTTTTAAGTTCTATAGGCTCATATGACTTAAAAACTTAAACTCCGGCACCCGTTGGATTCGGCACCCGTTGGATTTATTTAACTGCCGAGCAGGGCGACTATCCAGCCAGCACCGACAAATGTGCCGATACTGCTGCCCAGGTTAGCGAGCACAATCACGAGTAAGACCTTGATGACCCGGTTTGACCAGATGCCTTTGGCGCTCGTCAGGTCATCAGCAATATGTTCCAGATCAACAACCCGTGGTTTTCGCAGCCAGGCTTCCATGAGGCCGCAGACCCAGCCCGCTGCAATTGTTGGGTTCAGTGACGTTATCGGCGCGGCGATAAAGGCCGTTAATATCGTGAGCGGATGCGCAAGGGCAAACATGGTGCCGATTGCGGCGGAGATGCCGTTAGCCAGCACCCAGGCAATGATCATCTGTTCACTGGTCTCCCTTCCCGAGAGCACAAAGCCGGCGACGATCAGGCTCAGAATCACCAGCGGAATACCCCAGCCGATGATTTTAAATATTTTCTTGGGCGGGGGTATTTCGTTGAGCTTTTCGACATCAATGTTCGAGCCGAATAATTTCTTGATACCAGGTACATGGGCCGCGCCGACGACGGCTACCACGGTGTTCCCGGGTGCAGCCTGGATCTTGGCCGCCAGATACTGGTCACGCTCGTCTATCAGGGCCGTTTTGACACCAGGCAGTTGGCCGGAGAATTCATCAATCGCAATGGCGAGTTGATCACCGGTCTTCAGTTTCTCGATGTCTTCCGGAGAAATGTCTTCGTTGCTAAACATCGAGGCAATTAATGAGAACACCACTTTGATAAGCGTGAAGAACCCGGCACTCGACCAGGCGCGTTTCAATGTAGTGCGGACTTCGCGGTCGACCATGGCCAGGTCGATATCGAGTTCATGGCTGACCTGCATCGCACGATGCATTTCTTCACCCGGCCGGATCCCGAATTCATCGGCGAGCTTTTTCTGGAAGGTCGATAACGCCAGTTGTGCCATCAATACGTAAGCCCGCCCGGATTTGATGACGCTGTATATGTCCGTGTCTTTCCAGCGTTCGGGATTGGCCAGCGTTTCGTAACGGGAGTCGCAGAGTTCCAGCGCCACGGTGTCCGGACGCTGTTCACGGATGGTCTTTTCAACAAGGTCCGCGCTTTCGGCGCTAACATGCGCGGTGCCGACCAGATAGAAGCGGCGGCCGCCTTCTTCAATCAGGTCAACGTTTGGTTCTATTTCAGTTATGACTGGCATGGCGGCGCATTATAAGGGTGATTGGCAGCACAAAGCCCGATCACACTCAAAAAGTGTAACCGGGCTCTGAGTCGCTAATGTTTACAGGCTGTCGCGGACGATTTTGGCGCCGGCGGCGAGACTATTGAGTTTACCCAGCGCAACGTCATAAGGGATCGGTGTCATGCCACAGTTCGTGCACGGCAGGATCCGTTCCGGATCCACGTACTTCATGGCAGAGCGGATCGTGGCGGCTACTTCTTCCGGTGTTTCAATATGGTCCGGTGTAACGGCCACGGAGCCGACCATCAATACCTTGTCCTTGAGAATAGCCATGACTTCGTGTGGGACGTGCGATGACGCGCATTCCAGTGAAATCTGGTCTATTTTGCTGGCATTAAGTGCCGGGAAGATTTTTTCGTACTGACGCCATTCTTCACCGAGTGTTTCTTTCCAGCGAATATTCTCTTCAATGCCATAGCCGTAGCAGATATGCACAGCTGTGGTGCACTTCAGTCCCTCAATGGCGCGATGCAGAGTGTCGATACCCCATTCATTGACATCATCAAAGAACACATTAAATGCGGGTTCATCGAATTGAATGATATCGGCCCCGGCGGCTTCGAGTTCCTTGGCTTCGTCATTCAGCAATTCGGCAAAGGCCATCGCCATGTCGGCCCGTGAGCCGTAATGGGCATCGGCAATCGTGTCGCAAATCGTCATAGGCCCGGGCAGGGTGAACTTCAGTTTATGATCAGTGAGACCGCGGACGAACTTGAACTCTTCCACATGGACCGCTTTGGGTCGTGACAGTTTCGAGGTGACTGTCGGGACTTCGAGGTCATAGCGGTTGTCCCGGATGCCCATGACCGTCTTCGTATTCTGGTCTATGCCCTCAATGCCCTCGAGGAAAGTGTGGACAAAATGTTTACGGAAGACTTCGCCGTCGGTCAGCACATCAATACCGGCTTCTTCCTGATGGCGAATCCATTCTGTGACAGCGCGGCGCTTGCCCTCTTCGAGTGCCTCGCCTTCTAGCTTCCAGTCACCCTTCAGGGCTTCTGGCTCAGCGAGCCAGTCGGGGCGCGGCAGACTGCCCGCGATCGTGGTTTCCAGCATGTTCAATGACTCCTTCAGTCAACATCAGAGAAAAATTACCGTATCAGTGAAATAAATGTCGCTGACGCTGTTTTTCCGTATAAAATCGCCGCCCTTATGGCTATACGATGTGGAATTGTTGGGCTGCCGAATGTTGGCAAGTCCACTTTATTTAATGCGCTCACGGCAGCAGAGATTGCGGCCGAGAACTATCCATTCTGCACCATTGATCCCAATGTGGGTATCGTTCCGGTGCCTGATCCGCGGCTCGGACAACTCGCCGAGATCGTGAAGCCGCAGAAAATCCTGCCGACGACGATGGAGTTCGTCGATATTGCCGGTCTGGTTGCCGGCGCATCCAAGGGTGAGGGGCTGGGTAACAAGTTTCTGGGCAATATTCGTGAGACCCATGCGATCGCCCATGTCGTGCGCTGTTTTGATGACGATGACATCACGCATGTTTCGGGCAGCGTGGACCCGCTGCGGGATATCGGGGTCATTAACACTGAACTCGTGCTGGCCGATCTCGAGTCAATCGATCGCGCGCTGCACAAAGCTGAAAAAGCAGCCAAAACCGGCAAGAAAGAAGATGTTGCCTGGCGTGATCTGCTGGCCCGCATGCAGGCGCACCTTGATGCCGAATTGCCGGCGCGCACGTTTGATTACGGCAATAACGATCCGGTCGAGCTCAAAGAATTCAATCTGCTGACCGCCAAGCCGATCATGTATATCGCCAATGTCGATGAGGCAGGCATACAGTCGGGTAACGACTGGGTAGAGCAGGTCAAAGCGCTGGCTGAAAAAGAGGGTGCTGAGATTGTCATGGTCTGTGCGGCGATGGAAGCAGAAATTGCTGTGCTTGAAGAAGAAGACAAGGCGATGTTTCTAGAAGAGCTGGGCCTTGAAGAGCCGGGTCTCGATCGCGTCATTCGTGCGGGTTACAAACTGCTCGGCTTGCAGACCTACTTCACGGCTGGTGAAAAGGAAGTCAGAGCCTGGACGATCAAAGTTGGCAGTACGGCACCTCAGGCTGCAGGCGCGATTCACACCGATTTTGAGAAAGGTTTTATTCGCGCTGAGACGATCGCTTTCGATGACTATATTGCCGGCAACGGTGAGCAGGGTGCGCGTGAAGTCGGTCGGTTACGGTCAGAAGGCAAGGACTACATCATGGCTGAAGGCGATGTCGTCCACTTCCTGTTCAATGTCTAGGCGCGTTCGGTAATAAAATCAGGAAGTTGCCGGGATTTACCCGGGGCTTCGGGTTGACAGGGGCAGGGTCTGCACAGAAAATGCCCGTCCCTTCGAGATGGTGATGTAGCTCAGCTGGTTAGAGCACGGCACTCATAAT
>Ga0224504_10001352_pt1 | contig 10902 bp, 10 predicted proteins | sample SF_Oct11_sed_USG_3_FD_170160 | JGI IMG/M metagenome (GOLD analysis project Ga0224504, IMG submission 170160) | Sediment microbial communities from San Francisco Bay, California, United States - SF_Oct11_sed_USGS_24 | ecosystem: Environmental > Aquatic > Marine > Sediment | place: USA... | reverse complement strand
CGGTGGATCGGTGGGAACCTCAATGATTCCTCCTTCAGTAACAGCATATCCACCCCCCTGGATGACAAAATCGTTGACGCTGCGATGAATAAAACTTTTGTTGTAGTCTCCGTCAACGACATAATTCAGAAAATTGCCAACGGTAGCGGGAGCTTGCTCGTCAAACAGCTCAATGACCACGTCTCCCAGGACGGTTTTTAGCGTTACGCTGCTCGCCGTCACCCCGGGGGAGGCAAACAGGGCCACGAGCATCAAGAAAAGGACGCCCGCCGATCGGGCCGTGGGAATACGGTAGGTCACAGGATTAAACTCCAGGGTTCAAGCCGGGGAATTGTGCAGGTTTCAGAGCGAAAAAGCTAATTTCCCGGAAATGGATCAGACCAGGTCCAGCGCGTACTTTTTCAGATCCTGCAGTTTGACGACTTTTAACGCGGCGGCATGTGTGGCCTGCAACACGACCCGGGGTGCGGCACCGGCTTCCAACGCTTCCTGCCAGCGTGCCGCGCAGAGGCACCACTGGTCTCCCGGTTTCAGGCCCGGAAAACCAAATTCAGGCATCGGGGTGCTGAGGTCATTCCCGCTGAATCGCGAAAATTCCAGGAACTCCCTGGTAACCCTTACACAGACCGCATGCAAACCGATGTCCTCGCTGCTGGTGTTGCAGCAACCATCCCGGAAAAAGCCGGTGACCGGATTGTCAGAGCAAGGCAGGAGAGGTTCTCCCAAAACATTAAGTTTGGCGTCCATTCTCTTATCCTAGTCCAAACACCGGATCAGTTCTGGATATCCGCTGAAATTTTTCTGCTGGCCACGATGAAATGAACCACGGCCCAGACCTTGGCAAAGAGCGCCGTACTGATCATCGCATAGCGCAAACCGTCCGCATCACCAAACCCGGGTCGCAACAGGTCGGACAGGGAGCCAACCACCAATGGCCCCAGTCCCAGGCCAACCAGGTTGACGATAAAAAACAGCGCTGCTGATGCTACAGCTCGTTGTCTCAATCCCACCAGCGAATGACTGACTGCCAGGCATGGACCCAACCAGGTCGCGCCAAGGATCATGTAAGGGATATACGAGATGAACATGCGCCCCGGCGTCAAGGCTGAGAAAGCCAACACGGTCAATGGCAGCGTCAGCATCATCGCAATCGCCGGAAACAGCACGTACCAGTATTCACCGCGGCGGGCCAGGCGGTCAGACAGCCAGCCTGACAGGGCGACGCCGAATGCACCGCCGAATCCGGTGATCAGGGCCAGCGTCCAACCCACTTCGCTGATCGGCATTTCATAGGCGCGCATCATGAACGATGGCACGAAATTACCGACACCGTAACCCGCCATAGACTGCAGGCTGGCGGCCATCGCGATGTGCCGGAATGACCTGCGTGACCACAGCAGGCTCAGTGTTTCACGGAAAGTAGGTTTTTCTTCGGCAACGGCGGAGTGATTGTTTACATCCACGCCGCTTTCCCGTGCCTCCGCCATCCCGCGCGGCGGTTCCTTGAGGGTCAACGCCACGATAAGCGCCAGCAAGACTCCGGGCAGACCCAGCACCACGAAGGTCAATCGCCAACCCAGGTTCTCGGCAATCCAGCCACCCAGCCCATAGGCAAACAGGTAACCAAAATAGACGCCCATGGAAAAAATCGACAGCGCGAAGGCCCGACGCCGGCGCGGGAAAATATCCGAGATCATCGAGTGGGAAGGCGGACTGCCTCCCGCCTCGCCGATGCCGACGCCTATCCTGAGCAACAGCAAGTGAACAAAATTTTGCGCCGCACCGGAAAGCGCGGTCATCAGGCTCCAGAATGCCAGAGCAACTGCGACAACACGCTTGCGGCCAACGCTTTCGGAAAGGTGAGCGATCGGCAGGCCAAGCACCGAGTAAAAAATGGCAAACACGAACCCGGACAGCAGGCCCAATTGCCAATCCATCAACGACAGGTCGGCGCGAATCTGCTCCTGCAGAATCACCACCACCTGCCGGTCGATGAAATTGAAGGTATAGACGAGCGTCAGCAGCGCCAGCACATACCAGCGATAGGCTGGGCGCAGGTACGACCCGGTATTGTCAGGCTTCAATTCAGCCGAAATTCGAAGCGACGAAATCCCAGTTCACAATCGACCAGATTTCTTCCAGGTACTTCGGCCTCGCGTTGCGGTAATCGACATAGTAGGCGTGTTCCCATACATCGATCGTCAGCAACGGCTTTTGGCCGTCACACATCGGGTTGGCCGCATTCGAGGTATTGACGATCTCCAGTGAACCATCATCGTTTTTAACCAGCCAGGTCCAGCCTGAACCAAAGTTGCCGATGCCTGATTTGATGAACGACTCTTTGAACGCTTCGTAAGAGCCGAAGGCGCTGTTAATGGCGTCGGCCAGTTCGCCGGTGGGCGCTCCGCCACCATTGGGGCTCAGACCGTTCCAGTAAAAGGTATGGTTCCAGACCTGCGCCGCGTTGTTAAAAATGCCACCGGAAGATCTCATGACGATCTGTTCCAGTGACGCGTTCTCAAATTCGGTACCGGGCACCAGGTTGTTCAGGTTGGTGACGTAGGCCTGATGATGCTTGCCGTAATGATAACTGATGGTCTCGGCCGAAATAACTGGCTCCAGTGCGTCATCGGCATAGGGCAATGCGGGAAGTTCATGGGTCATGGCTTGGCTCCTTTGATTCGAAAAAATAGTGCGCTTTACATGCTGCAAGATAAGGGCGATATCACCGCCAGTAAAGTGCCAAAAAAGAAATTATTTAAAGCTGGTCACGCCATGCCCAGGTAGTGAAGCACGTAAAACGCAAGTATCAGCAGGGCGGCCATCGCGGCACTGACCATCACACCCTTCACTAAGCCGGACAGGTCATCCGGATCGTTTCGCCTGGAAAATACGAATGCCGTTGTGAAAAACAATAACAAGGCAATGATACTCTTCGAAACCCAGTGGTGTCCCGAAAGGCTTGCAAGGATATTTTTTACGGCAGGCAGCCGCTCTGCGGTAACGGTCAGGATAACGACAGACCAGAAGGCGGCATGACACCCATAAGCGAGAGAACAGATGCTGAAGCGGCTCATAAGACGACCTGCTCCAGCGCCGCCCGGAACCCGCTTGAAACCAGGAACCCGAATAGCGCCATACTGCCAGTCATCAGGGCCAGGAAACCGAGCAGGTACTGTGTCGGTTTGCGCAAGATGACGCCACGCGGCAGATTAGCGGAAAGCCTCTTCAACATTTCATGGGCCAGAAAAGCCAGGAACGGCAAAAAAATAAACACGTGTTCCTTGGTTTCCATGAGGATACTGTGCGCCCATGGCATCGGCCCTTGCTTGATCACTGGCTTGACGCCAGCGCCATAGATTTCAACGTAATAAAATCCACCGGCCAGCCATGCCGCAAAGACCAGGACCAGTCCCAGCAAAGTTGCGAGCCTGGCCCGTTGCACATTTCTTTCAGCCCCCGTAAGCATTTCGATGAATGCCCAGACAAACATCACCGCGGCGAATTCGCCCAGCCATGCATGCAGTCCGATCAACGGAAAGTGCATATTGTCAGTCGATGGAGACCAGCTCAATATCGAAATTCAGGGCTTTTCCAGCCAGCGGATGGTTACCATCGACCGTGATGGAGTCATCCTGAACCGAGGTAACCACCAGGTTGGCGACCTGCCCGTCCGGGCCCTGGGCCTGCAGGCCCATGCCTACCTCCGGCGTCAGGTCAGCAGGCAATGCGCTGAGTGGAACGTCCTGGACCATCTGTGGCTGGTGCGGGCCATAAGCATCCTCTGCGGGAATGTTGACTGACTTGCTGTCGCCGACAGCCATGCCATCGACCGCCTTGTCAAAACCGGGGATCACCTGGCCCGAACCCAGCGTAAATGACAGTGGTTCGCGACCGTCAGAACTGTCAAACTGTGTTCCGTCGTCCAGAGTACCCGTGTAATGGATTTTTACGGAATCACCCGTCTTTGCCTGGCTCATGGCCTGCTCCTGAAAAAAGAAAGCATGCATGATAACGCATATGCGACTGTCACCTGAAGAAAGGTCAATGCTGGAAGGCCATAATGGCGAGGCTGCGGCCATGGCCATGCGCATCCTCTGCGACATGGCTCGCATTCAGGGCGCGGATAAATTGATACCCATTACCTCGGCCCACATCGATGGCTGCCTGTACCATGGCGCCAGCGGCGTCAAATTTGCGGAACGCCTGGTAAAGCTGCAGGGCCGGGTCACTGTTCCTTCCTCGTTGAACGTTGGTGCACTGGACCTGCAGAATCCGCAGAAAATCCGGTTGGACGACCGTGAACGGGATCTCGCCCGGCGCCTGATGAACGCCTATGTAGCCATGGGCTGTATCCCCAGCTGGACCTGCGCACCCTACCAGGCCGGCTATCGCCCCGGGGCCGGTGAAGACATTGCCTGGGCCGAAAGCAATGCCATCGTCTTCGCCAACTCGGTGCTGGGCGCCCGCACCAATCGTTACGGCGATTTCATGGACATCTGTTGCGCAATAACCGGGCGTGCACCTTACGTCGGATTGCACCGGCCGGAAAACCGTGTCGCGACTGTCCATATTGACACTTCTTCGATCCCGGACAGGCTAAAACAGGAGGATGCCTTTTACGCGGTGCTGGGCTCATGGCTGGGGCGGGTTGCAGGTGACCGGGTATCGGTGTTTTCCGGCTTGCCTGTTACCGTAACTGACGATCAATTGAAGTCGCTCGGTGCCAGCGCAGCATCTTCCGGCGGTGTCGCCCTGTTCCATGTTGCCGGCGTGACGCCTGAAGCACCGACCCTCACAGATGCGCTGAATCATCAACAGGCGCGGCAAACCATCATCCTGGCGCGCGAAGAGCTGGCCAGGGAGCGCGACCGGATGAGCACCGTAGCTGGCGGCCAACTGGACGTCATAGCCGTTGGCAGCCCGCACTTTTCACTGGATGAATTCGAGCAATTACTGCGTTTGCTCGACGGACGGCGCTGTGCCATTCCGCTGCTGGCCTGCACCGGCCGCCATGTCATCACCCAACTGGAAAAAAAAGGCTGGCTGCAAGCCCTGCAAAACCAGGGCGTAGACCTCATTGTAGACACCTGTGTGGTGGTCACGCCGATCCTCGAACGCACTGCCGGCGTCCTGATGACCAACTCGGGCAAGTTCGCCCATTACAGCCCTTCGCTGACCGGTCACGAAGTCGTTTTCGGAAGCCTGGCCGACTGCGTTAACAGCGCTATCGAGGGGGCAGTCGTTCGTGACGAATCGGGCTGGAACTGACATGCCGGTCATTACTTCCAGGGCTTTGATCGAAGGCGAGGCCGAAGGGCGTCTGCTGGTACTGGAGTCCGACATCAGTTTTTGGGGTGGAATTGACCCCAATACGGGCGATGTCATCGATAACCGCCACCCGCAGTTTGGTGAATCTGTCGCTGGCAGAATATTGGCCATGAACAGGTCGATCGGCTCGAGTTCAGGCAGTTCCATCCTGCTTGAACTTCTGAGGCTCGGCTGCGGTCCCGCTGGCATCATCCTGATCGAGGCGGACTTCATCATCACGCTGGGTGCTGTTGTCGCGAGGGAAATGGGCTTTGGCCAGATCCCGGTGGTTCAGGTCAGCCCGAAAGATTTCGAGTGCCTGGCCGGCATCGCAAGAATCACCCGCAACGGAGACATCCTTTGCCGGTAGCCGGGCCGAAAGGCGCGATTCAAGCGGCCCTTTCTTCCCAGACTTTGCTCAGTTCAATAATCACCTCAACGGCTTTGTGCATGTCAGCGGTGGAAATCCATTCGAAGCGTGAATGGAAGTTGTGTTCACCGGCAAAAATATTGGGCGTCGGCAGCCCCATGAAACTCAACCGTGAACCATCGGTGCCACCCCTGATGGGCTCCACTTTTGCATCCAGGCCTGCGCGCCGAATGGCCTCCAGGGCATTGTCGACGACGGCAGGGTGGTGATCCAACACCTCCTTCATATTGCGGTAGCTCTCTTCGACTTCGATTTCTACCCGTGAACCAGGCCATGCAGCAACTGCTTCACCCGCAAGTTGTTCGACCATTCGCTCCAGGTCTGCCAATCCCCGGGTAACAAAATCGCGCACCAGCAACTTGACTGACGTGCGATCCACGCCGGCATGCATCATGTACGGGTGCACAAATCCTTCATAGCCGGCTGTGCTTTCAGGAGAGTGGCTGTCAACCGGGAGTCGGCTGATGAAATCCGCCGCGACCTTGATGGCATTGACCATCTGGCCCTTCGCGAATCCCGGATGCGTGTTGAAGCCTTCAAAAGCAACGGTGATGGCATCGGCGGAAAATGTCTCCACCTGAAGCTCTCCCAGGGTTTCACCATCCATGGTATAGGCGCAATGGGCGTTAAATCGTTCTACGTCGAAATATTGTGTGCCGTTCCCAACTTCCTCGTCCGGCGTGAAGCCGATGCGAATCGGGCCATGTTCAATTTCGGGGTGGCCGAGCAGATACTCGGCTGCCGCCATGATCTCGGCGACTCCCGCCTTGTTGTCGGCGCCCAGCAACGTTGTACCGGAGGCGGTGATGATATCGTTTCCCAACTGGTTCGCAAGATGCGGATTTGCGGCAAACGGAATCACCGTTTCCGGATCATCCGGCAGGACCAGGTCCTGGCCGGCGTAATTTCGATGAATGACGGCCTTGACGCCCGCCCCGCTCATTTCCGGTGAGGTGTCCACGTGGGCGAGGAAGCCGATGACCGGCACGTCGGTTTTGCTGCTGGTGGAAGGCACGGTCGCGAACACGTAACCGTATTCATCCATCACGACATCCTCAAGGCCCAGTTCAAGCAATTCATCTCTAAGCAGGCGCAGCAACTCGAGTTGGCCTGGGGTGCTCGGAAATGTGTCCGACCCTTCACGGGACTGGGTATCGATGGTGATGTATTTCAGGAATCGTTCAACGCAATTGTTTGGATACTTGATGGTAGTCATGGTTACTCACTCAACGTTTACGGCCAAAGGTCATGGCTTCATCGCCCCTGGCCGCCTTGATGACAAGGGCCGTATTGATACCCCTCGAAGGGGCTGATTCAGAGAACTGGTAGGCGCCGATAAGTGCGCCCGTCACCCGGGTTTTGAACCGGCTATTGGTAAAAGCATGGATATTCCTGGTGATGTCGGCCAACACTTCGTAAGTGCTGTTGGCTGCAGATGCGCGGTGCAGCTGCGCAAAGGCCTGGCGCATATTCTTCAAGTCGACCAGCAAGTCGGGATTCCTGCGCAACAGCATGAACAAGGTTGCCGAATCCCTGCCACGTCTTCGCAGGGCCTGCTTTTCAGCCCGGTACAGGGAAGTATCCAGGGGGGCGAGTACGCCCAGCGCAAAGCGGGAAGCCTGGTAGGGGTCCTGCCAGTACTGGCGCAACGCTTCGCGCCAAAATCCGGTATACAGATACCGGCGGCTGTGAACCAATTGCAGAACGACACGCCGATCGCTGTAATCCATGGCCCCGGCAATAATCGAGGCAAGGGTTTCGTCCGGGCTGTCGCTCAACCAATCGCTGAAGCCCAGCACCGCTCCATGGGACAGGCGCAGGGTCAGGATGCAGCGGGTTTTGCGACGGCCAAAACGGTCCCTGACGCGATCCGCCAGGCTTTCGAGGTCACCCTCCGGAGCAATGCCGCACAGCAGGCACATGTCCAGCAGAGACTTGAGCCTGGCCTGACTGGACCAGGCACGATCGTCCTGGTAGGTGACGGCAAAAGCGAACCTGAAGGCATCCACCAGAAGCGGCGCTCCCGCCGGGGCGAAATCCGGCATATCGGCCTTGAACTGGACCCGGGTGGATTCATACGGACCAAACAGTTTTCCCTGGTATCTGCGATCTCCCAGCAAACTGTGCCGGATGGCTCCGTTGGCATTTTGCTGGGTCGTGAACCTGAATACGGTTCGTTCCCTGCCAGAAATTGACGCATTGCCCAGCCCCAGGGAGAGGCCGATCGAATCTTTGATCACCAGGCTTTTTTCATTCAGAAAATGAACGGTCTTGATCTCACCAGGCTGTTTATCTTCGGCCGACAGGACAGATTGGAATTGTCCGGCCAGCAGATCGGGGAAAAGGGCTTTCAACGCTGGCCGGCTGAACACGCCTTCATAAATCGACGCGTCGGTTGATAGCGTCGAATAGTCATATGCAAAGCTCATCCCGGCACTGGTCCTGGCAATATCGGTGAGCGTGTCATTGACCGTCGATGCGAAGTCATCCAGCACATCGAGAACTTCGGTTGCGCTCCGATGCCTGTCTTCCAATTCCAGCTTTTCGATCACGCTCTCCAGCAGGTCCTGCTGCAGGCGCGGGAGGCTTTCGAGACTGACCTTCTGCCTCAGCATCGTTACCAGTGCGTCGAATTTCTGCGGCGACACGCCAAGCAGCCCGGCAACGACCTGGTCAAGCACATGGCTGATGGCAGACGGCCTCGCGAACTTGATTTCCATTCCCGCTTTTACTGCTGCGCCGGCCCCTGAAGAGCGGGATTTTCGCAGGGCGACCCGGAACTTTTCACCCTGCATTCCAACAAAAACCAGTTTGAACTGATCTGCAATGGAGATCTCAAACGCGGCACTGCCCCGGGCTGAAAGGCTGATCTCAACGGCGCCGGATGTTTCCAGCAGACCCGCCAACCGGGTCATGCCGGAGGCCAGCAGGTCGGCCCAATCAATCTTAAAAGACAAGCGGACTTTTCCCGCAGTGGCGAACCCCGCGACCTGCGAGCGGTTCAGGGACAGGACATCATCGAGCGAGAAGGCGGATTTCTGATCGGCCAGGTCGGCGCTGATTGCGTTCACCAGTAACTTGTTCCGCCGATGCCTGTGGTAATAAAAATGTTCGGCGTCTTCGGTCGATTGGAGTCCGAGAATGACATCGGAACCGGACTTTGCCGTCTGCCTGGCCGTGGCTTTCGTCGAATACTTCAGCCATGCGCCATTTTTGCCGGCTTCGATCAAGGGTGACCACCCGACCTTCCGGGAACGGTCACGCTTGCTGATCTTGCCGATGATGCCATGCGCCCTGTCACGGTCGCCCGCATCATTGAAAAGCTCGATTTCTATCTCCTGTCCGACGGCCAGGCTGTAGGATAAAAGACCATTGCGGTCGCTGTAGGCGTCCTTCACCCGCACCCGGGCAACGCCGGTAGCCAGGTCGTCTCCCAGTTTACGTTTCGCCAGCCCGATGAGATTGATTGGACTCTCAGTTTCAAACGATGCCATGTACCGAAGGGTATCAGGAAGCCTCCGTGCAGGCAGCCATTATCCGGCCGGCCGCGGCGACACCGCTGAGAAAGGCCCCTTCGATGCGTGAACCGTGGCACCAGTCGCCCGCCAATACCAGTCGCTTTTTTTCGAACCAGAGTGCTCCGCTGTCCAATGGCTCTGCTGCCAGCGCGTATCTCCAGCGATGAGCTATCGCGCTGACTTCTTCAAAGGGTTGCGCCTGCGGCAGGGCCCGGGCGGCTTCCAGCAATGACCTCAGAACGTCCTCGGCGTTCGCTTCAAGGTGCTCGACTGACCATTGCGGGCTGGCGTGCAGCACCCAGGATTCAGCCCCGGGACGACCCGGACGGGAGTTTTGACGAGCCACCCATGACAGCGGCCCGGCATTCACAAATGCAGCATCGTGTTCCTGCAGCAATGGCCGGTCCAGCACCCCCATGACAGACCAGCAGGGAAGCATGTGAACGCCGTCAAGCGCTTGCCTCACCTGCGCATCGCCAAGCAGATGGCTAGCCTGCTCAGGTGGAATAGCCAGCAGCAGAGCATCTACGTCCAGTTCGGCGGGCCCGTCAAAATCAAGCAGCCATCGGTTCGCATCGTGTCGAGCCGAAATAACACGCTGGTTGAAGCGGCAGTCCTGCAAATCAGCTGCCAGATCCGAGCAGATGGAACTCATGCCGGGAACAGCCACGAAACGCTCTGCCGGTGTGCGTTCCGGCTCCAGACAGTGTTCACTGATTACCGCGAGACGCGGACTCCATTGTTCCACCAGGCCACGCTCCCGCCAGGCATAAACATGCCGCCGGAACCGCGGGTCACGGGCCGTGAAATACTGGGCGCCATGATCAAAGCGATGATCTCCGTCACGCCGGGTGCTCATGCGGCCACCGGCGCCCCTGGATTTTTCCAGCACCACCACCGAGTGGCCCTGGTCCTCCAGGATGCCAGCCGCTGTCAGCCCGGCAAGTCCTGCACCTATAACGCCCACGCGCAGGCTTGTGCCACCGGCGGGTTTGGAAACCAGCGCTGCGTATCGCGACAGGTCAAGCCGGCTGGCATGCCGGGCGATGGATCGCTGTCGAACTTTGCCGAAAACCGGGCCAGCAGGAAAGGCACGGTCAAACTGGCCCAGGCACCACAAAATGCCGCCGTAGCTGTTGGGATCATTGCCATCCAGCGCAAAGCGATGGTTCAGGTCAATCATCAGCTTCAGCGCGCGTGAAGTAGTCTGGACCCAGGGAAGAAAGGCCTTGCCCCAGGTCATGCGTACGTTGTTGTGCAACTCACCCCGTCGCAACAGGGAACGTTGGGCCAGGTCCCAAAGCGGGTTGCCGGATTTTCCCCGTGAGAGTTTCTCCCAATCATAAGTTGCATCACGCGGCACCGACTGGTGCGCTGCCAGCGATTCCCGCGCCCAGCCGGGAATGGCTTCCAGCGTTTCCAGCGCCTCGGTGTGATGACAGAAATGGTGCGACAGCTCGCGCCACGTCAATAATTCATCCAGGAACTTCTCAGCGCCCTCGCCGCCCTGAGCAACGGCTTCCTGTGCGATCCGAAAAGGCGAAACGCAGCCGTAATGCAGGTAGGCGGACAGGCGGCTCACACCTTCCGGCTGAGTGGCATCATTGCGCAACTGATGGTAACGATTCAGTCCGTTTTGCAAAA
>Ga0224504_10001350_pt1 | contig 10912 bp, 8 predicted proteins | sample SF_Oct11_sed_USG_3_FD_170160 | JGI IMG/M metagenome (GOLD analysis project Ga0224504, IMG submission 170160) | Sediment microbial communities from San Francisco Bay, California, United States - SF_Oct11_sed_USGS_24 | ecosystem: Environmental > Aquatic > Marine > Sediment | place: USA: California... | reverse complement strand
GCATTTATCTAGCGGTAAAGCCGGGCGCTAACATGCCTCCGCTGGCGCCGAGATTTGAGCAACCAGAGCGGGAGCGGATGGCAAAAGCAATTTATGACTATCTACGGGCGTTACAGTAAACCGGAAGCACGGTTTCAACGCTTGAGCACGCCAATTCTCAATGACCGCTTCAGGTCAGTAGCCGACATTCTAGCGTAAATCAGGCGAACGGCAGCTTCGGGATGGTTAGCGGACGTTATTCAGAGCCGAATCTGCAGACCCAAGCGGGTATGTCCACTCTCACCAATAGCGGACGTTCGTTCAGGCTAAAAACTGCATTTCCCAACGGCAGCTAACGGCCAGCAACGGACATATCTATGGAAAATACAGGATACCCGACGTAAAGCCTGCGACGGATCACGGCACTCAGCCAAGTACGTGATCCGTCATTTGAGTCAGTCGATATCGAGTTCAGTCCAAGTTACTACAATGGTCCGATCGATCGTGCCATCCAGGTCAATATCAATTTCAAGCTGCACATTGATGTTATCGAGTACCGTCACGAGAACACTGGAGCTACTGTCACTGATGAACAATTGGCCTGCGGATGGATTATCGTCAGCCATGATCACGAAGTTCTCCCAGGTCTCGAAAGTGACGGCACCTTCCAGCGATTCGCTGGCAAAGTTGCCGCTGACATTGACTACTTGCGTTAAGGCATTCAGATCGAGGGTTTCAATGAGCACGTAGTCGGAGAGTATTTTGTCGGGAAACATCGACGCCGTTACCGACAGGGAGAGGGAGGCGGTTGCAATGGAAAGGTCAACCGTCACGTTGTCCTCGCTGTTCAAGTCAAGATCGAGGTCACCGTTGAAGGCAGCGAAACCTGCGCTGTGAAATACACCCAGGCCGTTGAAACCAATGGTCAACGCCAGACCCCAGGGGGCGATCTGACTGAAAGGGTCACCTGTAACAACCAGGTTCGTGAGCGACATTGACCCATTGAGCGTCGTTTCGGTTTCTGCCAAGAGGCAGCCTGCGAATACGACATCGAACGTGTCTCCGGTGGATATGACGAGGTTGTTGTCCGCGTCATCCCACGTAACCGACGCCTCGCCTGTATCGCAAGCGATCACGTTTGTGGAGACGTCCATGATCACCGCGCTCTGAGCGAGGACCGGAGGCGCACTGGCGATAACAGGAATACCGATGATATCGAGGATGTCGATGACCTCAACCGTCGACGTAACCGCCTCGAGAACGGCTACCGTGATTTCTTGAACGTTACCGTCTGTAATCGGCAATCCTCCCGAAGAATTAACAATGTTGACGGTCGCAGATGAATTCACGCCGAGGGTTGCTCCGGAGACATTACTCAATGTTAGGGTAAACGCCTCTGCCACTTCCGCCGTACTGTCGTCAGAAATGGGGATACTGATTGTCTGGTTGCCGGAAACGCCATCGGCGAAAGTCAATGTGCCGCTTGTCGCCGGATAGTCGGTACCCGCTACAGCGGTTCCGTCCAAAGTGGCATAGTCGACGCTCACGACGCCTGAGCTACCTCCACTACGGGTGACCAGTATGTTGATTACTGCGCCTTCGGTGACGTCATAAGTGGTGCTGCCAAGCTGTATCGTCCCGGCGGTATTGGTCACACCGCCGCCGCCATCGCCACCGCACGCGGCAAGGACGAGCAATAACAAGGTCGTCAAGGTTTTTTTCATGGGCCACCTCCGCAACACGGGAGTCTGCAAATCGAATCGGCAGCCCGGCGATCTTGGGTCCTTCGTGGCGTCGCAGATGGCGTCGCGGAGGAAGCGAGGACCCGTGGCTTTGCGTCTCCAGCTTTGGCTGGATTTGCCGTTATCGAATTGATTATGCGGCGTAAATAGACGCCGTCAATTCTGGGATTTACCTATATTAGAGATGGTCTAAGTACCGCTGGACGAACGGCAGCTTTGGGGTGGTTAGCGGAAATTTCTGAGTCTGTAATCCGAAGTTCCAGGAGAGAACATCTGATTTTCTGATAGTGGAAGTTCGTCCACGCCAAATACTACGGTTCTGAACGCGACCTAACTGACTGACTGCTTCTGCTCTAAATACCGCGAAACAAAACGTGACCCACGTCACAGCTCGATCAGCGACCGTGTAGGTCGCATTGCAGCGCATTCTGCCCGTACGATGGGTGCATGAAGAAAGGATTCTTTATACCCCTCATTGCCATTGCGGTAATTCTTGCGTTTCCCGCTTCTTCCGCGCGTCGGCAAAACCAGTGCCGTAATGAATGGCAAGTCCTATCACTTTAATTCGAGGTATGACTGGAATGAGAATAATTACGGGTTCGGCATCGAACATGAATTCGAGCAACGGAGTGCATGGAAGAAAGTCGCAATGGCCAACGGTTTTCGTGACAGCACCAACAACATGTCCTACATGGCGGGTGCCAGCCTGCACCGGCGAATATACGAAACCGACAAACTGGCAGGCTTCTCAATCTACGCGGGGCTCAACGCATTCTTGATGACGCGCGATGATGTCGGTGGCAGTAAACCGTTCCCGGGCATCCTTCCGAGTGTCAGTATCGGCAATGAGAAACTGGGGTTCAATCTGACCTACCTGCCGAGGAAAGCGGTCGAGACGACGACCAACGCCAACATCATTGACCCCACGGTCAGCGGCATCCTGTTCCTGCAGTTCAAGAGGGTGCTTGAGTAATTTTCTTTTGCGGTATTAAACAGATGACCGCTTAGGGTCAGTAACAGCCGAAACGGGTGGCCCGGATTTACGGGCCACCCTTGTCGCGGGGAGCATTACGCTCCGGATCCTACGTGCATGACGCGCATCATCTCGTGATCTTCGTGCGAGAGGATGTGGCAATGCCAGACGTAGCGTCCGGGCTTGTCGAACGTCATCTTGATGCGGGTGATCTGGCCGGGCAATGCCGTCACCATGTCCTTCGGAGCGTTCTCGACGTACTCGGCGGACCGCATAACAAGCGCACCTTCCGTCGGTTTGACAATCCGGAAGCCTTGTCCGTACGTGGTCGGATCGCCGGCGACCGAGTTGTGTTGGACGGTCGGCTGCGGAACAAGGTAGGTGCCATCGTCCGCGGGTGAGCTTCCATCGGGTATGAAACCATCCGCATCAGCATTGCTATCCCACTCTATCTCCTGCCGCCCGAGGATCTCGAAGTGCACGAGGTGCAGGTGTACGGGATGTGCATCGCCCGTCATGTTCCAGATCTCCCATTCCTCGGTCGAATCGAGCGCCGGGTTCTCGGTCGTCGGGCTGTGCCAGGCGATGGATCCTTCCATCTGGCCCACCAATGGTGACGGTGTGCCGTCAGGAAAAACCGCGTTCTGGTACTCGGGAGTTGTCGGCCAGTTGACCGCGTTGCCCAAATGGTCCGTCGCGGCTTCGGCTGTGCCGAGCAGCGGTTGCAGGCGACCGAACTCGTCTTTGCCTTCGAACAGAGCCACTTTGCGAGTCCGATTCACCTGAGCGTTCGCCAGCTTGGGTCCAAGAGCAGCGGTAGCCAATGCGGCGACCGGGGAAGCGTCGGTGACCGCTGTGTCGAGCGGCAGCGTGACATCGAACGCCATGATCCGGTCTGTTTCGCCAAATACCTGCGGCCCGGGGATATCGCCGCCAAAGGGCTCGTCGCCGCCGATGTTCTTCATGATGACGCGGTTGCCCGCCGTGACGTTCTTGAAGTCGAAGATCAGGTCGTAACGCGAGCCCGTCTCCATGAGCAGCGTATCGACCGTCGTCGGCGCCGAGGCCAGACCCTGGTCGCTGCCAATGACCGTGAATGGCAATGGTCCGTCCGCACTTGTGAAATCTGTCGCTCCGAGCGGCACCTCGAAGAACTGCACGCCGAGGAAGCGGCTGTCACAGCCGTTCAGCAGGCGCAGGCGATAGTTACGCGGCTCGACGTCCATCTTCGGCCAGATCTTTCCATTGACGACCATGTGATCGCCGAAGAACTCGGCGAGCCCGGTGGGGCCGCCGCCCGGGAAGATAACCGGTGGGAGTAGCGCGCCTTCGCCCGTGATGAAGTCGTCGTAGAACGGGTCGCCCGGGAACGCCGGGTAGAACAGCTCGCCAGTGTCTTTGAACATCTTGTCCTGGATCGCGAACGCGGCCTCGTAGGGGAAGGCGGGAAGACCCAGCGAATTACCGGCCCGTCCCGTATCGATATCGTCGCGAATGATGAAGAAGCCTGCCATGCCGGCATAGACGTTCAGGCGCGTGATGCCGAGAGCGTGATCGTGGTACCAGACCGTACCAGCCGGCTGCGTCATATCATAGAAATAGTCCTTGTCGAGCCACTGCGGACCGCGAACGTTCCAGCCCGGGCTGAAGAAGAACTCGGGGTTGCCGTCGGAGCCGAAGTCGGTGTGGCCACCATGAACGTGCGGCACGATCGGGATTCCGTCGGCGGCGATCGAATACTGGGTGTAGCCGTGGAGGCTGTAGGCCCAGTGCAGGCTTTCGTCGATGACCGAACGGCCGGTGAAGTCAAAGGCTGGATCGCCGCCGAACAAGCTACGATTGTCCTTGCCCGTGATGAACGCGGGAAGCGGCATGTCGAGTGCATCGACGAGCTTGTTTTCCCACTTGACGCTCAGGGGTTCACCGGATCTGCCAATGAACGTCCTGCCGGGCCATGTGTACGAATTAGGATCGCCATATCCCCAGACCGTCGTGCCAACTGGCGTCACGCCATCGGGTGCGACCAGGCCCGTCTGCTGGTAGGACTGGCCGACCGCGACCTTGTAGGCATTCCTATTCTTGTTGCGTGGCGCGAAAATAAACGTTGGATCGAGTGCGTTCGGAACGATCTCCGTGAACTTCGGCTGCAATGCCGGATCACTCAGCCCGGGACCTTGCGTCGCGGCGAATGCGTCGCGCGGCCATAGATAGCCATTCAGGCTGGCCGCGACGGCAGCGGCAACACTGGATTGCAGAAATATTCTTCTGGATACCATTACTTTCTCCCCTTTTCTTGTTGTTGTCTGAGCACGCCCTATCTAGCATGCGCCGAAAAATTCGAACTCTGGTCAAATCAGAGAATCGGCAGCCCGGCGATCTTGGGGCTCTTCGTGGCGAAAGCACGTCGCGGAGGAAACGAGGACCCGTGGCTTTGCGTCCCTGACTTTGGTCAGGTTTGCCTTTTTCCTTGGAGAAGCATCGCATGCTGAGCCGCGAATTGTCCCTGACAATTGTCAGTCTCGGCTTTTACGAATTTGAGTCGTTCTAGCCTCAAAAAACACAAGAAGCGTCGATTACTCGAAGTACATAGAGGTACTTAGACAAAGTCTAGTTGGACGATTCGGCAACGTCCGGTATGGGTCAGTAGCCGTCGTAATGCTGGTGCATTACGGAATCAATAGAATACAGGATAATCAGAATGTACTTGGGCCTGGTATCTTATCAAGGGCTTCCTCATGCGCATCCTGTTCACTATTGCGTTGGTCCGTTCGCCGGCGCTCCATGGCGATGCCTGCTTCTATGTCCTCTTCCAGGCCCGGTGCATCTGGTCTGACAATCGACAATTGTTGATCGAAACCCACGTTATCGAAAATTCGGCAGGACACCGCGATCCACATCTATCTAACGGTAGTCCTCTTCCACAACAGTCTTGATGCCTTGCTCGTACGGTGTCGGATTGAAATCAAACCGATGTTTGAACTTGTCGGACCTGAAGTCGTAGTCACGATCGTATTGGTACGCCATTTCTTTGACTTCGCGCAATGTCGGCGCAAACGTTCCAACGAAACTCAGCATAAGATTTGAAGCGACCTGCGTGCGAGGCCTCACGTCAAGTTCGGCAGCGACCATTTCGATCCACTCCCTTCCGGTCGGCGGCTGCGTCGTTGTAGGGAGATGCCAGACGTCACCGTATGCGTCGCTCGCGTTGCCCAACATTACTGTGGCGAGCGATGCGTCCGGCGTGTAAGTGAAAGAGTGCACGTGATCCAGCGATAGCAGCCATTGCGCGGACTTGCCGGACGCCAGTCGCTCGAACACTGTTTGAGCTATTACGCTGTTTTTTTGCCTTCCTGGCCCATAGAAATCGGCGCAACGCGCAATTAAACCGTCGATCTGGCCTTTCTGAACCGAGTCCATGAGCATATCTGCAATCCTGGCCCGCACTTCTCCCTTGCGGGTGGTTGGCCTGACGGGCGTATTCTCGTCCATCGGGGACAGACGATCTCGGTCATACATATAGATGTTGTCGAAGAAGACCAGTTTGCTGCCACTTGCACGGCACGCCTCGATGGTGTTGCGCATGATGATGGGCCACTGTGCCTCCCATACTCGGGCCTTGTAAGGCAGACCTACCAGTAGGTAGGCAACGTCAGAGCCCTCTATGGCGTCTTTCACTTCATCACGGTTGAGTAAATCCGCAGGGAAGACTTCGTTGGAGGAAACCACTTTCTGGGGGGTTCGGCCGACAATACGGACTCGGTCCGTGTAATCAGGAAGAATGCGGCCCAAATCAAGTCCAATAGTTCCGCCGCCACCAAGAATTGTCTGCACTTTCAATTGCTCCTAGCAGGTGCCAGCGCGAATGCCGTAGCCAAGAAATCGAGGCAAGACCATTGGGTCACTAGCAGACAGTTTAGCTTAATTTCTGCGAACGGCAGCTTTACGGTGGTCAGCGGACATTTCCAAGACTGCATTCCAAAGTCCCAGGAGAGAACGTCAGCTTTTCCCAATAGCGGTCGTTCAAATCAACGAAAAACAGGGAAATCAAGGGGCGGCAAAAGGCCAGAACCGGGCTCTGAAGCATCGAGGTTAACAAGCTGTTGCTCATGAGCTTCCGAGACATTGCGCCGCTGTCTCGTAACCCAGCGTAATCATCTCATCGGCCCGGTCGAACTCTAACGTGCCGCAAGCGTCACGCGCGATCACAATCGTCTTATCCGGCGGGTATGCGGCTAGCTTCTGCCTGGCGATTGCTCCCTGCATCGCATCGAATGTCTGGTCGGCAATGCTAAGCATTTTCCAATCGCCGGAGCTGTCAGTTGTAGCGTGGCTCGTCGTGTCCTCGATAAAACTCTTTATCTTTGCCCTGATACCAACAGTTGAGCGCTCGTTAGTACTCTTCAGCTCAGATTCGGACTTGGGTTGCGAATTCCCCACCGGGGGACCACCAAGGTTCACAGCGATCGTGAGGTCAGTATTGTCTTCAAAAGTCGGGGCAATTGGCACCGGATTCAAAATGCCGCCATCCAGCAGTTTCGTGCCATTTATATCGAAGGGCGTGAAAAACAACGGCAATGAGATCGACGCGCGAATCGCGTCGAATACGGAGCCGCGCTTCAACCAGACTTCCTTCTCACGTTTGACGTCCGCCGCGACGGCCGTATATTCGAGCGGCAGGTCCTCGATCCGGCGATCGCCGATGAGGTCCTTGAGGACCGCGATAATGCGCTCACCCTCTACTAGACCTTGACTACCCCACGAAACGTCGAGCAACTTGATAATGTCGAGTTTTGAGATTGCGCGCACCCATTCCTCATAAACATCGAGCTTGCCACAGGCATAGATGCCTCCGATCAGCGCTCCCATTGAACAGCCGCTGATCGAACGAATGTCGTAGCCATGCTCCTCCAGCCATTGAATGACGCCAATATGAGCCAGGCCGCGTGCGCCACCGCTGCCGAGAACAAGCGAAACAGTCTTGTTGGTCACGTTCTTGGGCTTCCAATAGAAGGGTTAACTCGGCTACTCGAACGGCCGCAATAGGTCCTGACACCGTTGGCAAGAAAACCCTCGGCGATCATCTCGCCGATCCCGCGCAATCCGCCGGTGACCAGCGCCACTTTCCCGGCAACATTGAACAGGTTTTTCATCACAGCACCCAAGCTCAAGTCCAAGCCCAATACTGTCACGATACTCCGCTACTGCACAGTCTTTGTCGCCGCATTGGAATAAACGCTCTCGATACCGGCGGCGTTAATCGAGGTCGCCACAAATTCGTAGGTCCCCGGTGCGAGGTTGTCTATCACATAGGTCGTCAAGCCTGGGCTATCAATCGTCAACGAATTCGCATAGTTGCCGGGCGTTGTGCCCCAGTAAATCCGGTAGCCAGACAGGTCGTCGAGGGTCGAGCCATCCTCGTTCTCCGTGGGAGCCGTCCAGCTCAGCGTTACCGAACCCGTACTCGAATTCGCTGCCACGACATCAATCGAGAAATCAGCGAGACTGACCGTGTCCACGCTATCGGTGACAGAGATCGAAATCCTGTCGTAAACGCCGACATCGGCGGCGTTTGGCACGCCGGTTAGCCCACCGGTGGACGTATTGAAGCTCGCCCAGCCGGGCTTGCCGGTAATTGAGAACGTCAGCGTATCGCCATCCGGATCGCTCGCGGCAGGCGTGAACGAGTAACTCGCACCCTCCTCGACCGAGGTTGCCGGGTTGCCTCCGATCGTTGGCGGGCTGTTTACGGGCGACGCTTGGGTAACAGTGATTGCAAATTCCGCCAGGCTCTCGGTGAATTCGCCGTCACTCGCACTGATAATGATACCGCCATGGGTGCCGACGTCACCGCTTTGCGGCGCGCCCGACAGCTGGCCGGTATTTGTATCGAAGCTCGCCCAAACCGGCCTGCCCACGATCGTGAACGCCAGTGCGTCGCCATTCGGGTCGCTCGCCGAAGGCGTGAATGAATACGACGCACCCTCCGCTACCGATGTTGCCGGGCTGCCGCTGATCGCTGGCGGGTTGTTGACTGGCGCGGGGTCCGCTCCGCCGTCACGCGAGACGGCGTTGACTGTGGAAATCGTAGCGTCGTCGCTGCCGGCAACTATCACCAGCGATTCTTCCAATGTCGTCTGGTAATCGTCCGGGATGATCGTGCGCACCGACTCAGGTCGCATCCCAGCCTGCACCTGATTGACCGCAGTGCTCAGCGCCTGCAGTTTCTCGCTCGGCACCACGGCGAGCAATGCGGCGAGCCCGACGCGAGCGGTGCTCAGCATCTGGGGAGTTACGGTAAGGTCCTCAAAACTATTTTCCACAGTGCCGCCGGCTACCTTGTTCATCGCCGCTGTCATCACATCGGTCGCATTCTGACCATAAACGTGCAGCTCGTTCTGCATGGATTCGAGCAGCACGGAAACGGCAGCAACTACGGTCAGTGCCGACACGCGCGCATCGACACGAGACCCGCCGCGGCCGTCTATGACATTGTCGGTCAGGTCCGACGCGACGGCGCGTATCACTGAGTTACCGCTGGCCGGACGATTGTGCATCTTCTGCAGGTCTCGAACGCGCCTGATCAGTTCGCCAAGCGTTTCCGATGCCTTGACGATCTCAGCGATATTGCTCGTATCGATCGGCGTCACCATCGGCCCTGTCGCGATCAGGGTAGACAAGCCACTATTCAGCGCTTCGGATACTACCGACTCCGCAATGACCAAGTTGCTCTTGCTTACACCACCGCTCATATCACGAGCGAGCTCGTAAGCGAATGTTGAAAACGGGTTTACGTTGGCGACTGTTTTTTTGCCGGGCTCCAGCGTAGCACCGAAAAGATCGAAGTCCGGGCTGAGATTCGTAACCAGGTCGGTGCCGTTACGGGCGTCGATCGTCAGCGGGTAATGCTTGCCCTTGGTGCGGACGGTGACGGTGTAACTCGCACTGCCGTCACTCTCTAGCTGCGCGAGTTCGGTCCCGTCTTTGGCGAGCACGCGAACATTGGCGCCCACGATCGGGCCATCGCCAATGCTGCCGGTCAACTCGTGGTCCCACAGCGTCTCCTCGTCTAGCTGTGCCCCAGACTCGGGTTCTTCTTCACTCAAACAACCGGCGAGCGCGACGAACGTGGCTGCGATGACGAGCGCATTACGCGCGCTAAAAAATGGATTGCGTCCCTGCATGGTGTGGCTCCCTACCTGGGCACAGGCAGGCAAACCGTCGAAAAAGGGACGTCGTTATCGAACTGGCAACCCCGCTGTCGTAGGCTTACGCCCGTAGACCGGTGGTTTTGCGTCCCAACCTTTCGGCTGGTTTGCCCTTGGCAGTGATCAGGTGTGTTTTCTAGCTATTCGTTCAACCAATAAATTCCGTGAGACCGCACTCTACCACCGTTACAAATAAAAAAAACCTGTCTCAAATTGGCGACTTACACGTTATGTTTTGTTCGTCGTCAAACGAATGCGTTTACGCACAGCCAGGCTAGTCCGTTCGCAGTTCACCTTCGATAGCCTCGGCAAGCGCTGCTTCAAAGACCTGCATCTTTCTAAGCATAGCGAATTCCGGCGTATTCTCGGTGTGTGGCATCGCGGCACCGGCGACACGCTCGGCGAATCGCTGAAGCGGGACCAGGAAGAACACGATCAGCGCGGATGCAAACAAGCCCATGATATTGCCGAACTCGGATGACAACAGTCGATCCGCTCCTTCCGACACCAGATAGAAAACTGCGATGAATACTGCGGCGACGGTCGACTGTTTGATCGTCCAGCGAATAAGGTCTCGCAAACCAAAAGCAAGCGCAAAGATGCCGGCCCGCTCACGGGCTATGCCTCTTTTGGCCGTGTGCGAAGCGTGAATTGACGCCACCAGCGCGTATACAAATAACAGCGTCACTACCGAATAGAGCACCGTATATCCCATTCTGGAATCACTGATGACTACTAGAACCACAAATATGGTGGATGCAGGGCGAGCATTGCAACGTCACTGAAGTGATGAACCAAACCCGAGTAAAAGTACAACCGCTGATACGATTCGAAAAAGTCCTGCGATAAGGCCAAAGCGAACTCGGGGAAACCCGCAGTAACGAGTACGATACCTTCGACGATCAATAGAACGGAAAGTTTGCGTGCGACGCTGCCGGTCGTTCCCACGCGGTAAAGTTGAACGCCGAGCCCCAGCACGCCGCGATCGCGATCGCGATCGCGATCAAGCCCAG
>Ga0224504_10001349_pt1 | contig 10917 bp, 13 predicted proteins | sample SF_Oct11_sed_USG_3_FD_170160 | JGI IMG/M metagenome (GOLD analysis project Ga0224504, IMG submission 170160) | Sediment microbial communities from San Francisco Bay, California, United States - SF_Oct11_sed_USGS_24 | ecosystem: Environmental > Aquatic > Marine > Sediment | place: USA... | reverse complement strand
ACCAAGGCGGCCAAATCCCAGCGAAGCTGGCAGCCCTATCAAATTCGTGATCAAAATAGCGCCCACCAGATCCTGCATCGTTAAGCCACGTGACAACCCATAATCAACGGCCATCTTCATAATCGTGTATACGCCATCGATGTAAAGCCAGTAGGCAATCAGAAACATCAACAGATTTCTGTCGGCGACAAGATCGCGAATAGTCTTCAGCAGTTGCGCAAAACTGGCGAGAAAGGAACGTCGTGGATGCAACTGCTCGCGCTCTTCAACCCACAATAGCAATGGCACTGTAAACACGGCCCACCAGATCGCCACCAATAAAAACGCCAATCGGATGGCATCAGTTTCAGAGTCCAGTCCGAAAAAACCGGGGTTCATGACCATGAGCAGATTCACGATGAACAACAAAGCACCGCCGAGATAACCCAGACCAAATCCAAGCGCGGATACCTGATGAAAATGATCCGGGTCGGTAACATCAACCAGCAGTGCGTCATATAAAGCATTGCTACCGAAAAAACCGATCGAGGCCATTACATAGCACAGCACAGCAACCTGCCATTGCCCTTGACCCACAAAAAATAATGCGCCGGTCATCACAAATCCCAGCGCTGTCAGCAAGCAAAGCAAACCCTTTCTGCGTCCCATGCGATCGGCCGCCGCACCCAGTAAGGGCGCCGTCAATGCAATGATGAGACTCGCGAAACCATTGGCCATGCCTAACCGGAAAGTTGTCACGGTTGAATCGACATCCTGGCTCCAGAACCCGGCCAGCAGTATAGGCACGAACACCGTCATGACACTTAATGCGAATGCGGAGTTGGCCCAGTCATAAATCGCCCAGGCTATCACCGGACGCCTTAACCAAGCAGGCATTAGACGCTCACCCGGTGCAAGATCGGCTAATCATTCGATTGGCTCATCTTTGGATCTACTCATCATTGGATAAGGGAAAGTGGCGCACCAGTACCACCGCATCTTCCTTACCGTCATGAGCCCGGTAATATTTTTCTCTGATACCCAGCACGGTGAATCCCATTGAGTCATACAATGACAACGCTGCCTTATTCGAAGGCCTGACTTCAAGATAGATGCGCTGCGCTTCCGCACCCTGAGCGAGATCCAATAGTTGCTCCAGAAACATTCGACCATAACCGCGACGCCGCAGATCACCGCTTACGCAAATGTTTAGTAAATGTGCCTCACCTGCCGCCACTGACATCACTGCATAGCCAACGACTTCGCCGTCGCGCTCCATAGTAAGATTCATATAGCCCGCCAGCAGGCAATCACGGAAAATGCCGATGCTCCAGGGAAAATCATAGGTATCGCACTCGATTTGATGAACAGGCTCGATATCAGCCTGCCGCATGCGCCGGATAACAGGAACGGACTCCTCCACGACTGCAATCAAGCTTTCACTCCCGCTATTGTCGCTCGTGCCAGACACAAATCATCCCAGGTCTTTCTTTTTTGCCCGGGACTGCGCAGTAGATAAGCCGGGTGATAGGTCACCACGACCGGTATACGCGACGCTCCCACTTCATGCACCTTGCCCCGCAACTGCCCCACGGGTTTATCAGAATGCAGCAAATTCTGCGCAGCAATGCGACCAACCGCAACGATCAACTTCGGCTTCACCTCTGCAATCTGTTGTTGCAGAAAATCCGAGCACGCTTCCACTTCCTCAGGCTTGGGGTCACGGTTATTCGGCGGCCGGCATTTCAGAATATTGGCGATAAAAACACGGGAACGATCAAGACCAACCGCCCGCAGCATTTCATCAAGCAACTGTCCTGCTTTGCCAACAAACGGTTCGCCCTGCCGGTCTTCATCAGCACCGGGCGCCTCACCAATAATCATCCAGTCAGCCGCAGGGTCTCCGACTCCGAACACGGTTTGGGTGCGCGTCTGGTGAAGCTCACAACGGGTGCAGGCGGCCACCGTATCCGCCAGCTCAGACCAGCCGAGCGGAGACACTGATTGCGATTTTTTGGATGGCGTTTCGGCGACCGGTATTCCGGGCGCGGTAATTTCAGGAATAGCGCGCTCAGGAATAGCATTCTGAGGGACAGCGCGCTCTGCGACTGCAGGCGGCTTTCGCAACTCCCACAGCTGAACGTCCATCACTTCGAGCATCTGGCGTTGCGCCGCGCTCAGAAAACCGGTCATTAGTCTGTTCCGGTTCTGTAGTTGGGTTCTTCAGCCTCTTGCGACGCTTGCAATGCTTCCGCTTTGCGCAGACGCCGGTTAATCATAAGCGTCAATACCGGACCCGATATCGCATAACCGGCGGCCATCGCAAACAGGACTTCTGGCGGATTCAATGTAATCAATACCAGCGTCAGCGGAATAGCCAGCGCATAAGTAAAGGAAATACGCCGATCCGGACTGACTTCTTTAAAACTGTAAAACTTAAGGTGCGACACCATCAGTCCGCCAGCCGTTGCGGTCACCGCAGCGGCTATTGTCAGTGCCCAGCCGCCAGACCAGTCGTATTCGTATCCCAGCCAGACCATAAAGGTCACGAGTGCCGCCGCCGAAGGACTCGGCAAACCTTCGAAATAACGTTTATCAGTGCCTTCAGGCATGACATTAAAACGTGCCAGTCGCAGTGCCGCCGAAACGGCATACAGGAACGCCGCAAGCCAACCCATCTTGCCCCAAAGCCAGCCATAGTCAGCCAGACCATTGAGACCCCATTGATAAACAATAATGGCGGGTGCCACACCGAACGCCACGAGATCCGACAGGCTGTCAAATTCCTTGCCGAAATCTGATTCAGTCCCTGTCATACGGGCGATCCGGCCATCCAGTCCGTCCAGTATCATCGCAATAAATAAGGCGAGTGCACTGCGCGTAAAGTTACCGTCAATCGCCGCAACGATGCCGTAGAAACCGGAAAACAACACGCCCGTCGTAATCAGGTTCGGAAACAGGTAAATCTTATTTGCGCCATTCAGGCGGAATCTTTTATTAGAATTTTCGTTAGACACGTCAATGCCCTGTAATGATCTATCGACAGTTTGCCACGGCGGGCGCCGGAAAACACCTGATGACCAGGGTCAGGACGCGAGATCGGCCAGCACGGTCAAGCCCGCTTTTACGCGGTCTCCGGGCTGAACCTGAGTAATGGCAGTGGCTGGCAGGTATACAGCTGCTACGGGCGCCAGGCGCAAAAAAGCAAAACGCTGCCCCTGCCCCAGACGCTCGCCATAGCGAATAAACGCTTTGGGAGATCGCCATGACCCGGAACCGGGAAAAAGCAGCACCACATCATCCTGCTCTTCACTGCGCACCCACAATCCCTTCGGGCCAGAACGGTCGTGTTTTTCATGGATATCGCGAACATCTTTTACCGAGCCTTCGATCGGCGAGCGCACGGTATAGGCACCAAAATGATTGTTACGAATCTTGATACAGGTCCATTGACCGGGTAATTCGGGCGCTTCACCCGTGATGACCTCTACCACGCGACCATCAGTTGGGGCCAATACACCCAGCGGCAGTGGCGGAACCGAACGCCCGGGGTCGCGAAACAACAGGAACAGCAAGAACCCCAGGACAGCCAGGGGCCAGGTCGGTCCCAGCCCCCAGAACCGGTAAACCAGACCCCAGCAAACCCCAAGGGCAATCAGCCATGGCCAGCCTTCGCTGGCAACCATTGAATTTCGATGTGCGACCACGCGCGCAAACTAACGCCGAAGACGGGCATCGTCAACCTGACCTGCTGGCACATTCTAGATAGAATGTCGGCGCTTCAAAGAATGAAGCGTTACCGACAATTAAAGATTCAGCCCATGCGACTCAGCCAATTACCCCTGACCACCTTTAAAGAAACGCCTGCCGAAGCAGAAATCATCAGCCATCAACTGATGTTGCGCGCCACCCTGATACGCCGTCTGGCCTCAGGCCTGTTCAGCTGGATGCCCATAGGACTTCGGGTTTTGCGCAAGGTTGAAAACGTGATTCGCGAAGAAATGGATCGTGCCGGTGCCCATGAACTACTCATGCCTACCGTGCAGCCTGCCGAGCTATGGCAGGAATCCGGCCGCTGGGACATCTACGGCAAGCTGCTCCTGCGCATGAAAGACCGACATGATCGAGACTTTTGCCTGGGCCCCACGCACGAAGAAGTCATCACTGATATTGCCCGTAAGGAACTTAAAAGCTACAAGCAGTTGCCTGTGAACTATTATCAGATACAAACCAAATTTCGCGATGAAATCCGGCCGCGCTTCGGCGTGATGCGCGCCCGCGAGTTCATCATGAAAGATGCCTACTCATTTCATATCGATCAGGCCTCACTTGAAGAAACTTACGAACGCATGGCCGATGCCTATACGCGCATCTTTACGCGACTGGGTTTACGGTTCCGCCCTGTCGAAGCCGATAGCGGTGAAATTGGTGGCGCACGCTCACAGGAATTTCATGTGCTGGCTGATTCTGGTGAAGACGCAATTGCTTATTGCGAAGCTGATCAGTTTGCTGCCAACGTCGAACTCGCGCCGGCATTGCCGCCGACCGACCCTCGCCCCGATGCAAGCGCTGAACTGACCAACGTCGCTACGCCCAATGCCCGCACCATTGAAGAAGTCAGCAAATGCTTGTCGGTCAGCCCCCAACGCTGCATTAAAACGCTTATCGTTGAAGGTGAAGATGACCAGCTGGTCGCACTGATCCTGCGTGGTGATCATGAGCTCAATGCCATAAAGGCAGAAAAGCTTGAAGCCGTGCGGTCACCACTGACGATGGCCACGCCGGAACAGGTTCTAGCAGCTGCCGGTTGCCCACCTGGTTTTATCGGACCCGTCGGCCTCGACATCAAAATGTATGCCGACCACAGTGCTGCGCACCTCGCTGATTTTGTCTGCGGTGCTAATAAGCCCGACGCACACCTGCAGGGTGTTAATTGGGAACGCGACCTGCCCGCGCCCGAAGCTGCTGATATTCGCAACGTGGTCGAGGGCGATCCCAGCCCCGGTGGCCAAGGCACATTATCAATGGCCAGAGGCGTTGAAGTCGGCCACATCTTTCAGCTGGGCGACAAATACAGCCGCAGCTTGAATGCGGTTGTCCTGGATCAAAACGGCAAAGAGCAACCCATGCAAATGGGTTGCTATGGTATTGGCGTGACCCGCATTGTCGGCGCCGCTATCGAACAGAATAATGACGAGAATGGCATCATCTGGCCTGCACCGATGAGTCCGTTTGATGTGACTATCCTGTTACTCAATCCGAAAAAATCAGCCGCAGTCACTGAAACCGGTGACCGGCTTTATGCAGAGTTAACGGCAGCCGGCATCGAAGTACTGCTCGACGATCGCGATGCGCGACCGGGCGTTAAATTTGCCGATGCAGATCTGATCGGTATTCCCCATAGACTCGTTATCGGTGAACGCGGCCTAAATGAAGGCACACTGGAGTATCGAGACCGCAGAACCGGCGAAGAACAAAAGGTGCCGGCTGATAACGCCGTCACATTTATCCAAGGTCTTCTGGATGTAACCTGACCGGGATGCTTCACCGTGACCGCAGGCTGTTTTGCTCGACCCTTGCTGCAGGGCTGTGCATGATTTTGTCTGCCGTCTCAGCGCTCGCTGTCGACTCAAGCGATCCTGCACTGCGAGAACGTCTCCGCGAAGCGATGAATGAAACAGAGAGCTTTCCGGATCGCTTCGATGCACAGGTCTGGCTCACCGACATGTCCGCCCGACTGGGTAATCAGGTGCCTGATCCAACCGAGCGGGTTTATATACTCAAACAGGTTCACTATGAAGCCATGCGCACCGAACTGCCGCCCGAAATGGTGCTCGCTGTTATCGATATCGAAAGCGCGTTCAACCCTTACGCCGTCTCTGTAGCCGGCGCACAGGGACTGATGCAGGTGATGCCCTTCTGGCTCGATGAAATAGGCCGACCCGATGACCGCCTAATCGACATCAATACCAATCTTCGAATGGGTTGCACGATTCTGAAATATTATCTGGATATGGAAAAAGGTGATTGGATTCGGGCGCTGGGCCGTTACAACGGCAGCCTCGGCAGTCGCAAATACCCTGAGAAAGTTTTAAACCGTTTACGTTCGCGCTGGTTCCGTCAGTAACCGCTATCCGATTCTGAACGCGTCATCCGGCGGTGCTTCGATGATATCGACCGGCTCACTTTCAACGCGATGAACCTGCGCCAGTGGCGGGCCCTCTGCAAGCCAGCCTGCGAGTTCGCGCAGATGATCCGCCTCACCAAAGGCGACGACCTCGACCGTACCATCCGGCAAATTGACGGCGGAACCGGAAAGACCCAGTCGCTCGGCCTCTTCAGCGGTACTCGCCCGAAACACAACGCCCTGCACCTGACCGAAAACAATAAAACGTTTGCCTGCTCTGTCTGTCAATTCACACCTGCATCAAATTTCTGATTAATACGAGTCGTTCAAGTGAACATTTAGCACGAATGCTGAAACGCGAGCTAGTGTGCGACGACAGCACTCTAGCGTCAAGAAATCAGACCGTCAGGCATTCTCCCGATGCACCAGATCGGCGTACAATGCGCCAACCCAATGCTTAAAAATAAGTAGCTAAACGGAACAAACATGAGCCTGACGATCTATCACAACCCGCGCTGTTCAAAATCACGCCAGACACTATCGCTGCTGCAGGAAAACGGCCATGAACCCGTCATTATCGAATACCTGAAAACACCACCGGACGCTGCCACGATCGGTCAGCTGGTCAATGCATTGAATGCCACGCCCGCCGAAATCATGAGGACAAACGAGGCGGAGTATAAAGAAGCCACTATCGATGTAGGCGCACTCGATGATGCCGCCCAAATAAAATGGCTTGCTGACAATCCACGCGTGCTGCAACGACCCATCGTCGTTAACGGAGACCGGGCGCGCATTGGACGACCACCGGAAAGCGTACTGGAGATATTGTCGTAATGGCCGAAATACTCGTTCTTTATTATTCACGACACGGCTCAACCGCGGAACTCGCGGCACAAATTGCACGTGGTGTTAATGCTGTTGATGGTGCCGAAGCAAAAGTGCGCACCGTGCCGGCTGTATCTACAGAAATAGCCGCAGTCAGCGATCCGATACCGGAATCAGGTGCGCCCTACGCAACACTCGAAGACCTGCAGAATTGTGACGGGTTGATTCTGGGCAGTCCGACCCGTTTCGGCAACATGGCTGCACCATTGAAATATTTTCTTGATGGCACGGCCAGTGTCTGGATGGCTGGCCAACTCGAAGGCAAACCGGCTGGCGTATTCACCTCAACCAACAGCCTTCATGGCGGCCAGGAAACGACACTGCTGACCATGGCGCTGCCACTTTTACATCACGGCATGTTACTCGTTGGCGTGCCGTACTCTGAGCCCGCGCTTAATGAAACCCGCAGTGGTGGCACACCGTATGGTGCATCACACGTCGCCTCGGAACAGGCGTCAACAACACCAACGAGTGAAGAAGCCGCGGTCGCTCAAACGCTCGGAAGACGTATCGCGACAATTGCTAAACAACTGCAAGCGAATAAATCGTCATGATGGCCGGTACCCCTTCACGGTTCGTCGCATTGGCGACACTCTTTATAATGGTGGCCGCATTACTGTTACCCGCGCCGTCTGCATTCTCATTGGCCGTCGCCGTACCACTGGCAATCCTGCTCGCAACCGGCATCAAACCACCTTATAAATGGGGTGGCTGGGTCGGCGCTTTCATGATCCCCTACTTCGGCGTCGCCTTTGGTGAATTTATCGCGAACCCCGCCAGCCGTTTCACGACCGGCATCATCACGATTGGTTCCATCGCTGCTTTCTTTGCAGCCATGGATTACGTACGCCGCGCCGGGATTAATCTGCGACGCTAAAGCCCACTCTCAATCACCAAGAGCACAGGGCACGGTTATTCAGCACCGCCGTTGATTCGCCATCGTGCTTTATCACTAAACGAAATCAGTGATCTGCAAACTCGCCGCTTTGACTTCCTGCTTTTAATGCATGCCTGGAATCGTGGCACTGCAGTTATGTTAAGTGCGCGAGTGCTTCAGGTGACTTAAGCGAGATTAATCTTTCATTTCTGTGATGGTACTCAACGCAATCTATCCATTTAAAAGTAAGAATACGGATTGTTAAAAGATGTGTTTGTGAGCGGCCGGGGCCGCCGGGGGCGACACATACTCAGTTTAAGAATACGAGAAATTAAAAATGAGTATGATTACTTTATTACGCTGCATTGCTGCGACCTTGCTTATGGCCAGTTTTGCATCGGTGCAAGCTGCGACCATTACGTGGGAGTTCGCGCGGGACTTAAACAATGGTAGTGAGCAGGGCAGCGGCTATGACAATTCCTATGTTTTCGATTCTGCCGGACAGTCACTGGGCGTAACTGCCTGGGCGGACATGAATACAGGAACCTTCCAGGCCGCTAATGTCACCTGGTTTGATGAGGGACTTGGCGTCTGTAACGAAGGCGAAGGAAAAAATCTGGCCAAGTGCACAAGCCGGGCTAATGACCGTCAAACCGATAATCGCGGCGGCGGTCAGCAGGACTGGCTTTTGATGACGCTGCCTTCTGATGCTTTACAAGGATCCATTATCATCAATCCGCAAGGCAACAGCGATCGTGACGTAACCTATTGGGTTGGAACGATTACTGACCCCTATCTGCTCAAAAATCAAAGCTATTCGGATCTTGGCGGTCTGGGCTTCGGTGAGCAAATTAATGTCGCCAACTCAAACGGCAGCGACCCGATCACAATCTCACTGGCTGATTTACAGGGGAACGCGATTCTATTTGGTGCTGAATTGGGCGGAAGTAATGATGCATTCATGATCAACGCTTTAAGCGCCACATTCGATCCGGCGGGACCAAGCGCAGCCGTTCCTGCGCCGTCCGCAGTCTATTTGTTTGCTTCAGGCCTTGGTCTGCTGGGTTTTGTAAGGCGCCGCATCGCTGCCTGAAATCAAGAGATAAAACTCATGAAGCCACGACTTAAATCGTGCCACATAAACTTCGCCCACTAACCGGGCAATATCCTGATATCCCCAGATCTACTTTCATTCAGGCCGGGGCTGACTGGATTATAAAAGCGTCCACATTATGCGGCAGCCACCGCATGTCGCCATCACGATGCGACGTTGCTTCAATATAACTGAAGATCATACTTCGCAGCCGCAGCGGTAATTCTCCGGTAGGCACTTGCGCGAGGAAATCCGCAATGCGAATGCCCTGCTCGGAATCGGGCTCGCAACACGAGGTGATATCAAGCGTTGCCTCGATGCGCTTGCGTTCGAAAGTAACATCGAGGTTCTTAAGATGCCTGTTCAGGTCTTCACTGAACCATGTTGAACCGCTGTTTTCCATCTCCCAGAAAGAAGATGAAAGCTCGTTAAGGGTATCGTTCGAAGCGATCAGGATCACAAGTCGACCACCCGTATTAACCAGATTCAGAGCATCTTCGAGCGCCCGTTCAGGATCTTCCATGTAGTACAGCGAGTGCACCATGAGAACAAGATCGAAGCGTCGCCGCTCTTTGTAAGATTCAAAGCAAGTGTTGTGCGCCTCCACCTCGATATTTTGGTCGTTTTCGAAGTTCATACGATTCAAGAATCGTTCACACTGCCGGGAATCCGGCTCAAGACCCACATAGGAAATGGCCGAAGCATGTTCTCTTCCTGCGGACAGGATTTTGACATCCAGGTCACCCGCGCCACATCCGACACTCAGAAGCGAGGCGCTGTCCGTGGAAAGCTGCGGAATCACATCGTCGGCAAACCATCCGAGAATAAGCTCGCGCTGATTACTGGCGGCCTCGTAGGTATGTAGGCAAGTTGCATAGCGCTGCCCCTCAAGCGGAGTGACATCATTGATTAGCGCCAGCTCTTGGCGAATATCATTAATATTCATATCAATTTATATTTGTCTCTTATCCTGTTTCGCTTTTGCATCCTGGCATGCGTGCGTTAGTCTTATCCAGATGCATACTGACGGCTCACCATTTCAGCTCCGCAGCCAGCACTCTTCTGTAACCACATGACAGACCGCTGCATGCTTGAGCTTCATCAGGTTTCCAAGAAATACGCTGGTGTCTGCGCCCTTGAGCGCTGCGAATTATCTATTGCGCCGAGTCAAACAACAGTCCTGATCGGGCCATCCGGGTGTGGAAAGTCGACAATCTTACGCCTAATCATTGGGCTACAGACGCCTGATGAAGGTAGCGTCCATTTCGCGGGACAGCGGATCGAAAAGAATAACCTGCCGGCATTGCGTCAGCGGATGGGCTACGTGATTCAGGACGGTGGTTTATTCCCGCATCTGTGTGCACGGGAGAATGTAGCGCTGATGGCACGTTATTTACGCTGGCCGGCGGCGCGTATCGAAACGCGCATTCACGAACTGGCCGCACTCACGCGCTTCCCCGTTGATGCTCTGGATCGCTTTCCGGGACAGCTTTCCGGCGGACAACAGCAACGTGTCAGTTTAATGCGCGCCCTGATGCTTGACCCTGAGGTGCTGCTACTCGATGAACCGCTTGGCGCGCTCGACCCCATGATCCGTCTCGAACTTCAGAACGATCTGCGTGAAATTTTCACCAGTCTCGGCAAGACGGTGTTGATGGTGACGCATGATTTAGGCGAGGCCGCTTTCTTCGCAGATACCGTTGTTCTTCTGCGCGATGGACACATCGTGCAGCAAGGCACGATGGAGCATTTGCTGCGTAAACCCGCAGATGATTTTGTACGGCGATTTATTCAGGCGCAGCGCTCGCCACTAGAAGCCATGGAGATACGCGCTTGACCCGTCGCTTTAGCATCGCATTTTTGTGCATGCTCTTGCTGGCAGGCAATTGTCTTGCCACTGAGGAGCCCGCCATTGTGGTCGGCTCAAAAAACTTCACGGAAGGTGTGGTTCTC
>Ga0224504_10001348_pt1 | contig 10924 bp, 9 predicted proteins | sample SF_Oct11_sed_USG_3_FD_170160 | JGI IMG/M metagenome (GOLD analysis project Ga0224504, IMG submission 170160) | Sediment microbial communities from San Francisco Bay, California, United States - SF_Oct11_sed_USGS_24 | ecosystem: Environmental > Aquatic > Marine > Sediment | place: USA: California... | reverse complement strand
AATCGTCATCAAACCGATGGGTTTGCAGTTAAGCACGGTCAGTAGTGTATCCGGCGCTACCATTCTTGGTGATGGCAGTGTTGTCATGATACTCGATATGGCTGCGATTGCCCGCATCAATACCCGTATGCGGCCGGTTGATTTGCCGGTCATAAAGAAGACAGAAAACCGGCTGGTTGTAATGGTGGTGGATGATTCCATTACGGTCCGCAAGGTCACAACACGCCTGCTTGAACGTAATGGTTTCAAGGTGCTGACCGCAAAAGACGGTATTGATGCACTGGGACAGTTGCAGGAAAGTGTGCCGGATATGATGTTGCTTGATATCGAAATGCCGCGCATGGATGGTTTTGAACTTGCTACGCATGTACGCAATGACGATCAGCTAAAACACGTACCGATCATCATGATTACTTCACGTACCGGCGACAAGCATCGTGAACGTGCAGAGGAGATTGGCGTGAATAATTATCTGGGCAAGCCTTACCAGGAAAATGATCTGCTGGATTCCATTCAACAGATTATAGGTGCTTCTGAAGCGGGGGCGGTCGCATGAGTGATACAGATACGAGAGAGGTAGCACAAATGGAAGGTAGCCGGGACAAGGTTCGCAGTTTGTGGGTTCCGCTGCGGGAGATGAATCTGCTATTGCCGAACGTGGCTGTTGCCGAGATCGGCAGTTACCGCGCTCCGGAAGCCCGGGCGGATGTGCCGGAATGGTTTCTGGGTATGGTCAAGTGGCGTGAAAAGACTATACCGGTGATTTCTCTGGAGGCGGTCTGCGGGCTGAATGTCCCCTCGAATCCGGTATTTTCACGCTTGATGATCGTGAATTCGGTTTCTCCCGATAGCCCGGTTGAGCACTATGCGATCGTAACGGCGGGCCTGCCCGGATTGATCCGGTTTGGCGACGACACAGCAGATGAAGTTGTTGAATACGAGAATGATGGTTTGAAGTGCATCGTGCGGATTGGCCAGGAGCAAGCAGTCATTCCTGATCTCGAATATTTACAGGGTCTGCTGGAACAGCAATTGGATAACGCCGCCTGAAGCTGTAATTAATCGAAGTCGCCCCACAGGGTTTGTATGCCTGCAAGGGCGGCCAGTGCAGCTGTCTCGGTACGCAGTATACGAGGTCCCATCCGAATACCGGAAAACCCGGACGCACTCGCCAGCGATTGTTCTTCAGGTGTCAGGCCGCCTTCAGGCCCTACCAGTATAGTTACGCGGTCAGCCGGTTTTTCCAGGCTGCGTAGTGATGAACTGGCGTCCGGTTGCAGCATCAGGCACAGCGCGTTATCAGCAGTGCTTTTATTAAAACCATTGACATAATCATCCGCCTTTAACAGTGTTGGCACAGTTGCCCGGCCACATTGTGCACAGGCACTGATGACTACACCTTGCCAGTGACGGCTACGTTTTTCCATGCGCTCGCCTTTCAAACGCTTCTGGCTACGCTGCATCCACAGCGGCTGGATGGTCTGTACGCCAAGTTCAACAGCTTTCTGTAATACCAGGTCCATGTGATCATTACGTGCGATACCCTGTAGCAGGGTCAGTTGCAGCGGTGACTCAGGTATGGTTGTCAGGGCGGCACCGATTTCCAGTGTGATCCCCGAGCGGGTGACCTGATGCAGTGTTGCCTGGTGTTCGTTACCCTGTCCATCAAACACCTGCACGTTTGCGCCGCTGCGTAATCGTAGTACGTGACTGGCATGGTGGGCTGCCTGACCTGTGATCGCAAGCTGTTCGCCGGTGACAAGGACTTGCGGTGTGTATAGGCGGGTTATACGCAGGGTAAAACCTTTTTATGATGAAGTCAGTGAAAGATTGTTCCAGATGGCAATGGCTGGCTTTGCCTGGTTCAGCGTGTAAAAGTGCAGGCCGGGTACGCCTTCCCTTAGCAGGCGGGCGCACAGACTGGTAACTGCTTCTTCACCAAATGCGCGGATGGATGCGATGTCATCACCGTAGGCCTCCAGGCGTTTGCGCATCCAGCGCGGAATTTCTGCGCCGCAGGCATCCGAGAACCGCGCCAGCTGGTGGTAATTGGTGATGGGCATGATGCCGGGGAAAATCGGGATGTCTATACCGGCACCGGCGCAACGGTCTGCAAAGCGCAAGTAGGCATCCGGGTTGTAGAAATATTGTGTAATGGCGCTATTGGCACCGGCTTCAACCTTGCGGGTGAAGTTGGCGAAATCACTGTCCGGACTGTTGGCCTGGGGGTGGTATTCCGGGTATGCGGCAACCTCCAGATGGAAGTGGTCACCGGTTTCTTCACGGATAAAGCTGACCAGCTCATTGGCGTAGCGAAGTTCGCCGGCTTCCACCATGCCAGAGGGCATGTCACCGCGCAGCGCGACCATGTGTGAAATCCCTTTTTCCCGGTAGGCGAACAGTGCCTCGCGAATATTGTCCCGTGTAGAGCCGATACAGGAAATGTGCGGCGCGGTATCTATGCCGGTGTTTTTTTGCAGGTCAACGACGGTTTCAAAAGTGTGGTTGCGTGTTGAGCCACCGGCGCCAAAAGTGACCGAAAAGAAACCCGGTTTCAGCTCGGCAAGTGCGGCACTGCTAGTTGCCAGTTTGGCAACGCCGTCGGCAGTCTTGGGTGGAAAGAACTCAAAGCTGAAGACCGGATTTGTATTCGTCATGGAAGGTTGGTGTGCCAGTTAATTCAAATGTTCCAGGCGACCGGGAGTGTCGCATGGATTCACCCGGTCGCCCTGCAGGGGTGTTGCTAGTATCGGTAGTAATCAGGCTTGTAGGGTCCTTCAACCGGCACCTTGATATAGTCAGCCTGTTCTTGCGACAGCGGTGTCAGGTTGACGCCGATCTTTTCGAGGTGCAGACGTGCAACTTTTTCATCCAGGGGTTTCGGCAGCACATAAACCTGGTTGTCGTATTTTTCCGGGTGCTGCCACAATTCAATCTGGGCGAGCACCTGGTTGGTGAACGAGGCAGACATGACGAAACTCGGGTGGCCGGTGCCGCAGCCCAGGTTAACAAGGCGTCCTTCTGCGAGTACCGTGATGCGCTTGCCATCCGGAAAGATCACCTGGTCAACCTGTGGCTTGATGTTGTCCCACTGGTACTGTCGCAGGCTGGCGATATCGATCTCGGAGTCAAAGTGTCCGATGTTGCAGACAATGGCCTCGTTCTTCATGGTCGTCATGTGCTCATGGGTGATGACATTGATGTTACCGGTAGTGGTAACGAAAATATCACCCTGGCTGCAGGCATCGTCCATGTTGACGACGCGATAGCCTTCCATCGCTGCCTGCAGTGCACAGATCGGGTCGATCTCGGTCACCCAGACGGTGGCACCCAGCCCCTTGAGGGACTGTGCAGAACCCTTGCCGACATCACCGTAGCCAAGGACAACGGCAATCTTGCCGGCAATCATGACATCGGTTGCACGCTTGATGGCGTCTACCAGTGATTCGCGACAGCCATAGAGGTTGTCGAACTTGCTCTTGGTGACGGAATCATTAACGTTGAATGCCGGTACCTTGAGGCTGCCGTTTGCCATCATTTCGTAGAGGCGGTGTACGCCGGTGGTGGTTTCTTCTGACAAACCCTTTACGTCATTGAGCAGTTCCGGGTACTTGTCGTGCATGATCTGGGTCAGGTCGCCACCATCATCCAGGATCATGTTCGGGCGCCAGCCATCGGGACCAAAAATAGTCTGTTCAATGCACCACCAGGCTTCATCTTCGGTCTCGCCTTTCCATGCAAATACCGGGACCCCGGTAGCTGCCATGGCCGCGGCGGCCTGATCCTGGGTTGAAAAAATATTGCAGGACGACCAGCGCACTTCCGCACCCAGAGCGGTGAGTGTATCTATCAGTACCGCTGTCTGTATGGTCATGTGCAGGCAACCGGCAATCCGTGCGCCCTTCAGCGGCTGACTGCCCTGGTATTCTTCGCGTAACGCCATCAACCCCGGCATTTCGCTTTCAGCAATGGCGATTTCCTTGCGGCCCCAGTCTGCCAGGCCGATATCGGCGACTTTGTAATCCGGAGTGATGTTTTGAACGGGTTGTGTGCTCATAAGGTATTGCCTCTTTAATTATGGTGTGGCGTTGATTGTTATTTAAAGACCTGCGGCGTCGCGAAGAGTTTCAGCGATATCGGTATTTTCCCAGCTGAATTCACCGTCACGTCCGAAATGCCCGTAGGCGGCGGTGGCCTTGTAGCCGGGTTTCAACAGGTCCAGCATCTTCACCAGCCCGCGTGGCCGCAGATCAAAGTGTTCACGAACCAGTGCGGTCAGCCGGTTTTCATCTATCTTGCCGGTGCCGAAAGTGTCAACGGTAATAGATGTTGGCTCGGCCACGCCAATCGCGTACGACACCTGTATTTCACAGCGGTCTGCGAGGCCGGCAGCGACAAGGTTTTTCGCGACATAGCGGGCTGCATAGGCAGCGGAGCGGTCTACCTTGCTCGGGTCCTTGCCGGAGAATGCGCCGCCGCCATGACGTGCCATGCCGCCATAGGTATCAACAATAATCTTGCGCCCGGTAAGGCCGCAGTCACCGACGGGGCCTCCGATAACAAAACGTCCGGTCGGGTTGATGTGAATATTTTCCTGTGTGCACTGGTCGAGCCATGCAGCCGGTATCACCGGTTTGATAATCTCATCCATCACGGCTTCACGCAACGCTTCAATGCTGATTTCCGGATCATGCTGTGTAGACAGCACGATGGCTTCGATCCCGACAGGCCTGTCATTCTCATAGCGGAACGTTAACTGGCTCTTGGCATCCGGGCGCAGCCACGGCAGGGTGCCATTCTTGCGTACCTCGGCCTGGCGTTTTACCAGGCGATGCGCATAGGTAATCGGTGCCGGCATCAGCACGTCGGTTTCGTTGGAGGCGTAGCCAAACATCAGGCCCTGGTCGCCAGCACCTTGCTCGTGGTTTTCGGTTTCGTCGACGCCCATGGCGATATCAACCGACTGTTTACCAATGGCATTCAGCACTGCGCAGGATGCCCAGTCAAAACCGATTTCAGAGCTGTTGTAGCCAATTTCGCGAACGGTTGCGCGGACAATTTCCTCAAGATCTACCCAGGCCGAGGTGGTGACTTCTCCGGCAATAATGACCATGCCGGTCTTGACCATGGTTTCAACTGCCACGCGTGCCTGTGTATCCTGCTCCAGCAGCGCATCCAGTACGGCATCAGAAATCTGGTCGGCAACTTTATCGGGGTGTCCTTCCGATACGGATTCGGAAGTAAATACATAATTATTAGACATGATTATTTGTTTTCGCTATGCATGATAGGTAGACTCATTCTACCCTATTTTGGGGGTATTATAATTCAAAGGTTTGCTTTATACAGCAATCAGCGTTCTTTATTCAATACAGGGGTGCAGTATGGTCAGTCTGGAAACACCGGTGTGCGATTTTGGTAAAGACGCCATTGATTTCTCATTACCGGGTATCGACAGCCGGGTGTGGACGCTTGAGGCCTGTCGTGGTCCGCAAGGGCTGCTGGTGATGTTTATCTGTAATCACTGCCCGTATGTTCAGGCTATCAGGGAAAGGCTGGTGCGCGACACCCTTGAATTGCGCGAACACGGTATTAACAGTGTGGCCATCATGTCCAATGATTCATCCTTATATACGGAAGACAGTTTCGAGAATATGCAGCTGCTGGCGCGGCAGTATGATTTTCCCTTTCCTTACCTGATGGATGAATCACAGGCGGTCGCGAAAGCCTACGGCGCAGTCTGTACGCCTGATTTCTTTGGCTATAACAAGGATCTGCAGCTACAGTACCGCGGGCGACTGGATGCCAGCGGCAAGCAGGCCGCCCCGGCAGAGGTGCGGCGCGACCTGTTTGAGGCGATGTGCCAGGTTGCAGAAACAGGGCACGGCCCCGTAGAGCAGACGGCATCGATTGGCTGTTCAATTAAATGGCGTGAAGCGCTCGACTGACATGGCTGCTTATGCTGATAAATCGTTGTTATCGGGTTATAAAGTGATAAAAAACTGACATATTGCCACTCCCATTCGCGCTATTGCCGTTGGAAGCAAACTAGGGGAAAATAGCGCGCCTTGTCTCCGGGGAACAACCGGGGAACAGAAGTGCCGGACGGGTGAGTATCTGAAAACACCTGACCCAGCCAATAATTTTCGATGAAGCTAAGAGCCCCGGTGCACCTGGACAGGTGCAAAGGTCTTTTTTTGTCATTGAGCCGGGAAAATCCCGACGTGTTTGTTCGTCAGCTGCGGATCCACGCAGGATCGCCCGACGGCACATGACCGGGATCCAGGCGTTAAAGAATTTAAATCAGAACAGGAGAACAACATGGCTGAGCGTAAAGACCTGGCCAATGCCATCCGTGCACTTAGTATGGATGCCGTTCAAAAGGCCAATTCCGGACATCCGGGTGCACCGATGGGTATGGCAGATATTGCCGAAGTGCTGTGGAATGATCATCTGAAACATAACCCGACTAACCCGGACTGGTCTGACCGTGACCGTTTTGTTTTGTCCAACGGTCACGGCTCAATGCTGATTTATTCATTGCTGCACCTGACCGGCTACGAATTAAGTATTGATGATCTGAAAAACTTTCGTCAGCTGCATTCCAAGACACCGGGCCATCCCGAGTACGGTTATGCACCGGGAGTGGAAACGACTACCGGTCCGCTGGGCCAGGGTATTACCAATGCCGTTGGTATGGCAATCGCAGAACGTGCAGCGGCTGCCCGCTTCAACCGTGATGGTTATGACGTTGTTGATCACAACACCTATGTGTTCCTGGGTGACGGCTGTCTGATGGAAGGCATCTCCCATGAAGCCTGCTCGCTGGCCGGTACGCTGGGACTTGGCAAGCTGGTGGCTTTCTGGGACGACAACGGTATTTCCATTGATGGCCACGTTGAAGGCTGGTTTACAGACGATACTCCGAAGCGCTTCGAGGCCTATGGCTGGCACGTTATTGCCGGTGTTGACGGCCATGACGCGGCTGCTCTGGACAAGGCAATTGTCGAGGCCAGGTCGGTCACTAACAAGCCCACCATGATTTGTTGCAAGACCACCATTGGCTACGGTTCGCCGAACAAGGCAGGTACGCATGGTTGTCACGGCGCACCGCTGGGTGAAGATGAAATCGCTCTGACCCGCAAGGAACTCGGCTGGGCGCATGAACCGTTTGTGGTGCCGGAAGATATTTACGAAGGCTGGGATGCGAAGAACAAGGGTCTGCGGGCCGAGTCTGAGTGGAATGACAAGTTTGCCGCTTACAAGGCAGACCATCCTGCACTGGCCGCCGAGTATGAGCGTCGCATGGCGGGTGACTTGCCTGCCGACTGGGCTGACAAGTCGGCAGCCTTTATTGCCGATGTGAATGCTGCGGCCAAGACAACCGCAACGCGTCATTCTTCACTGGCGGCGATCGAGGGTTATGCTGCTCAGCTTGAAGAGCTGTTCGGCGGTTCTGCCGACCTGGGTTGCTCCAATATGACGGAGTGGTCGACCTACAAGCCAATGCGCGCCGATAATCCGGATGCTAACTATGTTAATTATGGTGTGCGTGAATTTGCCATGTCGGCAATCATGAACGGCATCGCCTTGCATGGCGGCTTTATCCCGTTTGGTGCAACCTTCCTGATGTTCTCGGAATATGCGCGTAACGCACTGCGCATGGCTGCCCTGATGAAGATTCAGAGTATCTTTGTCTACACGCATGACTCGATTGGTCTGGGTGAAGATGGCCCGACACACCAGGCGGTTGAACAGATACCTACCTTGCGAATGATTCCGAACATGGCTGTATGGCGTCCCTGTGATGCTGTTGAGAGTGCCGTGTGCTGGCAGCAGGCGATTGAAAGAAAAGACGGACCTTCCTGCCTGATTTTTTCGCGCCAGAATCTTGATCACCAGGCACGTTCTGCTGCGCAGATTGCAGATATCGCCAGGGGCGGCTACGTACTGCAGGACTGTGATGGTACGCCGGATGTCATTATTATCGCCACCGGCTCTGAAGTGGCGCTTGCCACGGGTGCCGCCGAAGCGCTTTCCGGCAAAAAGGTTCGCGTGGTGTCCATGCCGTCGACCACTGTTTTTGAAGAGCAGGATGATGCCTACAGGGAATCCGTTCTGCCCGCGGCTGTGAAGGCCCGCGTTGCAGTGGAAGCAGCAGTTACCCAGGGCTGGTACAGGTACGTTGGCCTTGACGGTGCGGTAGTCGGGATCGACCGCTTTGGTGAATCTGCGCCGGCTGGCGAACTCTTCAAGGAGTTCGGATTTACGGTTGAGAATGTTGTCAAGGCGGTTAACAGCGTTAGCTGATCCGGTTCGACAAACTGATCATTAATTATTTTTTTATCTATACCTCAGGAGAAAAATTATGGCTATAAAAGTCGGTATTAATGGCTTTGGTCGCATTGGACGGATGGTCTTTCGTGCAGTTGCAAAGGACTTCAAGGATATCGAAATTGTTGGTATCAACGACCTGCTGGACGCAGACTACCTGGCATACATGCTGAAATATGATTCAGTACATGGCCGCTTTGACGGCGATGTCTCCTCCGATGCGAACAATCTGATCGTTGATGGCCGCAAGATCCGCCTGACTGCCGAGCGTGATCCGGCTGACCTGAAGTGGGGTGACGTAGGCGCCGAGATCGTTATCGATTGCACCGGTTTTTTCCTGACAGAAGAAAGCTGCCAGAAGCACATCGATGCAGGTGCCAGCAAGGTTGTGCAGAGCGCGCCTTCCAAGGACAGTACGCCGATGTTTGTCTACGGTGTTAACCATGAGACTTACGCCGGTCAGACAATAGTTTCAGCCGCTTCCTGTACGACTAACTGCCTGGCTCCGATTGCCAAGGTGATTAACGACAACTGGGGTTTGAAGCGTGGTCTGATGACAACCGTGCACGCCGCAACGGCAACCCAGAAGACTGTCGACGGTCCTTCCCAGAAAGACTGGCGCGGTGGTCGCGGTATTCTGGAAAACATTATTCCTTCATCAACCGGAGCCGCCAAGGCCGTGGGTGTGGTGCTGCCCGAGCTCAATGGCAAGCTGACCGGTATGGCGTTCCGCGTCCCGACGTCCGATGTCTCTGTTGTTGATCTGACAGTTGAGCTTGACAAGGCAGCTTCCTATGAAGAAATCTGTGCCGCCATCAAGGCTGCTTCAGAGGGTCCGATGAAGGGCACGCTGGGCTACACGGACCACAAGGTGGTTTCCACGGATTTTCGTGGTTGCAGCCAGTCATCCATTTTTGATTCAGAAGCCGGTATCGCGCTGGATGGCACCTTCGTGAAGCTGGTGTCCTGGTATGACAATGAGTACGGCTACACCTGTAACATGATGCGTTTTGTCGAACACATTGCAGGATAAAAGGCAGATGACCTGGTTTATCCAGGGTGCATGACGTCACTGCCGGCCCGGAACGGTCCGGACCGGCAGTTTTTAAAGGTGTTGTTTGTTAAGGCAGGATAGGGCTTTAACAAACCACATTTACACAAAAAATTATTCAGGAGTTTGATATGTCTGTCATCAAGATGACTGATCTCGACCTGGCCGGCAAGCGTGTTCTCATCCGTCAGGATCTGAATGTACCAATCAAGGATGGCAAGGTCACCAGTGACAAGCGCATCCAGGCGTCACTACCCACGATTGAATATGCCATGAATGCCGGCGCCAAGGTGATGGTGATGTCTCATCTGGGGCGTCCGACGGAAGGTGAATACGACCAGCAATTCTCACTGCTGCCGGTCGGCGAACACATGGCCGCGCTGCTCGGACACAATGTTGAAATGGTCAAGGACTGGGTCAACGGTGTTGGCGAGATGCACAACGGTGATGTGGTTCTGTGCGAGAACGTTCGTTTCAATGCAGGCGAGAAAAAGAATGACGAAGCGCTGTCGAAGAAGATGGCGGCGCTGTGTGATGTATTTGTCATGGATGCCTTTGGTACCGCCCACCGGGCACAGGCATCCACGCATGGTGTGGCGCAGTTTGCGCCAGTCGCCTGTGCCGGTCCGTTGCTTGCCGGCGAGCTTGAAGCGCTGGGCAAGGCGCTGCACAACCCGCAGCGGCCGATGGCGGCGATTGTTGGCGGTTCGAAGGTTTCTACCAAGCTGACGGTGCTGGAATCACTTTCCGGTGTGGTAGACCAGCTGATTCCCGGCGGCGGTATAGCCAACACCTTTATTGCGGCCAGCGGTTTCAATGTTGGGAAATCCCTGTATGAAGAAGACCTGGTGCCGGAGGCGAAACGTCTTATGGACGCCGCCAAAGCAAAGGGTGGTGAAATCCCTGTGCCAACGGATGTTGTTGTCGGCAAGGAGTTTTCCGAGTCTGCCGAGGCGGTAGTGAAAAAAGTTGAAGATGTAGAAGATGATGACATGATCTTCGATATCGGGCCGGAAACGGCTGCCCGCTTTGCCGGAATGATGAAGAGTGCCGGCACTATCGTCTGGAACGGCCCGGTCGGCGTTTTCGAGTTCGACCAGTTTGGAGAAGGTACCAAAACACTGGGGCTGGCTATCGCCGAATCTGCTGCATTTTCAATTGCCGGGGGCGGTGACACGCTGGCTGCTGTTGATAAATATGGTATCGAGCAAAAGGTGTCCTATATTTCTACTGGCGGTGGCGCGTTTCTTGAATTTCTTGAGGGCAAGAAACTCCCCGCCGTTGCGATACTGGAAGAACGTGCCGGCTAGATAGCAACGTCACTTTCCCCTCAGACAAACAGACAACTGACATTATGTCTAGACGAACAAAAATTGTTGCAACCCTTGGCCCTGCCACGGATGACGAAAATGTCATAGATGAAATGATCCATGCAGGCATGGATGTTGTCAGGGTGAATTTCTCTCACGGCACCCATGAAGACCATGTCAGCCGCGCGGAAAATGTTCGTAACCGGGCACGTGCGCATGGTCATCAGGT
>Ga0224504_10001347_pt1 | contig 10925 bp, 10 predicted proteins | sample SF_Oct11_sed_USG_3_FD_170160 | JGI IMG/M metagenome (GOLD analysis project Ga0224504, IMG submission 170160) | Sediment microbial communities from San Francisco Bay, California, United States - SF_Oct11_sed_USGS_24 | ecosystem: Environmental > Aquatic > Marine > Sediment | place: USA... | reverse complement strand
CACAGGTGGCATGGGGTTATACGAACAGCTACGGCGACTGGACAGATGCGGTGTTGCTGAAACCCGGCGAGAAAAGCGGGACCTACAAGACACCCGAGGGTGATCGAGCATTCGACACGATTGTTGAAGTGATCAACGTCAAGGATGCGGACGCCATCGAATACACCATTCGCGAAACGATCTGGGGTCCAGTCGTTGACGATATCGAGTATCCCGATGGTGATATCGCGGTGAGCTGGATCGCGCATCGGCCTGAGGGGCTTAACCTGCGGCTTCTCGATCTTGAAACCGTTACGTCGGTCGCCGAGGCGCTGGACGTTGCCAACACCATGTCGATGCCGCCACAGAACTTCGTGACGGGCGACGCGAGCGGCAACATCGGCTGGACCATTGCCGGCCAGATTCCTCGCAAGGCGAGCTTCGATGCGATGCTACCGGCCGACTGGAGCACCGAGCATGGCTGGCAGGGGTGGCTGGACCCAGCGGAATATCCGCGCGTCCTGAACCCTCAGAGCGGTCGCATCTGGACCGCAAATGCGCGTGTAACGGATGCAGAAGCATTGCGCATTGTCGGCGATGGCGGCTACGATCTCGGCGCGCGTGCAAGTCAGATTCGTGATGCCCTGTTTGCCAAAGACACCTTTACGCCCGAAGACATGCTGGCGATCCAGTACGACGATCGCGCCCTGTTCCTGTCGCGCTGGCGCGATCTCCTGCTGGACGTCCTCGACGGCGAGGCAGTCGCCGCGAATCCCGCGTTGGGCGAGTACCGCGACCTGGTGGATAACTGGATACCGCGTGCGGCACCCGAATCCGTCGGCTACCGGCTCGTGCGAGCGTTCCGCCTTGAGGTCGAGCGTCGGGTTTTTCATGCGCTGATGGCACCGGCCTGGACGACCTACGGCGACGATGTGCAGTTGCGACTCAGCAATCAGTTCGAGGGCCCCTTGTGGTCTGTTGTGACAGCACAGCCGATACACCTGCTGCCCAGCGACTACCAGACCTGGCAGGAACTCATGATCGCCGCGGTTGAACAGAATATCGCCTGGTTCACCGGCAACTTCGAGGGGCCGCTGTCCGAGCGCAACTGGGGTGAGGTGAACACGGCGTCGATCCGGCATCCGCTGAGCCGCAACATTCCCTTGTTGGGGAGTTATCTGGATATGCCCGCGGACCAGCTGAACGGCGATCTTGATATGCCCAAGGCGCAAGGTCCGTCATTCGGTGCCTCGCAGCGCTACGCAGTGTATCCGGGAGATGAAGCCAACAGCATCCTGCACATGCCGACGAGCCAGAGCGCGCACCCGCTGTCCGAATTCTTCGGCCGCGGTCATGAGGACTGGGTCAGGGGACGTTCCAACGGATATTTGCCTGCCGGCGCTGCCTATACCCTGACGCTCATACCCGACAGGCGGTAAGATAGTGGGGTCGATATCGTACGGACAGGTAAATGGCTGACAAGAAATTCACGGGCACCAGCTCCTATATCGCGACAGATGACCTGACGATGGCCATCAATGCCGCGGTCACGCTCCAGCGACCGATTCTCATTAAGGGCGAGCCGGGGACCGGCAAGACCCAGCTCGCTATCGAGGTGGCTCGGTCGCTAGACAAGCCGCTACACGAATGGCATATCAAGTCGACGACCAAGGCTCAGCAGGGCCTCTACGAATATGACGCCGTGGCGCGGCTCAGGGATTCTCAGCTTGGCGATGATCGAGTTCACAATATCGGAAACTACATTCTGCGTGGCAAGATCTGGGAGGCCTTCGAATCGGACGAACAGCCTGTCCTGCTAATCGATGAAGTCGATAAAGCCGACATTGAATTCCCGAATGACCTCCTGCGTGAACTCGATCGTATGGAGTTCTATGTTTACGAAACAAAGCGGCTGGTCGAGGCGAAACATCGACCGATCATCGTTATCACGAGCAACAATGAGAAGGAACTTCCTGATGCATTCCTGCGGCGTTGTTTCTTCCACTACATCAAATTCCCGGACCAGGACACGATGGCCGAAATCGTCGATGTCCACTTCCCGAACCTCAAGAAGGACCTGCTCGCGGAAGCGCTCAATGCGTTTTACCGGGTACGCGACATGCGCGGTTTGAAAAAGAAGCCGTCAACGTCCGAACTGCTGGACTGGATCAAGCTGCTGCTGGCCGAAGACATTCCACCCGAAGCGTTGCGCGGCGAAGGTAATCGTAATGCGATTCCGCCGCTCTACGGCGCGCTGCTCAAGAACGAACAGGATGTGCACCTGTTCGAGCAACTTGTCTTCCTGGATCGCCGCACGAACCCGCAGTAACGTCATGCTGTTGCCGTTTTTTTACATGCTTCGTGAAGGCGGTATGAAGACGTCGATCACCGAGCTGTTAACGCTGCTTGAGGCCATGAAGAAAGGCCTGGCCGGGCAAAGCGTCGATGATTTCTATTTCCTGGCACGCACAACCCTCGTCAAGGACGAGTCGGAGCTCGATCGATTCGACCGGATTTTCGGGGCCTATTTCAATGGTGTCGAGGACGCACTGACGGACCTCTTTCAGGAAATTCCCGAGGAATGGTTGCGCCGTCAGGCGGAACCGATGCTGACGGAGGAAGAGCGCGCTCAAATCGAAGCCATGGGTGGTTTTGAAGAACTTATGCGCGCCCTGCAGGAGCGGCTGGAGGAGCAGAGCGAGCGTCATGAGGGTGGCAATAAATGGATCGGCACCGCAGGTACTTCTCCATTCGGCGCCTACGGATTCAACCCGGAAGGCGTGCGCATTGGCCAGGAGGGTTCGCGCAACCGCGGTGCGGTCAAGGTCTGGGACAAGCGCGAATACCGGAATCTTGATGACTCGCTCGAGCTGGGTACTCGCAATATCAAGGTCGCTCTTCGGCGGTTGCGCAAGTTCGCTCGCGAAGGTGCGGCCGACCAGCTGGATCTCGATGATACGATCGACAAGACGGCGCGTAATGCGGGCCTGCTCGATATCAGGATGGTTCCCGAGCGCCACAATGCGATCAAGGTTTTGCTGTGCCTCGATATTGGCGGATCAATGGATGATCACGTGCGCATCTGCGAAGAGATGTTCTCGGCCGCGCGTACGGAGTTCAAGCATCTTGAATATTTCTATTTCCACAATTTCATTTACGAACGCCTGTGGCAAGACAACCGACGGCGGCACTCGGAGAAGACACCAACACTGGATATCGCCCACAAGTATGGTTCGGACTATAAACTGATATTCGTCGGTGACGCGACGATGAGCCCTTACGAAATTGTCTATGCGGGCGGCAGTGTTGAACACTGGAACGAGGAGCCCGGTGCAGTCTGGATCAAGCGCCTTCTGAATACCTATCCGAAAGCGGTCTGGCTCAATCCCGAGCCGCGGGACCGCTGGGACTACACGCCATCAACAAAACTCATACGGGAGTTGATGGACGATCGCATGTATCCGCTGACGATCGCGGGTCTGGATGATGCGATCCGCGAACTTCACTAGTCGATGGAGAGCTCCTTAAGGTCGGCAAGTACCTGCGCCGAATGTTCGGCCGGCTTCACTTTCTCATAGTGCTTTGCGATGGTGCCGTTCGGCCCGATGATAAATGTTTGGCGCTTCGCCACTTTCATTCCGAACATGCGTGTCTTCACGCCGTAGGCGGTCGCGGCCATGCCTTCGACATCGGCAAGCAACGGAAACGGCAGACCGTGGTTTTCGGCAAACGCCTTGTGTGACTCCGCGTCGTCAAGACTGACGCCCAGAATCTGTGCGTTAAGCTCCCGATACGCGAAAATATTGTCGCGAAACTCACAGGCTTCGGTGGTGCACCCCGGGGTCTCGTCTTTCGGATAGAAATAGAGAACGACCCACTGGTCACGATAGTCCTCCAGCGAATGCAGTTGGCCATTCTGGTCCGAAAGCTCGAATTCCGGTGCCGGGTCGCCGGTCGTTACCTGGTCGTTGGCCACACCAATCGAGGTGAAACCGGCGATGAGGGCCGCCAGGACGACAGCAATCGTGGTGAATGTAATGTTTCGCTTCATGATGCGGGTCCGTTTTTAGAACACGCATTATAATACGATCTAACCTATGGCGATGAATCTCTTTGATATGAAGCTATGAGCCGGACTCCCAATAAAATCAAAACCGCCCTGGTGATGCCCGGCGGTGGCGCCCGCGGGGCGTTCCAGGTTGGGGTACTCAAGGCGCTGGCCGAGTTGCCGCGTCGCGGTCGCCCCAATCCGTTCTCCGTTATCAGCGGGACATCTGCCGGCGCGGTCAACTCGGTGGTCCTCGCATCACGCGCCCGGAATTTCCGCGCCGCCGTCGCCGAGCTCGAGCGCGTGTGGAGTCAGTTTCGTTGCCACCACGTTTACAAAACCGATCATCTGACCATGCTCAAGAGCAGTGTGCACTGGATGGCCTCGCTTGTTCTCGGTGGCTGGCTGGTCGGTATGCCAAAGTCCCTGCTCGACAACGCACCGCTGCGCGCCCTGTTGAGCGACAATGTGCACTTCCCCCGAATCCGCAACGGCATAGAGGCAGGGCACCTCGATGCTGTTGCGGTAACCGCGGCTGGCTACGCGTCGGCGCGATCGACGACCTTCTTCGAAGCCTGTCCAGAGCTTGAGGGCTGGGATCGTACCCGGCGACTGGGCAAGCAGCTCGACCTGCATCTTGACCATCTGATGGCGTCGATCGCCGTACCCGTGGTGTTTCCCCCTGTTCTTATCGGTAATGAGTATTTTGGCGACGGTGCGATGCGGCAGGCCACACCGCTCAGCCCGGCAGTCCACCTTGGCGCAGACCGTATTCTCGTCATCGGTATTCGCGATGAAACCGGCGAGAAGATCCCGGATTCACCGGGCGACCCGCCGAGCTTTGCCCAGATTGCCGGTTACATGCTCGATACGCTGTTCATGGATGGTTTGTACTCCGATCTCGAGCGCATCACCCGCATCAACGAGATGCTCGATGCTGCTCCGCCTGAGGGAGACAGGCGGCGTAGCGGCGGCCCACTGCGCCCGATTGACACGATGCTGATTGTGCCAAGTGAAGACTTGCGTTTAATTGCTCACAAGCACCGGCAGGAACTTCCATTCGCCATTCGCGCATTGCTGCGTGGCGTCGGCGGCAATAACCCGGGCGAAAATCGTCTGCTGAGCTTCCTGTTGTTCGAGCAGGCCTATACGCGCGAACTGATTGCGCTCGGATACAGGGACGCGATGAAGGTCAAGGATGAGTTGCTGGATTTCGTCAATGGCGACGCTGTGCCGCGACTATTTGCGCCGAGCTGGATCAAGAAAGACCTCAGTGCGTTTACATGAGGAAAATCGCAGCGAGTCCCAGGAAGGCCATATAGCCGACGACGTCAGTAACGGTAGTGAGTACCACGCCGCCGGCCAGCGCCGGATCCACCTTCAGTCGCTTCAACGTCACCGGAATGAAGTAGCCTGAACCGGCCGCAACAAACATGTTGATGATCATTGCGCAGCCGAGTATGCCGCCGATGCGCCAGTCGCCAATCCACAGGTAAGTGAAAAACGAGACAATGGATGCCCAGCCAAGTCCGTTCAGGACACCGACGAGCAATTCCTTTCTCAGAATGCCGCGTGCGTTAGCAGAATTGATCTGGCCGAGCGCGATGGCGCGCGTGATTATCACGAGTGACTGGGTGCCGGCAACGCCACCCATACTCGGGACGATCGGCATAAGCACGGCCAATAGAACGATGGCATCGAGCGTCGTCTTGAACTGGTCGACGACTGCCGCAGCCAGGAACGCTGTACCGAGATTTACGCCCAGCCACAACGCCCTGCGTGTCGCGCTCTTGAATACCGGCGCGAACATGTCGTCCTCTTCATCGAGGCCCACCGCGCCCATGAGGGCATGTTCCGCCTCGTCACGAATAACGTCGACGACATCATCTACGGTGATTCGACCCAGCACCCGGTAATCGTCGTCAATGACCGGCGCCGACAGCAGGTCGCGATTTTCGAATTCCCAGACAACCTGGTTCGATGGCGTGTGAGCGGGAATGGGCATCAAGTCCGTCGACATGACGCCGGCAACCATTTCCTCGGGGTCGTGCGTCAGCAGCCGTGACAGGAAGAGTGAGCCGATATAAGTGTTGTCGCGGCTGACGACGAAAATTGAATCTGTGCCGTCGGCAATCTCGCCGACGACTCGCAGGTAACGGGCAACCACTTCGAGCGTGACGTCGGGACGCACGGTCACGACGTCGACGTTCATCATGCCGCCAGCGCTTTCCTCGTCGTAAGCAAGTACCTGCTGCAGACGTTCATGGTCCTGCTTGTCGAGCGACTGCAGAACTTCCTGCGTTACCGTTTCGGGCAGGTCAGCAAGCAGATCGGCAAGATCGTCGATCTCCATTCCTTCGGTGGCCGCGATGAGCTCCGGTGTGCCCATGCCCTCGAGCAGACCATCTCGAACTTCCTCTGCGACCTCTACCAGGACATCGCCCTCAAGGTCGTGATCCACCATCTCCCAGAGGACAGCGCGATCCTTGAGCGGCAGCGATTCGAGCAGGCGTGCGACCTCGGACGGGTGCAGGCTGTTCACCATGATGCGTGCTGATCGCATGCGGCCACTGTCAAGCTTCTCCCTGAGAAGTTCGACGTTGGCTTTGGTGTGTTCTCTCGCTTCCATGGGCGCGGAGTTTAGCAGCTTACTCTGGGTGGAGACGATGCTCCGAGAGACCGTTATGGCGGGTCAGAATCGGCTCATGGTGTTCCCGCAACGCCGCAGCGAGCTTTTCGGTCATGTAGACCGATCGGTGCTGGCCTCCCGTGCAGCCGATAGCGACCGTAAGATAGCCGCGCTTGGCGCTTTCGTAATGCGGCACCCAGCGGCGCAGAAACCGGAAAATATCTTCGAACATTTCGACGAACGTCTCCTGCCCGTCGAGAAACTGCTGCACCTCGTCGTCGAGGCCCGTGTGGCCGCGCAGTTTCACCGTCCAGTACGGGTTTGGCAGGCTGCGCACGTCGAACACGAAGTCCGCGTCGGCAGGGATGCCGTACTTGAAGCCAAAGCTTTCGATGAGTATCGATAATGATTCCGACTGGCGCCGATCGATCCGTGAACGAATGATGTCGGCCAGCTCGTAGATGCTGGATTGCGACGTATCGATGATCAGGTCGGCCGACAGCTGCATATTGGATAACACCGCGCGTTCAGCCTCGATGGCTGTGCGCAACTGTGTGCTCCTGTCGGCCAGGGGATGACGGCGTCGCGATTCACCGTAGCGCTTTAACAGAATCTCATCCGTGGCGTGCAGGAATATGATGTCGGTGCTGACATTCTGCTCACGCAGTTCATGCAGCAGGTCTGGCAATGCATCGAGGTTTTCCGGCCGGTTTCTGGCATCGAGCCCCACCGCCAGGTGCCGCGGCGAATTGCCGCCGTACCGCCGTACCTCGTCCACCGCCGCGAGCAGAAGTCCCGCTGGCAGATTGTCTATGCAGTAGTAACCGAGATCTTCGAGGACATGGAGGGCAACGGACTTGCCCGATCCGGACAGCCCGCTGACAATGATCAGGCGCAGTTCGCCTGGCATGTCATTTCCGCGCTGTTAATCAGGGTGTTGTAAAGGTCGCTGCTGCTGTTCATCTCGCGCAGCCTGGCACGCAGTTCCGCATCAGCCAGCAACTGCGCGATCAGTTCTACTTCTCCGCGATGCTTGTCATTAACGTCTTCCGGAACGATCATGCCGACGACGATGTCGACGGGCTCACCGTCGGGTGATTCGAAATCGATCGGTTCCGACAATTTGATGAGAACGGCAACGCTCTCCTCAATGCCCTTTATCCGGCAGTGTGGAAACGCGGCACCTTTGTCGAGGCCCGTGCAGCCGAGACGTTCGCGTCCGATCAGGCATTCAAAAATATCATCGCTGGCGGTATCCGGAATGTTGCGGACCAGCAGCTCGCTCAATATTTCGAGGCAATGCTTCTTGCTGCGCGCCGTTGCGTTGCACAGCACGCCATCGGACTTGATGATTTCTTGAAGGGCCATAGGAATTGGGGTTTACCTGGGATCGACCGGCGCGGCCCGCGTGGACCGCGCCGGGGATTGCCTGATCAGGCGTAACGTTCTTTATGTTTATCTCTTGCGTGGTGATCGACAAGTTTTTCCTTGTACTTGCGAACTCGCCGTTCGAGCTTGTCAACCAGTCCGTCGATCGCGGCATACATATCTTCTTCGATATGATCGCAGTAGATAGTGCCGCCGTTGACGCTGGCGGTGGCTTCGGCTTTGTGCCGCAGCTTCTCGACGGTCAGGATACATTGGACGTCAGACACGATGTCAAAATGTCGGCCAATCTTGTGGACCTTTGCACCGACATACTCTCTCATTGATTCAGTTACCTCGACATGATGGCCTGAAACATTCAATTGCATAATGATCTCCCATGTTCTTGATTTGCCTGCGGGTTCAGGATAACAGTCCGGGGGTCCTCCTTCATGTAGTGTTTCTTACCTAGGGTTTTACCGAGCCCCGCGAACCCTGCGTTCGCTTGACGACGGAATGTTCATCGCTTCACGGTACTTCGCGACCGTCCTTCTCGCAACCGAAATACCCTCATCTTTCAGTAAGTTCGTGATCTTGCTGTCACTAAGCGGTTTGGCCGGGTTCTCAATACCTATCAGTTTGCGAATTTTCGCGCGAACTGAGGTCGAGGACTGATCTTCCCCGCTCGCGGACGACAGGTGCGACGAGAAGAAATACTTGAATTCAAGGACGCCGCGGGGCGTGTGCATGTACTTATTAGTGGTTACACGTGAAATCGTTGACTCGTGCATGCCGATCTCGTCCGCGATATCGCGCAGCACCATGGGTTTCATGGCCTCGTCGCCATGCTCGAGAAAATCGGTCTGGCGCGTGACGATGCTGGTCGCGACCTTTAGCAGTGTCTCATTGCGAATTTCGAGGCTGCGGATCAGCCAGCGGGCCTCCTGCAGCTGCGACTTCAACACCGCGTGCTCACCGCTGCCGCGCAGCAGCTTCGCGTATTGCTGATTGACTGACAGGCGCGGTACGCCGGTTGGGCTGATTTCGACCTGCCAGTGGTCGTCGATCTTGCGTACGAAAACATCCGGAATAACGTATTCGGCCGCTGCCGGGCTAACCGCCGTTCCGGGTCTCGGATTGCAGCCACGAATCAGTGCGAGCGCGTCATGCAGGTCGTCTTCGCTGGTGCGGAGGCTGCGTCGCAGTTCGCCGTAATCGCGTGTTGCCACGAGGTCGAGATGAGCGCCCGCGATTTCGATTGCGAGCTGCAGGCCAGGTGTTTCCCAGTCAAGCTGGCTGAGCTGCAGGACGATACACTCGGACAGGTTGCGTGCGCCCACCCCAACCGGGTCGAGGCGCTGGATCTTGACGAGGGTTTTCTCCACTTCGCGCTCGGTGGCGGGCGGTTCCTCGTCAAGGCTGTCGAGGATTTCCTCGATATCGACTTCCAGGTAGCCATCGTCGTTGATCGAATCAACAATCGCCTCGCCGATCACAACTTCCCGCGGCGTGAAATGCTCCATTTCGAGCTGCCACAACAAGTGTTCGCGCAGCGATTGGCCGGATTCGTCGGCGAACTCGGTAATGGGCCGGCCTTCGCCGTTCCAGCCGCCGTCCTGGATGCGCTCGTTTGAGCGTGCTTCCCAAAGCTCGTCAGCCTTGATGGTTTCGACTTCCGCCGTCGTATCCGCGCTCGTGCTGGGGACGTCCGGAAGATCCTCCATCTCAAGCATGATGTTTTCTTCCAGCGCCTCCTGGATCTCGGCATTGAGGTCAAGCACGGGAAGCTGCAGCAAGCGAATGGCCTGCTGTAATTGCGGCGTCATGGTCAGTGTCTGACCGAGTTTTAGCTGCAGAGAAGGTTTAAGCATGCTCAGGCTATCTCTATGGGCGAAATGCAGGCACACAAGGCCCGTTTGTCTGCAGTTTGCCTCAGAGCTTGAACTCCTGTCCGAGATACACTTCTCGAACGTGCTGATTTTCCAGAATGGACTCAGGCGATCCGGCCGCAATCAGGCTGCCGTCGCTGAGAATATACGCGTGCCCGCAGATTCCCAGGGTCTCCCGAACATTATGGTCGGTGATCAGCACCCCGATTCCGCGTTCGCACAGGTGCCGGATGATGCGCTGGATATCCAGAACTGAAATAGGATCAACGCCAGCGAACGGCTCGTCGAGCAGCACGAACAAGGGATCGGCCGCCAGTGCCCGGGCAATTTCCACCCGCCGGCGCTCGCCACCCGAAAGGCTAATTCCGAGACCCGTGCGCACATGGCCGACGTGCAACTCGTCAAGCAGGTTTTCGAGTTCCTTTTCACGACCTGCCCGATCAAGGTCGTCCCTGTTTTCAAGAATCGCAAGGATGTTCTGTTCGACGGTCAGCTTGCGAAAAATCGAAGCTTCCTGGGGCAGATAGCCCACGCCGAGCTTGGCGCGGCGATGCATCGGCAGGGCAGTGAGATCCTTGCCGTCCAGGAAAATTCTGCCGCCGTCTGCCGCGATAAGTCCGACGATCATATAGAACGCCGTGGTCTTGCCGGCCCCGTTGGGCCCGAGCAGGCCGACGACTTCGCCGCTCTTGATCTCAAGAGAGAGGCCTTTGACGACCTTGCGGAGCTTATAGCTCTTGGAGATGTCCTGAACGCTGAGAATACTCATCGATTCTCGTCTTCAGGTTCCATCGTGTCGCTGTCGGCATCCGGCGATCCGATGCCATTGGCTGGCGTGTAAGTAATTCGGACGCGATCATCGTCTGCGCCGGTCGAATCGGCGTTGATACGCTGTTCGAGAATGTTGTACACGAGCATGTGGGACGAGATCTGGTTGCCGCCTTCGGTAATGGTCGCCTGTTCGGAGAATTCGATCACACCAGCATCGACATCATAATTAAGTCGCCCGGCTTCG
>Ga0224504_10001346_pt1 | contig 10926 bp, 9 predicted proteins | sample SF_Oct11_sed_USG_3_FD_170160 | JGI IMG/M metagenome (GOLD analysis project Ga0224504, IMG submission 170160) | Sediment microbial communities from San Francisco Bay, California, United States - SF_Oct11_sed_USGS_24 | ecosystem: Environmental > Aquatic > Marine > Sediment | place: USA: California... | reverse complement strand
AAGCTTGCCCGCACCTCAAGCCCTTGAAAGTTGTCCTTGGGACCGCATTTCGAGGCTCTGCGCGGGCAGATCAGTGCAACGTCATATTACGGATAAATTATACATGAGTGACTCAAAACATTACCGGGTTCTGATCCTGGGTTCCGGCCCGGCCGGCTACGCCGCTGCGGTCTATGCAGCACGCGCCAACCTGAAGCCGGTCATCATTACGGGTATCGAGCAGGGTGGCCAGCTGATGACGACCACCGATGTTGACAACTGGCCCGGTGATGTAGAGGGCCTGCAGGGTCCGGAACTCATGGATCGTATGCTGCGCCACGCGCAGCGCTTCAACACCGAGATCGTCAACGACCACATTCACAAGGCCGACGTTACGCAGCGCCCCTTCCGCCTTGAAGGCGACGCAGGCCATTACACCTGCGATGCCCTGATCATCGCGACAGGCGCTACGGCTATGTATCTCGGGCTCGAGTCCGAAGAAGCATTCAAGGGCCGCGGCGTATCGGCCTGCGCAACGTGCGACGGCTTTTTCTACCGCGGGAAGCCCGTTGCGGTTATCGGCGGTGGTAACACGGCCGTCGAGGAAGCGCTCTACCTCAGCAACATCGCCTCCAAGGTAACGCTGGTGCATCGCCGTGACGAATTGCGCGCCGAGAAGATTATGCAGGACCACCTGTTCGAAAAAGAACGTGAAGGCAAGGTCGAGATCAAATGGGACCACGTCCTTGATGAGGTCCTTGGCAATGACATGGGTGTGACCGGCGTGCGCTTGCGCAGCACCAAGGACGATGCGAAGACGATCGATGTCGACCTCGATGGTGTGTTTATTGCCATCGGTCACAAGCCGAATACAGGGCTTTTCGACGGGCAGCTGGATATGAAGAACGGCTACATCATCGTCAAGTCCGGGATTAACGGCGATGCGACCGCCACCAGCGTACCGGGCGTATATGCTGCCGGTGACGTCGCCGACCAGGTGTATCGCCAGGCGATCACATCGGCTGGTGCCGGCTGCATGGCGGCGCTGGATGCCGAGAAATACATCGACGCGCTCGACTCGCAGCAGGCTGCGGACGACGCGGCAGCTTAAGGTAACGGTGCCCTGTTGAAGGTCACCGTCCACGATAGTATCGGGGCAATTGCCCGAGCGGACTGGAACGCCTTGGCCGGTAATGCATTCCCGTTTCTCGACCATGCTTTCCTGGAACTGGCCGAAACCACCGGCAGTGTTGCGCCGAACGCAGGCTGGGCACCGCGGCACCTGACTCTTGAGAAAGACGGGAAATTGCGCGCTGCGCTGCCGCTTTACGAGAAAAGTCATTCCTGGGGCGAGTTCGTGTTCGACTGGGCGTGGGCGCATGCTTACGAAGAAGCTGGCCTCGCCTACTACCCGAAACTGGTGTCGGCCGTGCCATTTACGCCGGCACCGAGCACCCGCATCCTGCTGGCAGACAAGCACGACACCGAAGCCGCACAGGCGCTGATTGCAGCGGCCACGCAGCTCGCCGTCGACACCGATTGCTCGTCCGTCCACTTCCTCTTTCCGGCGGAGCAGGAAATCAGCTTGTTTGAAGACAGCGGCCTGCTGCTCAGGAAAGACTGTCAGTTTCACTGGCATAACCGCGGCTATGGAAGCTTTGATGATTTTCTGGCCACGTTTACGTCGGCAAAGCGCAAAAAGGCCCGTAGAGATCGCCGCCGTGTTCATGAAAACGGCATTCGCTTCAGACGCCTGCGCGGTACAGAACTCGATGCCGACACCTGGTCTACGGTGTACGCACTCATAGCCCGCACATTCATGATGCGCGGCTCGCTGCCCTACTTTAATCAGGCCTTTTTCGAGGGACTCAGCGAGCAACTGCCGCAGAACATCCTCGTCATTCTCGCCGAGCAGGAAGACAAGCCCGTCGCCGCTGCTGTCTTCTTTGAGAGCCCGACGACGCTGTATGGACGCTACTGGGGGAGCGACGGGCATTTCGACGCCCTGCATTTTGAGACCTGCTACTACCAGGGCATCGAGTATTGCATCGAGACGGGCAAGGAGTTGTTCGAACCCGGTACGCAGGGCGAGCACAAGATCAGCCGCGGCTTTTCACCAGTCACGACCTGGTCAGCCCACTGGCTGGCACACCCCGAATTTGCCAATGCGGTCGGGCGCTACCTCGACGCGGAAGGCCGCCATATAGAGCGCTACATTGACGCCGTTGATCAGCACACGCCCTACAAGGACGAGGAATGAGTAACAACCGTTTGGTGTGGCTGACCCCCGACGATCCGCCACAGCTATTTCCGCCGGTCGGGTCTGCGTTGCGCGAACCCGACGGATTGCTGGCCGCCGGCGGCGATCTCAGCCCCGAGCGCCTGCTCGCGGCTTATCAACAGGGAATATTTCCCTGGTACGACGAGGGACAGCCGCTTCTGTGGTGGTCACCGAATCCGCGGTGTGTGTTCCAGAAAGGCGATTTGCACGTGTCACGCCGCATGCGCCGTGAGTTACGTCGGTCCACGGCAGAGGTGCGTTTCAATACCGCGTTCGCCGATGTCATTCGGGCCTGTGCCGCTCCACGTCGCTACGAACAAGGAACCTGGATTACCGACGACATGATCGAAGCCTACGAGCGCCTGCACCGCGCCGGCTGGGCGCATTCGATCGAAGTCTGGCAGGATGGCGCGCTCATTGGGGGGTTGTACGGCCTTGTAATTGGCCGCGCCGTATTCGGCGAATCGATGTTCAGCCTGCGCTCGAATGCCTCCAAGATCGCCTTGCTCGCGCTGGATCGGATGTTGTCTGACGGCACCTTCGGCATCATTGATTGTCAGGTGCAATCCAGTCACCTGCTCAGCCTTGGCGCTACAGCGATTTCACGTTCAAGCTTCGTCGAGATGCTGGGCCGGCTGTGTGCCATACCCGGTGCGTTCAAGGACTGGCCGCAAGCCCCAATACGGGCGATTGAATTGGTTTAGGACTGAGACCTGCGGATGTTGCTCATTGCAATACCGGGGCCGTTTCTGCACAATTCGCCAGCCTTTTAGCAGTACAGGACGTACAGACCCTTGGCGAAAGAAGAAGCCATTCAGATGGAAGGCGTCGTAACAGAGACGCTACCCAATACAATGTTTCGAGTTGAACTCGAGAACGGTCACGTGGTGACGGCGCATATCTCCGGAAAAATGCGCAAGAACTACATTCGTATTCTCACGGGTGACAAGGTCACCGTGGAACTGACACCTTACGACCTGTCCAAGGGCCGTATCGTCTATCGTGGTCGTTAGCCCCGCGTCCTGACCCTTATTCTGGCAGGTGCGCCAGCTCTTTCAGCACCGGCTCCGCAATCAGCTCCAGCTTACCGTCTTCACCCACGGTGATTTTCACGTGCCCGCCTGCTTCGAGGCTGCCGAACAGCAGCTCCTCGGCAAGTGGCCGTTTGATCTCTTCCTGGATAATGCGTGCCATCGGACGCGCACCCATCATGGGATCGTAGCCACGCTCCGCGATCCACGAGCGTGCCGCGTCATCGAGTTCCAGCGTGACGTTATTATTCTCCAGTTTGGCTTCAAGCTCGACGACGAGCTTGTCGACGACCCGAATAATGGAGTCGAGTTCGAGCGAGGCAAACTGAATAATTGCGTCCAGACGGTTGCGGAACTCTGGCGAGAACTTCTTCTTGATGATCTCCAGGCCGTCTGTCGTGTTGTCCTGCTGGGTGAATCCGATCGACGTACGGCTCATCTCCTGCGCGCCCGCATTGGTCGTCATGACGATGATCACATTGCGGAAATCCGCCTTGCGGCCGTTATTATCCGTCAGTGTGCCGTGGTCCATGACCTGCAACAGCAGGTTGAAGACCTCGGGATCGGCTTTTTCGATCTCGTCGAGCAGTACAACCGCGTGCGGATTTCGCGTAACCGCCTCGGTCAGCAATCCACCCTGATCAAACCCGACATAACCCGGAGGTGCACCAATCAGGCGAGATACGGTGTGCTTCTCCATGTACTCCGACATGTCAAAGCGAATCAGCTCGACACCCATGAGCATGGCCAGTTGCCGGGTCACCTCGGTCTTGCCAACGCCGGTTGGCCCCGCGAACAGGAAGGCTCCGATCGGCTTTTCCTCTTCGCGCAAACCCGAGCGCGCCATCTTGATGGCCCCGCCGAGTGCCTCTATCGCGCCATCCTGACCGAAAATCGTCAATTTCAGGTCGCGTTCCAGCGTGCGCAACGCATCCCGATCCGATGCGGACACACTCTTCGCTGGTATTCGTGCCATCTTTGCCACAATATTCTCGACCAATTCCACGGTCACGGCCTCACCGCGGTTGGCAACCGGAACCAGACGCAGATTGGCGCCTGCCTCGTCCATGACATCGATCGCCTTGTCCGGCAAATGGCGATCGTTGATATGGCGTGCAGAGAGTTCAACGGCCGCTTCCAGCGCCGCAGGCTCGTAGCGAATGCCGTGGTGTTCCTCGAAACGCGACTTGAGTCCATTCAGGATCGCGATCGTTTCGGGAATCGTCGGCTCAGGTACATCTATTTTCTGGAAACGTCGCGCAAGTGCATGATCTTTCTCAAAAATTCCTCGGTATTCTGAGTAGGTTGTCGAGCCAATGCAACGAATTTCGCCGTTCGCCAGCACCGGCTTGATCAGGTTGCTGGCATCCATGACACCACCCGAAGCGGCGCCCGCGCCGATCACGGTGTGAATCTCATCGATGAACAACACGGCGCCCGGATCTTTCTGAATCTCGGCGATGACACCCTTGAGGCGCTTTTCAAAGTCGCCCCGGTACTTGGTGCCGGCGATCAGCGCTCCCATGTCCAGCGCGTAGATGGTGCTGTCCTGCAGCACTTCGGGCACGCGTTCTTCCGTGATTAGACGAGCCAGCCCCTCGGCCAGCGCCGTCTTGCCGACACCGGCTTCGCCGACGTACAGCGGGTTGTTCTTGCGGCGCCGGCAGAGGATCTGAACGGTCCGTTCAATCTCGAGTTCACGCCCGATCAGCGGGTCGATCTTGCCCTCAATAGCTCGCTGGTTAAGGTTGCTGGCATACAGCTCCAGCGGCGACGCCTCGGCCTCTGCCTCCGCCTCAACCTGGGTCTCACCCTCCTCGCCCATTTCGCCCGGCAGCTGGGGCATGCCGTGTGAGATAATATTGACGACGTCAAGTCTCGTCACATCCTGCAAATTCAGGAAATACACTGCCTGCGACTGTTTTTCACTGAAAATCGCCACGAGGACGTTGCTGCCCGTTACTTCCTTCTTACCGCTCGACTGCACATGGAATACCGCCCTTTGCAGCACGCGCTGGAAGCCAAGTGTAGGCTGCACATCCGCCTCATCGTCGTCGGGCAGGAGTGGTGTCTGTTCGTCAATGCACTCAGCTAACTGGCGACGCAATTCCGTAATGTTGCACTCACAGCCTTTTAGAATTTCGTGAACTCTCGGGATGTCGAGCATCGCAAGCAACAGATGCTCGACCGTCATGTATTCATGGCGGCGGTCGCGGGCCCTTTGAAAGGCCTCATTCAGGCAAAATTCAAGCTCACTGCTGAGCATAGTCGACGACTCCTTTCAGGATTCTTCCATAGTACAAAGTAAGGGGTGCTGATGCTGTTCGGCAATACCCATGACCTGCGCCACCTTGGTTTCAGCGATTTCGTGGCTGTATACGCCACAGACGCCCTTGCCTTTCGTGTGAACCTCCAGCATGACCTGCGTTGCGCGCGTCCTTTCCATCCCGAATACCGACTCCAGGATCTCCACGACGAACTCCATCGGCGTGAAATCGTCATTGATCAGCACCACTCGATACAGCGGCGGCTGCTTGATTTGCGGGCGCGCTTCCTCAACGGCAATATCATAGCCGCCGGGTTGTTCATGTTTTTCAGGTTGGTCACTCATAATCAGTTAGCGGATATACGGTCAAATTAGAGTATGTCAATAGCGGCACGTTGCCTGGCGTGCAAGTGAGAACCAGTATATATGGCCCCACCGCGTACCGTTATATTATTGCCAAGTAACGTATTTTGGGCTATTCCTCCTTGTAGCTCTGTGGTCTCAACCCGTATCATCGGGTTCCTGCGTTTATATGGCGTGTGGCAACGGAAGCTGGCATGGCAGGACATGATTAACAAAGTAAACTGGACCGACTTTTCGGGCGTCGCTGGAAGCAACGCGCTCACTAACCTCAACAGGACTCTGCCCCCCTGGGTCAGCCTGTTCCTGGTTATTGCGATTGGCTGGCAGATTGCCAGGATCATCTGGATGCTCGTGCCGGCCCCGGCAACCGGCGATGTCGTTCTGGCGCCGCCGGGTATGCGGCAGGCTGCGTCTGCGCCGTCCGGCGCAACAGTAGACGTTCAGGCTATTGCTGACAATCATATGTTCGGTGTCGCGGACGCGGAGGCGGCTCCCACGCCGGTTGCCGCTGCAGACGACAATCTGAGTGACACCCGCCTGACGAATCTCATTCTTAAAGGCACCATCGCTTCGACAATTCCCGAGTTCTCGGTTGCTATCATTGCTGATCGCAATGCCGAACAAAAAGTCTACGTTATCGGTGATACGGTAGCCTCGGGTGCCACGCTGCACTCTGTTTATCGCGAACGTGTTGTGCTCAACGAGAGCGGGTCCCTGACAAATCTTCGAATTCCATCGGATTTCCCGGAGGGACAAGCCTCAACGTCACGGCGAGCTACCAGTACGACTCGCCGGGCAAGAAGTAACGAAACCGCCCAGAGCATTCAGAGCGTCGTGTCCCAGAACCTGGCAAGCCTGTCCGATGTCATTCGGCCGACACCCTATGCGGTCGACGGCCAACAAACCGGTTATCGGGTATATCCCGGCAGAAACAGGCAACAGTTCGCGGCACTCGGCCTGCGTCCCGGTGACCTGATCAAGGATATTGACGGGCAACCCCTCACTGATCCGACCCAGGCAATGCAGGTTTTCCAATCTCTGGGCACCAGCGAACAGGTGACTGTCACTCTAGAACGCAACGGCGAGCAGCAAACCATTGTCCTCAAGACCAGCCAGCTCGACATGAGCGGTGAGCAAACCAAATGACGAAAAAATCTATAAGCACACTCTCCCGAACTCTACGGCTTCTAGCTGCATCAAGCCTACTGTCCCTGGCGGCACTGGCGTGGGCGCAGCAGCCTGCGGCCACGGTCAACTGGAAAGACGCCGACATCCGGCAGGTCGTCGAAGCCGTGTCCGCCGTCACCGGTAAAAACGTCATCCTGGATCCCAGGGTTACGGGCAAGGTCACATTACTGTCGCCTACGCCACTGGGTCCCGATGCGATGTATGAGGCGTTTCTGTCAATTCTCCAGGTCCATGGCTACGTCGCTATTGAAAGTGAAAACCTGGTCAAGGTCGTTCCCGACGCAACGGCACGCCAGTTGCCCACTTCGATTGGCCCTGGAGGTGCGTACGGTCCTGACGATCTCACTACGCAGGTTGTGCAGCTGCGCAATGTCGGCGCCACGCAACTCGTGTCATTGCTGCGGCCTTTGTTGCCGCAATATGGCCATCTGGTCGCCCATGCCGGCTCGAACATGCTGGTGATTTCGGACAGGGCCGCCAATGTCGCACGTGTTGTCAGCATCATTCGCCGTATCGACCAGGCCAGCGATGAGGACATTGAAGTCGTCTCGCTGCAACATGCATCCGCCGGTGAAATTGTGCGCATCATGACCGCACTGACCTCCGCGCCGCGTGGGGACGGAGCATCAATTTCGACCAGTCTTGTCGCCGATGCCCGTACCAACAGCGTGCTCATTGGCGGCGACATGAACGAGCGGCTGCGCCTCAGAACGCTGATCGCGCATCTTGATACACCGCTCGAAGATGGCGGCGAGACACAGGTCCGGTACCTGCGCTACGCGGACGCCGAAGAAATGGCGACCAAGCTGCAGCAAAATTTCACCAATCAGGCCCAATCTCCCGCAGGCCAGGCCGCGGCGTCTGCCGGGGCAGACGAAATGAGTGTGTGGGCAGATACACAAACCAACGCACTGGTTATCAATGCGCCGCCCAAAATAATGCGCTCGACCATGCAAATCATCGACAAACTCGACATTCGGCGCGCCCAGGTACTCGTTGAAGCCATTATTGTCGAAGTCATCATTGACAAGTCCAAGGAACTGGGCGTGTCTGTGGCGGTAGAAGGCAGTGGATCCAACTCGCCAATCGCCGTCACAAACTTCCCGGACTTTCTTGCCGGAATCGTGCAGCTAGGCAGTGCGAGCGGTGGCGGTGTGACCGACCCATCCGGACTGATTGGCGACGGCGGCACTATTGGTGTGGGCCGCATCACTGATGACGGTGTCAGCTTTGCCGCAATTCTTAGCGCCGTCGAAGGCGCTGCCGATACGAACCTGATTTCGACGCCGTCGATCGTCACAACCGACAACGAGGAAGCAACACTCAATGTCGGCCAGGACGTTCCTTTTGTCAGTGGTTCGTTCAGCAACACGGGAGGGTCCGGCGCTGTTAATCCGTTTCAGACGATTAATCGTGAAACAGTCGGCGTCAAACTCGCCATCACGCCACAAATTAACGAAGGCGACTCGATGGTCCTTGACGTTTCTCAGGAAATTTCGAGCATCGCGCAGTCGGCTCAGGGTGCCGTGGACCTGATCGTCAACAAACGCACTATCGATACGACGGTAATCGTAGACGACGGTGAGATTCTGGTGCTTGGCGGACTACTCGAGGACGTTCTACGCGAGAGTGACCAGCGGGTACCTGTCCTCGGAAGCATCCCGGTGCTTGGCGTCCTGTTTCGCTCACGTAAGACCGAGAAGCTGAAGACCAACCTGATGATATTCATTCGCCCGACCATCTTGCGCGATGCGACCCAGACGTCGTTCGAGACGAACCAGAAATACAATTATATCCGTGACGTCCAACAGGGCCGCGAAGGGACAGATGTGCAGATGATGCCGGGGCAGGTGCGTCCGATGTTGCCGCCCATCGAGCAGTACAAAAAACCCAAACCGCCAGAGGAAGGCCAGCAGTAAACGTCATGGAAGCTGAAACCGATATTGTTCTGGAGACCGAGGTACCCGAATCAACGGAACCGCGGCATAACCTGCCTTTCACGTTTGCCAAGCGGCATGGCGTGTTAGTCCAGGAGCTCACATCGACCGAGGGCAAAGCGGTTTATCGCAGTGGCGCATCGCCGCTGAGCCTTGCCGAAGCCCGGCGTTTTGTCGGCGTGCCGCTCAAGATGTCGCGCGTGTCATCCGAGGTGTTCGACACCCTGCTGCAGGAAACTTACGAGCAGGACTCGGGTCAGGCGTCGCAGATGGTGGATGGCCTCGATGAGGACTTTGACCTGACCCAGGTCGCGCAGGAATTGCAGGAACCATCCGACCTGCTGGACAGCGACGACGATGCGCCGATTATTCGCTTTATCAATGCGGTGCTTACCCAGGCCATCAAGGAAAACGCGTCCGACGTGCACATCGAGCCGTATGAGAATCGGCTCGGCGTGAGATTTCGAGTCGATGGCGTTTTACGCGAGGTACTGAAAACCAGGCGCGGTCTTGCGCCGCTGGTTGTGTCGCGCATCAAAGTTATGTCCAAGCTGGATATTGCCGAGAAGCGCCTGCCACAGGACGGCCGTATCTCCCTGCGTATTGCCGGGCGCGCGGTCGACGTACGCGTCTCGACGATGCCATCCGGGCATGGCGAACGCGTGGTGCTGCGCCTGCTCGACAAGCAGGCGGGTCGACTTGACCTGATGTCGCTCGGTATGGATATGGCAACGGAAAAAAAGGTCGACGATCTGATCCATAAACCGCACGGCATCATCCTTGTTACCGGCCCGACCGGTTCGGGTAAAACGACGACGTTGTATGCTGCGCTCGAGCGCATCAACGACAACAGCCGCAACATCATGACCGTTGAGGACCCGATCGAATATTTTATTGATGGCATTGGACAGACACAGGTCAATACCAAGGTTGAAATGACGTTTGCGCGTGGTCTCCGCGCTATTCTCCGCCAGGATCCGGACGTTGTGATGGTCGGCGAGATACGTGATCTTGAGACGGCCGAGATTGCGGTTCAGGCCAGCCTGACCGGTCACCTCGTCCTCTCTACTCTGCACACTAATACAGCCGCCGGCGCCGTCACGCGCCTGCGTGACATGGGAGTAGAGCCCTTCCTGCTGGCATCCAGTTTGCTTGGCGTGCTGGCACAGCGCCTGGTGCGCGTCCTCGAAGATGAGTCTAAGGTCCCGTACACGGCTCGCGAATACGAGTGCAACCTGCTCGGTCTGGATGCAGATGTTCCACCGACGCTCTACCACGCTGGCGACGTACCCAGCGGAGGGTTCCTGGGACGCGCCGGTATTTACGAACTCATAACGGTCGACGATGAAATGCGGGAAATGATCCATGGAGGTGTCAGCGAACAGGAACTTGACCGGCATGCACGCAAGACGAGCCCGAGCATTCGAGCGGATGGTCGTCGTCAGGTTCTGGCCGGCCGCACAACGGTCGAAGAAGTTCTGCGCGTTACTCGCGAGGATTAGCACAGACCATGGGCGCCTTTGAATATGTCGCGATGGATCAGTCCGGCAAGCAGGCCAAAGGGCTGCTTGAAGGCGACACGCCCAAGCACGTTCGCCAGATATTGCGCGATCGCAAGCTGTTTCCTGTCAGCGTTACCGAAGTAGCGAAGAAAGAGGCCAATCGGCAGAGTAGTTTTTCGTTCCGCAAAGGTCTGTCATCGGCCGAACTCGCGTTAATAACACGACAGCTCGCCTCCCTGTCTCAGTCAGGCCTGCCGCTTGAGGAAGCACTGCTCGCCGTCGCACAACAGAATGATCAGCCGCGCAGCAAAAGCATCCTGCTGGGCGTGCGCGCCAAGGTCATGGAAGGCCATTCACTCGCCGATGGCTTCAGCGAGTT
>Ga0224504_10001345_pt1 | contig 10927 bp, 10 predicted proteins | sample SF_Oct11_sed_USG_3_FD_170160 | JGI IMG/M metagenome (GOLD analysis project Ga0224504, IMG submission 170160) | Sediment microbial communities from San Francisco Bay, California, United States - SF_Oct11_sed_USGS_24 | ecosystem: Environmental > Aquatic > Marine > Sediment | place: USA... | reverse complement strand
CACGGCCTTAACCTGGCTCATGCTCATTACGGCACCATTCACATTGGCGACACGGCAGTCGACGCATCTCAGGTTGCATGTATCGTTGGTCACCAGGCCGAGGATATGTGGCCTGTCAGTTCGCAGGACGAAGAAATCGAGACCAAAAGAAACGTAGTTCATCGTCCGCTGCAGGAGTGCATTCACAGTTCGACCCTCGCAGGCCAGGGGTCTCGCATGGACGTGGCCCAGACTTTGTCGATGTAGTTGAGAATGTAGTAGTTCTGCAAAAGGTGGATCCAGAATGACCCGCGTTCGGTCAGGACATAGCTGTTGCCGTTGTCGGTCAACAGGTGCAGTCCCAGCGCCAGACTGAGCAACGATTTCAGACGCATGTCGGTTGCGAAAAGCCGTGCGAACCCATTCTTTGGTATGGAGGTTTCGTAGAGGCGCCAATACAACCAAAAGAATCGCTCTACTTTGGAGTTCATGCTCATTTGCAGTGCGACCGGAAGGACGTTCTCGGAACAGCTGCGGATGTACTCGGCAACTGAGAACGTATTGAAGTAGAACAGCCCTTGTAAATGCGTGCCGGCGCCAGCTCCAATGCCGATATAGTGGTTTCGAGTCACTGAGGAGAATCGATCTGCGTCGTCTTTCTTGAATCCCCAGACTGAAACACGATTGAGCCCATGCGCGATGGCGTCATTATGGATCGCTTTGTACATCTGGCGTCGAGTCCTCAGTTTTGGAAAAGCGACCTGTTGCAACTGCAGATGCTTGCCGGCGGCTGCATAAGGAAATGTGAACAACGGATAGACAGTTACCTGTTCTGCTCCCAGGTCCAGGGCTGTATCGAGATCAGCAAGCGCTTCGTCTGTCGTCTGTCCCGGAAGCGCAAACATCAGGTCCAGGTTCACCGAATCGAAGCCGGCGGACAATGCGCTCGATATCACGGGCCTCAAAATGCTCACCGGGTATTTTCGTCCAATGAGTCTTAGATAACGGTCATCGAAGCTTTGCACTCCGATACTGAGCAGGTTCACGCCAAGCGCCCGGAGTTTGCACAGGTTCTCGGCATCGAGGTCGTCCGGAGTGGTCTCGACGGCGATTATGCCCTGGTGCCTGAAGCGTTTACGGATGTGGTCGAGAATGGGTGCGAGTTCGTCGAGTATGGTCGTGGGCGTGCCGCCTCCGATGTAGATCGAGTCGACTTCGATTGCGCCAAACAAGCCGAAGTAGCGGTCGATCTCGGTATGCATCGCTTCTACATAGGGCGGTACGAGTGCCGCGTCATACAGCACCCGGTTGTAGGGGCAGTAAGGGCACAAGCTCTTGCAGAATGGAATATGGATATACAGGTCAGCGGACGAGACCTGCGGTAATTCGAGTGAGCGTGGCGGCTCAAAGACAAACCGCCCGGGTTCTCTGATGAGAAAATCCCGGATTGCCCGTCTTAGCCATTCGGCGCTCATTGCGAATCCACCCCACACAATGAGAACACAGTGACTGCTTCAGTCAATTCGCGATCTTACCTACACAGGCTGACCGCATTGCGCGCTTGCAAAAAAAAGCCCGCTCATTGTGGCGGGCCTTTCGATATTTGGTGCCCAGGGCGAGACTCGAACTCGCACATCCTTAAGGACACTAGCACCTGAAGCTAGCGCGTCTACCAATTCCGCCACCTGGGCAGGCTGAACGGCGTACAATTGCAGCTCATGCGGGTGGCGCACTTTAAGAAAACGGCGCCCCGCTGTCAATCTACAATTCTCGCGAGATACCGGAGTCGCAGCACTTGCCTCAAAACCCGAAGAAAAGCAGGAAACCCCAAAAGGGTAAGCCTTACAAGCACCCGATCCCTGGCCCTAACGACCTCATCGACTTCCTGACCGAGACCGGCAAGCCGCTTAAGGCCGACGCCATTCTGAAGGCGTTTGACCTCAAGGGCCAGCGCATGCGCTCGCTGCTGGTGGAGAAGCTCAACACCATGGTGCGAGCGGGCCAGATTATCGAGAATCGCCGCGGCGAATACTGCCTGACAGCCAAGCTCGACCTTGTAACCGGCACGGTCAGCGGTCATCGCGATGGTTTCGGTTTTGTGGTGCGTGATGATGGCGAATCCGAGGATGTCTATCTTTCGGCGCGCGAGATGCGGCCGTTGTTCGACGGTGACCGGGTCGCTATTCGCGTTAAGGGAATGGATCGACGCGGGCGAGCTGAGGGTCAGCTGGTTGATGTTCTCGAACGCGGCACCCAGCAGGTGGCTGGACAGTTTATCCGCGAGCGTGGCATCGGCCTGGTCATACCGGATAACTCGAAAATTTCGCACCGCATCCTGATTCCGAAAGACGAATCGGGTGGGGCGAAGCATGGCCAGATGGTTGTTGTAGAGATTCTCGATTTCCCCACGTATGTGGAGCAGGCAACAGGTCGCGTCGTCAATATCATCGGTACGCCAGGCGAGAAGGGCATCGCAACAGACATCGCGATTCATTCGCACGCAATTCCTTACAAGTGGCCCGATACCGTAAGAGAGCAGGTGCAGGATTTTGGTGCGGAGGTTCCCGATGCGTCGATGGACGGGCGGACGGAGCTTCGTAATGTAGATCTCATTACTATCGATGGCGCGGATGCTCGTGATTTCGATGACGCCGTCTTCTGCATGAAAGCAGAGAGCGGGTGGCGACTGCTGGTAGCTATTGCAGATGTTGCCAACTACGTCAGCATCGGTTCGGCCCTTGATAAGGAAGCGATCGTACGCGGTACCTCGGTGTATTTTCCGGATCGAGTAGTGCCGATGCTTCCTGAAGTGCTGTCCAACGGTCTGTGTTCACTCAATCCGAAAGTTGATCGGCTTTGTATGGTCTGCGATATGGAGGTCAGTTCTTCTGGCAAGGTGACTAAGGCGACTTTCTTTGAGGGCGTGATGAAATCCAAAGCGCGCCTGACCTACAGCCAGGTTGGCGATTTTCTGAGTGGCGCTTCGAAAACGTCCGTGCCGAGTGAACTCCAGGCGTCGGTAAGAGACCTGCACGATCTGTACAAGGCATTTGCGAAGCAACGCCGCCATCGCGGCGCCATCGAGATCGATTTGCCGCAGACAAAATTCAAGCTCAATGACGACGGTGAGATCGATCGAATCGAAGTTGTCCCGAGAAATGACGCTCATCGCCTGATCGAGGAATGCATGATTGCTGCGAACGTCGAGGCGGCGAAATTTCTGAAGAAGCACAGGATACCCGGGCTCTACCGCGTTCATCCGAAACCGGATACCGACAGATTCAATGACCTGCGCCTTTACCTCATTTCACTCGGGCTGAAGGTCCCGCACCCCGACCATGTTGAGCCACGCCACTTCACGCAGTTGATCGAACAAGTGAAAGACCGCCCGGACAGTGCGGCTATTACGATGGCGATGTTGCGGTCGTTAACACACGCAGAGTATTCGCCGACAAATGTAGGCCACTTCGGTTTGGCGCTGGAGTCGTACGCCCATTTCACTTCGCCGATTCGTCGTTATCCTGATCTGCTGGTGCACCGCGCTATCCGGCATATTATTCGTGGCGGTAAGCCCGGAAAATACGACTATGCTCCGAAGGAAATGGAACGCCTTGGAGCGATCACCTCGGCCCATGAAAAGCGTGCGGAGGAGGCGACTCGCGATGTCGAGGCATGGCTCAAGTGTCAGTACATGGAGCAGCATCTCGGCGACGAGTTCGACGGCGTGATTACCGGAGTCACCAATTTTGGTGTTTTCGTGCAGATCACGGAGCTCATGACCGACGGCCTGGTGCACGTGACGAGCCTCGCCAATGACTACTATAAGTACGATGCCGGCTCGCAAAAACTCGTTGGCGAGCGCAGCGGACATACCTACAGCCTGGGTGAGGAAATGCGGATTCGGGTAGAGCGGGTCGACATGGAGACTCGCAAGATCGACTTCCGGCCGGTCACAGAAATCTCGCCCAAAGCACAAAAGAAACGATCCGCCAGCAAGAAGAGTCGTAGATGAGCAAATCTCACTACATTACGGGCCTGCGTGCGGTGGAGCAGCTGCTGGCCACCGAATCGACCGACATTCGCCGTATTTATGCCGAGTATCAGACGGCCAACCCGCGGGTCGAGGCCGTCATCAAGGCTGCGCGGCAGGACGGTGTCGAGATCCAGGCTGCGAATCGCGCCCGGCTGACGCAGATCAGCGGTGAATCGCGGCATCAGGGTGTGGTGGCCGAAGTTCGTCGCAGCACTGTCATGGACGAGGGCGGGCTGCGGACGATGGTTGAGACGCGCCTGCAGGAGGGTAAACCAGTGCTGTTGCTGGCTCTCGATGGAGTACAGGACCCGCACAACCTCGGCGCCTGCATGCGGACGGCCGACGCTGCCGGCGTGGACGCCGTCATTGTGCCGCGCCATGGTGCGGCCGGTCTGGGACCTACTGTCAGTAAAGTCGCCGCTGGGGCCGCTGAGCAGCTGCCGTTCGTCCCGGTAGGCAACCTGGGCAAGGTGCTGGCATGGCTCGGGGATTACGGCGTACAGCGCGTTGGAACCAGCGACAAGGCCGATTGCAGCCTCTATGACGCCAAATTGTCCGGGTCTGTGGCGCTGGTGATGGGTCGCGAGCACACCGGGCTGGGCAAGGGCATTGCAAGTCGTTGCGATACGCTGGTCAGCCTGCCGATGCGGGGCGTGGTCTCGAGCCTCAATGTTTCCGTGGCCACGGGCATCTGCCTGTACGAAATTGCCCGGCAGCGATCCTTGTAATAGGGCGGGAGCTTGGGTAGGATTCGCGTCCCCGTCCACAAGGCCGGGAATAACCTTGCTGCACCGGAAAGTCGGGTAGCTGTAATCCCCTGGAATAATCCGGGCGATTTCATCCATAAGGGAAGAAAATGAGACACTACGAAATCGTGTTTCTGGTCCATCCGGACCAGAGCGAACAGGTTCCTGCCATGGTCGAAAAGTACCAGGGCCTGGTGACCGAAGCGGGCGGTCAGGTTCACCGCTCTGAAGACTGGGGTCGCCGCCAGCTGGCACACCCGATCAACAAAATTCATAAAGCCCACTACGCTCTGCTGAATGTTGAGTGCCCGTTCGAGGTGATCACCGAGATCAAGACGGCATTCAAGTTCAACGACGCCGTGCTGCGCCATATGGTTATTGCTCGCGACGAAGCGGTTACCGAAGCATCGCCCATGGCGGTCGCCGTGGCTGAAGAAAAAGCCAAGGAAAAGGAAGCGCAGCAGCGCCGTGACGCCAAGGCCGCTGCCGAGGCCGCACAGCGGGCTGAAGAAGAGAAAGCAGAGAAAGCTGCACGCGAGGCGGCGGCAGAAGAAGCTCCGGCTGAAGAGGCTGCGGCCGAAGAGCCCACGGCTGAGGAAGCTCCGGCTGAGGAAGCTCCAGCTGAGGAAGCTCCAGCTGAGGAAGCACCTGCCGAAGAGCCCGCTGCCGAAGAGGTTGCGGCTGCCGATGATGCTCCAGCTGCAAAAGAGGCTCCGGCCGAAGAAGCTGTTGCTGAAACCAAGACTGAAGAAGCTGAGGCTGAAGAAGCCCCGGCAAAAAGCGCCTGAGGAGATAAATCATGAGTCGTTATTCACGCAGGCGTAAGTATTGCCGTTTTACCGCTGAGGGCATCAAGGAGATCGATTACAAGGATCTCAACCTGCTCAAGGCCTACGTTACTGAGACAGGCAAGATCGTACCGAGCCGTATTACGGGCACGAAGGCTAATTACCAGCGTCAGCTGGCGACGGCGGTCAAGCGCGCTCGTTATCTCGCGCTGCTGCCGTACACCGACCGGCACTAAACGCCGTCGGAGGGACGACCTTGCAGGCTTTGGCCGCATGGCTGGTTGCTAGGCCGCAGCACGCCATATTGGGACTGGCTGTAACATTGTTACTGCCGGCGCCGCAGCTCACCAGTGGTGTCATTATGGTGCTGCTGGTTCTGGGTCAGGGTACGCGCCTGGCTGTTACCGAGGCGCTGGTCGCGGCGGCAGCGGTGCTGACCGCATCGATGCTGTTCGGCACGCCGGTAGCCTCGGTGGTAACACTGATAGTAGGCACCTGGGTGCCCGTGTTGTTACTTGCAGTACTGCTGCTGAGTACACGGTCACTAACGCTGACAATTCAGGTGTCTGTCATCGTTGCTGTTTCGTCGATGATTGGTTTTTATGTCGTCGTTGCGGATCCGGTCGCCTTCTGGCAGCCGTATCTGGATTTGATGGCAGAAGTGGCAAGGCAGAGTGGGCTCGAGTTGAACGAAGAGCTGCTCAATGCCGAGGTGATGACCGTATCTGCAACGCTCGCGTTCTGGATGCTGTATATCACGGGTTTGCTGCTTGGATATGGGCTGTATAAGAAGCTGCCCGCTGAAACCAGTCACTACGGCTGGTTTCGGGATTTGAATTTTGGACGTGTCATCGCGTTCACTATGGCGCTGGTTTCGCTACTGGCAGTCGTGGTTGGCGTGACCTGGCTGAAGAATGTTGCGTTTGTTTTGTTCGTCACATTCTGGATACAGGGTTTGGCTCTTCTGCACTTTATGCGCGCTGAGAAGTTGATTCCGCCGGGTGCAGTCGTAGCAGTTTATGTGCTGGTGCCGTTGTTGCAGGTTCTGATGATTACGGCATTGGCAGTGGTTGGATACATGGACGCCTGGTTTGGATTCCGGCGTCGGTTGAAAAAAGCGTAAGGGTTCAAAAAATGAACGTTATTTTGTTGGAAAGCGTTGAAAACCTCGGTGGCATTGGCGATCTCGTCAAGGTCAAGCCCGGTTATGGCCGCAACTACCTGCTTCCGCAGGGTAAAGCGGCCCTGGCGACACCCGAGAACATGAAGGCTATTGAGGCCCGCCGTGCGGATCTCGAGAAAGCCGCGGCCGAGGAGATGTCGAAGGCGAAGAAACGCGCCAAAGCATTCGACGGCCTCGAACTGGTCATTCACGCCAACGCCGGCGCGGAAGGCAAGCTCTTCGGTTCGGTCGGCCCGATCGATATCGTCGATGCGCTGGCCGCAGTGCAGGTTGAAGTCGAGCGTGCCGAGGTCCGTATGCCGGATGGTCCGGTCCAGGAGCTCGGTGAGTACACGATCGGTGTGCACCTGCACTCGGACATCAATGCCGAAGTACTCGTCAAGGTAGTTGGCGAAGAGTAGTAAGAATTGCAGCCGACGGTTCTCCGTCGGCTGTGTTACCTTTTGGCCAGGGAATAATTCTGGCAGGGGAATCCGATAGATGGTCCGAGCTCTGGACGATGGCTATGCAGACGGGGGTGCTGAGCAGCGCCTCAAGGTGCCGCCGAACTCCATAGAAGCCGAGCAGGCCCTGGTCGGTGGCCTGATGCTCAATGCTCAGGCCTGGGACAAAGTCGCCGACGTTGTCTCGTCGGAAGATCTGTATCGCAAAGACCATCGCCTAATCTTCAAGTCGATTGCCAGCCTCGTCGAAGGTGGCAGCCCGTGTGACGTCGTTACGGTCTCTGAGCACCTCGATAATCGAGGCGAGCTGGAGCAGGCGGGCGGCCTCGAATATCTCGCAATGCTTGCAAACGAAACGGCGGGTGCCGCCAACGCCCGCGCGTACGCGAAAATCATACGAGAACGTTCGATGCTGCGGGCGTTAATTAATGCCGGCAATGAGATCAGCGGCAGCGCGTTCGCGACCGATGGTCGGTCCGCAGCGCAGGTACTTGACGATGCAGAGCGCATGGTCTTCGAGATTGCCGAAAAGGGGAGTCGTGGGCGCAAGGGATTCAAGGCGCTCAAGGATATCCTGCCGGCGGCCGTGGACCGTATCGATGAACTGCATCAGTCTGAAGGCAGCATCACTGGCATCTCTACCGGCTATACCGAATTCGACAAGTTGACTGCTGGCCTCCAGGGTGGCGATCTTGTCATTATTGCGGGTCGTCCATCGATGGGTAAGACGACACTGGCCATTAATATCGCTGAAAATGCGGCGATTGGCTCTAAGAAGAGCACGGCGATCTTCTCGATGGAAATGCCTTCGCAACAGCTCGCGTTTCGCATGATTTCGTCGCTGGGTCGCGTTGACCAGACGCATCTGCGTACCGGCAACTTTCCTGACGAGGACTGGTCGCGTATTAACACGGCCGTACAGCTCATGTCCGAGGCACCGATTCATATCGATGACACGCCGGGCCTGTCACCGACCGAGATTCGAGCGCGTTCGCGTCGTTTGCATCGCGAGCATGGCCTCGACCTCATCGTTATCGACTACCTGCAGCTAATGCAGATTGAAGGCACCAAGGAAAATCGCGCGACGGAAATTTCCGAGATATCGCGTGGCCTGAAAGCGCTCGCCAAAGAGCTGGATGTCCCGGTCATTGCGTTGTCTCAGCTCAATCGTAGCGTTGAGCAACGGACTGACAAACGGCCGGTCATGTCCGACCTGCGAGAATCGGGTGCCATCGAACAGGATGCCGACCTTATCCTCTTCATCTATCGTGAAGAGGTCTATAACCAGGACACTCCGCGCAAAGGTATCGCCGACATTGCGATCGCCAAACAGCGTAATGGTCCGATCGGTGATTTCCCGCTGACCTTTGTTGGTCGGTACACCAAGTTCGAAAACTGGGTGCCGGATACTTACAACGAATATCCGGACGAGGGATATCAGTGAGTTTCGGAGCACGAGCGCTTATCAGGCTCGGCGCGCTGGAACACAATCTCGAGGTCATCCGCAAAGCCGCTCCAGGCTGCAAGGTAATGGCCGTCATCAAGGCGAATGCGTATGGGCACGGCATGGTGCATGTCGCCCAGCACCTGAAGCATGTTGATGCCTTTGCCGTGGCACGGGTTCCCGAAGCACTCGAGCTTCGGGCGCACGGAGTAACAGCAAAGATTGTCCTGCTTGCAGGTGTTATGAATACCGCCGAACTCGCCGCCGCAATGGAGTACGAGTTCGAGCCCGTCGTGCATTGCCCGATGCAGCTGGATCTCCTGGACCACTCTATCGGCGGCAAAGTTAACGTCTGGTGCAAGATCGATACTGGTATGAATCGACTGGGTTTCGCCCCCTCCGAAGCAGCCGAAGTCCTTGCGAGACTGAGACGTTCGGCGGGTGTCAACGATATCCGCCTGATGACTCACCTGGCGAGTGCTGATGAGCTCGATAGCAATACCACAATTGAACAACTGGAGCGCTTCCGCCCCATAGTCAGCGGCTTCGACGGGGATGTCAGTATCGGGAATACGCCAGCGACACTTGGTTGGCCTGCCGTTGTGAATGCGCAGTCGGAGTTCGGCTTCACAGGCGAGAACTGGATTCGCCCCGGTATCGCGTTGTTCGGTGTTTCGCCGTTCAGTGACAAGACCGGCACCGAGCTCGGGTTGCAGCCGGTCATGCAGTTCGAGGCCAGGCTGATCGCGATCAAGCCCCTGAAGTCGGGCGAACGGGTCGGGTACAGCGGGGCTTACGCGAGCGATAAGGATACGATGATTGGCATTATTTCTGCCGGCTATGGGGATGGATATTCACGCCACTTCATCAGCGGCACGCCCGTGCTGATCAATGGACGCAGGGTGCGTGTTGTCGGCAACGTGTCAATGGATATGATTGCTGTCGATCTTGGCGAAAACCCGGAAGACAGGGTTGGCGACATTGCGACGTTGTGGGGTGATGGCCTGCCAGTGGAGGAGGTCGCCCCTTACGCGAACGCGATTCCTTACGAACTGGTGTGCGGTGTGATGAACCGCGAGGACAGCGAAATAGTTCGAGCCTGAAGAATTAGAAAGGGGACAGTCACCTTAACTCCGGGAGTTAAGGTGACTGTCCCCTTATCTGTTCTGTTTATGCGGCGAAGAAGCCCATCTTCACGCCGGCCAGCTGCACGACATCATTGTCGGTGAGCTTGCGAGCCTGAGGACCTATCGGCTGGCCGTTGACGAGCGGGAAGTCGCCTTCCTTACCCGATTCAACATGCACGATATAGTAACCCTCGGCGCGCCGCGTGATCGCTGCAACCTGGACGCCTGGTCGACCGAGAGTCGTCAATGCCTTGGTCAATTCCAGTTCACGGCCGGCAAATGCGCCGCTCAGGACCTGCAGTTTTGCGAGCGGTAGTGCATTGGGCGCCATGGCCGGGTCGATGCCGGTCATCGTGGCCGAATGAGCAACGGGCTCTGCGATCTCTTCTTTGACGGGCTCTGCGATCTCTTCTTTGACCGGCTCTGCGATCTCTTCTTTTTTCGGTGTCGGCGGAGCGTCATCTTCAAGAGCTGCCGCCTCTTCGGGATCCAGTTTCACGGATTCCGCGACATCGTCGTGTACGATGCCCTGCTCCACCGCCGCAGCAACGGCCTTATCGGCCAGGCGCTCAGCTTCGGCCAACTGGTCGGCATTCTGCTGACCGGTCGGGATAACCATGGTCTTTTCGAATTCGTCTTGCTCGGTTTCCGGCGCCTGCTGGTCAGCGAAGCGCAGCTGATGGTGGCCGATCGTAATGACGTCACCATGCTGTAGTGCATGCTTCTTGATCAGCTTGCCATTGACGTATGTGCCATTGGTGCTGTTCAAATCCTCAAGAAAGGAGTCGTTCAGGATGTTAATGATGAGCGAGTGGTGACCACTGACTGCCGGATTATCGATGCGGACATCGTTATCGGGCAGGCGACCAATCGTGTATCGCTCTTTGGTCATGTTGTATTCAGCCAGGACCTGGTTGTCCAGGCTCAGAATTAAACGTGCCATGTTTTCTCGCTCTTAGACCAATGCATCCCTACGAACGGAATAAGCCAGCCAGTTTTGCAATCAGGCCCCTTTTTGCCGGGAAGGCTTCCTTAACCTGAGCAAGCATCACTGACACGTTATCGCGTCCGCCGTGGTCGTTGGCCAAGTCAATAAGTTGTTGACCAACTACGTCAAGACTAGCATTAAAAGTACTGATAGTTAAGTGAATATCGTCATCTTCGACCATGTCCGGCAAGCCGTC
>Ga0224504_10001344_pt1 | contig 10927 bp, 12 predicted proteins | sample SF_Oct11_sed_USG_3_FD_170160 | JGI IMG/M metagenome (GOLD analysis project Ga0224504, IMG submission 170160) | Sediment microbial communities from San Francisco Bay, California, United States - SF_Oct11_sed_USGS_24 | ecosystem: Environmental > Aquatic > Marine > Sediment | place: USA... | reverse complement strand
TTTGCAGCGTAATCTTCGACTGCCTTCAGGTGCGGGTTATCGGCGAAGCCGTTTTCGTCAACGTTTGCGACATACATCACCGGCTTGGCCGTGATCAGGTGGACACTCTTCAGAATCTCTTTCTGCAAGTCGGTCTTGTCCAATGAGCGTATCGGCAGTCCCTCATCGAGATGCGCCTTGATGCCAGCCAGTGCATCGCGATGCGCGATAGCGTCCTTCTGCCCTGTCTTTGCGGTTCGAATCGCCTTGTCGAGCTGCTTCTCAACCGACTCGAGATCGGCAAGTGCAAGTTCCGTATTGATCGTCTCGATGTCATCGATCGGATCGATCTTGCCCGACACGTGTGTGACGTCGTCATTCTCGAAACAACGCACAACATGAGCGATGGCGTTGGTCTCACGAATGTTCGCGAGGAACTGGTTTCCGAGCCCCTCGCCCTTGGACGCGCCGGCCACGAGCCCGGCGATATCGACAAATTCCATCGTCGTCGGCAGGATTTTTTGCGGCTTGACGATGTCGGCAAGCGCCTGCAAACGAAGATCCGGCACGGGGACGATTCCTATATTCGGCTCGATCGTGCAGAACGGGTAGTTCTCGGCAGCAATCTCAGCCGCCGTCAGCGCGTTAAACAATGTCGACTTGCCAACGTTGGGCAGGCCGACGATTCCACAGGTAATAGCCATTATTTAGTCTTTGGTGTGTAGTTTCTTCATCGCGGCGTTTACTTCGCCGTCGACAAGTTCGGGCATGACGCCCATCGCATCATCAATGTCGCGCTGAATCGCGTCCTCGGTCTCGCCCGAGCCACGCTTCAGTACGTAATTCGTAACCATGTCCTTCTCGCCCGGATGCCCGACACCGAGGCGCAGGCGCAAAAACTCCGCGCCGCAATGCCGAATAATATCCCGCAGGCCATTGTGGCCACCGTGACCCCCGCCCTGCTTGAGTCGCGTGGTGCCCGGCGGCAGGTCGATCTCGTCGTGAGCGACCAGCAACTCTGCAAGCGTCAGGCGATAGTAGTCCAGTACGCCACGAATCGGTCTACCACTCTCGTTCATATAGCCCTGCGGCTTAACCAGCCAGACATCCTCACCGTGCAGGTTGATACGGCAGTATTCCGCATCAAACTTCTTCTCATACCGAAAACTGCCGCCGTATTTGCGCGCGAGCGCATCTACGAACCAGAACCCGGCGTTGTGCAGGGTTCGCTCGTATTTTTCCCCGGGATTACCGAGGCCGGCGATGATGCGAATAGGTTTGGACATGGCGTGGCAATGTTAAACGAATTGTTAAACAAAAAGACCGCCTGGCGGCGGTCTTTTCGCAAAGCATTGTGAAGCGTTTACTCGCTGTCGGTATCGTCGCCAGCGTCGTCGGCTGCAGGAGCCTCTTCGCCTTCGACCGGTACCGCGCCCGCTTCGATCTCTTCCTCTTCCTCGATGACCATTTCCTTGATCACGTGGATGGAAACGACCGGGCGATCGGCATCGTCGCCCTGCGCCAGCGCAGGGATCGATACGCCTTCCGGCAACTTGATGTCGGACATCTTGAGCATCGCATCGAGCTCCAGCTCCGAGACATCGATATCAAGATACTCAGGCAGATGCTTCGGCAGACAGACGACTTCAACGTCTGTGATCATATGAGAAATACTGCCGCCGCCGACCTTCACGCCAGGTGCAATGTCTTCGCCGAGGAAGTGAAGCGGAACCTGCATCTTGATTTCCTGGTCCTCAACAATGCGCTGGAAGTCCATGTGCAGGACCTGGGCCTTCGCCGGATGGCGCTGCACGTCTTTCAGAATCGCGGCCTGGTTTTTATTGCCAACCTTGATGCTCAGTACGCTCGAATAGAACGATTCGTTCTCGAGCTGCTGAAGGACCCGGTTGTGGTCAAAGACCAAGGCACGGGGCGCTCGCCCTGCACCGTAAATGATTGCGGGTACTTTTCCCTGATGACGCAGGCGGCGGCTCGCACCTTTCCCCTGATCCTCACGGATTTCCGCAATCAGATCGAAATCGTCATTCATGACTATTCTCCATATCTAATTGATTTTGTTGAGATTATCTCAACGTTTAGCCCCGCCAAAATTGCGACCATTTCACGCGGGGGCGCGCATGTTAACCGATTGGCTAGTCCACGTACAGAGATGAAACAGACTCTTCGAAGCTGATACGGCGCATGGTTTCAGCGAGCATCTGGGCCACCGACAGCTGCCGAATCTTGTCGCAGGCGCGAGCTTCCTCATTGAGAGGAATCGTGTCGGTCACGACCATCTCATCGAGAGTGGAGTCTGTAATTCGCGAGACAGCCGGTCCCGAGAGGACCGGATGGGTAATATAAGCGGCCACACTGACTGCACCCTCGTTTTTCAGGGCGCCGGCCGCGTGGCATAGCGTGCCGGCCGTATCGACCATGTCGTCGATCATTACGCAGTTCTTGCCCTCAACCTCACCGATGATATTCATCACCTCGGACTGATTGGCCCTGGCGCGGCGTTTGTCGATGATGGCGAGATCGGCATCGCCGAGGCGCTTCGCCAATGCCCGGGCACGAACCACACCACCGACGTCCGGCGACACCACGACCATGTCGTCGTATTTCTGCTTCCAGACGTCCGCCAGCAGGATCGGCGACGCATAGACATTGTCCACGGCGATATCGAAGAAACCCTGGATCTGGTCGGCATGCAGGTCGACGGTCAGCACCCGGTCGACACCGGCTGTGCCTATTAGTTTGGCCACGAGTTTTGCCGTAATCGGCACGCGCGAGGCCCGCGGACGACGATCCTGGCGAGCAAAGCCGAAATATGGGATGACGGCAGTAATGCGAGCCGCCGATGCGCGCCTGGCGGCATCTACCATGACCAGCAGTTCCATCAGGTTTTCCGAGGTCGGCGGACAGGTCGGCTGGATGATAAACGTCTCACGACCGCGAATATTCTCAAGAATTTCGACGTGGTGTTCACCATCAGAGAAGTGCCCGACGTGGGCGCGGGCTAACGGAATGTGGAGGTAACGAGCGATGGCCTGTGCGAGTTGCGGATGGGCATTGCCCGAGAAAACCGCCATTGTTCCCAGTTCCACTAGTCACTCCCTGGTTGTTGGATGGCTGGGGCGGCAGGATTCGAACCTGCGATACACGGGATCAAAACCCGATGCCTTACCACTTGGCTACGCCCCAATTGAACCGAAATCCACGTTGCGGGCGCAATTGTGCGGTGAGGCCCGTTAGCTGTCAACGATCGAAGAATAACCAGCGGTCAATGACCATACGCACGCGGGTATCGGGATTCGTCGCCGACAGGATGCGCGGCATCTGCTGGCCCCCGCCCTCCTGGTAACGCGAAATCTCGACGATCCAGCCGCGCTGCTCCAGGTGGACCAGGCGCCCATCATCGTCGAGCCTCGTGATCGCGGGCTCCCCCGGATCGGGAATACCCAGGGCCCAGTAGCGCAGGCTGGCAATCGGGATGGTCCAGCCGTAGCGCCAGCGCAGCTCAAGCTCCGCGTCGTCCAGCACGGTGGACTCGCCGTCCTTGTCCGTGAGGATCACGCTTCCGCCGTCGCCTTCGATACGGACCGTGCCCATGCCAAGCGGTCCACCAACAGTCGCGTTGAAGGCCTCTCCTGCCTGTGTCCAGTTGAACTTGCCGTTGAAGCCGTCGTCTCCGGCCTTGACCGCAATACGACCCTTGAATTCCCAGTCCTGAACGGAGCCAAGGACCTCGGTGCGCACATCCCAGCTGTCGATCGGGGCAAGATCAATGCTCTCCGGCGTTGTCGCACAGCCCGCCAGCACCAGCAGGACCAGTGGCAAGCCGGCCTGACGAATCTCAGGGAACATCGGCGAAAAGGCGGGACCGAACGGCTTCAAGCAACGGGCTTTCCGGGGTCTTTTCCTCAGCCTCTACGAGCCGCTTCAGCGCTTCATCCTTGCGCCCCATTGCAAACAGCGTCTCCACGATATGTGCGGCCACTTCGTGATCCTGCATGCCCTCATAGGCACGTTCGAGTTCGGCGAGCGCTTCGTCGTATTTTTCAAGCTTGAACAGGACCCAGCCCAGGCTGTCGATGATTGCCGGGTTATCGGGCGAATAACGCAGGGCCTTGCGAATCAGTTTCTCAGCTTCGCGATAGCGGTCCGTACGATCGGCCAATGTGTAGCCGTAAGCGTTCAGCGAGAGCGCACTCTTCGGCCAGCGGCGCGCCGCGTCAGCGTATCCCTCGAGTGCTTCATCCAGCCGCCCCATGCTCAGGAGGAGCTCCGCGCGTCCAAGCGCAGTTCCTTCATTGTCCGGGCGGGAGTCTTTAGCCTTGTCGAACAGCTTGAGGGCATCCTCATCTTCGTCAACGGACGCAAGCAGCTGGGCCTTGGTGACAAGAACATCCAGGGCATGGGATGGCGACGCCTTCGCAAATTCGTCGAGTGATGCCAGTGCACCGCTCAGGTCGTCGTTGTGTTGCACTTGCAGGACCGCGGCTCGTCGCTGTGACTCCAGCGCATTCGATCCCTGGCGAACCTCACTGAAGAACCGGATGGCTCGATCCGTTTCCTCACGATAATCCGCAATCCGACCCAGGTAGTAGAACGCATCCATGGTGAACTGACCGCTGGCCAGCAGGTCGTTAAAATCGTCCCATGCTGCGTCCAGGTGTCCCTGGTGAAAATGAATGATCGCGCCGAGCCGTAGCGCATCCAGGCGCCCGGACTGCTCGAGCTGCACCTGGTTTATCTGGCTCAGCGCGTCGTCTTCGCGCTCGACCAGGATATACAGGACCGCAAGCTCCATACGTGCGTCGGGATCCGGGTCCGGGTCGTCGCCAACGATGCGGGCCATGTATTCGATGGCCTCGTCGGTCTCACCACTCGCCAAAAGCGCGCGCGCGTACAGTAGTTTTGGCTTCAGTCCTTCGGGGTTGAGCTCTATCGACCGCGAGGCGCGCTTGAGCGCGTACTCATAATCGCCAGCACGCAATGCCATGGTCGCCACGGCAAAGTGAGCCAGTGCTGAATCCGGGTAAGGTCGGGCGAGTGACCGCATCAGGGTGTCGGCCTTTTCGGGGTCGCCCTTGTCCGACAGGTAACGCGTCAGCGTCAGCAGCTTCTCGCCGGGCGGCTCCTTACCCTGATCGAGCAGGTAATTAAATTGACGGCGCGCCGATTTGAGATCCCCGGTACGAAAGCTAAGCTGGGCGAGAATGACTCGCGCGTCCGTACTCTGGCGATCGAGCTTGTGCCAGCGTTTGGCCGCGACCAGCGCCTCCCGGTCAAAACCGTAGGTCATGCTCATGATCGCTGCCTGGCGCGCAATATCGGCACTTTCGGTCAGTTCCGCCGCCTTGCGGTACTCCCCAGCAGCTTTTCGATAGTCCTCACGCTGCAACGCCATTTCGGCCTGCAATATGTAGGCACCGACATCAGTGGTGTCGTCGTCCTGCGCCATGGCAGGACTAATACCGGATGCGATTAGCGTAAACAGCGCGGCCGCTGCCAGCCATCGTCGAAATTCATGCATAAATAGTCGTCCGTTTCTTACATGCGGTCTCAAACAGACAAGGAACTCGCCGTTCAGTTCGCTTATCATACGCACTTCGAAATTCTTGAGTGCCCGCCAGGGCTCACAACATAACGTATGCCGCTGCAAATACTCGGGCTGAACCATAACACGGCACCTGTCGAAATACGTGAGCAAGTCGCTTTCGCGGGCGACGAGGTGTCGCGTGCGCTCGAGCGCCTGACGGCACTGGACGGGGTCGAGGAAGCGGTACTGCTTTCGACCTGCAATCGCACCGAGTTCTACGTTATCGGCGAGGACGCGGGCCGCGAGCGGCTCAAGCAGTGGCTGCACGACGATCGGCGCCTGGGCGACAATTTCGCCGAGTCTCTGTTCATGCTCGACGATGAAGAAGCGATTCGGCATATCTTCCGCGTGGCCTGCGGACTGGACTCGATGGTTCTCGGCGAACCGCAAATCCTCGGCCAGTTGAAAGACGCGTATCGTTACGCTCAGGATGCCGACACGCTGGGCGGTAATCTTGGCCGCCTGTTCCAGCACACCTTTGCCGTTGCCAAGAAAATTCGAACAGACACCGAAATCGGGGCAAGCCCGGTGTCAGTCGCTTCCGCCGCTGTCAATCTCGCCCAACAGTTCTTTGCCGGCTTCAAGAAACACACAGCTCTGCTGGTGGGTGCGGGTGTCACGATTGAGCTCGTGGCCAAGCACCTGGTCAGCCATGACATCGGGCGCCTGTTTGTCGCTAACCGCAGCGTCGAACGTGCCCAGAAGCTGGCAGGCCAGTTTGGCGGGTTCGCCCTGCCCTTGTCCGAAATCGAGGGCACGCTGCCTGAAGCCGACATTCTTATTACATCGACCGCGGCCACCGAGCCGGTCGTCACCACGCAGCAGATTGCCAACGCGCTCAAGGCACGCAAGCACAAGCCGATATTTGCCTGCGACATTGCCGTCCCGCGTGACATCGAAACCGGTGCAGGTGACCTCGACGATTTTTTCCTCTACACCATCGACGACCTCGACAAGGTCATCCTTCAGGGTCAGGGCAATCGCGAGGCGGCGGCGGTCGAGGCACATCGACTTCTTGACGAAGAAATCCGGCGCTATGCAGCGATCGAACGTTCCAAGCAGGTCGCACCAATTATCGCAACACTGCGCGAGAGCCACGAAGCGGTTCGCAAGCAGGTCGCCCACAAGGCGCGCAAGCGCATGGCTAAAGGTGAGTCTGCGGAGGATGCCATCGAGTTTGCCACCGCTGCGCTGATGAAGAAGATGCTGCACAGGCCCAGCGTGGCCCTGCGCAAAGCGGGCGAAACTGAAGATCACGAGTTGATCACATCGGCCCGCAAGCTGTTCGGCCTCGACGACGACTGATCGCCGCACGATGAAAGACTCCATTCGCCTTAAGCTCGAGACTGTGAGCGATCGCTTTGAAGAGATCGCCGGCCTGCTGGCGGATCCCGATGTCATTGGGGACCAGAACCAGTTCCGGGAATTGTCCAAGGAGTACGCGCGTGTCGAACCCGTCGTACAGTCATTTCAGCGCTACGAAGGCATTCTTCAAGATATCGCCGCCGCCGAGGAAATGGTCAACGACGCCGATGCCGACGTGCGCGAGATGGGTCAGGAAGAACTAACCGCACTCCAGGAGCGCCGCGAGCAGATGTTGCTCGACCTGCAAAAGGCCCTGATTCCGCCCGACCCTTTCGACGACAGCAACGTCTTCCTCGAGGTACGCGCCGGGACCGGTGGCGACGAAGCCGCGATTTTTGCCGGCGACCTGTTCCGCATGTATTCGAAGTACGCCGAGACGTCTGGCTGGAAGATCGAGATCCTGTCAGCCCGCGAAGGTGAGCATGGCGGCTACAAGGAAATCATCTGTCGCGTCACAGGCAGCAGCATCTACGCCAAACTGAAATTCGAATCCGGGGCGCATCGGGTGCAGCGTGTACCGGCCACAGAATCGCAGGGACGTATTCATACGTCTGCCTGCACCGTGGCTGTTCTGCCCGAGCCCGACGAAGTTGAGGCAGTGGACATCAACCCGGCGGACCTGCGCGTCGATACCTACCGCGCATCCGGTGCCGGGGGCCAGCACGTCAACAAGACCGATTCGGCCGTGCGCCTGACGCACCTGCCAACAGGCATTGTCGTTGAGTGCCAGGATGAACGCTCCCAACACAAGAATCGCGCGCGGGCCATGTCACTACTGCAGGCGCGCCTGCTCGACCAGCAGGTATCAGCGCAGGCAAGTGAGCAGGCGGAGAAGCGCAAGCTGCTGGTCGGCTCGGGCGACCGCTCGGAGCGTATTCGCACCTACAACTATCCACAGGGCCGGGTTACGGACCACCGCATCAACCTGACGCTCTACAAACTGGATGAAATCCTCGAAGGTGGCCTCGATCAGGTCGTGAATCCTTTAATAAATGAGTACCAGGCCGATCAATTGGCCGCCCTGAACGATTAAATTGCACCGAAACCCCTGGCTTGGGCTTCGAGGGGAATGGGAAGTCGTCGAAACGACGAAGAATATTTAGGTAATTTACGGACCAGACTGATGGAAACACGATCCACCAAGAGCTATGGCGTTGCCGTCAGCCTCTCGGCGGTGTTTGGCGTCCTGGGAATCCAGCACTTTTACCTCGAGCGCTGGTTAGAAGCGTTTATTGATTTCGGGCTCGCAATAGCGACGGTCGTTCTGCTCCTAATGGGTCACCCGTTTTGGGCCCTGCTGGTCGCCGCGATCGATGCCATTCACACATTTATCGTTACTATCATGCTGCTGACCGGTTCGTTCCGGGACGGTCACGGCCGATTGGTTTGTTACCCGGGCCAGAGACTCAATGAGGACAATTCAAATGAGTGATATCAGCATCAAGGGATTTGTTCCCACAATTCTGCTTTGTTTCTTTTTTGGCGTGTTCGGCGTGCACCGCTTCTACGTCGGCAAAGTGGGCACCGGCATCCTGCAGCTACTCACGCTGGGCGGCTTTGGCATCTGGACGCTGGTCGACTTCATCATGATCGTCGTGGGCTCGTTCACCGACAAGCAAGGTAAGTTTGTAAAACCCGGGAATTAGCTCTGCCCTACTCGAGTGGGTTTTCCAGCGCGTCAGTCGTCCTGGAAAATATCCTCGATAGTCAAGCCGAACAGGCGTGCCGCTTTGAACGCGAGTGGCAGGCTTGGATCGAATTTTCCTTTCTCGATCGCATTGACCGTCTGCCGGGAAACCTCCAACTCATGAGCCAGCTGTGCCTGGGTCCAGTCGCGCTCGGCGCGAAGCACTTTCAGCCGGTTCTTCATCGGTACTTCCTGTGACCAGCGACCATCCCGACCATAAAGCTGACGCACATCAGTATGACGAGGTGCGAAATTTGCGGCTCGAAGGATATGAGCTTGATGTCTTCCAGCAACTCATAGCTAAGGCCACACACAAGCCCGACCCCCAGGGTCAGTGCTCCTGCATCCAGGAATATTTTCCGCTGCATTTCATCCAGCCCTTGCAGGTGGCGCCTGTTCGCCAGGATCATGCCAAAACCGACCGCAAGGTTGATTAGCACTGCGACAATCGTCGGCACCGTCGCAAAGTCCCACACCAGTTTTGGGCCAAATGCCGCTGCAGCCATGGTCACGACCCAGGCCAAGGTCCAGTAGCCGAGGCGCGCGGTGTTCTTTTTGTTGCAGACGGCCCAGTCGCCGTTCTCGCCGTTCAGATCATTCATAATGTCGCTTCTCTTTGTCAATTAGTAAAGTTTACTTTACCTATTGTGTTAGAGTGACGACCTAAAGTCAAGTATACTTTACTTTGAGAGCGCCTGGTCGAGGTCTGCGATCAGGTCATCAACGGCCTCGATGCCGACTGACAGTCGAATGAGCGTATCGCTGATGCCGAGCTTGGCGCGTTCTTCAGCCGGTACGCTGGCGTGCGTCATGATCGCCGGGTGGTCCACGAGACTTTCAACACCGCCGAGACTTTCGGCCAGGGCGAACACCTGGCAGCGCTCGAGGAATACTCGCGCGTTGTCGAGATCACCCTTGATGAAGAAGGTCACGATGCCGCCAAACCCCGGCATTTGCTGTTTCGCCAGCGCGTGCTGCGGATGTGATGGTAATCCGGGGTAGAGAACACTGTCGACGCGGTCGTCCTGCTCCAGCCACTCGGCAATTCGCATTGCACTCGCGCAGTGGCGCTCCATACGAACATCGAGCGTCTTGACGCCGCGCAGCGCCAGGAAACTGTCGAACGGCCCGGCAACGGCGCCGATGGAGTTCTGCAGATACGCGAGTCTTTTTGCCAGGTGCTCCTGCCCGGTCACGACAATGCCGCCTACCATGTCGGAGTGACCGTTTATGAACTTCGTCGCCGAATGCATGACGATATCGGCGCCCATTTCCAACGGCCGCTGCAGATAGGGCGTCGCAAACGTGTTGTCGACAACGACCAGTGCCCTGCTCTTCTTCGCCAGCGCGGAAATCGCTTTCAGGTCGACGAGCTTGAGCAGCGGATTGGTTGGCGACTCGATCCATACCATCGCCGTGTCGTCTTGTAGTGCCGCTTCTGCTGCATCGAGGTCGCACAGGTCGACATAACTGAACTTGACGCCGGCACTGCGCTCACGAACGCCCGAGAACAGGCGGCGCGTCCCACCATAGAGATCGTCCATGGCCACGATGTGGCTGCCGCTATCGACAAGTTCGAGAATCGTGCCCGTTGCCGCCATGCCGGATGCGAATGCGAATCCGTGAGTGCCTGACTCGAGGTCGGCTATGCAGCGCTCATAGGCCATGCGCGTCGGATTCTGCGTCCGCGAATATTCATAGCCTTTGTGAACGCCCGGGCTTTCCTGCACGTACGTCGACGTCGCATAAATTGGCGGCATGATGGCGCCCGTCGTTGGATCAGGCTCCTGCCCGGCGTGAATCGTTCGTGTCGCAAAGTTCTTTTTGTCAGCCATTCGTTGTCCTACATCTGCCGGCGCAGGTAATTGAGAACATCAGAGCGCGTGATCAGGCCCTGGAAGTCGTCGCCATCCATGATGGCTGCATACGGTTGCACGCGCAGCATTGCGACCAGGTTGTTCAGGCTTTCTGATTTGTCGAGTTTGATGAACGCCGATTCCATCGCATCTTCGACGGGTGCTGTCATCAGGTCAGGGTGACCGTAGACAAACTGGATGATGGCATCTTCGGTGACGACGCCAACGAGCTTGCCCTTGTCCATGACCGGCAGCTGCGAAAAACCGGCGTTGCGCAGCCGATTGTGCGCTGTCGTCAGCACATCGGTCGGGCCGATGGTTATCGTGGCACGTTCACCATGCAGACGACCGATCAGGTCACGCAGGTCACCGCATTGCTCGCGCGTAATGAAACCCTGATCCTCCAGCCAGAAATCGTTATACAGCTTGGAGAGG
>Ga0224504_10001343_pt1 | contig 10946 bp, 10 predicted proteins | sample SF_Oct11_sed_USG_3_FD_170160 | JGI IMG/M metagenome (GOLD analysis project Ga0224504, IMG submission 170160) | Sediment microbial communities from San Francisco Bay, California, United States - SF_Oct11_sed_USGS_24 | ecosystem: Environmental > Aquatic > Marine > Sediment | place: USA... | reverse complement strand
GGGTTGCGGGTAACGACGATATTACTGCGACCCGGCAGTGGCCGACCGATGGACTCATAGGTCTTGCGCCCCATCACGATAGGCTTACCCATGGTGACCCGCTTGAAATACTGCAGATCCCCGGGCAGGTGCCAGGGCAGGGCATTATTTCTGCCTATCACACCATTTTCAGCGGCGGCGACAATGATGGCCACATCAATCATCGCCGGCTCAGACCGCCACCGGCGCGGCGATATGCCCGTAAGGGTTGTATTCCACCAACTCAAAGTCCTCGAAACAGTAGTCGTAGATGCTCTGGGGGCGACGCAGGATGTTCAGCCGGGGCAAAGGGCGCGGCTCGCGCGACAACTGCTCCCGCACCTGATCCATATGATTGCTGTAGAGGTGTGAATCACCCGTGGTGATGATGATCTCCCCGGGCTCCAGATCGCACTGTTGTGCCAACATCATAGTAAGCGCGGCAAGGCTGGCGGTATTGTAAGGAAGGCCCAGGAAAGAGTCGCTTGAACGGATATAAAGCTGGGCGGACAGGCGTCCACCGGCGACATAGAACTGGTACAGCAGATGGCAGGGAGGCAGCGCCATGCGCCCCGCCTGCACATTGTCCTGGGGACTGATACCCTCGTCAGGCAGGTATTCCACGTTCCAGCCATGAAACAGTATGCGGCGACTGTCCGGGTTGTTACGCAGGCAATCCACCACGTAATCGATCTGGTTGATGCTGCCGCCATCGCGGGTCGGCCAGGCAGTCCACTGGGCGCCGTAGAGGGGACCCAGGTCGCCCTCGGGTGTCGCCCATTCATCCCAGATGGATACCCCGTTCTCCTTGAGCCAGCGGGTGTTGGTGTCTCCGCTGAGAAACCAGATCAATTCGTTGATGATGCTCTTGAGGTGTAACTTCTTGGTCGTCAGCAGCGGAAAACCCTGGGAAAGATCATGGCGATACTGCCGGCCAAACACCGATAAAGTTCCGGTGCCGGTGCGATCGTCCTTGCGTGTCCCGTTATCCAGAATGTCCTGCAACAGGTCCAGGTACTGTTTCATGATTTGCTCTTATCCTTGCTGTGCGACGCCGGCGGGGTATCGCCGCGGCGGTACGCGATGTAAATGAGGTAGATGCCCAGCGCAATCATAGGCAGGCAAAGTAGCTGGCCGCGCGTCATCCAACCCAACGCCTGGAAGCCGATATGCTGGTCGGGTTCGCGGAAAAACTCCACGACAAACCGCAGGCAACCATAACCGAGGGAAAATACCCCGGCAACTGCCCAGGTAGGCCTGGGGCGGGAAGAAAACCACAACAGCAACAGGAACAGCACCATGCCCTCCAGGGCGAACTGATACAACTGCGATGGATGGCGGGCCAGCTGCAGGGGGTCACGCGGAAAGACCATTGCCCAGGGCACACTGGAAGGCCTGCCCCAAAGCTCCTGGCCGATAAAATTACCCAGGCGACCCAGGGCCAGGCCAATGGGCACCAGCGGTGCGATAAAATCCAGCAATTGGCCAAAACCGATTTTCCGCCGCTTGCCAAACAGGTACATGGCAAAAATAACGCCGAGGAAACCGCCGTGGAAAGACATACCGCCCTGCCACACCCGCAAGATCCAGGTGGGATCCTGGAACAGGCGTTCGCCGCCATAAAACAGGCTGTAACCCAGGCGCCCACCCAGTACCACACCCAGTGCGGCGTAAAAAATCAGGTCATCCACCTGGCCGCGCTGCAGCGGCGACCAGGGCCTGGCGGTACGCCGGGCAGCCAGCCACCAGGCAAACGCCAGGCCAGCGAGATAAGTCAGCCCATACCAATGGACTTTCACCGGCCCCAGGGCAATCGCGACCGGGTCTATTTCAGGGTAGGGCAGCATAGTGGCCTGTCAGTCAAAGGGCCTGCGCGCGCCAAAAAATAATCTGTGACGGCAACAGGAAAACAAAAGCGCTATTATCATGCACCGAGTGGGGATGCACAATTGTTTCCCCCGTCAGCTGGAGATGCGTCACCCTTATGTGCCTGTTGATCTTTGCCCATCGTGTCGCAGCCCGCTACCCCCTGCTGGTGGCAGCTAACCGCGATGAATTTCACGCGCGCCCCACCAGCGCCGCGCAATTCTGGGAGCAATACCCGAACTTGCTGGCGGGTCGGGATGATGAACAGGGCGGCACCTGGATGGGCACCACCACCGACGGGCGCTTTGCCGCCATCACCAATTATCGCGACCCGGCGCGCACCGCACCGGCCCCACGGTCCCGCGGCGAACTGCCGCTGAGTTACCTCACCGGCCGCGACTCGCCCCAACACTACCTGGAACAACTGCAGGCCAACGCCGCGCAGTACGCCGGCTTCAACCTGCTGCTGGGGGATGGCAAGCAGATGTGGTATTTCAGTAACAGTGACCTGCCGGGCAACGGCGCCCCGCAGCGGCTGGCACCCGGCGTTTACGGCCTCAGTAATGCCCGCCTGGATACACCCTGGCCCAAAGTCAATCTCGGCAAGCGGAAACTGCAAGCCTTGCTGCAGCAAGGGCATACGCCGGACCACGACAGCCTGCTGCAGCTGGTAAACAATCGGGACCAGGCCAGTCCGGAACAATTGGTACGCCAGGGCATGGGCAGTGAAATGGACCAGTTACTGTCTGCCCAGTTCATTCTTACGGGCAGCTACGGCACCCGCTCCAGCACCACCATGTGGTATGACGACGCCGGCTACTGCCACTGGCGCGAGCTGAGTTTCAACGCCAGCGGCGCATTGCACACCACGCGGGAAACCAGTTTTCAACAATCGGGGTAAGCGGACCGTGGCAACGACCCGGGCGGCGGCTACTCCACCGGGTGGTGGATAAATTTTTCCATACCGTGCTCGGCAAGAAAATGCTCCAGACGCTGCTGCACTGCGCCCGCTTCCTCCAGCAACATCACTTGAGCCAGCAGGTCGCGGGCTTCAGCCACGTTCACATTGCGCAGGGCTTTCTTTACCTTGGGCAGGCTGGTGGCATTCATGGACAGCATGTCATAGCCCATAGCGAGCAGCAGTACGGCCCCCTCGGGCTCGCCAGCCAGCTCGCCACAAATTCCCAGGGGGATATTTTCCGCCTTGCTGGCTGCCGCTACCGCCGCCAACGCCTGTAACACGGCGGGGTGCAAAGAATGATACAGGTCCGCGACGCGGGCATTGTTGCGATCCACGGCCAACAGGTACTGGGTCAGGTCGTTACTGCCCACCGACAGGAAATCCACCCGGCGGGCCATGGCGCGAGCCTGGTATACCGCCGCGGGCACTTCGACCATGACACCAATAGGTGGCAAGTCGCCCGCAAACCCCTCCTGCACCACTTCGCGATGACTGCGGTGGATCAGGTCCAGGGCCTCCTCCAATTCGGAGACATTACACACCATGGGCAACATGATGCGCAGGTTGCCCAGGCCCTCGTTCGCCTTGAGCATGGCGCGAACCTGCGCCAGGAAAATTTCCGGGTGGTCCAGGGTCACCCTGATACCGCGCCAGCCGAGAAAGGGGTTGTCTTCTTCGATGGGGAAATAGGGCAGCGCCTTGTCTCCACCGATATCCAGGGTGCGCATGGTGACCGGGCGCGGCGCGAACGCTGCCAACTGGTTGCGGTAAATCTGGCGCTGCTCCTCCTCGCTGGGGAAGCGCTCACGCAACAGGAAAGGTACCTCGGTGCGGAACAGGCCGACACCCTCCGCGCCCTGCTCCAGCGAACGGGTCACATCGGCCATCAATCCGGTGTTGACCCACAGGGGCATGCGGTGCCCGTCCAGGGTCACACAGGGGAGGTCACGCAGTGACTCCAGATCCAGGGACAGGGCGCGGTCCTCGTCCAGCACCTCGCGAAACTTCTGGATTACCTCGGGCAGCGGGTTCAGGTACACGTTGCCGTTGTAGCCGTCGATAACCACTTCCCGGTCCTGCAGCCGCGTGTAAGGCAGGTCCACAGCCCCCATGACGGTAGGCACACCCATTGCCCTGGCCAGTATGGCCACGTGGGAATTACCGGAGCCGCGCACGGAGATCAGCCCGGCCAGCTTTTCCCGTGGTATCTCCCCCAGGGAGGAAGCGGTCAGCTCCTCACCTACAAGAATTGTATGATCAGGATAGCTGAGCTCCTGTTTATCCTCAGCCTGGAGGTAAGCAAGTACTCGCGTACCCAGGTCTTTCACATCCACAGCCCTCTCTTTCAGATAGCTGTGTTCCATGCGCTCAAAATGGCGGATGTGCTGTATCATCACCTGGCTCAGGGCACCCTGGGCCCACTGGCCACCCTTGATCCGGCTGATCACTTCCGCACCAATAGCTGAGTCATCGAGGATGCCGAGATAGACATCGAACAGGGCGTGATCTTCCGGGTTGAGTTCAGAGCCCAGGTTTTCCGCTACCGCCTGAATGTCTTTGCGCACACTTTGCAAGGCGTCCCTGAAAGCGCGTAATTCCTGGCGCCGGTCTTCTGCCTCCCGGGCGGGCACCGCGTAGAGGTCGGCATTGGGCGAGATCACCACCGCCGTACCGATAGCGACTCCCGGCGCGCCCGGCACACCGCCGATCTTGGCCTGGGCGCCCCCCTCCCCGGGCAATATATCTTCTCGCAACGCACCGGTAACCTGGGCATGGGCAATCACCCCCGCCAACTGGGCGGACATAGTGACCAGGAAAGCCTCATCACTCTCGTCAAAACGGCGACGGTGGGCCTGCTGCACTACCAGCACTCCCAGCACATCCCGCTGGTGAATAATGGGCACGCCGAGAAACGCGTGATACTGCTCCTCACCAATGCCGGGCAGAAACTGGAAACTGGGGTGATTCTCGGCATTTTCGAGATTGACCGGCTCTTCCCGCTCGGCCACCAGGCCTACCAGGCCCTCTCCAGCGGCCAGGCTGGCGACGCCGACCAATTCCTGGTTGAGCCCTTCGGTCGCGCGAAAGATGAAGCGCTCGCTGCTGGCGTCGCGCATGTAAACGCTACAGACTTCCGTACGCATGGCAACCCGCACCCGGCGCACAATAATCCCCAAGGCGTCGTCCAGACCCTCTGCGGCATTGACCTCCTGTACGATATTGCGCAGTGTCTCAAGCATTGCGAATCAGCACCCCAGCCCACGTTCGGTGTGCCGGCCCAATGGCTGCGCCAGCTCTTTCATTGCCCGTCGATACACTTCGCGCTTGAAGGAGATCACCTGGTTAAGAGGGTACCAATAACTGACCCAGCGCCAGTGATCAAACTCAGGTTTGTCGTTGAGGTCCAGTTGCACCGCAGTATCATCGGCCAGCAGACGCAGCAGGAACCATTTTTGTTTTTGCCCGATACATACCGGATTCTGCCCCTTGCGAATAAACCGCCTGGGTAGCCGGTAACGCAGCCAGCCGCGGGTAGTCCCCAGGATTTGCACCGCCTCAGGAGACAGCCCGACCTCCTCGTGCAACTCCCTATACAGGGCTTGTTCCGGGGACTCGTCGGCATTGATCCCGCCCTGGGGAAACTGCCACGCGTCGCGCCCGCCTACCCGGCGGGCCCACAGCACCTGGCCCCTGTCATTGGCCAGGACGATACCTACATTGGCTCGAAAACCGTCTGAATCTATCACTTCAGGGCATCACTTGTTATATGAACCGACCATTGTTCCACACTTTGCAGCCCCTGAGAAATTTACTATCCGCAGGGCAGCCGCTATGCTGGCCGCCCGAATTTGGAGAGCCAACCAATGACGCTGGCGATTTTTGACCTGGACAATACCCTGATCGGTGGCGACAGCGACCACCTGTGGGGCTGCTTTGTCTGCGAGCAGGGCCTGGTGGATGGCGCTGACTTTGCGGCGCGCAATGAGCAGTTTTACGAGGACTACAAGGCGGGCACACTGGATATCGACGCCTACCTGCGTTTTGCCCTGTCGCCACTGGTGGGCCACTCTAAAGAACAACTCGATGCCTGGCACCGGGAGTTCATGGCCAGCAAAATCATGCCTATCATGCTGCCCCGAGCAACCGAACTTATCGACCGCCACCGCCAGCAGGATCATGAGTTGCTGATCGTTACGGCCACTAATTCTTTCATTACCGGACCGATTGCGCAGGCACTGGGCATAGACGAATTGTTGGCCTGCGAGGGTGAGATCGTGGATGGCCGGTACACCGGCGAACCGTCGGGCGTCCTCACCTACCACAGGGGCAAGGTCACCCGCCTGCGCCAATGGTTGCAAGGCAGGGACACCAGCCTGGAGGGCGCCTGGTTCTACAGCGACTCGCACAACGACCTGCCCCTGCTGGAGCTGGTGGACAACCCGGTGGCGGTGGACCCGGATGATATTCTTCTGGCGCGGGCCCGGGAGCAGGGGTGGCCGGTTATCTCGTTGCGCTAGCGGTATTGGCGCGCTAATTCAACTGCTCTTGGGCTTCCGGGCCGCTATGGACAGAGCGGCCCTACCTCCGCAACAAACAGCCCGCTCACGCACTGCAAGCAATCTCTGCAAAACTTGCTACATTAATGGTGTGAGCAACTTTAGTGCATTGAGCCCGCAAGGCGGGATAAGGTGATAATTATGGCTTTTCGCAAATACCTGTTCGGTTGTTTTGGCACTACCCTCCTCGCTCTTACGCTTTCCCCTGGCGCAATCGCTGCCGGAGAAACTTACCTCCCGGGCGACACCTTCTCCCACGACCTGCCCGGTGGCGGCAAGGGGCCCGAGATGGTGGTGGTGCGCGAGGGCAAATATGTCATGGGTGGTGGCCGCGTTGGCGATGACCCGGAGGACCTGGTTATTGAGATTGCCCACCCTTTTGCTATCAGCACCACGGAAGTCACTGCGGGTATGTACCGGCAATTCCTCAAAATGAGCCAATCTGGCGAGCTGGGCTCGTTCGCCATTACCGAGGATGACCTGCCCGTCTCCGGCATCAGTTGGGATAAGGCGGAGGCCTTTGTGGGCTGGCTCAGCCACCAGACCGGCCAGCACTACCGCCTGCCCAGTTCCACACAATGGGAATACGCGGCTCGGGCGGGCTCCCACAAGACCTACAGCTGGGGCGACGAACCCGGCAAGGGCAACGCCAACTGCCTGGATTGCGGCGTCAGCTTTCAGGGCAAGTCGGCACCGGTGGCAAGCTTCAAGCCCAACGCCTGGGGACTCTACGATGTGCACGGCAATGTCTGGGAGTGGACCAAGGACTGCATGGACCCGAACAGCAAACCGCCACTGAACGGCATGCCCCAGTTATTCGGTAACTGCGACAGCCGCGAGCTGCGCGGCGGTTCCGCCAAGTCGGATGCCTGGTCCATCCGTTTCAACGCCAGGGCCTCGGCCATGCGCCAGGCGCATAGCTCAGATGTGGGCATGCGGGTAGTGATGGAATTTCCGCGGTAGAACCTGGTTTATGTCGCGGCTAGAAGCGCATCTGACAGCCCTTCTTTAGCTTTTCTGAAAATTGATTCAGAGCTTTACAGCAAAGATAGCCTTGAGATATTCCGTTTCCGGAATCGCCGGGTGGATGGGGTGGTCGGGGCCCTGTGCGCCCTGCTCCACCACCCGTATCTGGCAATTGGCGCGCACCGCAGCCTGCTGCATGGCGGACACCAGGTCCGGGCGAGACAGGTGCATGGAGCACGAACCGGCGACCAACAGACCATCGGGTGACAGCAGGCGCAGGCCCAGCTCGTTGATACGGCGATAGGCGGCAATGCCTTTTTTGAGGTCTTTCTTGCGCTGGATAAAGGCGGGGGGGTCGAGAATGACCACGTCGAACTGCTGGCCTTCGCGGTGCATGTCAGCCATGGTTTCCGGCGCCGAGCCGCGGCGTGTGGTGACGCGATCCTCCAGCTTATTCAGGCCGGCGTTGACCATCACCCCCGCCAGGGCATCGGCGGAGCTGTCCAGGCAGCACACGCGACTGGCGCCGAAGGCGGCGGCCTGAATGCCCCAGCCGCCAATGTAGCTGTACACATCCAGTACCGACTTGTCCCGCACCCAGGGTGCCAGGCGCGCCCGCGACATCCGGTGATCATAAAACCAGCCGGTTTTCTGGCCGCTGTGCACCGGCGCCAGGAACTGCACACCATTTTCTTGCAGGGGTAATTGCTCCGGTACCGCACCATAGGCTACTACAATATCCTCGGACAGCCCCTGCTGACGCCGGCTGCGGGAGTCGCCGCGCAGCAGTATGCCCTCGGGTTGCAAGGTGGCGACGAGGGCCGCCAGCAGCTCCTCGCGATAGCGCTCCATGCCGGCATTGTTGAGTTGCACCACCAGGTAACTGCCAAAACGATCGATGACCAACCCGGGAAGACCGTCACTATCCCCGTAAACCAGGCGGTAACAGGGCTCGTTAAAGGCTCTTTCGCGAATACCCAGTGCGCCCTCCAGGCGCTCGCGAAACAGGCTTTCATCCAGTGGGCGCTGTTGCCCCGGAGCGTAAATCCTGGCACAAATCAGCGACTGGGGCTCCATATAGGCGCTGCCCAGGATTTTCCCGTCGGCGGCACGCACGCTTACCGGGTCGCCAGGCTGGAATTGCCCCAGGGGTGACTGCTGGCTGTCAATTTCGTTGGAATAAATCCAGAGATGGCCGCCGCGCAGGCGCCGATCGGCGCCCTTGCGCAAGATGAGTTCCGCCGTGGGAAGTGCCACGGTCAGTCAGCGACTTGCTGCGCTCGGTCTTCGTCTATTCTTCGTCGCAGTGTTGCTGGTAATCCTCTGCACCGAGCAGGGCTTCCAGTTCGCTGGTGTCGCTGGGTTTCAGCTTGAAAAACCAACCGTCGTTGTAGGGATCGGCATTCACCGTTTCCGGCTCGTCTTCCAACTGCTCGTTGATGGCGATTACCTCACCGGACACCGGCGCATAGATATCAGATGCCGCTTTTACCGATTCCACCACACCGGCCTCATCGCCCGCCGCCAGCGTTATCCCCACGTCGGGCAATTCGACAAACACCACATCACCCAGGGCGTCCTGGGCGTGATCGGAAATGCCGATGGTGACAGTGCCATCCTCTTCCAGGCGGGCCCACTCATGGCTGCTGGCATACTTCAGTTCGCTGGGGGTCAGGCTCATGTCGATTCCTCAATAAAATGTGTCCGGTGGCGCCGCGACAAAGGCCACCATTCTAACGGCCGGTCGGGGAAAAACAATCACCCGCGGCTCATCCCAGGCCCATGGCATGGCGCATCAACTGCTGCTTTACCAGCGGCAGTTGGTTCATACCCCGCATGCCCACATTGCGCAGCCAGCGCAGGGGCAGGGCCTGGTGTTCAAACAGGCGCTTGAAGCCATCCATTGCCGCCATCATCAACAGGTTCTCACCTTTGCGCCTGCGCTGGTAGCGGCTCAGCAGGGCCAACTGTCCCGGATTGATACCCCGCGCATGCCCGGCGAGCACTTCCTCTGCCAGCACTGCCACATCCTGCAGACCCAGGTTGATGCCCTGCCCGGCCAGTGGATGGATGGTATGGGCGGCGTCCGCCACCAGGGCAATACCCGGTTTCACATAGTCCACCGCATGGCGCTGGCGCAAGGGGAAGGCGAAGCGCGGTGAAGCAGCGAGGATCCGGCCCAGGCGCCCCTCGATCGCCATTTCCAGCTCGCTGCAAAAAGGGTCATCTTCCAGGGCCAGCACGTTGTCCACCAGCTCGTCCTGCATGGACCAGACGATAGAGCAGTAATGCCGCTGCTCCTGGCTGGGCAAAGGCAGCAGGGCCAGTGGGCCCGAGGGCAGGAAACGCTGCCAGGCGGTGTGCTGGTGGCTGTGTTCCACCTCCACGGTCGCGACGATGGCACGATGGCCGTAGTCCCACTCGCGGGTGTCGAAGCCAATCATTTCGCGCACCCGGGACAAGGCGCCATCCGCCGCAACCAGCAGGTCAGCCGCAAGGGCCTCACCGCTCTCCAGCTGCACCCGTACCGGCTCGCCCTCACGTTGCTCACAGGATTCCAACCGCGCCGGGCTGAACAGGGTAATATCCGTGGCGGCCAGGACTCGCGTCACCAGAGCACTGACGATGGAACGATTTTCCACGATATGACCGAGCGCCGGCGCGTCGACCTCGGCGCAGTCGAATTCTATCTGCCCGGTACCCTCCGCATCCCAAACGGTCATGTGGCGATAAGGGCAGTGGCGGTAAGCGGCAATCTTTTCCCAGGCTCCCAGGGACTGCAGCAGCCCGGCAGAGCGGGGCGTAAGCGCGCTCACCCGGGGGTCAAAACTGTCCAGTGCAATACCCTCGGGCAAATCCGTCACCACCAGCGGCGCCGCCTCCACCAGGGCGATGGACAGACCATTGCCGCTCAGCGCCGCAGCCAGGGCGCTCCCGGCAATTCCCGCGCCAATGATGGCGATATCAAAACACTGCGGCTCAGCCACTGGCAGGTCCCCCCATTTCCGCCACGCCCGCCGCGTAGCGCACGAACTCGCGCTTCAAGGGCGGCAGGATGTCCAGCCCCGCCAGCGCCATATCCCGGGCCAGTCCCAGTACCGGATCGCTGCGCATGAACAGCGACGGTACCTGGTCGCTGAAACCGATAGTGCGCTCCTGGTCAGGTAACTGCCGTTGGTGATAGACCTGTAACACCGCGAGGTCCCCGGGGGGTTTGCCCTCGCGTGCACCCTGTGCCAGTGCTGCAGCGAGCTCCGCCACATCGCGCATCGCGAGATTATAGCCCTGGCCTGCTACCGGGTGCAGCGCATGCGCGGCATTGCCCATTACCACCACGCCCTGGCGCACCTGTTCCGTCGATTGCAGCAACGCCAGGGGGTAACTGTGGCGCTCTCCCACCTGCAGCAACCGGCCCAGGCGATAGCCAAAGCGTTCCTGCAGTCGTTGCAGGAAGGCCTGTTCCGAGCAGGCCTGTAGCCGGGTGGCCTGTTCCGGCGGCAAGGTCCACACCAGGGCGCTGCGGTGTTCACCGCCGGGGCCCGGCAGCAGCGGTAACAGCGCCAGGGGCCCCTCGTCGG
>Ga0224504_10001341_pt1 | contig 10962 bp, 12 predicted proteins | sample SF_Oct11_sed_USG_3_FD_170160 | JGI IMG/M metagenome (GOLD analysis project Ga0224504, IMG submission 170160) | Sediment microbial communities from San Francisco Bay, California, United States - SF_Oct11_sed_USGS_24 | ecosystem: Environmental > Aquatic > Marine > Sediment | place: USA... | reverse complement strand
GGAGGGGCCGATCGAAATGGAGGTGCGCGCGCTTTGACGGCCCGGCACCGGCAAGAGGGACGCCTGTTTCAACTTGGCTAAGCGCCCGTCGCGTTACGTCTGCCAGTCCTGTGGGGCCGCCACTGCGAAATGGAGCGGCCGCTGCGAGGCCTGCGACGCGTGGAACTGCATCGTCGAGGAGGCGCCGCGCGAGCTGACGCCCGGCGGCCTCGGACGCGGCGGCCGGGGCGGCGGCCAGCGGCTCGCGTTCGTCGGCCTGGACGGCCAGGGAGACCCGGCCCCCCGGCAGGCGACCGGCATCGGCGAGCTCGACCGGGTCTGCGGGGGCGGCCTGGTCGGCGGCTCGGCGATCCTGATCGGCGGCGATCCGGGAATCGGCAAGTCGACCCTGCTGCTGCAGGCCGTGGCGGCGCTGGACGCCGGCAAGGGCGGCGCGCCGGCCGGCTCGGCTTACATTTCCGGCGAGGAGTCGGTGGACCAGATCGCCCTCAGGGCGCGCCGCCTGGGTCTCGGCGGCGCAGGCGTGCAGGTCGCCGCCGCCACCTCGGTCCGCGACATCGTGGCCAGCCTGGACGGCCCCGAAGCGCCGCGGATCGTTGTCATCGACTCGATCCAGACCCTTTTTGTCGACAGCCTGGATTCGGCGCCGGGCACCGTGGCGCAGGTGCGGGCCAGCGCGCAGGAGCTGATTCGCCTTGCCAAGCGTCGCGGATTCACCGTGGTGCTGGTCGGCCACGTCACCAAGGACGGCGCCATAGCCGGTCCGAAGGTGCTGGAGCACATGGTCGACACGGTGCTTTACTTCGAGGGCGAGAGGGGCCATCAGTTCCGGATTCTGCGCGCGGTAAAGAACCGATTTGGCCCGACTGACGAGATCGGCGTGTTCGAGATGACCGACGGCGGCCTGATCGAAGTGGCCAACCCCTCCGCTCTGTTCCTCGCCGAACGACGGGGCCACGTCTCGGGGTCGGCGGTCTTCGCCGGGCTCGAGGGCACGCGCCCGCTGCTGGTCGAGATCCAGGCCCTGGTCTCGCCCTCGCCGCTCGCGACGCCGCGGCGCGCGGTAGTCGGCTGGGACGGCGCACGGCTGGCCATGGTGCTCGCCGTGCTCGAAGCGCGTTGCGGGCTGGCATTGGCGGGCCGCGATGTCTATCTGAATGTCGCCGGCGGCCTGCGCATCAGCGAGCCGGCGGCGGACCTGGCCGTGGCGGCCGCCCTGGTATCGGCCGCGGCCGACGACCCCGTAGAGGAGGACACCGTGATATTCGGCGAGATCGGCTTGTCCGGCGAGGTGCGCGCCGTCAGCCAGAGCGCCGCCAGGCTGAAGGAGGCGGCGAAGCTCGGCTTCGAGCGGGCGCTCGTCCCGAAGGGTCGCGGCAAGGCCGACCCCAAGACCGACCGCAAGGCCGAACCGGGGGCGGCCGCCGGGCCGGCGCTGGTCGAGATCGCACATCTGCAGGACCTGGTGGCGCTGTTCACCGCCAGGCAAACGCAATAATGTCCGGCCGAAGAAAGGGCCGGGGTGAGGCACGGGCGTTGAGAGACAACGGCAGAGACTCGCCAAGGAGGACTTTCTATTGACCGGACTCGATGCTCTGGTATTCGCGATTCTGGTGATATCCGGCGTATTCGCCTATATCCGCGGCTTCGTCCACGAGCTCTTGACCTTGGCCGCCTGGGCGGGAGCCGCCCTGACCACGCTCTACGGCTTCGAATTCGTCGTTCCCGTCGTCCGCGATTTCATCGCGATTCGGGCGGTCGCCGATATCGGGACCGGCCTGGCCATCTTCGTAGCGGTCCTGGTGGTGCTCACGGTTCTGACGCGGCTGCTCGCGCGGCGCGTGCAGGACAGCTCGCTATCCACGCTCGACCGCTCGCTCGGCCTGGTGTTCGGGGTCCTGCGCGGTGGACTGCTGCTCAGTTTCATCTGGGTCCTCGTTGCCTGGGCGGTGCCGCGCGACGACTTCCCCGAGTGGATCTCGGAAGCGCGGACGCTGCCGCTCATCGAAACGGGCGCGGGTCTGCTCTACGCCCTGGTGCCCGAGCACCTGCAACCCGAGGAACCGCCCGATATCGACGAGGACGCGCTGGAACTCGGCTTCACCTTCGAGGAGCTTGTGAACCCGAAACCAAAAGCCGCTGGACCCACCGCGACTTCGGGGTATAAGGACCGGGAACGGAAGGACCTTCAGCGACTCATCGAAACCTCGCAGTGAGGGGTGTGGACGCCGTCAACATGAAAATCACCGATCCGTTCGACGACGACAAGCTGCGCGAAGAGTGCGGCGTGTTCGGCATCTACGGGCACCCCGATGCGGCGCCGCACACGGCGCTCGGCCTGCACGCCCTGCAGCACCGCGGCCAGGAAGCGGCCGGAATCGTAACCAGCAACGGCCAGCAGTTCCATGCCCACCGCGATCTGGGCCAAGTCGGCGACATCTTCTCGAGCCAACAGGTGATCGGCCGGCTCGCCGGGCATTCGGCCATCGGACACGTGCGCTATTCGACGACCGGCGAAACGGCGCTGCGCAACGTTCAGCCGCTCTTCGCCGAGCTGCAGTTCGGCGGCTTCGCCCTGGCCCACAACGGCAACCTGACCAACGCCCTGGCCCGGCGCCGGGAGCTGGTCGAGCGCGGTTCGCTGTTCCAGTCGACCATGGACACCGAGGTCATCGTCCACCTGGTCGCGACCTCGCGGGCCGGCAGCGTGGTCGACCGCCTGATCGGCGCCCTGCGCCAGGTCGAGGGCGCCTATTCGCTGGTCGGACTGACCGACACCTGCGTCGTCGGCGTGCGCGATCCGCGCGGCGTGCGCCCGCTGGTCCTCGGTCGGATCGACGGCAGCTACATCGTGGCCTCGGAGACTTGCGCGCTCGATATCATCGGGGCCGAGTTCGTGCGCGACGTCGAGCCCGGCGAGATGGTGGTACTCGACAAATCCGGGATCCACTCCCTGCGTCCCTTCCCGCCGGCCCCGCGCCGGTTTTGCATTTTCGAGCATATCTACTTCTCGCGCCCCGACTCCGTGGTCGACGGGACGAGCGTCTATCAGGCTCGCAAGCGCATCGGCGCCGAGCTGTCGCGCGAAAGCCCCGTACCGGCCGACGTGGTCGTCCCGGTCCCCGATTCCGGCGTGCCCGCGGCCATCGGCTATGCCGAGTGCGCCGGATTGCCCTTCGAGCTGGGCATCATCCGCAACCACTACGTGGGCCGCACCTTCATCGAGCCGGCCCAGCAGATCCGCCACCTGGGTGTCAAGCTGAAGCACAACACGAACCGGTCCATGCTGGAGGGCAAGCGGGTCGTGCTGGTGGACGATTCGATCGTACGCGGCACGACCTCGATCAAGATCGTCGAAATGGTCCGCGCGGTCGGCGCCACGGAGGTGCACATGCGCATCGCCGCGCCGCCGACCGCGCACTCCTGCTTCTACGGCATCGACACGCCCGCGCGCGAGGAGCTGCTGGCCGCGCAGATGGATCTGGACGGCATGGCCCGACACATCGGCGTGGACAGCCTGGCGTTCGTTTCGCTCGACGGCCTGTACCGGGCCATGGGCGAAGCGGGCCGCGACGACAAGGCCCCGCAATACTGCGATGCCTGCTTTACCGGCGACTATCCGACTCGCCTCAGCGACCGGGAGGAGAACGAGCAGCCGGCCCAGCTCACGCTCCTGGCGGAGCTGGCCTAGCACTAACCTCCCCTTAACCACCGGCTTGCATAGTCCAGGGCATCATGATCGGACGAATTCTCAACGGCTTGGCCGCGATCCTCGGCGCCGCCGGCTTCGCCCAGTTCCCGGCGTTCTTTCAGCAGTACCTGCAACGTCTCGGCGGCATGCTCGACCAGGCGCGCCTCGACGTCGCCCGGCTGCTCAAGGACGCCCAGAGCCAGGGCCAGACCCTTGAGAGCTACCTCGCGGAGCTGCGGGCGAGCGGCAGCAACGCGGCCACCGGGACGGCCGAGCGCGAGCTGGCGCGGGTCGACGCCGTCAGCGACCTGGAGGCCGCCTACAACACGCTCACCCTGGCCAACCCGCTGGAGCGCCCGACCGCCTTCCTGGCGCACTTCGACGCGAGCATCGCCGAGGAGACCATGAAGGCCTTCGAGCCCGCCGTCCCGGTGACGAGCGAGGCCATCGTCTATGCCGCGGTCGGCATGCTCATCGCCCTGCTTCTCCTGGCCGGCGGCGAAACCGGCTGTCGCGGGGCGGTGAAGAAGATCAAGGGGTACTAGCGAGGATGAGCGCTGCTGGCGGCGGCGCCCCGGGCCGTCTCGCCGGGCGGATCGCCCTGGTCACCGGGGCCTCGCGCGGCCTCGGCGCGGCCGTCGCCCGGCGCTTCGCGGCCGAGGGCGCCCGGCTCGTCCTCGTCGCCCGGACCGTGGGCGGCCTCGAAGAGGTCGACGACGCGCTCCGCCGTGCCGGCGGCGAGCCGGCCACCCTGGTGCCGCTCGACCTGCGCGACTTCGACAGGATCGACCAGCTGGGCGCCCAGCTCTACGAGCGCTTCGGCCGCCTCGACGTGCTGGTCGGCAACGCGGCGGTGCTGGGTACGCTCTCGCCGCTCGGCCACGTCGCGCCCAAGACCTGGAGCGAGGTCCTCGAGGTCAACCTGACCGCCAACTGGCGCCTGATCCGCAGCCTCGACCCCCTGCTGCGCCAGTCCGAGGCCGGACGCGCGGTCTTCGTCACCTCGGGCGTCACCGCGCGCGCATACCCCTATTGGGGGCCCTACGCGGCCTCCAAGGCGGCGCTCGAATCCCTGGTCCGGACCTATGCCGCCGAGGCCGAAAAGACCGCGCTCAAGGTCAACCTGCTGGACCCGGGCGTGCTGCGCACCGCCCTGCGCGCCCAGGCCTTCCCCGGCGAGGACCCGGACACCCTGCCCGCCCCCGAGACCGTGACCGAGGCCTTCGTCGAGCTGGCCGCGGCCGACTGCACCAAGAACGGCGACCTGGTGCGGGCCGGCTGAGCGCCGGCAGGCGGGGCCGCGGCGAATACCCGGTTCCAAGCGCGACGAAGCTTTCCTGCGCGCCCCATTTCCTGCACCCCCCAGAGGACTCGCCCCACCACGGGCAGAGTCTCATTTCGAATTCCGGCGTGCTGGAAGGTCGGCTGACTGGGGTTGAGCGGTCGCGATTTGGTCGGACCTAGGACAGCCGGGTATAGCCAACACCGGACCTACAAACGTCAGTTCAGACGCCGGCATCCTGAAAAAATAGCGCGTACGGAAATCGCCTTCCAAAGCGCATATTCGGGGATAGGGATGCTGGAGCTTAGCGAATTGCGTCGGGGTGATGCCCAAGAAGGTGCATTTCGGTACACGCCAATCACCACGGTATTCCTCCTGCCAAGCCTCCCTCGCCAATCCATCAAATTGGTCTAACATTTATTAACTGCAATTGCGGCTGCAGAAATTACGCATTAATATTCTTTCTTTAACTATAGAATTCATTTGCCTGATATTTCAATGTCATTACAATTGAGTGAAATGAAGGCCTCCTCACGAAGGGATTGGTGGGATTTCTCCGTGTACCGTAGAGGAAGTTACCGACACAATTAGATCGAATTAACGACGGGGCGCAGTTGTGCTGAGTGCGTTCGCGTAATTAAGGAGGGCAAGTTAATGATGAGAAAAACGATTGCTCTTACGAGTATCGCGCTCGCTGCCTTTGGCGCCCTGGCGCTCGTTTTAGTGACCAGCGCCCAAGCGCAACAACTCCCGAAGGCTCGGAATGGCACTCTCTTCTGTGGAGGAAGTTACAATTTCGAGGGCAATGATCTCTCGAAGCCGGTCAACATGGTGACGTGGAACCTGCGGAACTATAACGGTAACCGCACCATTCTTATCGATCGAATTCGGCTCTACGACGCGACGGGAGCAGTCCTATTCGACTCCGACACCGATGGCCTGCCCGCCGACCGGCGCGATATCCTCGGGGGGCCGGACAACAACCAACTCGGACCTTACCAGACCGTACAGTTCCGGTCCGATGATCTCGTCGACGGCACTTTCCCCTTCGTGCCTGGAAGCAGACGACCAATCCAGTTCGTCGTGGATTGGAGTGCCGACCGAAGAGCTATCGTTCTCGATGGCTCCCAGATCCGTCGGGTTTTTGACGCCAGTTTCAACGAGCTGAGCCGGCATCAATACGACTGCCGGCGGCGATAGCGGGGTCAACCCCGGCTGAAGATTAACGCCTCTGTGTGTGGCGACGGGGCAGAGAATATGGGGCTGCGGTGGAATTAGACTTTGCACCGTAACTGACATGCCGGGTACACGAACGCGCCGTCGCCAAGAGGGCGAAAATCAACCCGTCTTTGCTACGCAGGAATACTTCGTTTGGCCCTTAGCGGGCGTATGTTCATCTCTGATTATCGGTCCCCCGTAGCGGACAGCCCCATCACACCCGAAGACCGCTGTGGGTCATCTTTCCCCGTACAAGCTCCATCGAACTCACGTCCGGTGTCTGGGGCGAAGCCGAAGCAATCCTCATGAGAGCCGACATTCGGGCTCGGGCGTCCGGTGCTGAGGGTATTTCTGCCGCGACTGGTGCCGGCTCGGAACAGCCGGGTGTAGCCACATCCGGACCTTCACCCTATCTCTCCAGGAGTATGCCTCTGAAGAGATGTGTGCCTTTAACGCGAACTGAGTCATGCAGACCGGTCAAGCACCTCATCAAGCGCATCGACAAAAGACCGCATCTGCTGGTCCGACATACCGACAGAGCCCTTTTCGACGATCGCCGAGAGAATTGCTGCGGCAACCTCGCCGCGCTTATCCGGGTCGATCGCAGGCAACATCATTCCAATGCAGTGAGGCATCATCGACTTCAGCATCATTTCGGGCATCTGTGCCATTTGCTGTTCATGGCCGCCCTGGTTCATTTTGGCCATCATGTCCTGCATCTTGCCGGGACCATCGCCAGCGCCTCCGGACATCATGCCCATCATCACCTTGGGCATCATCTCCTTCATATCGAGGCCTTCGGTCATCTTGCCCATCATGGTCGCGCACATCTCTTTCTTCTCGTCTTCACCCATGCCGCCGAAGAACTGCTCCATCATGGATTTCATCATCGCCTGGCGTTCGTCTTTGTTCATTGAACCATCCTCCGTCATGACGGCACGTTCTCGATTTCCTTCGCTGCGCCGACGCGGTCCTCGTCCCGGCGAACCCTGCGTTTCTTCGGCAACGGATGCATGTCGAGTTCCACCGTCATAGGAAACCGGAACTTCATTGTTGCATTTGCGATCGCCATCATCCGCATGGCCTGAAAGACTTGGCAATCGGTGCTTTTGAGTGCGTCCTTCGCGGTATATGTGGCGGAATCACATCCCAACACGAGCACTGCCTCATAGTCCTTGGCGCGCTTCAGAAGTCGGCGACGCTGCCCCTCCGTCCAAAGGCACATTATCGGAGAGGGCGCACGCATGGTGTACACGTCGGTTCGAATTCCGCGTTGCTCAAGCGGCTCTCGAACTGACTTGATGTAGTCCTCGAAGGCCCCCGTATTGAAGCCATGCTTGAAGACCTCGAGGAAAGGCTTCTTCTTCTGCAGCGCCAGACTGATCGGCGGGCAGACGGGACATGAAACAATCAAGACCGAACTGAAGTCCTCCAGGTCAGCCGTAACGTCTCGCGGTTCCAAATAAACAGGCATGGCCCCTCTCCTCCAGGATCGGCATTTCGCCGCAGCACACCAGCCATCTCGGTGGCGTCGAACAGGAGCGCGGGGTTAACTCAACTAGGCGCCTTTGTTACCTGTTTGCATTTTTTCCGTTGAGGCGCATTGATCTCGGACAACCTGTGCCATCTTTCCAAAATGAAGAAGCTCGCGCTGACCTCTTTGACGTGTATTGACCTTGATGACTAAGCGCGATCGCGTCGCTGAGCAGGCAATTTCTGCCTGTCGGCCACGTCGGCAGTCGGAACAAGTGAGTAGTCATCCCACCGGAAGCCTGAGCTTGGCAGGTTTGGGTCACAAGCAGAAGTCCGCACGCCCTATCGAGACTGAGCGTCGGTCGATAAATGAGCTGCGCAAGCAGGTGAGCAAGTTCGACGCGAAGATCGTCCGCCGCGGCAACTATATCATTTTCCAGACGGCCGAGGCCGCCCCATGGTCGATTCACCGTCGGCGGCCCGGCGACTGAACTCGTCCCATCGGACGTCAAAGACCTTCGACAGACCATAGCCGACCGCGGCGCCAACGAGAACCGCAGGGACGGCGAACAACACCGCCTTCCCCAAACCCGCCATCACTCCCGCTTTCGCCAGCGGCGCGGCGCGCGCGGCGATCACGGGGACCTGATAACCCTGAAACGCTGCGGACATGATCACCTCCTCTCCTGGGAACGAGCGCGGGACCGACGAGTATACCACTCATCGCCCAAGAGCGGACATGCCAGGCACCGAGGCGGGACAGCGGTTTGTAGCCAACAACAGACATTCAGCGCCCCTCTACCCTTTGGCCTACCACCCGTTATCGACGCAAAGGGCGTTGCCGCTGATGAAGCTCGACTCGTCGGAGGCAAGGAACACGACCGCCACCGGCCGCTCCGTCTATAGCGGCGGAAAGAGAACCTCAGTCTGGCCTTTTTCCTCGTAGCGCTCGTCCCGGATGATCTCGGCCTTGACCAGGGCAGTGCGCTTCCATGGCGGGGCCGTGACCCCGGCGCCGGGCTTGAACCTGGTTTTGACGCCGAAGGCCTTCTCGGCCTCATCGCGCGCGCGTTCCTCATCGAGGGCCCTGACGACGACCCTGCCCAGATAGGAACTCGCTTCCCAGTTCGGGTCGCTCGGGTCGACGGGCACCAACTCCCATAGAGGCATTACTTGTTTCTCCCGAAAGTCCGCCCGGTTCAGTTCTCTCTCGTCCAGTTCACGCGGAGAAAATAGGCCTCCTCCTCGTAATGGAGGTCGAGGTCGCCCTGATAGGCATGGTGCACCGCCTCGCCGATTCGACGGGGGAGGTGGATGTCGGTGGTGCTGACTACGATGCGGCCAGCCTCCTCCTCAATGCTTATGATGCGGTGAAGGGGATGCTCACCCTTCTCCAGATCCTCCTGGTGTCGGACCAGGTTCAGGATCTCCTCCTTGTGGCCGTCGAGGAAGCCGCCGGCCAAGGTCGCGGTTCCCGCCGGGTACTTATCCTGCGTCCGATGGCAGGCTTGGCACATTTCTTCGTTGGCGTCCGCCGGGGGGTGGGCCGCCCATTGCCATCGCCCTTGATGGAACACGGCGCCGCATTCCGGGCAAACCGTGGGTTCTTTGAGTTTGAGCCGCGTCTTGTACGGATCGTGGACGTGTTCCCTTAGCCTGCGGTCCATCCGGGGCGTCCGCCGCCCCACGTCTTTCTTCTTCATCAGGGCCCTCTTGCCAAAGGCGGGTCCGAAGGACCCACCGGACGGCTTGGTCATGGTCGGTGGCGTGAAACGCGCGTCCCCTAGTGACCGTATAGGAGAATCGGTTCGCCACAAAGACCGGGATTCGGCAATGTGCGCTCGGTCAACGTCGATCTGCCGGCATGCCAGGTCGGGTCCCCTCCCGGAGGCGCACGCAGTCGACCACTTGATGACTGCCTGAGCACGATGCCCTGTGCTCACCACCCACTCCAAGGGCCGCTTTGGGTCATCTTTCACCGTATACGGGAGGAGTAAGCTGCGTCCGGACCTGAGGGCGCACCGGAAGGAATCCGTGCCCCGTCCGTATCACCCATGCCTACCGAGAAATCCCTCCGCCGCCAAAAAAACCGAACATTTCTTGCGGCTGGGCGTTCTCGAAAGCCACAACCGCTCGGCCGCGATGCCGGGATTCCCGCGCAGATCGGGTTTCCTCAGCAGTGTGGTCTCGATCATGCCACGAACGTAGGGGCCAGGATTGATTTGCAAGCCCTGGGGAGTCCGGTAGGTTTGGCGGCGGGCGCTCGCACGTGGCGTGGCCGGAGTTTCGGGAGCGCGCTTGGCAAACGCCGGCGCAGAGGGTTTTCTTGCATCCATGGAAGCTGCCGTTCGAGTTAAACCGTCTCATACCAACGAGCCGATGAATGAAGTCATTGCGGCCTCGCCCGCATACTTCGCCTTTCGACAAGCTCAAGGCGAGGAAGCTCAGCATGAGGGCTTCAAATTGAGCCCCTCATCCCGAGCCCCTCATCCCGAGCTTGTCGAGGGACGAGGGACGAGGGGTGAGGCCCGAGTCACTTCGTCTGCTCGTTGGTATCCGTCCAATCGTTGCCAGGTGCCGTCATGAAGGAAGTCGTGATTGTCGAGGGGGTGCGCAGCCCCATCGGAAAGTTCGGAGGGGCGCTGTCGAAGGTGCGCCCGGACGATCTCTTGGCCGAGGTGTACAAGGGGCTGATGGACCGGGCCGGCGTCCCGCCCTCGGCGCTGGACGACGTCTATGCCGGCTGCGGCAATCAGGCGGGCGAGGACAACCGCGACGTCGCCCGCATGTCGGTCCTGCTCGCCGGCTTCCCGAAAGAGGTTCCGGGGGTCACGGTGAACCGCAACTGCGCCTCGGCCCTGGAAGCCGTCAACCAGGCGGCCAAGGCCATCGTCGCCGAAGAGGGCGAGGTCTTCATCGGCAGCGGCGTCGAATGCATGAGCCGGGCGCCCTGGGCCATGGCCAAGCCGGAGCGCACGCCCCAGATGGGCCATCCGAAGATGTGGGACACCACGGTCGGCTGGCGCTTCAACAACCCGCGGATGGACGAGCTCTATCCCATCGTCAGCCTGGGCGAGACGGCGGAGAACATCGCCGAGGAGATGCAGATCACGCGCGGCGAGCAGGACGCGTTTGCCGTCGAAAGCCATCGCCGCGCGGTCGCGGCCATGAACGCCGGCAGGTTCGCGGAGGAGATCGTCCCTATAGCCGTACCCCAGCGCAAGGGCGAGGCCGTCGCGGTCGACCGGGACGAGCATCCCCGCTGCCGCGAGGCCGAGGCTGGCCGACTTCAGCTCGC